>Ga0114958_10000027_pt1 | contig 120804 bp, 99 predicted proteins | sample C_130208_EF_Meta_FD_89577 | JGI IMG/M metagenome (GOLD analysis project Ga0114958, IMG submission 89577) | Freshwater microbial communities from Lake Croche, Canada to study carbon cycling - C_130208_EF_MetaG | ecosystem: Environmental > Aquatic > Freshwater > Lake | place: Lake Croche, Canada...
AGAACCCGATGGTGAAGTGAGGTTGGGTCAGGGTGCAAAACGCCAGGACACATGAACTGTAGCCAATACATCTAACTACTTGAAAAATATCACTTTTATGCTTTCTACTCTCGTGTGTGTGCCGTTGCTTGCACACAGCATCAACAGCGCAAGCTCGGGTAGCATTGGCGTGAGCATGTGGCTTACCCACGTGTTGCGTCGCGAATTTTGGTGATCGAAAAGGATGGCAGCGTTTGAGTTTCTGCGCAGACTGAGTCACTTGCGCTTCAAGTAGGTAAACCTTATTGCAAGAGATCCCCGTCTATGCCGTGATGCTGCAAGATTGGCACAGGCTGCCGTAGATTCGGGCTTGTGTTGAATTCTCGATTGAGTATTTGACTCGGTGATCATATTGAAAGCCGAACACCAATTTTGTCGTGTCAAGGCGCTAACAAGCATGCAGTGAACACTAACAAATGTTTTCTCTTAAGTTGACAGATCAATGAGGCCAGGTGACGTCGATGACGCGCACTGCGATTTGCTGCTGAATGTCTTTGGGAAGATGGCTTTGAAGTCTTAATTGGAGCTTAGTTGAGGTCAGAGGTTTTTTGCCACCGTCCCTTGCTGGTGGCTGTTCGGTTCCTCCAACCCATAGCACCAAGTAGATCCCAAATCCCTCGGTCTCTTTTTGAGTGGTGTACTGCGGGATCAGCTGACCCTGCACGGCCGTCCAAAGCGCTGAGTGCCATTCACCTTTGATTTCTATGGGAACAATAATCGTATTGCGATATGAAACTCGAATGTCCGCACGTTTGTCACTGACGCAGTGGACCTCCGGTTGACTATCAATACCAAGCGGTTGGAGGTGGCTTTTCAGCATGGCAAGGAGTGCGTCCCGGCAGCTGTTTTCAGACTTGTGCTTGTTCTCAGCGCCTTCTGTCCAAAACTGGCGGAATAGATCGCTATTACTGGTTCGAATATCTGTTGCAATTTGATCCAAATGGTCCAAGACAATCGCCTGCAGATCAGCAGGACCTATTGGAGACTTGTTACTCAGGATTGTCGCTACGTTGGTCAGGTTTGGGTGACAGAACGTGTTTTCCCGCAGCCGCTGAATGACCTCGTGTTTACTACTGAGCAGATGCCGTTTGATTTTCTCAAGCGTAGTGCGCTCTAGAAGTCGGTTGATCTCTTCCAGGCTGTCCGAGGTACCTAAGGCGGTCAGCTTGCCGATGAGTCCTTTGACATGGTCGCCTAGATTCATCGCTTGGCTGACGGCTCCAACACCCATTGGCGAATCGACTTCTGCGAACGGCACTTGAATTTCAATGAGCTTCCCAAACGTATTGGCACTCAAAGTGAAGTCCATGGGCAAGTCACTTAGACGGCTTCCTAGGAAGTCGGAGATGTGCTGTATGCGTTGCCAAGAATCACCAACGAAGCCCCAGAGCTTTTGCTCGTACTGTTTTGGATTTATGAGCATTCCTGTGAGGAGGAAGTACACCCTCTGGGCCGGGTCAAGGGATTTGAGCTTGAGCTTCTTTGCAACGATGGCTGGAAGCTCGGGTATTTCATACTTAAGTGCGGACCGTAGCAATGAATTGAGCTGATTAAGTTGGTTTGATCTGTTTCGAGTCGGGAAGCTGATAAGCAAAGCCGGTACAGAAAGGCGGGCGACCTTCGTGTACGCTGCATTCGTGGCCAAAGGATAGATCTCGTGAACGTACTCCTTCTGAGCTTTGAAGCTTGCACTTGCGTAGGTGATCAGCACCTTTGCCACTAGCTCGGGCATCTTGCTGACCAAATGCATGAACCACTCAGGGGGCGTTTCAGTGCCATCGGTCAATAAAAAGCAGACCATTTTCTCTAATGTGCTGCTATCCAATAAGTCGATGGCACTTGGATTCTCCGTCCAGCTCAGCGCCATACCAAGAAGACATGCAGCTCGAATCCAGTGAGATTGCTGTTTCAGATTCAGATCGATGATTTCCTTGACGGAAGGAAGATCGCTGCGCTTGATACAAGCTGGCATTCCAGCTTTTGCAGCCTCATACACATCTAAATAGTTATCGCAGTAGGTCTTGAACCGATCGAGCGGTGTCTCTCCACGAGTGTCTGAGTAACGGTTTAACCAAACGCCTGCCAGTTCACCCATCAGTGCAGGGTGTGCTTGACCTGATCGGATGGCAGGTAGTTTGGCTGCTAGGTTGAAGCTTCGCTCTCTTTTGATGTCAGCTTGCTCGCGCTGACGCTGCTGATTTGAATGATTCAGAGCCTTACGCATCTCTGAAGTTTCACAGGTGAGTAGAGGCTCTAACCAGCCGGTTTTGATCGGGTCGTCACTCGCCCATTGAAGCACCATGTCAAAAGTCAGCCCTGGTGCGGGTTGATCGGACCATAGGGAACGCATAGTTTCAGCCAAGTGTTCTTTAGCTAAGTCCTTACTTCGAGTGCGATCGATGTTCTGGAAATGCCAAAGCCCTATGTCTGCAGGAGCAGGTATCCCACGAAGGACCTGTGAGTCGTTGAACAAGCCATTGAGCGGCGAGGGAGCCGATTCATTTCGTTCAAAGCAAACACCTAGGAGACCCTTGTAACGCTCAGGTCTATCGATCAACCACTGAGTGATGGTTTTGTGGAACTCCGGCTCATGCCTCCGCTCCCCATATTCATCCGTGCCAATGTGCAGCCAGGTGAAGAGTTGTGTGTCAGGGATTTTGTCGCCATGCACTTGAACACCGCGAGCAACCAGTGTGGCCAATGTGCGCGAAATATGAAACTCCACCCAGTTCAACGATTTCAAGTCGCTGCGTTGTGCAAATTGATCAAGTACGAAAGGCAAATCGTCTACAGGAACTGTCTTGGGAAATTCATAGGCCCAAAAGTGCTGATACATCTTGCTTTTGGGGAGGTGAAGGTAGCTCAGGACCTGTGAGGCAGAGACGGCTCTGGGAAACAGCTTGCCTAACAGGAGCCCAGCGAGATCTTCATCTGGATCGACAATCTTGCCTTGGTTCAGGTGATCCAGGAATTCGATGGCTTGACTATCCGTTACGCCGCACTCAAGCCAAGCCTCCAGCGCATGCCGCCGTACTCGCCCCGAGCGAGAGCTATCTGCTGCAACGTCTCGCAGTTCGTCTCGCAGTTCTTTTGTCAGCTGCGTCTGAGCGGCTGATTGCTTGAGCACCTTGAGGATAAAAACCACATAGGTCTGCGTGGGATCATCTCGCTTGTGGTCTTGCAACGCCGCCAAGTATTCATCTCGAAGTTCTACTTGGAAGAGCGCATAAAGATTTTCTGCACCTCGCAGATCCCAGAGTACCGACGGGTTAGCATGAGTCTGGAAATAGATTTCATGCAAAAGCAGCCTCTTCGCTTCCACCTCCATTGGGTGGGGATCACTGTAGAGTGCAACGGTCAGTGGATCATTTTTGATCAACTCATGTTGTGCCTTGAGACTCTTCAGTGCCAGCCAGCCGTACAGGCCACGCAGCCCTGCTACTGCTTTGCCGTCAAATCCAAGCATGAGATTGAGCACTCTTTTTAGCGGAAGCCCGCGTGAGTCGATCTGTTTGCCCAGCCAATCGGCTGCCAAATATTCGGCAACACTTCTGTGTGTTGGCTCTAGTCGCTGATCATTCGAAGTGGATGGCACGAAGATGGCGGTGCCCAACGTCTTTTTCGCTTGTTCAGGTGAGTTTGGCTCCAGATCGTTCAGTTCAGGGAATCGGTCGTCTTGAGCTGACCGATCCAATGCGACACCTGACTTATCTGCCAACAGTAAAGTGGCGAAGACCTGGCCAGCGGCCTCCAAGAGTGCGCCCTTGAGCACCGGCTGAAAACGGGTTTGGTCGCGGTGCTTGCGATTTTCCTCTTGTACGAGAGCTTCGCACGCAAGTCGGTATGTCTCATCTCGACTGCTTGGCCAAGTTTGTCCTCCCAGTGCTTTGACGGTCAGTCCAAGCGTTTGGGGGTTACTTAGCAGGGTGTTGATCCCGTGTGCTTTTGCCTGCGCGATGAAGTCCTCAGGGTCAGATCTGTTGAAGTTGTCTTCGAGAATCCGCTTGATGTCTGCGGTCGTCAGCGGCTCCAGGGTGTAAGTCGGAAGCTTTCCATTTGGCGAAGCTCCAATGATCTCTTCAAGATCCGATTGCCCGTACCAGTCTGCTGCACGGCAAGCGATCCGAAAATTGGGGAATCCCAGTTTCCTGAGTTTGGATTTGACCTGAACTAGGATGGATGCAGTCGTAGCACTTGCACGAACTTCATCCAACCCATCGAGGAACAAGCATTTGTCTATCCATGCCTCATCGATATCGCTGGAAACGAACTCAGCAATCCTCAAGCAAAGGCTGTTGTCGGATTGCGCCTCGGATGTGAAGGCCTCGCTTTTCCCCGCGCCAGGCTCTCCCAGCAAAACCCATGCTGGGACTGACCTCAACGAATCCAAGCCCACCGCTTCGGTGTTTGATCCACCGTCGGGCAATTGGTAGAGCTGCTTGACGCTACGGGGGACAAAGACCATTTACTTCATCCAGCTTTCAACCGGTTGCAACAGGAAGTCGGAAATGGCAACGCCATTGGCGCCCACCACCATCGGGGTGACATTTTTGAATTTGTCAGCAAAGATCTGCAGGCCTCTGGGGGCAGCGTAGTCCTCCCCACTCTTAACCTCGATGGCGAGAAGTTTTTCGCCATAGGTCAGAACGAAGTCCACTTCACTGGGGCTCTCTCGCCAGTAATACAAGCTGGAGTTTTCGGGTTTGTTGTTAATCAGATGTGTGCCAACAGCACTTTCTACCAGGCGTCCCCAGAATGTGCGGTCGTTTTTGGCCTGCTCGAACGTGTACTTGGCCTGTGCTGAAATCAAGGCCGTGTTATGGGCATTGAATTTGGGTGGTGAGGCTCGCCTACGCAGCTCTTGCCCCGCGTACTTTTTTAGGCCTGTCAATAAGCCTGCACTTGAGAGTAAGTCCATATAATGGGTCAGAGTGACCGTGTTGCCTGCATCCTGGAGTTGGCCGAGCAGTTTATTCAATGCGACCAGCTGGCCAGAGTAGGCGCCGCTGCCCAGCTCGAACAGGCTTTTCAAAAGCGCAGGCTTTTCGACCCGGGTCATCTGCAGGATGTCACTCTCGATATTAGGCTTGATCAGTGCATCACGGACGTACTGTCTCCAGCGGGTTTCATCGTGGATCAGGCTGGCTGCACCCGGGTAGCCACCGAAATAGATGTACTCGTCCAGTGAAAAGTCGAAAGCCTCCTGCATCTCGCCGTAGGACCAGTGCGACATGTGTACGGGCTCGTAGCGTCCAGCCAAACTTTCTGTCAGTCCTTTTTGCATGAGCCAAGGTGATGATCCCAGAAGCACAACGTGCAGGGGAACTTGCTCCGCCCGGTCTGCGTCCCAGAGCCCCTTGACGACCTCTGACCATCTGGGGATTTTCTGGATCTCATCGATCGCCAGGGCATGACATTGTCCCTGGGGCAGTGACCGGGCTTTGACGCGTGCCTGTGTCCACTTGTTGACGATCCATTTCTCTGTTGCTTTTGCCCCTGGCTCTCCCTGGATGGTGCTGGATGTGTCACTGAATGGGTCAACAGTTACTCTGGCTGACTGATCCGTGGCTTCGAAGGTGGAAGGGCGCCCGGCCAGAGCTTGGCGCACCATAGTCGACTTGCCAATTTGACGTGGTCCGGCTACAACGATCATGAACTTGGGTGGTTCATCGAGTCGAGCTTCGAGCGTCTTCAGGTGAGGGCGGCTGTAGGTCATTTGCATATAACTGAGTAAATTTACTTTGTAATATACAATTAGAGCGCATGAAGTGCAACAGTTTGGTTGCAAAATATGCCTGTTGTATGCTCCGCATGCTAAATTTTGCCTCTTTTCGCCGGGCAGATCATGGGCTCTTCGATGATTTGCCCGCAGTTGACACATAAGGGAGCCGTATGCCAAGTGAATTGCCAAGTGCGCAAGCATTGTTAGAAGATAAGAGCGTTGGTTTCTTTTCAATCGATACTGACGTAATTTAGAGTCATGCGTTCAAATACTCAGTCGGCCCATTACATGCGTTACGAATTGGACGTATACGATCGCTGCGCTACTGTTGGGTGGGGCTAAATTGGGGATTGTTCGCAGGGATTAGATGAGGCCCGCGTGGGATACTCTGAGGCGGTTTGCGCTGTGGTTATACCCCATCTGCAATATTTTCATGCTGGTTATTGTCAGTCTCTGCGGGTTAATGGGGGTTCATGCGGTTCTCATAAACCTTTATTTATTTCAAAAAAGGCGATTTTTCCTGCCTTAAACGGTATGAAAAACAAACCCCAAGAAAAATGCCCAATGAAATCAATGGATTGACTGGAGGCTTCGGTGGTAAGACCGTCGCCGTGCCAGATTTTTTGAATGGTTTGTATTTGTCATGAACTGGCTGTGGTTTTGACTGGGCATGACAACTCGTAGAGTCGCACATCTTTCAATCGGTAAAGGACATTGCCGCCGATCTTGAGGTGGCTTGGTCTTATTTAGTCCATGTGCTAGCGCTGAAGCCTAGAGGTAGAGCAAAACCATCGCTGCGCGAGCAGTTGTTCTGTCAGCAACTCACTGCTGCCATTTGTGATCATGGCCGTGCGTTGGGAAACACTTTTCTTTACGGGTTTAGCTGGACCTAGCTCTAAATCTATCTGTGCCAGTTGAGACTTCAATCGGAGATGACTCTTGAGATCTTGAATGTCTAATGGCGCATGGATGACGAGGTGACCATCAGCACTCGCTACTGTTTGTGATGGCGGTTGCCGCACCTCGATGACATTTAACTGTTTTTTTATCTACTGACGTCGATCGATGGTTACGGCAAGTGTAATACGCAATAACCCTTTGGTGGTATTGGTGGTACCTTGAACGTGCCCAGCAAAGGCCTGTATATGTTTGCTGAACTCAGCGCCTACGCCGCCCGTAATTCTTGCCCGCTGCATTCGCTAATTTTTTCCAGTAGATAACGTCCTGCCCAGTCGATTTCGGCTTCGGTGTTAAAGCGCCCTATGGTGATGCGCATAGCGTTACCAGCGTTGAAGCTGTTGGGGTTGAGTGCTTGCAGTACATGCGATACCCCACCTGATGAGCAGGCCGATGTGGATGAGATGGCGATCTCTTTGATGTTGCTCACTAGGCTATCGCAGTTGGGGATGTTGAGGCTGATGTTGAGGTTGTTGGCGATGCGTTGTTCAAGATCGCCATTGAGTATCACGCCCGGGATATTTTTGAGTTGTGCCCAGAGACGGTCGCGCAATGCACGAATTTGTGGCACTTCGGTTGCAATGTGGGCACCTGCGAGTCTAAAGGCCGCACCCATGCCAACGATTTGATGGGTGGCAAGGGTGCCTGAGCGTAAACCTTGCTCGTGTCCACCGCCGTGCATTTGGCACTCGAGTCGCACAGGTAGTGTGCGCCGTACAAATAGTGCGCCTATGCCTTTGGGGCCGTAGGTTTTGTGGGCAGTTAGCGACATTAAACTCACTGGGGTTTTAGTGAGATCGATGGCTACTTTGCCGGTGGCTTGGGCGGCATCGACATGTAGGAGGATGCCGCGCTCGTGACAGAGTGTGGCAATGGTGTGGATGTCTTGAATAACGCCAATTTCATTATTGACGAGCATGACTGAGACTACCGTGGTGTCTGGACGGAGCGCTGCCCGTAGCGTGTCGAGGTCAAGCAAGCCATTAGCTTGAGGCGCTAAGTAGGTGACCTCAAAGCCTTGTTGCTCAAGCCAGCCCATGGTGTCGAGCACGGCTTTGTGCTCGGTTTGTAAGGTGATGAGATGGCGCCCGCGTGCTTGCGAGGCCAGTGCTGCGCCTTTGATGGCCAGGTTGTTTGATTCGGTTGCGCCAGAGGTCCAGACGATTTCTGGGCGTTCGGCATGCACGAGTTGTGCGACTTCGGCACGCGCGGCTTCAACGGCGCGGCGAGCATTTAAGCCGTAGCTGTGGGTGTTGCTGGCGGGGTTGCCAAAGTTGTTGCTTAGCCACGGCAGCATGGCGTCGATGACTGTAGGGTCAACCGGTGTGGTGGATGAGTTGTCTAGGTAGATGGGGTGTTCGGCGCTGGGGTTTAGGGGCTGATTTATGGTGTTGTTCATGGCGTTGATTCAGGTGTTGTTTAAGGTGTTGTTTAAGGTGTTTTTTAGGGTGGGCATTCGGTGAGTAGGAGCCGCAGTGCGTTGGGTAGTCAATAATCGGTAGTGTTAGAAATAATTATGTAAATACTTGATTAATAATTAAAATTTTATAAAGTAATGGTTTGGTCGCAGGGGTTTGATGGGCTGCAGATGTCGCATACTTAATGTACAGGATTGAGTGCAGCAATCACCCGTTGGCGCTTATCTTCGATTTCTTTGGCAAACCCGGGGTTGCGCTGTTCCACCAGCCCAGTGGCTAGGCCTAGCTTGAGAAGGGCTACGGCAAAGGTGGCAGACAGGTCGTCGAGGTCAGGGCTGACTTTGGCGAGCTGCATGGCTTCGATGGTCTCGTCATAGAGCTGTTGCATGGCGTCTTCGAGTTCGTCGTCGAAAAGTTTTTTCTTGGGCATGGTGTTGGGTATGGTGATGGATAAGGTAAGAGGTATGAAATTGGGGCTGGTATGAGTGATGATATTGGTGATGGTATCAGTGAAGGTATAAGTAAAGGTATTAGGGAAGGTATCAGTGAAGGTATTAGGGAAGGTATTGGGGACTGTTGGTGTTTAGGTCTGTTTAGATCGTGCGTCACTGGGGGTTGATTGTAGCGCTTATTGGTTTAAGCGCAGTAGGTGTTTAAGGTGCGGGGTTGCTAATGCTTTCGATCTCGCGTTTTACGCCCATGGGGTTGATTACGTCGTGGAGGATGACATAACTGGTGCCCCGACCGGTGACTTTGATGTCACCGTAATCGAGGATGCGGCCGAGTATGCTTTGGTCGATTTCAACAGTTTCAATCGAGCTGATTTTCATCTCGTCAGTATGACGGCTGATGATGCCGCTTTTGTAAATAACGCGTTTGTTGGTGACACCGTGTTCAACACAGCGCAATCTGAAATATTCATAGAGGGCGAGAATTAAGCTCGCGCCAAAGGTCACAAAGGCCAGCACAATCCAAAGCACGAGTAGCAGACGGGTAATCCAGTGTTGCGGAAACAGGGCAACTACGGTTTCGCCTTGCGATAAAGAGTCGTCAATATAGGACATACGAATAGGTGTGAATTATGGATTAATTATGGATGAAAAAGAGCCGCACGACTATAGCGCCCGCTACTACAGTGCACACCGCTACAGTGAGTAGCCATTATTGTCTTGATGTAGCGTGTAGTGTGTAGTGTGGTAGTGGTGCGGCTTACCGATGGGTAAATGATCCGTTTTTTACTGATTATTTACTGACCAATTACCAACCGGTGTCTGCGCCGCCTTCGGTAGCGACTAGCACAAAAGCCATGACGCAATCGGTCGTGCCACGGTTTTCCCAGTTGTGGTTGGTGCCACGTTGTATGACGACATCACCAGGCTTGAGGTGAACTTCGCCTTCTTCGAGTTGCATCCACATTTCACCCGATAGACAGATTGCATAGTCTACAGAGTCAGTGCGGTGCCAACGCTTGATGACACCAGGCTCATACTTGGCCAAGCGAAATACCGAACCGCCGGCCATGCTGGTGCCCAGATCCCAGTTATTGGGGTCTTCTTCAGTCATTTCGCAGGGCAGTTTTTTGGTTGCCCACATCGGAATATTGTTAAAGCCTTTGCGCATTGGGATGGGCTCAATTTGGGTGTCCCATTTAATACATGCTTTACCTTCTTTGTTAACGCCAGTAACAACTCTACGAAATGACATGATTGATTTGCTCTCCGATAAATAGGCCACAAGTGCCCGTTAATATAATGAAGCGATGTGATGACTAGCCTCGATGGTACTGTATGAACTGCTGAATTCAGTTGCTGAATTAACTACTGATTTTAATGTTGGCTGCTTTGACGACTTTTTTCCATTTGGCAACGTCGCGCTCGATAGCTTGCAAGAATTGCTCAGGCGGGCCGCCGGCAGGTTCTACGGCGTCACTGGCTAGTCGTTTTTTCATTTCCTCACTTTGGAGGCTGCGTGCGACTTCTTGATTCCAGCGCATGACAATCGGTCTGGGCAAACCTTTGGGACCCCAGAGGCCGTACCATAGTACAGTTTCGTAATCTTTGAGTGTTTCGCTAATTGATGGTACATCGGGCAGAGGGCCTGCTCGTTTTGTCATGGTGACACCAATGCCGCGAAGCTTGTTGGTTTTAACATGTGGGATGGCGGCAGGTAGTGCACCAAACAACACTTGTATCTGTCCGCCTAAAATATCGCTTAAGGCTGGGCCTGTGCCTTTGTAGGGGATATGCGTCATTTTGGTGTTAGCCAATAAATTAAATAACTCGGTGGCTAAGTGTGTAATACCGCCAGTGCCGGTAGAGGCGTAGTTGAGTTTATTGGGGTTAGCTTTGGCGTAGCTAATTAACTCGGGCACTGTTTTGGCATTGACCGAGGGGTGCAGGGCTAATACAAAACCGGTGTCACCAATCATGACGATCGGTTGAATGTCTTTAACTGGGTCGTAGGGTAGTGTGTAGAGTGCGGCATTGGCACCATAACTGCCTGAGACCATGATGACGGTATAACCATCGGGGGAGGCGCGCGCTGCGGTCTCAGCACCCATGGTGCCACCGCCACCAGCACGGTTGTCAACAATAATTTGTTGGCCGAATGCGGCAGATACGCTTTGTGCAATGAGTCTGGCGGTGATGTCAGTGCCACCACCGGGTGCAAAGGGGACTAGCATACGCACCGGTTTGGTGGGGTATTTGTCGGATTGGGCGTTGACTGGTGTGGCAAGTAAGCTGGTGAATATCGAGCTGGTGAAAATCAAGCAGAGCGTGAGGCTAGCGGTGAGGAGCTGTTTCATTTTGCAATCTCTTTATTTTAAATAAGGTAGATTTAAAAGGTGAGCTATTGATGATTGTATTGATGATTGTATCGATGATTGTATCGATGATTGATCAGTAATAAATGGTGAATTCTATTACGAAGTGTAACTTTGAACAATGGCAAGGGACTAAGGGTGCTTGATGGTCAGCAGACAGATTACCCCTAATACTGGCGTTCGGTGTTGTCAGTCTGACCAAGCATTTTTATAGCGCTTGTATTTGCTAAATACGTGCTTGTTTACGTTGATCATTTGCAAATATTGATTCTTGCTGCTGTAGTCAGCGTTTTTTAATGTAGTCCGAGCTTCTTTTTGAGGGTTGCGTAGTTTTGAATGTCCATCGTGATTTCCCCAATATTGATCTTGCGATCAATAGCGGCTACTGCATCATTCGCAGGTGTCTGAATGCCAAGTTCAAGCCCTTTGCAAGAGATCAGGCCACTGATAAAGGCGATCTCGCTAGTGCGCCCTTTGATGTGGTCGTGTATGGGGGCTGTGCGGCCACCGCCGACATGCGAGAGCAGTGTTTTCATGGTGGTGATTAGATTTTCCTCGCCAGTGCCTGCAAATTCGTCGGCGCGTAGACCATAGATGGGCTCGGTCTTGTGACCGAGTGCTGCTCCCACGGCGTGCGCTTCTTTGCCGATTTGCACAGAGACTTCAAACATGCCCGGTAGTGCTGCGGCCTCGCTGTTGCGTAATCCAAGCAGGCTAAATGGCCCCATAGTCATGCAGTTGGCAATGAGTTTTGTCCACTTTGCACCATAGATATTATGAGTAATGTCGCAGTGCCCCACTTTACTCATGATAGCGGCAACTGCTTTGACTCGAGCGGAAAGTTTGCCGTCGAGCTCGCCAATGCCAAACCATGTGCTCTTGCGCGTGGTGTTGCGTTTGATATGGCCTGGGGTGAAGAGTTCGGCTTGCATCCCAATGACGCAACCAATTACCTTGTCACGTCCCAAGATAGAAGCAATGGTATCGTCATTCATGCCATTTTGCATAGCAACCAGTAATCCTTTGGGGGCAAGGTAGGGTTTGATGAGCTCGCTCATCCAACGGGTATCGTTAGATTTGGCTGCCAGAAAAATAATATCGAATTGCAGTTTGGCCGATGATAGATCGCAGATATGGAGCGCTTTAACCGGCACTTGAAATTGCGAGTCTTTGAATTGCACTTGCAAGCCATTACTTTTCATAGCGCGCACATGCGCAGGCCATTGATCGATCAAGGTGACATCATAGCCTGCGTGAGTGAGGTCTGCGCCGATGCTGCTGCCAATGGCACCAACACCGAGAACAGCGATGCGTTGATTCATGGTTTTTAAAGACGTGTTGGTGCTCATGCTGCACTCCTCCTGTTTTGAACATAAACGATCTTTTATAGTTTTTAAGTGTGATGCTGTCCAGCCAACTGCAGTAGCTCCCCCACGCTATGTTGTTCAATATGTAATGCGACTTGTGCAATCGCATCGACTGGTGAGTGGGGGTTGATGCCACGGAATTTTTCTGTCACACCACTGGCATCGACTGGGTTGTCGATTGAGCCTTTGGGGTTGAGAATATCCTCGCGTATCCAGTTGCTTTGATGCTCAACGCTAACCCAACCGGCAAAGTGTGCGGGATAGAGTTCGTCGAGTTTGGGGTCGTGCTCACATTCGAGTTGCGCAGCCAATGCCATGATCACAGGGTCGGTCATACGCGCTGGTGTAAATTGTGGCGGTAGCACTTGCCCATCGAGTAATGCGGCCGCAACGACATAGCGTACGCTCATTTGTGCATTTAGTGCGCTGCCTGGGGTGTAGTCAAATCCGCATTGTACAGCGACGACTGTAGATAAACCCACTTTAACGCGGCGCTTGGTATCCCATGGCGCACCGGTGCGTGCGCGCAGTGCAAGTGCTGCATCAATATAAGCATGCGCACTGCCGCAACAGGCGTAGGGTTTTATGGAGTTGGTGTCCGTATGCCACAATTCGCCCAGACCTTTGGTGAGTTCCGCAGGATTGCTGGCGTCCGAGAACGCGCGTAATACGCCACCATCTTGATATTCGTATATTTGGGTCGGACCGCTAAATCCCATGCTGGCGAGTTCTGCGGCGAGTACACCGGAGTGCGCGGCCTTACCGGCATGTAAGCGTTTGCTCATAGTGCCATCGGCATTAAAGGCCCAGGTCCCTGCACCCTGCGTGCCGGCAAGCCCAAGTGCCCATGCAGTTTGTTCGGGGTTTAATCGCAGTAGCGACGCGCAAGCCGCCGCGGCAGCAAATGGCCCATAGATCCCAGTGATGTGCCAACCGCGTAGGCGCGTAGCAGATGGGTTGGAGGCTATGCTGGTACGTATCATCGTTTCATAACCCGCAACAATAGCAGTGAGTATGGCTTGCCCATCGCTATTGAGTTTTTCAGCCATTGCTAACACCGCAGGGATGACCACTGCACCAGCGTGTAGTTTGCTATTGTGGTAGTCATCGAGTTCAAAAGCGTGCGCGGCTACACCATTGACCAGTGCTGCATCCGCAACGCGCATGGATTTTCTAGATTCACCCCAGATGGTGGCCTCTCCAGTATTGGAAGAGGGGTTGTTGTCATCGTTACGAGCCCAGCGCAACATCATGTCTGCCCACGGTGTGCAATACCCGTAGATGCCACACCCCACAGTGTCTAAAATAGCGATGCGCGCGACTTCAAGTGTGCGTTTGGGGATTTGGTGATATTGAAGTTGGCTAATCCATGTGGCCAGCGTTAGCGTGGGTCCGTGGACAGTGTTGGTGTTGTTAGGCATGGGGGCTCCTGTCGCACGCATTGAATGTCAATGCAATTGCAGATGTTGTGAGAATTAATGTTGGTTGGGTTTATTTTTTGTGGTGTGGTTTACTTTTTTTGGCAGTCATTTTTTCTACGGTTTCGCGCTCAATACGATAATATTCCTCGAGCCCGATGAGGTCTTCGATTTGTTTGCGCGCTGTGATGTAGTCTTGCTCCGAGATGCCAGTGTAGTCGCCAGTTTTTTTCAGCTCAACCAGTGCTTGGCGCATGAAGTGAAATTGCACCCCAACCGATAAAATAGCATCGATACATCCGGCGTAGCCCATGTCTTCGAGTTGCCGGAACGAGTAGAGCGGGCGACCATCGCGATTGCCTCGACTTTGCACATAAATCATCGGTAATTTACATTGAGCAGGGGCTTTTTTGGTTTCGGCCGGTGTGCGTGGAAAGATTAACCCCATATCAGCACCTTGGTCTTGCGCAAGCCGCATGCGTTTGACCGCTTCTTGGTAGCCTTGCTCGCGACAAGCATCTGAGCGGGCGATGATGACGAAGTCTTTGTCGGTTTCATCGCGCTGCACACAGGCGAGTCGAATTTTGTCGCGAAACTCATTCATGGGGATGTTGTGCGCAATGTAGGTATGATAGTGCGCACGCTTAGGAAACAGCTGATCTTCAATATGCACGCCTGCAATACCCGCACGAATGCATTCGCGCACCGTGCGCATCGTATGCAGAGGCTCTCCCCAGCCGGCACCTGCATCCATAATGACCGGTATGTCGACAGCATGGGCCATATTGCTGGCAATGTTGATTTGTTCATTCATGGTGAGCAGTGGTTCGCTAATGGTCGTGCTACCACCAGTGACAAAGCCACCGTTATAGATGGTTTTAAAGCCAACACTCTCGGCAAGCTTGGCAGTGAGGGGGTCGTGCGCTGCAGGTAATTCTAAAAATTTACCTGCTTTAACAAGAGCGCGTAACTTAGTGGTGGCACGTTGCATGGTTTGTCCTTTTGGTATGATCAATAGATTGCTGCTGAGTGATGAAGGGTGTTTAGTGATGAAGGATGTAGAGTGTGTCTTGAGTAATATGTAGAGGGATATGTAGGGGATATGTAGGGGATATGTAGGGGATATGTAGGGGATATGTAGGGGATATGTGGAGGCATATGTCGAGCGATCTATGGCGCTATATATTTAAAGATAAATTGAACAGTAAATTGAACGATATCTTGAGTGGTAAATCAATGCTGAATTGATCAATCAATGATTGCTCGATTCTGTACGGCGTCTAGGGGCGCATATTCCATCAGCGCCCATGATAGCGGCACTACGAACGGATAGGGATAGGGTTGTCCGTATCGTGCACAACTTATCCGACTTTGGTTTTTTTGAATTAATTAAGTATTTGATTGTAAAGGGTAAATTAATTAGATGGATATTTTATTAGTGACAACATATGCACTGTTTGGCAATAGAGCATGGGGGGATTGTCATATCTGTATTAATATTCGTGGTGGCGTGGCGTTTTAGTGTATTGCTGACGATGAATTTTGATACTTGGAGCCTGAATGAAGATTGGAACTGAACGCGTGCGTGGCGTTGAACACGATATTGTGCAGAGACCTCAAGTCGGTGACGTGTCGCCTTATTATGAGCCGCAGGGTAATGAAGTCGCGATTTTTGAGGCGGCTTTTAAGCGGCGCTTGCCAGTGATGCTCAAAGGCCCTACGGGCTGCGGTAAAACACGTTTTCTTGAGTATATGGCGTTTCAATTGCAACGCCCTTTAGTAACCGTATCGTGCCATGAAGACTTAACCAGTTCGGATTTAGTGGGTCGATTTTTATTAGAAGGCTCCGATACCGTCTGGCAAGATGGGCCATTGACCCGCGCAGTCAAGACGGGATCGATTTGTTATCTGGACGAAATCGTGGAGGCACGCACAGACTCGACCGTGGTGATTCACTCATTAACGGATCATCGTCGTAAATTAACACTGGAGAAAAAAGGCCAAGAGATTGACGCACATGATGATTTCATGTTGGTGATTTCGTATAACCCAGGCTATCAAACGGTATTGAAGGACTTAAAGCCGTCGACTAAGCAGCGTTTTATTGCGATCAATTTTGATTTCCCGCGCGAAGAGGTTGAGCGCAAGATTTTAATAAATGAAGTGCCAGGCACTTCTGCTCAGACTGCGCAGCAGTTGGTGAGTATCGGCATTAAAGCGCGATTACTCAAAGATCACGGACTGGAGGAGTCGACTTCCACACGGGCGATGGTGTATGCCGCCAATATGATGGCTGCTGGGCTAGACCCCGTTGTCGCTTGTCAAGTAGCCATGGTGAATCCCATTACCGATGATGTAGAGTTAAGCGATGCGTTAATGGAAATCGTGCATGCGCACTTGGCCTAACGGGGGCTTAGCTTTGCTACAAATACTGCGTTTGTCTTAGGCTGAATTGCTATGGCCCGTGATTTAATATGACTTATAGCCCCGCAGTTGAGGCAGCGCTTGCGCGTATTGCTGAACACAACATGGGTTCGCGCGAGCTCGTTGAGGCGTCTTTGCCCGCTATTATTCGCTGTGAAGCGGGGGCAGTCCTTGATTGGTTGGCAGCCTGCCAGGCATTCATTCATTTTGAGCGTGATGTTGGTCACACTTTTGTGAAAGAAAGTCCAGGGATTGCATCGATCACCGGTGAGGTGGGACGGTGGACTGATCAAGCCATGCAGTTTATGCAATGGCGTTCATCCTGGCGTGCCCTAGAGGGGTTTTTAACTAACCTACCGCGAGCCTACGGTGCACTCGGCCAGAACGGTGCGCAACGCTGGGTTGAGATTGGTTTTGGATGGTGTGCACGTCATATTGAAAGTGGTGCCGCTTATTTTTCAACGCCGGTTGTAGTATTAGCAGGTCGGCATGGCGGTATTGCTGCTATTGAGGAATTGGCACAACCTGCAGAAACCTTATATCGAGATCGACAGTTAATGTGGTCGACCTACTTATCAGGTGCAAGTCGGGTGCGAGATTTATTGGGTGCTTCAGCGATTTTGCCATGGGCAGTGCGTGGCGCCGATATTTATCAAACAGGTCGCGCCCGCGGTGAAGTTTATTTTCGACTCGAGTCCGAAGACAGCATTGCGATATTGTTAGATCGCCTACCAGGTTATCGATTAACTGACCGTCATCGTTTGTTAGCCATGTTATTGGATGTCTGGTTTGGTGGCCAGTTTCAGTTAAAAGAGAGCACTTGGTCGCCCGAGCACGGTCGGCCGTTTATTGAAACCGATGGGCAATTTATTTACTTGCCGGCAGTGATGGCGGATCGTGAAGAGGCTATTTTAGCGGTTCTGCATACTGCAGGGCATATGCGCTATCGGACATTTGATCGCCGCGCCATGCAAGAGATGTTCAAGATTGCGAAGGTAGACTTTCCGACGCAAGGTGCTGTTTCCTGGACGCCTTTATTTTCGCGCTTTGGTGATGATACTTTGCGCTTTCAGTTGATTTTTGATTTGTGTGAGGATTTGCGGATTGATTTTGGCGTGCAAAGCAATGTGCCTAATTATCTGAAACGTATGCGCAATACGGCTTTGAGCGCTGGTGTACGTCATCCTCAATCGGCTGTTTATTTTGATTTGGCGATGCAGAGTGTGGATGCAGCCATAGCCTGTTACGCAGCGCGTAGTAATGTGGGCGGTGCTGATCAAGCTAAAGATACGCGTTTTACGGCATTGTTCCAACCGACTGCGACAGTAGCAGATGCCTATCGGGTTGCTGGTGAGCTGTATGCCAGTATGAGCTTGCCGGTAGTGACCGATTTGGAAGCATTTTATGCGGCTTATTTGCCTGGTCGGAGCCCGAATGCAACGCGTATGGCACACCCACAAGAAGATGAAGAGGAGTCTGATCAAAGCCAGCAAGGGGGGCGGGAGCAGGGTGATCAAGAGCAAGAGGATGAGGGGGGCGAGGAATCGGAAGCTGCTAAAGGCTCGGAGTCTGCTGAGCAAACAGATTCTGGGCAGGCGCAGGATGTGCCCAGTTACGGTGAGTCTGCAGGGCAGTCGACTCGTTCATCGGGTTCGCATGAAAAAGATGGCCCGCAATCAGGCACTAGTGATAAGGGCATACCGTACCCAGAGTGGGATTATCACGAGTCGCGTTATAAACGGAATTGGAGTTGGGTACAGGAGAAGCGCCTTGGTGAATCTAACATGGCTGAGACGCATCGCTTAATGCGTCAGTACGCTGTTGCCTTAAAGCGCTTAAAGAAAGCGATTCAATCGCAAAAACCAACCCGTACCGCGCCACTATCACAGCAGTTAGATGGTGATGATATGGATTTGAATGCGGTGGTCAGTTATGTAGCTGAGCGACGTGCTGGTCAGTCACCGCATCCAGCAATTTATAAACGCCGCGAGATTCGGCAGCGTGAGGTGGCGGTGACTTTGTTGGCCGATATGTCGACGTCGATCATGCAACATTTACCCGATGGCGGTGGTCGATTAGTCGATCGGATTCGCGCTGGCGTATTGTTGTTTGCTGAGAGTATGGAAGAAGTCGGTGATGCTTATTCGATTGCCGGATTTTGTTCTAAGTATCGTGATAATGTCAGTTATTACACGATGAAGAATTTTGATGAAGTCATGTCTGATGATATTCGTGCCCAAATTGGTGGATTAACAGGGCGCCTTGCGACTCGTATGGGGGCTGCGATTCGTCATGCGACAGCTGGCTTTGAGGGGGTAGAGTCGCGTCGTCGACTATTGTTACTATTGTCCGATGGTCGTCCAGAAGACTACGATGATGGTGGCGATCGACGATATTTGCATGAAGACACGCGTATGGCAGTTAAAGAGGCGGTAGCCAAGGGTATTCATCCATTTTGCGTGACAGTCGATACCATGGCTAATCAATATCTGCCGCAAATTTTTGGTCCTGGTCATTACATGGTATTAGATCACATTAATAGTTTGCCTAATAAACTGCCTGAGATATATTTGAAGTTGCGTCGCTAGTTAAGTGCTTAGATAAGCGCTTGAGTCAGCGTTGATTATTGAATTGCTTATGGCTGAGTAGATTATAAAAGAGTAATTTGTAACTGAGTCAGTTTTATTGAGTAGGCATTAATGTAGTGGGATTTAGTGGTCAATGAGCGAGTAGAAAATCAGTTGGTAAAAAATGAGTTGCTAGAAATGAATTTAAATGATTTTAATGATTTAAATAAATTTAAATTCATAATTTTATTTAATTGAATAATGTTGGATCAAAGGGAGTGATTACAATGAAAATGAATTTATCGCAGTTTGCAACCCAATGTCATGACTTGATTAAGTCCGAACCGGGGCCTGCGGGGCGCGCTAAGTTAGCTAGTTTGTTACAGGAAGTGTTGTCAGATTCGGAATTTGTAAATATCTATGTGGACCCTAGTGTTGGTGAGCGCACAATTTTGCATGAAGACCCAGAGTTAGGTTTTTGTATTCTGGCGCATCATTATGACGATGCTAAAACTAGTATGCCGCACGATCATGCCCACTCTTGGGCTATTTACGGACAGGCGCGTGGTGAGACAGAAATGCGTGATTATGAGTTGATTTCTGCTGCTAGCGCAGATCAGCCCGGCAAAGTGCGTCATACGCGCACTTACACGCTTCGCCCGGGCATGGCGCATGTCTATAACGAGGGTGATTTACACTCGCCTAAGCGTGTGTTGTCTACGAGCTTAATTCGGATTGAAGGCACCAATATGGCAAAGGTCAAACGATTTAAGTATGAGCCAATATCCTAAGTAATCGCGGAGCGAATAGGGGTTAAAAAAGCCACTTGCAGTGGCTTTTTTGTTGGTTTGTAACTGCTTGCAGAGCTTTGCGTTATTTAAGTTTGTTAGTGCGCAGCATCTTGCGGTATATCTGGCAGCGCTCCCAGCGCCTTAGATTTTAGATAGGTCTTGCGCACTAGGGTCATTGATAGGGTGACAAACAAACCAAACATAACAACTACAATATGAATAGATAGATCTAACCAAATCAGCGTCGAGTAGAGGCCGATCATGGCCAAGATGGATAGATTCTCATTAAAGTTTTGAACGGCAATGGAGTTACCTGCACCCATTAATAAATGGCCGCGATGCTGTAGCAATGCATTCATGGGGACAACAAAGAAGCCGGCGAGCCCCCCGATAAATAGTAGTAATGGAATGGCAACGATGAGTGATGTTGCAAAATTCAATACGATAACGACTAGACCCATCGCAATACCAACGGGGATGACTTCAACCGCGCGATGTAGGGGAACCACTTTGGCGGCAATCACGGCGCCGACTGCAATGCCAACAGCGCATACCCCTTGCAGTAATGAGGCTTGGGACAAAGTGTAACCAAGGGATACTTCAGCCCATTTCAATACAATAAATTGTAATGTAGCGCCCGCCCCCCAGAATAAAGTGGTGGTCGCTAAAGAGATTTGTCCAAACTTATCAGTCCACAAGCGATTGTTGCAGTCAATGAAGTCTTTGATTAACTGCCAAGGGTTGGTGCTTGATGGTGGGTGTTCGACATGGGTATTGGGTATATAGAGATTGAATACAGCAGCTAAGGCGTAGAACAGCATGATGATGGTTATAGCCGCTTCTGCTGGCGTATCAATACCTGTATTAATATGTGGGAAATCAATGGCCAGTAGGTTGCTAGAGACTGATTGGCTAATCAGCAAGCCACCTAGCAGTGTACCTAGAACGATTGAGCTAACCGTTAAACCTTCGATCCAGCCGTTAGCGATGACTAGTTTATGGTGAGGGAGGTATTCCGTCAAAATACCGTATTTAGCAGGCGAGTATGCTGCTGCACCAATACCAACAACCGCATAAGAGAGCAATATTGCGATATAAGGTGGGACACCTGGAATTTGCCACAGCTCATGAAAAAACAATAGCGCACAGCCAATGACCTTGATTGAGTTGGTCATAAACATCACTCGCCATTTTGGCATGGAATCGGCAAAGGCGCCGACAAAGGCGGCGAGCAGAACGTAGGAGATGGTGAAGAAGAATTTGAGTAGTGGAGTCATCCACTCAGGTGATTGCATCTGCATTAATAAGGCAATGGCGGCAACCAATAAGGCGTTGTCGGCAAGTGATGAGAAAAACTGTGCCGCCATGATGATGTAAAAACCGAAAGGCATTGTGTCGCGAATCCTAGGTGCGAGAGGTCTATTGAAAGTAATGATGTTCGAATAAGCAATTACCATCACTTTGAGGTGACAAGTTACAACCAAGCGCGCAATTTATACCACAGTTATTCGCATTGGTTGCGCTTATGTGACGATAAATGTCACTCTAAACATTAAACTGCATGGATTTGTGAAATTGTTGCATTGCATCATCAAGTTAATTCATCCATTATTGATTACAATGCCCAAGCCAAGTATCGATTTGAAGATGCTGCGCATCCTATGAACCTCCATCTAACTTATTGATAATTAATCTGAATATTAATTTTTATGGCTGACCGTCGATTACAAGTGTTTCATGCTGTCGCCCGTCAATTATCTTTTACCAAGGCGGCTGAGCAGTTATTTATGACGCAGCCTGCAGTCACTTTTCAAGTGAAGCAGCTTGAAGAGCATTTAAATGTGCGCTTGTTCGAGCGCAGTCTAGGCAAAATTACCCTAACCCCTGCCGGAGAGTTAGTGCTGTTGTATGCCGAGAAGATTTTGGTGCTGACTGAGGAGATGGAGATACGAGTGGGTGAGCTCACTAATGTAGTGAGTGGCCTTATATTGTTAGGGGCGAGCACTACAGTGGCTGAGTTTTTTTTGCCGCAAATACTGGGTGAATTTAAGGCCTTGTATCCGCATGTTCAATTACGTATGACGGTGGCAAATTCGGACACCATTGAGTCTAAGGTTGCTGAGCATTTATTAGATATTGGTTTGATCGAGTCAGCGTCGCGTCTGCCCACTGTAGCGTCAACGATTTGCTGCGAGGATGTGATGGTGATGATTTGCGCCCCTAAATATCATTTGGCACAAGCATCAACAGTGACAGCCCAACAAATTGCTCTGGAGCCTTTTATTAGTCGGGAGTCAGGGTCTGGTACGAGGGAGTTTACGGATCAGTATTTCCAGCAAAATAAGCTATCCCCAGATTCGATGAATGTGGTGATGGAATTGGGTAGCCCGGAGTCGATTAAAGGGGTTGTTGCGACTGGTTTAGGGGTTTCTGTATTGTCGCGCTCTACAGTGTCTAAGGAGTTGCAGTTGGGTCATTTGGTTGCTGTATCTCTCGATCCGCCGCTCATCCGCAATTTGACTGTGGTCACACCGTTAGATAAGTTTCGATCTAAGTTATTGTTGACGTTTGCCGAGTTTGCGATCGAGCGGATGCGGGCAATGACGCTTACCGCTTGAATAACCAATCAGATGACTTGTGATGATTGATCAACATACTCAACATATTCAAGATACTCAACAACTGCTGACGCTGTGGCAGCGCTTAAATGATGTTGATCAAGCTCGGTTATTAGATTACGCACAGTTATTGGTGTCTGCATCAGTAGCGGATCAAATATTGCTACAAAGCCACGAGGCAATTAATACCCAGTTGGTCAGTCCTCAGCACTCTTCAGCTGAGCCTCACATAGTTTTGGAGCAGGATGGGAATGCCGAGAGTGTAGTGTTGGCGATTCGCCGTCTACGTCGTCAGTATCCGATGTTAGAGCGGCGTAAATTATTGGGTCCATTATCAACGTTATTGGCCCAGCACATGTTAGAGGATAGACCTGCTGCCGCAGTGATTGCTGAATGTGCGCAATTGTGCAAGCGCTTAAGTGCTGCGCAAGGCGATCGTATGGCGGGTTCCTTGTCAGTGGAATCATTAGATGCTGAGTCAGTGATATCTGGAGCGCCCCGTGCCTAGACCCACACTCGCAACAATTCATTGCAGTGCTTTGGCGCATAATTTGCAACGCGTTCGATCATTAGCACCCCATGCAAAAGTCTTTGCTGTGATTAAAGCCAATGCTTATGGGCATGGATTCATGCGCGTGGCTCATGCATTGCAAACCGCAGATGGATTTGCGCTTTTAGAGTTTGATGCGGCAATTCAGTTACGTGAAGCTGGTTTTACCCAAGAAATATTGTTATTAGAGGGCTGTTTTGATCTTCAAGAAACAGTGCAGTGCGCGCAATACCAGCTGACCATTGTTGTACACAATCGGCATCAACTCGTTTGGTTGCAGCAATTGCCTGCTGGTGCTGGACTCAAAGTGTATTTAAAGGTGAATAGTGGTATGCATCGCTTAGGCTTTGCTGTGGCAGATGTGGCAAGTGTGTATCAATCGCTTACAACCTGCCCCGCTGTATCGGTGGTCAATGTAATGACACATTTTGCAGACGCCGATGGTGTCGGAATAACGAGTCAATTGCAGCAGTTTGACACCGCTATAGGGGGTGGTGATGTGTCTCAGAGTCTGGCTAATTCGGCTACGATTATTCGCTATCCACAGGCGCACCGTCAGTGGGTACGTGCTGGCATTATGCTCTATGGGAGCTCACCGATTGCTGGGGTTTCTGCAGCAGCTCTAGATTTGCGTCCGGCAATGACTTTGTCATCTGAAATTATTAGTGTGTGTCGAGTTAATGCTGGTGATTGTGTTGGTTATGGTGGCACTTATAAGGTGGCCCAGCCAATGCGCTTGGGTGTTGTAGCTTGTGGTTATGCTGATGGTTATCCGCGGCATGCGCCAACCGGTACGCCGGTCCGCGTTGGCGACCACCTCACGCATACGGTTGGCCGGGTCTCTATGGATTTGTTAAGTGTAGATTTAACGCCGTGGCCTGAGTTGGATCTGGGTGCGCCTGTTGTGTTGTGGGGAGAGGGTAATCCAATTGATGATGTTGCTCAGGCCGCCCAAACAATAAGTTATGAATTGCTGTGCGCTTTGAATCATAGAGTTGCTGTTCGTGAGCAAGAATAGGTTATGGGTGAGGCTTCATGTTTTTAGCGTGAGCGGCAACAAGATATAGAGCGGCAGTGTCGCCCTTGGGCATGGATGACATAGAACCGGTGCTGATTTAGATCGATTACATAGGAATAATGATGGCCAAAGCCAAGACGATTTATGTGTGTACGGATTGTGGTGGTCAAGCCCATAAGTGGCAGGGGCAGTGCCCGCATTGTCAGGTGTGGAATACTTTAGTGGAGTCTGTTGCTGAGCCGGTTGTGGCCTCCGCTAATCGTTATTCATTGATAGCTGAGACTGGACAGTTGCAGCGTTTGTCTGAAGTTGAGGCGAATGAGGAGTCTAGGATATCAAGTGGGATTGCTGAGTTTGATCGGGTATTGGGTGGCGGATTAGTGCCCGGTGCGGTGATTTTAATAGGAGGCGATCCGGGGATTGGGAAATCAACATTGTTATTGCAGTCGTTAGCAACGATTGGTGCTGCGCATAAAGTGTTATATATCAGCGGTGAGGAGTCGCCTCAGCAAATTGCGTTACGAGCGAGGCGCTTAACCGTTGATTCTGCAGAAATGCAGATTTTGCCAGAGACTAGTCTCGGTAAAATACAGGCAGTGATTCAAGCAGAAAAACCAGAGATTGCAGTGATAGATTCGATTCAAACTTTATACTCTGAGTTACTGACTTCTGCGCCAGGCTCAGTAGCGCAAGTGCGCGAGTGCGCTGCACAATTAACTCGATTAGCAAAATCAACTGCAACAACTATTATCTTTGTTGGGCATGTGACTAAAGAAGGTACTCTTGCTGGTCCTAGGGTGTTGGAGCATATGGTCGATACAGTTCTCTATTTTGAGGGGGACACCCATTCTAGTTTTCGTTTGATTAGGGCGTTTAAGAATCGATTTGGTGCGGTGAATGAATTAGGTGTTTTCGCGATGACCGACAAAGGCCTAAAGGGTGTAGCTAATCCTTCTGCTTTGTTTTTATCGCAACATGACACTGAAGTGGCAGGTTCATGCGTGTTGGTGACACAAGAAGGCACTCGCCCATTATTGGTGGAAGTGCAAGCCTTAGTGGATGCTGCGCATGCGCCTAATCCGCGTCGACTCAGTGTGGGTTTAGAGCAGAATCGACTCGCATTATTACTGGCTGTGTTGCATCGTCATTCTGGCATTGCTTGTTATGATCAGGATGTATTTGTGAATGCCGTCGGTGGTGTGCGGATTACTGAGCCTGCTGCTGACTTGGCGGTGTTAATGGCTGTTGTCAGCTCACTTAAGAATAAGCCACTCCCTAAAAAATTGGTGGTCTTTGGTGAGGTTGGTCTTGCTGGTGAAGTGCGACCCGTGCAGCGTGGACAGGAGCGTCTTAAGGAGGCTGCAAAATTAGGTTTTACGCACGCATTGGTTCCGCATGCTAATCAGCCACGGCAAGCAATCGATGGCTTAAAGGTCATTGCGGTACGTAGAATTGAAGATGCGGTATTGCATTTTCGTGATGGTTTTTAAAAGACCTATTAAATCAAGATGTTGCGCAATCCAATTGACCACACTGTGGTCAATAATGCTTACCTTGCGTTAGTTGATGCGGTAAAATGCATGATCAGATATAGAGATGTTCTGTCCGAATGCGCGTGTAGCTTATATAAAAAGTGAGTGTATTGAGGATTTGTTGTTACGCGTTATGTTGATTTTAGGTTTGTTTTCTTATTGGAGTGCCCATGAAGGTTTTAGTCACAGTCAAACGGGTTATCGATCCCTACGTTAAGGTTCGCGTGAAATCAGATGGTACCGGTGTTGAAACTGCAAATGTCAAAATGGCAATGAATCCATTTTGTGAAATCGCGGTTGAGCAGGCGGTTCGTATGAAAGAAGCTGGTGTGGTCACGGAAATTATTGCCGTCTCGATTGGCGCTACACAATGTCAAGAAACATTGCGTACTGCAATGGCAATGGGTGTGGATCGCGGCATTTTGGTTGAAACTGCAGCAGAAGTTCAACCATTGGCAGTTGCTAAGATTGTGAAAGCAATTATTGATAAAGAGCAACCAAAATTAGTGATTATGGGTAAGCAGGCGATTGATGACGATTCTAATCAATCAGGGCAAATGGTTTCTGCGCTATTAGGTTGGCCACAGGCAACATTCACTTCAGCTATTACAGTAAATGGCGATGAAGCTGAAGTTAAGCGTGAAATTGATGGAGGTATGGAACAGCTGACGATTAAGTTGCCAGCCGTGATTACGACTGATTTGCGCCTAAATGAGCCTAGATATGTAACGCTACCCAATATTATGAAGGCTAAGAAAAAGCCTTTAGAAATTATTAAACCAGAAGATTTGGGTGTAGATATAGCCCCACGTCTGAAAACGCTCAAGGTTGCTGAACCACCTAAGCGTAGTGCTGGGGTTAAGGTTGAAGATGTTAAAGAGCTTGTGTCTAAACTTAAAAATGAAGCAAGGGTGATCTAGATGGCAGTTCTCGTGATAGCCGAACATGACGGCAAACTACTCAAGCCTGGTACCACTAATACCGTAACTGCTGCAACCAAAATCGGTGGCGATATCACCATGTTAGTGATTGGTCATGATTGTGGTGGTGCGGCGCAGGTTGCTGCACAAGTTGCTGGTGTATCTAAGGTGTTGCATGTTGATGCTGCGCATTACGCTGGCGCTGGAGCTGAAAACATCACTGCACTTGTGCAATCAATTGCACAGCAATATTCACACATTTTGGCTCCGGCAACGGGTTTTGGTAAAAACTTTATGCCGCGCTTGGCTGCAATGCTGGATGTTCAGCAGATTTCAGATATTAGCGCGGTAGAGTCTGCAGATACATTTGTGCGTCCTATCTATGCTGGCAATGTCATGGCCACTGTGCAATCAACTGATTCAATAAAGGTGATTACCGTGCGTGCGACTGGTTTTGAGGCGGCAGCCACTGGTGGCAGTGCAGCGGTAGAGTCACTGGCTGCTGGCCCGGACACGGGATTGTCACGCTTTAATGGTCAGGAGCTTTCCAAGTCAGATCGCCCAGAGTTAACCGCTGCAAGAATCATTGTTTCTGGTGGTCGAGGTATGGGTAGTGGCGAGAACTTCAAGATTCTTGAAACGCTTGCTGATAAGTTAGGCGCTGCGGTAGGTGCATCAAGAGCTGCTGTAGATTCTGGATACGTGCCTAACGACTACCAAGTGGGTCAAACCGGTAAGATTGTCGCGCCTGATTTGTATATCGCTGTTGGTATCTCGGGTGCAATTCAGCATTTGGCTGGGATGAAAGATAGCAAAGTCATTATTGCAATTAATAAGGATGCGGAAGCGCCTATATGTTCAGTTGCTGATTACTGGTTGGTTGATGATTTGTTTAAAGCAGTGCCTGAATTGACGCAACAATTGTCCTAGAAAATTATATTTCCTAGTGAGGTAAATAAAAACGCCCCAATAATGGGGCGTTTTTATTTATGATGGCATCCTTATTTAGAAAGTATAGTTATAGAGTTGATTGCTTAATGGGTGCATTTATGATGGAGGAGACATGACAATCTATTCGGCACCATTGCTGGATATGCAGTTTGCAATCCAAGAGTTTGGCGGTTTCGATGATTGGCAGCACTTAGAGGGTGCAGAGGATTGGAGCGTCGAGTTGCTAGAGGCGGTATTAGATCAAGCGTCTAGGTTTGCTAATGGTGTATTGTCGCCACTGAATCGCACAGGCGATATGCAAGGTGCGCGGTGGGTAGATGGTAGGGTTCTTGCGCCAGATGGTTTCCGAGATGCATATCAGCAATTTATTGCAGCAGGTTGGAGTGGTTTATCGGCTGATCCACTATGGGGTGGACAAGGCTTGCCTTATTCGTTAGCGATGATGGTGCAAGAAATTTGGAATAGTGCCAATATGGCATTTTGCCTTTGCCCTATGTTGACAACAGGTGTGCAGGAGACATTAAAAAGACATGGTTCAGCACAGTTGCAGAACAGTTATTTAAGAAAATTAGTCAGCGGTGAATGGACCGGCACGATGAATTTGACTGAGCCCCAAGCTGGTTCAGATCTATCGGCAATACGTACACGTGCAGTTCCTGAGGATGATTATTTTCGAATTACTGGTACCAAAATATATATTACTTGGGGAGCGCACGATCTTGCTGAAAATATAGTGCATTTAGTGTTGGCCAGACTGCCTGACGCTCCTGAGGGTGTTAAAGGCATATCCTTATTTGTAGTGCCACAATACTTACCTAACGCTGAGGGTGAATGTGGCGAAATGAATGATGTTCGCTGTGTTTCGATTGAGCGCAAATTAGGTATCCATGCAAGCCCAACTTGTGTGATGAGCTATGGCGATCACAAAGGGGCAATTGGCTATTTAGTGGGTGAGCCACACCATGGCTTGGCGTATATGTTTACTATGATGAATCACGCGCGTCTGGGTGTGGGTGTTGAAGGGCTTGCAATTGCAGAAAGTGCGTATCAGCAAGCGCTTTTATATGCCCGCTCCAGAGTTCAGGGGCGACTGCCTGGTGTGCGTGAGGGTGAGCGAGTCAGCATTATTGAGCTACCTGATGTGAAACGGATGTTATTAACGATGCGCGCTTCAATTGATGCAATGCGTGCGTTGTGTTGTTATATGGCAGGTATGATGGATCGCAGTCATCGTCATCATGATCATCAACAACGTATAGCCGCTAAAGCTCGATTAGATTTGTTAAATCCAGTAGCAAAAGGATGGTGTACGGAAAATGCCGTCGACGTGGTGTCAATGGCCATGCAAGTCCATGGGGGCACTGGGTATATTGAAGCAACTGGAATAGCACAGTGCTATCGAGACATCAGAATTACCACCATTTATGAAGGCACTACTGCAATTCAAGCCAATGATTTAGTCAATCGTAAACTAGGATTGGATGGTGGTGCAGAGATGTTAGCGTTGATTGATGAAATGCGTGTCCTGAAATTAAATATCCAAGTTGCTGATAATCAGATGCAGCTGTTGATTGATCACTATTTAAACGCCTTATTATCATTTGAACGTGCTACGAAGTGGGTGGTTTCTCAGAGCCGACATCCAATGGCAGTGGCTGCTGTTGCAGTGACTTATATGCGTATGACAGGGATTGTAGTCGGTGCATGGTTGATGCTGCGTGGAGCTTCGCGTTTAAATACCAAGATGAGTGTAGCGCGGTTTTATATTAAAAATGTGTTACCTCAGGTGAGTGCTTATGAGCAAGTCATTATCGCTGGCGCATCGAGTACTTTAGATTTTGATTCAACTTTGTTGTGAGGGTATTATGGGTATTCAGGTGCAGCGAAAGTGTTGGATGTGTCATATTTCAGTTTGTCTGATGATGGCTTGTGGCGTCAGTTTCTATGCCGAATTGGCACAAGCGGAATTCACTTGTCCGCAACTCCTGGAGTATGCTGAAAAGGGATTGTCATTACGTGATCAAGGTGCAAGTCTGAGTATGGTGCAAAGAGAGTTGCTAGACGCAGGCATTGTTAAGACGCTCAATGCAGAAGAATTGATATTGATACGACAGGTGATTGCCAAGACATTTACGGCTGAAATTTCTATATATGATTTAGTGAGTCAATGTCAAGCGGAAGCAAAGGGGGTGAAGCGTTAGGTATTATGTATTAGGTATTATGTATTAGGCGCCTGATATTCAATTTTGATTATTTAATATTAAGTATTTTAGTTTTGAAATATCCTTAATAAAGGAAGGGTAGTGCATATTTATAAATTTTTATATTTGTTATTTGGGACCTTGCTAAGTTTTTGCTATGTCGAGGTGAGCTCCAGTGCTGAACGTCAGCCGGTAGTGCCTCCTGAGTATGAGCGTGATGGTGGCCCCTATGTGCCTACGCCAAATATTGTTGTTGATCGAATGTTGAGCCTAGCACAGGTGCGGGCGGGAGATCATGTGATTGATTTAGGCTCTGGTGATGGTGTGATAGTCATTACTGCGGCCACCAAGTATGAATTAACTGCATATGGGGTTGATATTGATGAAGAGCTGATTCGATTAAGTAATTTGAGGGCTAAAAATTTAGGGATCAATCAGCGCATTTTATTTGAAGTAAAAGATATTTTTAAAACCGATTTGAGCAAGGCATCGGTAGTAACTCTATATTTGCTGCCCGAAATGATGGAGAGATTAGAGAGTAAGCTGTATTCAGAATTACAGCCCGGCACTCGAATTGTATCTCACGATTATTTCTTTCCAAATTGGAAGCACAGTGCTCAAGTCGATTTTTCTATACCTGAGAAAGAATTCATTTCTGGAGTGCCACATGTTTATTTGTACTTATGGGTGGTGCCCGCTAAAATAGTGGGTAATTGGGCGGTGCAATTCAATAATAATAATAATAATAATCATAATCGGCTTAGATTGTCACAGAATTTCCAAAATTTAAGTGGCGACCTATTGATAGATGGTCAGTCACATCCGTTGATATATTCCCAGTTCATGGGTAATCAAATCAAATTTGAAGTTATTGTGGGTGCAGATCGACTGCAGTTTAGCGGTAATGTTGAGGGTGAGAAAATTTCTGGGGAGTTACGTCGCGGCAATCTAGTATTGCCGTGGTTCGCCCAGCGACAATAATGCTTTCGATGTTTTAATTAATCAGTAACGTGCTGGGTGTATTTAATAATACATTGCGACGAAATGCGGTTTGATTCTCGGCCATATCAATAGCCGCAGGATTCCAAGAGTCAAGAATGATACTTCCGTCTGCGATGTGATTGGCAGTGATCGGTTGGGGAGTGGCTAACATATCCCAGAGTTTTTTTTCATGATGTACTGGGATGTTGTTGAGAGTAATTTTTTGTGGTTTAGGCAGTGGTTTGAGCCCTGCAACTAAAAAACTATTTATTTGTACTGCGCCTTGCCAGTGAGGTCGATACATATCGACATAGGGCAACTCGCTCAACAGGGTGGTTAAGAGGTGCGCGTAGGGTCGTGGTAGATCAAGGTTTGCAAAAGTGTTAAACACTGCAACTCCCTGTGGACTGAGGCAACGCCGTAGGTCTGCAAAAAATTCGCGAGTGATGAGATAGTCAGGTGTGCCATCGCCATGGAATAAATCAACAATAATGACATCTTGTGGCGTATTGCAATTATGGATATAAGTTCTTGCATCGGCTTGATGCACGGTTACTTTTTGGTCGTCAAAATTAAAGTATTGCTGAGCGACTTTGACAGCGGATGGATTGATCTCTACAACAGCAATGTTTGCTTGCATGCTGGCTAATTGCATAGGGACAACTCCTGCGCCAAGTCCCAGCAGCAATATATTTTTTGCGTGTGGTTGATAAGCTCGTGTCAATGCCTCTAAGCCGTAAGTGTAGAAAGATAGGGATTGCTGATTGGAATCAACGGTGTTTTGGGTTAAGCCGTCATGAAAAAAAATACGCTCAAATTTTCCGCTGGGTTCAGGTGTGCTACGCAACACTTTTACTGTCCCAAATAGCGAGCTCTGCATGCTCTCTACGTACCATTGATTGCCGTTATAGCTCAATGGCCCTTGGCGTTGAGTGTAAGCATCACCATACCATGCGAGTAGCCCCGCACTAAATAATGCCAAGATACTGGTGGTGAGTATAGTTGGGCGCTGATCTGTGAGCAGATCTTTTTGCGCGGCAATAGCTAAGGATATTGTCGATAGGGCTATAGCGATCATCAGAACTGCAGTGAAATTGCTGAGATTAGGTATGAGAATAAATGCAGTCACAATGACTCCAGCTACAGATCCAATAGTGCTAACAAAAAATACCCAACCTGAACCAGCGTCGCCATTTTTGTGAGGGTGCGAGCGAATAACCAGTGCCACTAATAAGGGATTCATTGCTGATGTCACCACCAGCGGTAACAATAGCAAAATGAGGCAAGCGGCAAATGCACCGTAGACAAGGTCCCAGCGGGCAAGTGCGTAAAATTGTTGTGGGTATATTAAGCAGCCTAAAATGATTGCAATCGCTGCTAATGCCGGCATGATTGAGAAAAGAAATGCCAGTCTATGAAGGTTATTTGTACTAGATTGAGCTAGTTTCCCACCCCACCAATAGCCAATCGCTAAAGAAATCAGTGTGATTGATAAGATACCTGTCCAGATGAATAAACTGACCCCAAAATAGGGTGTCATGATCCGAGAAGCCAGCAATTCGAGCGCGAGAATTGCACCGCCTGTTACAAATATTGATGAATAGTAGAATTTTTTCTGATTATGAATGGACATAGGCTCAGTTGATTTGGCTGTCAGTTATAATGAACAGTCAATCTACCACAGTCTTAGTCAGATGCGTAGTTCACGATTTTAAGTTCAGAGATAACCAAAGAGGTGTTGATTCATGCATGTTCGAATATTATTAATGATTGCAATGCTATTTGCGAGTGCACGGATTTGGTCTCAAGATTTTGGCGATACTCCGTATGTTCAAACCCCGCAAAATGTTGTCGATGCAATGTTAGAGACTGCCCGGGTTAAGCGTGATGACTATGTAATTGATTTGGGCTCTGGTGATGGTCGGATGGTGATTACCGCGGCAAAAAAACATGGCGCGCAAGGCTTTGGCGTAGATCTCGATCGTCGTTTAGTTAATCTAGCCAATATTAACGCTCGAAAAGCAGGTGTAGCTGAACGTGCTAAATTTTATGCGCAAGACTTGTTTGAAACAGACTTATCAAGGGCCTCCGTCGTTACTTTATATTTGTTGCCTGAGGTCAATATCATGGCTAGTAGTAAGTTACTAGCGCTAAGACCGGGAACCCGTATAGTTTCGCATGATTACGGTATTGGTGACTGGACTCCGGACAGTGAGTATGAAATTGATGCTCCTAACAAGCCAGTAGGTCGTTCAAAAATGAGTAAAGTTTTATATTGGATTGTGCCTGATCATGTTGCTGGTCGATGGATGTGGTTGCTCGCAAGGTCTACAGTAACACATCAAGTGACAATGCTGATTCAGCAAAATTACCAGAAGTTAGATGTGAAGGCTGAGCTCGATGGTAATCCGGTACAAGTAGAACAAGCACAATTAATAGGTAAGCAATTAAGCTTTAAACTGACCCTGTCAACGGGCGAGCAATTCGTATACTCGGGCGAGCGTGTTAATAATGCATTCGAAGGCTCGCAAACCCAATCAGGGCAGGACGCTAAGCCTTGGAGTGCGGTGCGTGTTGAGATGGCTGTGCCTATGCATGTGTTGAAGCCCATGGAGAGTCCGCGCGAGCCAGGCGTCAATTTCTAATATCATGATTAATTTCAGAATGTATATATTCTGTTTTGCTGCGATTCTTAGTTTTATAAGCATATCACTGGCACAGGCGCAAGCTGTAAAGCAGTTGGATGTCCCTTATGTACCCACGCCTTATGTCGTCATTGAAGAAATGCTAAGGCTTGCTAGTATTAGGCCTGATGATTTTTTGATAGACCTAGGATCTGGAGACGGTAGGGTATTGATGACCGCTGCTCAGCGCTACGGCGCTAGAGGTTTAGGGGTTGATCTGGATGAAGAGTTGGTTGCGATGAGTCAATACAGTGCTGCTGAAGCAGGTATTACAGATCGAGTGCAGTTTTTAAATCAAGATCTATTTCAAACAGATTTAAGTCCAGCTACTGTAATTACGATGTATTTGGTGCCGCGGGTGATGATGCGTTTGCAGGATAAGTTGTATGCATTAAAACCGGGCACTCGCTTAATTTCTCATGATTTTGATTTGGGTGAATGGCGCCCAGATGCGGTGACTCAAATTCGCAAGAATACTTTTTTATGGGTAGTGCCAGCGAAAATTTCAGGACCTTGGGTTGCGCGATTTCAATTGCAAAATGAAGTAATTGAGTTGCAAATCAATTGGCGTCAAAAGTTTCAGGAAATTGATGGTTATGCAAAAATTAATGGACGTGGAATGCAGGTTTGGCAAGCTAAGTTAGTTGGCAATCGGATTGGTTTCATTATTGTAGATGATAGAGATAGAGATCGCGAGACAAGTTTGTATTTTGAAGGTGTTGTTGATGATGGATTGATGACAGGGCAATTGCGGCGTGGCACAGGTAATGTTCAAGTGCTGACAAGTTGGCAGGCTGAACGTTTCAATGAGTAATGCTGTTATTGTTTAATGAGAATAATAGGTGCGGTTAAATAAATAAGGAGTAGATATGGAGTCAGTATTTTTTTCTGTGCGTCAATTTTTTTGGGGTATGATTTTGTTAGCACTCTCGTGCGTGGGCATTGCTCAAGAGGGGAGAGGAGATGTGATTTATGTGCCGACACCGCAAATCGTTGTTGATACGATGCTTGAGATGGCGGCTATTGGTCCCAATGATTATTTAATCGATTTGGGATCTGGAGATGGTCGTATTGTAATTACTGCTGCTGCAAAGTATGGCGCTAGTGGATTTGGTGTGGACCTAGATACTTATTTATTGGGACTGGCAAATGCTAACGCTAAGATTGCAAAAGTCGATCAACGCGTGCATTTTCGTGAAGAAAATTTATTTTTAACTGATTTATCGCGTGCTACTGTCATTAGTACGTATTTACTTCCGGAGATGAATGTCAAGCTGAGGCCGAAACTCATGGCAATGCCGCCAGGGACTAGAATTGTCGCGCATGACTACCATTTAGGAAAGTGGTTGCCAGAAGAGCAACGGGAGCTTGTCGTTCCTGACAAAGTGGTTGGTAAAGAAGGAATTAGTTATGTGTTTCTGTACATTGTGCCTGTGCCAATTGCTGGTTTGTGGGAAGGGGCGGCAGTGGTCGGTGGTCGAGATTTGGCATTAAAGTTTGATTTTCAGCAAGACTTCCAAGAGCTCATTGGCAAACTAGATTTGTCTAATCGGACTGTTGATATTCGTGGTCATATTAAAGGTCGAGGTGTGCGTATCTTGGCCGGCGGTCGAAATGGTGTGTTACGCCACGAATTTAATGGTCAAATTAGCAACGGTGTTATGCAAGGCACTGTTGTGATTGGTGAGGGCGCTAGTCGACAAGAGAGCACATGGCGTGCCCAGTTAAAGCAGGCTAGACCCTTGCTACGCGCAGCCGATGAAGTTTCTCCGTAACGCTTAAATCATTAGGAATTCTTATGAGTGTAGAGCAATTAGATAATACTCCCCGTCGCTCGCTATCAATGACCGATGCGTGTGCCATGATTGTCGGATTAATTGTTGGCGCAGGTATTTTTGGTACGCCATCGATTGTGGCTGGTGCTGTGGGTGACTCTGCCATGCTGTATTGGGCTTGGTTAGGTGGCGGTATTTTTTCAATCATCGGTGCATTATGTTATGCAGAGTTGGCAGTAGCCTTGCCCTCAGCTGGTGGAGAATATTATTTCTTGCAGCGTGCCTATGGTCGATCCTTAGCTTTTTTATATGGCTGGGCACGCATGACGGTGATTATTGCCGGATCAATTGCGGTATTTGCCTATCTGTTTGGCGACTATATGTCGAGAGTGATTAATCTTGGTGCGCATTCGTCAGCTATCTGGGCTGCTATTGTTGTAGTGGTATTGACTTACTTTAATTACCGAGGTATCCGTGAAGGTAAATTAATACAAAATTTGTTTACGGTTCTTGAGGTGAGTGGTTTGGTTTTAATTGTGATTGCCGGATTTTTTTTTGCGTCACCTGCTGTTGAAATTACGCCAGTCATTGCAAGAGCCTCAGAGCCTTGGTACATGGGTGCGGGCATCGGTTCTGCAATGATTTTTGTATTATTCACTTATGGTGGATGGAATGACGCTGCATATATCTCAGCAGAGGTGCGTGATGAGACTGCAATGCGCCGAGCCTTATTGATTGCGATTGGAGTAGTAACTTTATTATATGTTTTAGTCAATTATGCTTATGTTAAAGGGCTTGGTTTTTATGCGATGTCGCATTCAGATGCAGTTGCTGCTGACCTATTAAAGTCCGCATGGGGCGTTACAGGTGAGAAAATGATTGCGGTGATGATTGCCATCGCAGCGCTCACTTCTGTGAACGGATCAATGATTGTGGGTGCGCGTTCAAATTATGCTTTGGGCTGTGACTGGCCGCTGTTGAGTTATCTGGGTCAGTGGGATCAGGCCAGTGGTTCACCGCGTCATGCCATGCTTGTTCAGGGTTTAATAGCGCTAGTTTTGGTTGGGTTTGGTGCGGTCTTTCAATCTGGATTTAAAGGGCTGGTTGAATATTCGCTACCTGTATTTTGGGCGTTCTTTTTGTTGATAGGTATTGCGCTTTTTGTTTTGCGATACAAAGAGCCCGAGTTGCCTCGTCCATTTCGAGTGCCTGGCTACCCCTTGGTCCCGTTAGTGTTTGTTTTCATGTGTGCATTTTTACTATATTCCAGTCTCACGTATCATGGACGACATGCCCTAGTCGGGATCGGTGTATTAGGAGTTGGTGCTCTGCTACTGAGCTGGATAAAAATTAAAAATTTATATAAATCAGATACTTAAAAATAAACATTAGCGCTAGATCGGGTCACTTGAAATATAACGCTGTAGACCCAATCTGGTGATGACCCGCCAAAAAACGGCAGATGAATTCTGTCTTGGATGTGTATCAGTTTAAGTGGTATCTAGCGCGCTAGGTGGACTTTAGACTTAACTATTATGGTTGGTTGTGTCTGCAGCGTTTGTTTGAGTCTTTTTAATTTCCGGAGGCATAATGTCCGTTACTTCTAGCAAAGAAACCTTAGGGTTTCAGGCCGAAGTTAAGCAGTTAATGCAGTTAATGATTCACTCTTTGTATAGTAACAAAGAGATTTTTTTGCGTGAGTTGGTGTCTAACGCTTCTGATGCATGCGATAAGCTGAGATTTGAGGCACTAACCGATAAGTCACTGTTAGATGGTGACAGTGAACTCAAGATTAAAGTTTCTATCGATGCCGAAGCGCGCACGGTGACGATTACAGATAATGGTATAGGGATGTCTCGCCAGGAAGTGATCGACAACGTAGGCACGATTGCAAAGTCAGGTACCCGTGAGTTTTTGGCAAATTTGAGCGGTGATGCAGCTAAAGATGCGCACTTGATTGGGCAATTTGGCGTTGGTTTTTATTCCGCATTTGTGATTGCTGATCGGGTCACCTTACAGTCACGTCGTGCTGGCCTGGCAGCCAATGAGGCAGTGCGTTGGGAGTCTGATGGAAGCGGGGAATACACCATTGAATTAGTAGAGAAATCAGATCGCGGCACTTCAGTGACACTGCACTTGCGTGAAGGTGAAGATGAATTCTTGGAAAGCATGCGCCTGCGCACTATTTTACGTAAATATTCAGATCATATTACCTTACCTATTTTAATGCCCGAGGAAGAATGGGATAAAGACACTAATAAGCAACGACTCACGGGTAAGGATGAAACAGTTAATCAAGCGAGTGCACTGTGGGCGCGACCTAAAAATGAAATTACAGATGAGCAGTACGTCGAATTTTATAAACACGTTGGACATGACTTTGAAGCACCATTAACTTGGACCCACAATAAAGTTGAAGGTCGTAAAGAATATACACAATTACTATATATCCCAGGACGTGCACCTTTTGATTTGTGGGATAGGGAGCAAAAGCGAGGTATAAAGCTATACGTGCGCCGTGTATTTATTATGGATAACGCAGAGCATTTAATGCCTCACTACCTGCGCTTTGTGCGTGGTGTGATTGATTCTAATGATCTGCCCTTGAATGTGTCTAGAGAAATACTGCAAGAGTCTAAAGACATTGAAACCATTAGAACGGCCTCAGTGAAACGTGTCCTTTCTTTAGTAGAGGAGTTGGCTGAGCATCAGGTTGAGAAATTCAGCACCTTCTGGAAGGAGTTTGGAAAGGTATTCAAGGAGGGTATTGGTGAGGATCGTGGCAATCTTGAACGGATTGCAAAGTTGTTGCGCTTTGCCTCTACGCTGAAAGATACTGCTGATGAGGAAGTTAGTCTTGCTGATTATGTTTCTCGGATGAAGCCTGGCCAAGAAAAAATCTACTGCGTCACTGCAGAAACGTTTGCAGCTGCCAAGGCGAGTCCGCATTTGGAAGTCTTACGTAAAAAGGGTATCGAAGTTCTGCTGATGTCTGATCGTGTTGATGAATGGATGTTGTCGTTCTTGACCGAATTTGAAGGTAAGGCAATACAGTCTGTTGCAAAAGGAGTGCTAGATTTAGGTGCACTGGAAGACGAAACAGATAAAAAGGCGCAGGAAGAGGCAGCAACTGAGCATAAGCCTTTGATTGAACGTATTAAGAAGGCACTAGATGCACATGTAAAAGATGTCAGGGTGACCTTGCGTCTGACTGAGTCACCGGCGTGCTTGGTTGCTGATGACAATGATATGACGGCAGGTCTACAGCGCATGCTCAAAGCAGCAGGACAAAAAATTCCGACTGCAAAGCCTATTCTGGAAGTGAATGCGACCCATCCTTTGGTGCAACGTCTTCAGGCCGAAAGTGATGACACCAGATTTGCAGATTTGGCTAGCGTGATTTTTGATCAGTCATTGTTAGCTGAGGGTGGACAGTTAGAGGACCCCGCAGGATTTGTCAAAAAACTCAATCAACTGATGCTATCTATGGGTTAGAAACTATATTTGTTGTATTCGTTGTATTTGTTGTTTTTGAAATTATTGATGCCTTCGAGGGCTATTATTTAGTCCTGTAAGGCATCATTTTTTTTGACTCGATATAATTTTAATTTACAACTATGGCAGGGTGCTTTAATGCTGCGTTGCAGCATGCCCCGAGATTTGCTCTAGGGATATTGTAGAAAGACATTTTTCAATATGATGTTTATTCAGGCACAGTAAAATTATGGACTTTTAACGGAATTAACAGAAGTCAGTTTATGGAAATCACTCAATAATGAATAGGTTATTAGTTTTTGATTGAATGCACGCATAGCAGCGCTAATATCTGCCATACTGCTGTGGAAGCCTAGCGCAGCGCTAAAATTTTTTAGTGCTTGCCATCATAAAAATGGTGCTAAATCTATAGTAATCGATTTAATTTTTCATTCAAACTGGAGGGGGTGTTATGAAAAAACTAATACGTAATTTTTTAAGGCTAACTATTTTGCTATTGATCGTTAGTGGTTGCACTAGCAATCCGTTCGGAAATTCGTGGAATACTTTAATCGATGCAGGTGTTGGTCTCGAGAACTTTAATCGCATCGGTGATGCAAATTGGCGTTCTGAGGGCGGTGCTATTGTTGCAGACAAGGGTAAGGGTGGGCATTTGGTTTCAAAAGATTCATATCAAGACTTTGAGATTCGTGCAGAGTTTTGGGCTGCGACCAATACCAATAGTGGTATTTTTATCCGAATCACTGATCCCAAAAATATTGGCTCTGTGAATGCCTATGAGGTCAATATCTGGGATATTCGTCCTGATCCTAAGTATGGTACAGGTGCAATTGTTGATGTGGCTGCTGTCCCGGTACCGATTGCGAATAAGGCTGGTGGTCAATGGAATGTTATGGAAATCAAAGCGCAAGGTGCTGAAATGGTAGTGACATTGAATGGCGTTGTTACAGTAAGGGCTAACCATTCGAAATTTTCAAAAGGTCCAGTTTCTTTACAGTACGGGGCAGGTGTGAATGGTGCTGAAGGTGGACCTATAAAATGGCGTAAGCTGCAGATTAGATCCATATAATTTGGGATTGCGCATATTAAGTTTATCCATAGCAACCCAGTAGTGTTATTTTAGTCTGTAGTGCCCTTAAGCGTTTGCAAAGAAGATTTGCAACAATATTTCAAGATGAGGTCGGGTGATTGCTGGTGCAAAATTTACCGCTGAGTATGTGTTTGATGTTTTATTTTGAATAATATAATTTATCGGTGATTGAATGGAGATTTGAATTGAAGTTTGAATTAAGTCAAGAGCATGTTGCGTGGGATCGTACAAGCCAGCGGTTAATTGCCCATACCCATCGTGTTAGTTATGAGTCCTTATCTGATGAGGTGGTGTACCAAACAAAACGTCGATTGATTGATACGTTTGCCAGTGCATTAGGCGCATGGGAAGAGCCAGTAAGTCAGATGGCTTGCAAAATTGCTTCGCGCTCTCGCTCTGACCAGATGGCACGTGTTTGGGGTACGCATACGATGACTACTCCTGAGTTAGCGGCATTTGCGAACGGAGTCATGACACGTTCATTAGATGTGAGTGATACCTACTTGGGTAAAAGTCGTGGCCACCCGAGTGATATGACATCGGGTTTAATTGCGGTTGCGGAGAGTATAGGCGCTGATGGAAAGTTATTAATTGCCGCTACCTCTATTGCATACGATGTATATTGTAGTTTTTGTGATGTGATGGATGTGAATGCTAAGGGCTGGGATCAACCGGTTTATAGCGTGATTGGTTGTGTATTAGGTATCGCTAAACTCATGCAGCTTACACCCGATCAAACAGGTCATGCATTGTCCTTAGCATTGACCTCTAACATGGCATTAGCACAAGCTCGTCGTGGACATTTATCGAGTTGGAAAGGGTGCGCTGGAGCTAATGCTTCACGTAACGCTGTATTTGCAGCACAATTGGCGCAAGATGGGTTTACTGGGCCGACCGCAGTGTTTGAAGGGGTTGGCGGCTTATGGCAGGCAATTGGTGAATTTGACTGGGTATTACCTGAAAGTCCAATGATTGTAAAAACGCATACGAAAAGCTTGCCTGTTTGTTATCACGGTCAGTCAGCGGTATTAGCAGCCTTTGAGTTACGTGATCGTTTTCAGTGCAGTGATATCTCCGCCATACATGTAGAGAGCTATAAGACCGCAGTATTGATGATGGGTAGTGACACTTCACGATGGACGCCAACTACACGCGAAACTGCAGACCATAGCCTACCTTATTGTGTTGCTATTGCATTACTGGATGGTGAGATTACCGGTCATTCTTTTTCTAATGATCGACTTGTTGATCCTGCTGTGATCAGCTTAATGAAAAAAGTAACTGTTACTGAAGATGTAGATTTATCAAATTGGTATCCAGATGGCGCTCCAGGAAGGGTTAGCATTACATTGCATAATGGGGAGGTTCTGACTTCTGAAATTCGCTATCCTAAAGGCCATGAGAAAAGTCCGATGTCAGATGTAGAGATTGAAGCTAAATTTATAGGAATGGCTAGCCATACCTTGGGTCGCCAGCAAACTGTGCAGGCATTGTCTCAGTTATGGAAAATTGAGCAGGTGAGCAATGTGGCCAGTATTATTGATCTGTTTAAACCCCATGAGTAGCGGCATTCTGCCTCTTATGCCATCATGGATATTTTAGGCTTTAAGTACGATTATTGTTTCTGCGGTGTTTCTATTTATGCGGTGTTTCTATTTATTTTGATTGATTAATTTTTTAATACTGTTATTTTTTTGGCATCACGTCTAGCCTTGCTACGATGCCTTGTAGCGCTTGAGATGGTGCCGGATAGCGTGCCAAGACTAGTGGATCATGCCCAGGAATTATGTGTTGTGGTGAATCTGCTAGTTGGCGCAATTTGTCATAACCTTCAATCATGTCGCCTAAATGAAAAGTAATTGGGAAACATTTTCCTGTTTCCATGTGTTCATAATAATGAGTAGCATCAGAGGCTAATACAACCCAGCCGCGGGCTGTCATCACGCGCACGCTTTGCAGGCCTGCAGTATGACCGCCAATTTGATGTACGCTGATTCCAGGAGCAAGCTCAGCATCACCCTTATAAAATTTCACGCGATTCTTGTAAGTGAGGCGCACTATCCCGACAACGTCTTCAACTTCATAGCTTTCATTGAAGCGGCTGTGACGCATATGGCGACCGGTGGCATAGGCCATTTCATCATCTTGAATATGGAACTGTGCATTTGGAAATTCATTAAAAGTCCCGACATGATCGTAATGTAGATGTGTTAGAACAATATCTTGAACCATTTCAGATTGAACGTTTAATAAAGCTAAACCTTCACTGGGCGATCTTAAAAAGGTTCGCTTACGACGTGCTGCCATTTCGGCATTAAAACCAGTATCAATAACAAATAGCCTATCTTTATTTCTGATAAGCCAAACAAAGTAATCCATGGGCATGGGTGCATCATGTGGATCGCCACCGATAAAATGCTCGGTTCTTTTGGCATCTCGCATGGCATATTTAATAGCAAATACTTCATAAATCGGTATTGACAATGGATACCCCTGGAATGTAGGTGTGCTTGAGATGGTAAGGTATGCAAATTTAAGAGCGGATTTTTATTGTAATCTGGCTTCCTGTGATTGAATTGCGGTGCATCACGGAATTCGAAGCAGTCATAGCGAAACTACATGACTTATTAGCTTTTCGCAATTCGCAATTCGCTATTACTCATTACCCATTACCCATTACCCATTACCCATTACCCATTACCCATTACCCAAGAGTCATGATCAATCTTTTGCTCGGCTGCTACAATTTTTGCGTAAGATTAAAAAATTGCGTGTAATTAACCTAATTGCTATGCCTGTGATGAGTGTTGACGTATTTTAATTCAGAGTCGAGTGGGCTGCTGACATGACGGAAGATGCGGTGCTCACTTTAGGTCAAGCGAATGGTGTTTAGCGGTTCAAAATACCATGAATAACTTATCATATCAGCACATATTTAATACGGCATCACACCATTAATTAAATATGTGCTGACTCATCATAGGTGATCAACTACTCCAGATTTGGTTATGCTTTCTGGATAATTGAATCTTCAATAGTTGAATTGCTCTCGATCGCTTTTGCGTTTGCTTGGAAATTCCTTTGTGCTGCAATCAAGTCGATGAGTTCGTGAGTCAGATCAACGTTTGCTTTTTCTTGTGCCCCAGATCGTATTGTGCCAAGGCCAGCATCTCCAGCCTTAGCTATTTGCGCTTCACCAGTTAAGTCACTGCTTTTGTATGTGCTGTCGCCAACTTGCACCAGGCCATTAAAATTTTGAAAGCTGACTAGGTTAATCGTTCCCAGTACGGCTTCAGTGCCGTTTGAGTAAGACGCATTGATTTCGCCATTATCAGCAATCGATACGCCTGTTAGGTCGCCTTCAGAGGAACCATTTTGACGTAATGCATTAACTGCAAATGGTGTAGATTTGGAAGTGACGTTAGAGTAATTAATTTTAATATTTAAGGGGCCAGTTTCTAGATCTAAAGTAACTCTCTCAATGCCATCTTTCGGAGTGTCTAACTTGCCAATGGGAACCTTGGGCGGAATGGTCTTTACATTAAATTCATTCATGATGATCTTATTTTCATTTTGATCCGCCAAAATAGGAGAGATTTTTTCGTTATATGCATCTTGGATGAATAGTTTTTTATTGTTGTCTGTGTACACAATTATTGGCTTTTTATTACTGTCCAAAATTGGATTACCGTTTTTGTCGGCGGCAATCTGTTTACCTTTTGGGTCCAGAGTGGGGTTGCCGCTGTTGTCTAGGGTTAAATTGCCATCTGGGTCTATTGCAACTTTTGCCCCTTCTTTATACGGAATAGGCTCCCCATTATTAGAGTCAATTTTAATCCCCTCGTAGTATAAATTATTGTGTAATGTGAGCGGGGTTCCATTCTTATCTGAAATAATCGGATTGCCGTCAGGATCTTTGTCAATCGGATTGCCAAGTCCGTCAACCTTAAATGAGTTCCCATCTTTGTTTTCTTTGATAAAAGCCGGCAGTGCGGAAAATTTAATTTCTCCGGATTTAATTTCTGTATTGCCAATGTAGGTGTGGGTACTCCAGTGATTTGTTGGATCTTGGGCATCTGCAGACTTTGTTTTGGCGTAGTATGTTTTTGCTAAAAAAGCGGTTCCATTGGCATCGTATACATTCAAAGAGGTTGAATGGTTATAACTTAGGGGATTTGTCCGGCTAAACGGCACATCTATAACAGGTGCATCCGAAGGAAGGTTAATATCTAAATCAATTGTTGAGGTCGGCTTTGCTTGTCCTATGGTTCTTGGCAATATAGTCATAGGACTAAATTGACCTTTCATGCCTTTGAAAGTTACACCTGTACCATTCGTGGTAGGTACCATTAATTGCTGACCTGCAGAGTTGGTCATTTCATTCTTGTCATTGAGTGAAAAAGAACCATTTCTGGTGTAGAACAATTGATTGTTGTCGGCTGGTGACTTGAGTGGAAAGAAACCTTGACCAGTGATGGCAAGGTCTAATGAATTTCCAGAGGTCTCTATACTACCTTGGGTGAATTCTTGACTGATTTGTTTTAGCTTTGAGCCTTGGCCCACAATATCTGACGATGATTCTGAAATTGAACTGGCGTAGAAATCACCAAATTCGGCGCGAGAGCGCTTAAATCCATTAGTCGATACGTTTGCAATATTATTGCTAGTGACGGATAGTTGCGAGGTGGCACTATTTAATCCTGTTAAAGCGCTGTAGTAGGACATGTGTTACTCCATGAGCTAGGACATCTTTTTTAATGCGATTGATGTATATTTGTAAAAAGTACATTGATGTGACTTTTATAAGCAATTAATATGCCACCAATTGCAGAGCGTATTTACCCAATTTTCATGCAGTCTGGGGGTTGAAGATGCAATTTATTGCCGTTACAGCGGCAAATGATTGCCGCATGACCGCTTTATGCCGAAATTTATCCACTTGAGGAGTGACAGAATTGTTTGGAATTTCGTTACGATTGTTACATCATTCCGCTAATCATTTTAATGCTCTGGGATTGAGTCGCGCTTGCAGAACCCTGAAATGGGTGGGCGTTATCTGCTTGTTGGCCCTGGTAGTGAACCCTGGCATGCTATTGGCGCAGGATTTTCCAGCGAAACCAGTCCGTCTGGTGGTTAATTTCCCGGCTGGCGGTCCGTCTGAAGCGATAGCGCGGCCAGTAGCACAACGGGCTGCAGAAATTTGGGGTTATCAGGTATTGGTAGATTTTCGTGGTGGTGCTGCAGGTAATATTGGCGCGGATCATGTGGCGAAGTCAGTACCTGACGGCTATACCCTGTTAATGATTAGCGGTTCTTTTCTAACCAATCCAGCATTAACTTCGAATCTACCTTTTGATCCGATCAAAGATTTTTCTCCGATTACCCCTGTGGCTATTAGCAGTCTGGTATTGATTGCTAATCCAACCTTACCGGTGCGATCGGTGAAGGAACTCATCTTGTTAGCCAAGAAAAACCCAGGCAAGTTGACTTTTGCATCTTCTGGTAATGGCGGTTCATTACATTTGAGTGCTGAATATTTTAAGATGATGACTCAAATCAATATGTTACATATTCCGTATAAAGGTGCTGGACCGGCGATGATTGAGGTCTTAGGTGGACAAGTGGATATGATGTTTATTGCACTACCCCCAACCTTGCCACACATTAAGTCTGGTCGATTGCGGGCTATCGGTTTGGGCGGTGGACAACGCACAGCGATTTTGCCAGATTTACCGACCATCGCTGAGCAAGGTGTAAAAGGTTATGAGGTATATTCGCACTTTGGTCTGCTTGGTCCTGGGGGAATGCCCCGAGATTTAGTGACAAGAATTAATGGCACTATAGTGCAGGCGCTGCAAAGCCCAGTGGTTAAAGAGCGATACTTAGCGATTGGTTCGGAGGCGTCAGCAAGTAGCGCGGATCAATACGCGACCTATATTAAAAATGAAATGGCTAAATGGTTGATGGTGGTTAAGAAGGCTGGAGTCAAAGCTGATTGATTCTATGGCAAGAGTTTAAAGAGAGATCCTTATCCCTTTCTGATAGACCGAATCCAAAGCATTGTAGCCAGAGCGGTCATTGCTGCAGTGATTGCAAAATAAGTGCGTAAGCCAAGCGCTGGTCCAATAAGGCCAGCCCCAAACGGGGCTAGGCCCATGGCAATGAATTGGAATGATGTCGCATAAGAAATAGCGCGAGAATCCATACCGCTTGGTGCGCAATTTTTCAGTAAGCGAATGATGCAAGGTAGCATGATCGATGCAGATAAACCAAACGCAGATCTTGCAATCACGAGTTGTAGCGGAGAGTGTAAAAACAGCAAAGGAATTTGAGTGATCGCTGCGGCTGCGCTTGCAAAAATTAACACTTTGGAGGGGTTTAAGTTATCGATGAATCGTTTCCAAATAAATAAGCCCACCACACTGGATATTGCGAAACTCATGGCTACCATGCCAATCCAAAATGCTACTGCGCCATGTTCATTCTGCGCAGTTCCAAGTAGCTGCAATACATAAACACTGAGTATCGTCGTATTTCCGGAGCCGAGTGCGGCAAATACAAAGCATAAAAAATAGAGTAATCCTACTCTGGGTATTGCAAGTAATTCGCGTAAGCTGCTAATCCACAGAGGGCGCCATGGTCCAGGTGCGAGCTGTTTGATTTCCTTAACGAAGGCAATCACTAAACATCCACCGGTGAGCAATAAAACCCCGCTGACCCAAAAAAGCCAGTGGGGTTTATCAACTAAAGCGACTAATGTAGTTGCGACCGCAGGTCCCATAGTTTGACCAATCAAGGTTGCAGTTTGTAATACTGATAAGGCACTGTTGATACGATTGGGTGGTGTGTTAGCCACAATTAATGCTTGCGCTGACATGGTGGCGCCATTAAATAAGCCGACTATTGAAAATAAAAATGCAAACCACAAGGGCGTTGGTGCCAATGGAATAAGAGACATACAGATCCCCATGCCCAGCATGGCTCTCAAAATCATTATTTTCCTGCCATAATGATCTGCAATACCTCCCCAAATTGGGCCGCAAATAAAGCTGATGATATAGAACATCAACATCATATTGCCTACCCAAGTTTCTAAGTGGTCAGTAACGCCCAAGCTTTTAACCATGTATGGTAGAAATGGGAATGACAGTGCAAAACCCATAGAGGTGAGCAAATTTGCGCACGGCAGTATCTGTAAGTTGCGTTCCCAGTGCGGATATTGATCACTATTTACATCTGTGCTTGTGGTATTTTTTTTAGAATTAGGCATATCAAAGTGAGTTGAATTGCTATTGTATAGTCCACTATATTTCAAGAGTGGTGCTGAATATATCGTAGATAAAAATATGAACAATAATGAATTAAAACAATATGAATATGGGATTAAAATAAATTAAATAAATTAAATGAATACAGCAAATGTACGCTATATTTTTAATTGGTGTGAATTTATTGCAAACTAAAAGTCCAGATAGAGGAAAAAGTGATGAGACCATTTGAAGGTATAAAGATTATTGATGTAACCCATGTTCTTGCAGGTCCATTTGCTGCCTATCAATTAGCGCTTCTTGGTGCGGATGTGATTAAGGTTGAAGATCCTCACGAATGCGATCAGAGTCGAGAAGGTGGTTCGGATCATGATTTAGCTGATATGAAAATGGGCTTGCAATTTATGACTCAAGGCTCTAATAAGCGTTCGATCACCTTGAATCTGAAGTCTGAGAAAGGTCGTGAAATACTTAAAGCACTTGTTAAGGATGCAGATATTTTTGTAGAAAATTACCGTTCTGGAGCTTTTGCTAAATTGGGATTGGGTTACAAGGAGTTGTCAGCTATTAATCCTCGTTTGATTTATTGCTCGATGACTGCTTTTGGTCAAGATGGTCCAAGAGGCAATATGACTGCCTATGATCACGCCATTCAATCAACCTCGGGTATGATGCATACCAGCGGCACCCCTGAAGTGAATCCAATTAAAGTTGGATCGCCTGTGATCGATTATGCAGTCGGAACTATGAACGCATTTGCATTGTCGGCAGCACTATACCAGCGTGAACGTACTAACAAAGGTCAATATATCGATAGTTCGATGTTAGATGTGGCTTTAATCTTGATGGGTTCGCACATTACGAATTATATGCGTACTGGTAAAGAACCAAAGCCAAAGGGCAATAGCATGGATTATGCAAGTAGTCAGGCGTATAAAGCTAAAGACGAATACATCATGATCGCTGCGAGTAACAAGGGTCAGCACGAACGGTTCTTTACTGCAATCGGACGCCCTGATATTGCTAAACAGTCAAGCTATAAGCAAAGACGTGAGCAATATGCCGAACAAACCGCTATTGTCGCTGAGATTATTGCAACTAAAACTGCGCAGGAGTGGGAGGATTATTTGCAAAGCCAGCATGTGCCCGCAACTCGTACTCGACGTTTATCGGAGGCATTAAAAGATCCGCAATTAAACACTAGAAACCTATTGCATACACATGCAAAAGTACCAGGTATAGAGGGTCCGGTTACCGTGCCAGTAATGGCATTTAAATTTGCACATGGCGGTCCACAAGTAACCAGTGCGCCTCCTGGATTTAGCCAGCATACTGACGAGGTGTTAAAAGAGTTAGGTTATAGCGCTGACGATATTAAAGATATGCATGTGACAGGTGTTGTTTAAGTATATTGATTGCAGTAGTTGATATTGTTAGTAGGATCAGTTGAGTTGGCTGGACTCGTCGGAAAAAACAGCGCATGAAAATGCGCTGTTTTTTTAATGTATTAAAATTTATAGATATTAATAATCAAATAATCAAATAATCAAATAATCAATTGATTAATAATATCAGTATTAATTTTTAAACTATTGCTGTCCTTCTAGAAGTAATTGCACCACTTGAGGCGTAATTAATTTTGCACGTTCATCAAGTTCTGCATCGCCCAAATTAGCAATAGGGTGTTGCATAGATAAAAATTTAAAATTGGGTAGCCCCCAAGTCCTGGCCATGGCCTTACCAGTGACAGTAAATACGTGGGTGACGATTGAAGCCGAAGGGATACCTTGTTGCTCAAAAACAATGCTGTCGAGCACACTGCCCGAGCTGCATGAACCTCAATCACCAATCCCGGCAACGATCACATCGCATTGGCTTTTGAATTCGTCAACGATGGATTGATGGGGTGCAGCGCCAGCGCTTTTCTTTTTGCGGATGATATGCGATTTTGCACCATATTCTTTTTCTAAGATACCGGCAATGCGAATTAGAATTTGATCAGAATTGTGCTTGGTATTGTCTACCAAGCCTATGCGTAAACCTTTAAGGGATTTAGGTCTGTTCTGATATTGAATCTGACGACCTTTGACTTCGGTGGTTGGATCATAAATTTGTATAGTCATTAGGACTCCTTTGTGATGAGGGTAATACGGTGATCAATCAGAGGAAAAATTTTCTGTTGAGAGTTGTTAATCATTATTGATGTTACTTAATATTTTTGATTGGATAGGTAACGCTTTGAGAGCCATTTTTACCTCCCCACCCTGGTATGAACGCAGATTGCACGCCTGCAAAGCCACCTGCAGCGATGACCAGTAAGTCATCCGGTGTCTCAACCAAGGCATATTGGCAACTGCCATCGCTATTGAGATATGAGTCTGAAAGCATATTAATTTTTTGAAGATCTAGAATTGTGTTTTGGGTGTGTTCAAATACATAATCTTGAACATTTTTTCGGGTCCAACCGCTTTTCTTCATAATGTCTTGATGTTCACCACCAAATACCATTGCATACTGAGGTTGACGTGCTGTGCCTGCAGAAATTCGCATGTGAGCACAAGCAGTCGTTAATACCCCTTCGGCAGTAGCGCTTAATCGATTTGAGTATTGGTGTGGCGCATAAGCAGCAAAAATAGTCACTGCATTTTCATCTGTTGCAAATCCACGAGTCGTATGAAAAGCAGGCCACGGACTGGATTCTTCATTTTCAGCGATACAAAACGAATATTTGCCTCCATGTCCTAAACAGCTACGATCGAGCTCGCCTGGAATAGTGCCGATGATATTACGCATGATTAATCGAATAGCCCTGCCTATCGTCGCGTTGGCTCGCCAGCCGGGCCCAAATAAATTATCGCCTGAATTAATATGGAGTTGTTTGGCGATCGGACCATTGATTAGCATAAATACAGCGGCTCCTCCCGTACTGGTTGCAGGACCATGATATCCGTATTTGGGGTCGGCTAAGGCACCCACAGCTGCAATAATGACAGGCATGTATTCAGGTTTACATCCGGCCATGACGGCATTGATTGCAATCTTCTCAACTGTCACAGAGATTTGTCTGTTTTCTATGAAGGCAACTTGGTGAGCCGGTGCCAAATCGATGGCCTCCAGCATTTGATTAATCCGTTCAGCAGTAGGTGGCACCACAGGTAGGCCATCAGTCCAGCCGTTGCTGTAACATAATTCAATAGCGCTACCTATATCTTCTGTTGAATGTGTTTTAGAGGTTAGTGTCATTAGAGAGGCTCGCTTATGAATGGTAATTTACTTAAATTTGAAATGGCTGTTCTTTTAATGAAGCATGATTGGAAGCATGATCTGCTGTGCTCCAGATTTTAATAGAGTTTTTCTATCATGTTGCCAAATGTTTTTGCGCTACGCTGTTCTGGTGTCGTTTTTAATTGTTATTATTACGCACTTTGAGCTATTTGTAGTGATTTGTAGTGATTGGTGGATAGCTATGTCACAATCGCTGATTATTAATGTCTTAATTGGAATCATATTATGGAACTAAGCTTGCGGGGTAAGGTTGCAGCAGTGACTGGTGGCACTGAAGGTATTGGTAGAGCAACAGTCCTGAGATTGGTTGCAGAAGGCGTCAAAGTGGCATTTTGCGCACGGCGTGCGGCGCTGGTTGATGCATTTGTGACTGAGCTCAAACAGCAAGGGGCTGACGTTTTGGGTCTTGTTGCTGACGCAGCAAAAGAGGGTGATATGGAACGATTTATTGACCAAAGTGCGGCGCACTTCGGGCGCTTGGATATTGTAGTGAACAATGCTGGTGGCACGGGTCAAGATCCTTTTATGAAAGTTGCAGATGCTGCATGGCACAATGATTTGGAGATTAAAGTGCTGGCACAAGTCAGAACTACTCGTGCTGCGGTGCCGCATTTGAAAAAACAAGGCGGTGGCAGAATTATTAATTTAAATATGACTGGGGCCAAGCAACCTGGAGCTGCAATGTTCCCTACTACGGTGAGTCGTGCTGCAGGCTTAGCCCTCACCAAGGGTTTATCTAAGGAATTAGCCGCTGATAATATTTTAGTGAATGCTGTAGCAGTCGGTAAGATAAAATCTATGCAACAGGTGCGTCGTGCTGAGCGCACAGGTAAAAGTGTGGAGCAGCACTACGTGGACACGGGTAAGACCGTTCCAATGCAACGTATGGGCGAGGCAGAAGAAGTCGCAACGGTTATCGCATTTCTAGCCTCTGAAGCAGCCAGTTATGTGACGGGTACTTGTATTAATGTGGATGGCGGTATGTCCGGCGTTCTTTAATGACAGTCAGTCCGTCTTCTAGCAATCCGACTGTTGATATTTATTCGTTAATTGCAGCGTGGTTATTTGTAGCAGTTATAGTTTTAGTTATTGTTGCAATTGCAGTGCCTGAGTATCCGAAGTGGGTCACAGGCGTAGTCGCTTGGTTAGCGTGTATATTATTATCACCCCGATTAACACCCAGACAGTTCTATACAGTAATGGGTTTAATCGTAGTTGGTGGACTTGGTATCGCTTGGGGTATCGCGCACGGTCAGAATCAGTTGCTATTGATGGCTCTTACCCAAAATGTGCCGCTTACCGGTATGTTAATTGCAGTTTCATTTTTACAATTGATCGCTGTTAAACCGCAGTTGCAATACGATGAGCCGCTCGCAACAGGTCGCGGCGCTCTGATGCAAACTATGTTGGGAGTACATTTGTTTGGTGCAGTGATCAATTTTTCTGCGGTAGCCATTTTTGCTGATCGATTATCTGCGCGGGTTCCGCTCAACATGAGTCAGGGTATGGCACTATCACAAGCGTTTATTGTGGGAGCGGTATGGTCACCCTTTTACGGTGCAATGGCAGCTGCGCTGACTGCCGCTCCAGGTGCTAGTTTGGCACAATTAATGTTGTGGGGACTGCCCATTGCTGTTATTGGGATGGCTGTCACTTATTTTATATTAAGCACAAAAGAATATGACAGTGCACGGGAATTTGTAGGTTTTCCACTTCATGTAGAAACCTTATGGGTACCTGCAATGCTCGCTGCAATCGTATTGTTAGTACATGAGTGGCATTCTGATTGGTCAGTGCTCGCAATTATTGCAGCTGTAGCACCATTAGTTACGATACTAACTTTGTTCTTTACAAGACCGCAAGAGACCGCAGTTTTATGCCAGCGATTAATTACGAACCGCCTGCCGAGTATGAATGCAGAGTTAACCTTATTTATGGCTGCAGCTATGTTGTCAGCAGGCATGAGTGGTGCTATTGTCGTATTGAACTTGGGCGTTCCTTTTGATCACTTTGGACCGCTTGCAGCAAGCATCATATTAGTAGTGATGAACATTTGCGCATGGTTTGGTATGCATCCGATCATCTTGGTATCAGTTCTAGGACCTTGGTTAAGTCCATTGCAACCCGATCAAAACTTAATGGCAATGACATTTTTAATGAGTTGGGGTGTTGGTCTGACCGCATGTCCAATGTCAAATACGATGTTAGCAATGGCAGGTCGTTATCGATTGCCGTTTGGACAGTTACTAGCTTTAAATCGAATGTATAGTTTAAAAATGACTGTAATCTGCATTAGTATTATTTATACGTATTGCGCTATGAATGGTATTGGTTAAGGAATTCCACATGCAGCAGATCTGATCATGCTAAATGTAGAGATCATATTTTTATAGTTTGCATAAAATTTCAGCCCCCTTAGAAAGGGTTTCCTTAGACTTGGCAAAGCAGAATCGTAATACGCGATGTGCTGGCGGGCTGTGGTAAAAAACGGACACTGGTATAGATGCGACACCATATTCTTTAGTGAGCCGAATTGCGAGGTCGGTATCCCGTTCATCGCTAATAGATTCGTATGATAGGTTTTGAAAGAAAGTGCCTTTGGAAGGCAGAATTTTGAATCTAGAGCTTTTAAGTGCGTCGGCAAAAAAATCACGCTTCTCTTGGTAGAAATGAGCTAGTTCCAGATAGGCTTTGGGGGTATTCATGTATTCTGCAAATACATATTGCAACGGACCGTTAGTCACAAACGCGTTGAATTGATGGACTTTTCTAAATTCATCCATCAAAGCTTTTGGTGCGACGACATAACCCATTTTCCAGCCAGTGACATGGTAAGTCTTGCCAAATGACGAGACCAGAAAACTCCGAGCAGCTAAGCCTGGAAATCTTGCAACGCTTTGATGTTCTAAGCCATCAAAAATAATATGTTCATAAACTTCGTCGCTAATAATTGCAATATTGGTATTGGCAAGTAATTGTTCCAGTTGTTGTAGATCACTAGTCGATAGCACACTAGCAGATGGATTGTGTGGCGTATTAATAATGATTAAACGAGTTTTCTTGGTGATTGCTGCGCGTAGAGCGCTCCAATTGATTGTGTAATCAGGGTAAGTTAATTGGACGTAGACCGGAATGCCGCCGTGCACTTCAACCGCTGGGCCGTAGCTGTCGTAAGTGGGCTCAATGAGTATGACTTCGTCACCGGAATGAACCATAGCAGCCACTGCAGTGTATATGCCGTAGGTAGCCCCAGGTACTATGGTGACTTCGGTATCGGGATGGTAGTTAGCATGGTAGAGCGTGCTAATTTTTTCTGCAACTTTTTCACGCAGACTCATAATACCTGCCATTGGTGGATATTGATTCACGCCCGCATTAAAATATTTGGTAGATAAGGATTTCAGCTCTGGTACACAATCAAAATCTGGAAATCCTTGAGATAAATTGATCGCTTTATGCTCTGCCGCTAATTGGCTCATGACCGTGAAAATAGTAGTACCAATATGGGGTAGTTTAGATTGAATTCGAATAGATGATTGGTTCATAATGATTACATTGAGGTCGGTTTGATTAAACTTCGGATGTCTTCCATATAGCCCAGAATTTTTTTTCTAAGGTAATCTCTTTGCTCAGTGCTGAGTGTTTTATCTAAGCCCTCATAGATTTCAGCACGCTTAGCCCATGATAGATCAAATTGTTTTTTGACGGTCTCAGTGCGTCCGCTATCCCAATTGATGAAGAATTGACGCAGTTGCTCCGTGTATATCGATCGATCTTGATTGCGTAGCTCAAGTATTTCTAAGAATTCACGTTGGCGACGGAGGTTTTCTTGATGGCGAAGTTGATCGATTAATGGTACGGTTTTGAGTGCATTACTGACCATTTGTTCCTGTTTTTCGCTAAGCGGGCCTAGCCATTCGTTGATTTGTTTGAAAGTTCGTCGCTCGAATTCTTTACGGCGTTCGACTTCGCCTTCATCAGAGCGGTGATCTTTTATAAATTTTCGATTCTCTTTGCGCAGTTTCTTCTTTAAGGTATCTATTTGACTAGGGCTTAGAGTAGACAGTATGTCTGCAAGGTCGTTTGCAGAGTATTGTGCAATTCTGCTATAGCGAATTTTTAAAGTATCAACAAGCCAAATGATATCGTTGCCTCGTATCCCGTTTTGGACTCGTTTATGAATATCTTCAAATACTAATAAATACTCGGGAAGTTGTTCTTGGCGATGCCATTGATGTATTTTGGTAAAGCGTTTGTTGAATTGTTCGCGTTGTTCATTATTAAAATCAAAGTAATCGTTAGCAGTCCAAATCGCAAATGAGTCGATATTGGAATAGGAAATCCTGAGCATGCTACAGCCATTTAGAGCGATGCTGATTAACAATACGATTAGTATTCTCATGGTCATATAGAGGAGCGGATATTTTCGTAATATGAATAGGTTGGCTATAAGCAGTAAGTTGGTTGTTAGAATATTTGCGCTGATTATGAAATCAATATTTATCTGTAATTATTCATATTTATCTAGTTTAAATGCTTCTGTTATTATTAATCTAAGAGTAGCACGAAATATTCTCTCATTGATAGTTGTAGATTGATTGTTTAAATCTTGATTGGTATTAAAGAAAGGTTTTTGTGAAAATTTTAGTCTATGGCGCTGGTGCGATTGGAGGTTATTTAGGTGCGATTCTCACTTCTGCAGGTGAGGATGTCACCTTGGTGGCACGGGGCTCACAATATACTGCACTCGCTGAGCATGGCCTTATATTAGAAGGCCCTAAGCGCGGTGTGCAAGCACCAGTTAAGATGAAGGTTTGCCAGCCTGGCGAAGAGCAGGCGCCTTATGATTTAATTTTTGTAACGCTCAAGTCGCACCAAATCAACGCCGCTGCAGCGCATTTAAAAACGCTGATTGCTAAAAATGGTACTTTCGTCTTTCCGCAAAACGGCATTCCATGGTGGTATTTTGATGGTATTGATTCACCTTATCGCGGCACTAGCCTTAAAACGTTAGATCCCGTCGGATTTTTGGCTAAGACCTTTGATCCGGCCATGATTATTGGTGGAACCGCACTTAAGCCCGCTAATTTGATTGCGCCGGGTCGTATCAGCCTGCCTGATGCACCTACGGATGCCCTGATCTTGGGTGAGTTAAATCATCAAGTCAGCACGCGCGTTGAGCGGATTGCTGCAATCACTAGCCGTGCTGGTTGGCCAGGCGTGATTTCAACAGATATTCGGCGGGTGAAATGGGTTAAGTTGTTATCGAACGCTGTTTGGAATAATTTAGGCGCGATTACCCAGTCAACAGCACGCGAAGCTGCAGAGTACCCTGGTTCGCGAGAGCTTGCAGTTAAAATGGCGAAAGAGGTTATTGCTCTAGCAGGTGCAGTTGGCGTAATTTTGACTGAGGATGCGCACGTGCTTGTTGATCAAGCAGCAATGCGTGCATCGTTGCCCACTTCAACGCTGCAAGATGTGCGTGCAGGACGTTCTTTAGAAGTCGATGCGCTAACCAATGCCTTAATTGAAATTGGTACGCTAACGGGTGTTGCGTTACCAACGTTAACGACTGTGGGTGCCTGTGTGAACTTGCTCAATCAGCGTATTATTCACGATCGGGTTGCAATTAGAACTATTGCAATCGCTTAAGGAATTTTTCTGGGCGATTAATCACGATAATTATTTGAAGTAATGAAAATAGTCGCTTCTTAGAGGTACTTAGTCGAGAATTTTATTCGAATCTTTTATTCGAGTCTTTTATGTGAGCCTTTTTGTAAAGCGGCTACTATAAGTAATTGTAGTAGCCGCTACTCTTGGAGTTTTAGATGGTTTTTATGAAAGATCTTGAACGTTAAACATGGGTTCTTTACGAATCCAATGTCCAAAATTAGCGATCAGCATCTCGGCGCAACGCTTCTCGTTACCTAATGATGCTGAGGCATTGTGTGGTGTAATGATTACATTGGGTAAATCCCAAAGTATAGAATTGCCAGGCAAGGGTTCTTGGCAATGTGCATCTAGCGCGGCGCCAGCTAGATGACCGCTACGGATAGCGTCAATAAATGCTTGTTCGTCCATGACTTCGCCACGGCCTATATTAATGATGTGTGCGCCTTTTTTCATGTGGCTAATTGCATCGCGACTGACTAAGTTGTGCGTCTCTTTATTTAAAGGGCAAGCAATCACTACCCAATCAGCTCGGGGTAATACTTCGTTGAGCTTGGAGGGATGATACATTTCATCGACCGGATCTCCAGCGACTAGTGGGCTGCGACGGATACCAATCACGTGTAAGCCTACTGCTTTTGCATAACCTGCAAATATCTTACCAATCGCACCCACACCAATTAGCACTAGCGTTTGGCCACGAAGATCCTCTGGTAGTGCCTTGCCACGCAGTGGACGCCACTCATGGTTGTGTTGACCTTGTATATAAGTTGGGAATCCTCTAGCCAGCATAAGTAGACCCGCAAAGCCTGTTTGAGCAACCGGCTCAGCGTTTGATCCAGTTGAACTGGTGATGATGACGCCACGCTCAAATAGCGGCGGCACAAAGGGCTGCTGACCAACGCCGGAGCTGACCAAATGCATCCACTTTAAATTTGTGGCAGCGAGTACTGCTTCATGGTAGGCAGCGTAGAGTTGATCAGCAAATCGAATGTCGCGATCAATAAATGTAAAATCAATGCGATCACAATCGGCTTGTGATAAGCGTGCGCCTGCTTGCTCTGGTGGTGAAATGAATGTGACAGCTTCACCTACGCTTTTGGCTACGGTCTGAAGTTGGTCCCCAAAGTTACTGACGAATTGCTTTGAAACAAAAGCGGTAATCATAAGTATTTCTCCAGATGGTGGTATCGATGACATCAATGATCATGATGCGGATTAAGATGGCGAGTGCTAAATGTGTTTTAAATACAGTGATTTTTTAAATATATAATTATAAAAATACAAAAATATATAAATATATTTTACACAATAATTATAAAGTCTTAGCATAAATAATGATTTATTGGTTAGATCAAATAAGATTGAGCGCCATTTTAAGACGGATGATCTTAAATTAAATGTATTCCTTCACAAGAACTATTACAATCCCTTAAAAGTCATAAAAATAATTTAAATTAACGATCAAGCGTAAGTGTTGTGGGGAGGTAGGTATTGTTTTATTCATTCAAGAAAGACAATGCTGGAGTGTCCGTGCTCAGCTGTACTGAATAATCAGTACATACGCTTTAATCTGCTTGATGATTATTTCATTGTTTATTTTGGGTTTCTTAATGAAGGGTAGTCCATTATGTCAATAAATCAAAATACTGCAGGTTCTATTGTAGTGACACCAGTTTGTGATGCAATTGGTGCGGATGTGATTTGTGGCGATGTTAAAAAAATGACTCCAACTGTATTTCACCAATTGCAACAGGCATTTCATCAATACTTAGTCATTAGAATTCGTGGCCAACAGTTAAACATTGAACAGCTATTAAATTTTGGTCGATGCTTTGGCACCTTGAGTCGTGGGGCGCCAGTGCATATTGGTCAAAAGCCTCGAGATGAGCAATATCCAGAATTAGCAATTATTTCAAATGTCATTGAGAATGGATTGGCTATTGGAGGTTTAGGTGATGGCGAAGCAGTGTGGCATACTGACAGTAGTTTCAATGATATCCCACCAAGCTTAAGTGTTTTATATTCCGTAGAGATTCCCCCTACTGGCGGTGATACTGGATTTGCTAATATGTATACCGCATTAGACGCATTGCCTAAAGCGTTGCGCAATGAGATTGGGGGGAGGACTATTAAGCACGATAAGCGTTATACCTCAGGCGGACAATTAAGACCGGGATTCCAAGCAGATCAAGATTTGCAAGACAGTCCAGGCCCCAGTCACCCGATTATTCGCAAGCACCCCGATACCGGGCGTGATGCGCTCTACTTAGGCCGTAGACCGTACGCATATGTGAATGGTTTGTCACTGACTGACTCAGAAGCGCTATTAGATAAGTTATGGTCTTATGCGACGCGTGAGGAGTTTACTTGGCATCATCAATGGCGATTGGGTGATATTTTAATTTGGGATAATCGATGTACGATGCATCGTCGAGATGCTTTAGATCCGCAGACCAGACGCATTATGCATCGCACGCAATGTCACGGTACGGCGGTGATCTCAGGTATGTAAATTTTTTTATTTAAAACAAAATAAACTTCGCAGGAGGAGTCATGTCAGAAAAACAATGTAGTAATTTATTATTTTTATGATTACTTATGACATGCATTCATATTACTAACCGCTATGCGCAAGATTTTCCAATTCGTAATTTTCGACTAATGACTGCTGCTGCCGGTGGCGGCAGTGATCTGCTCGCACGTATGGTTGCTCAGGGTATTTAAGGTCCATTAAGTCAGCAAATTATTGTTGAGAATCGCGGCACTGGCATATTCGCGGGCGAAGCCGCAGTACGAACTCCAGCGGATGGCTATAACTTGGGTGTACAAGGTGGTGCTTTTTGGGTGGGGCCGCTTTTGCGTAAGGTAGCCTATGATCTGATTAAAGACTTTTCACCCACTTCTTTGTTGGTGCGCGAAGTCAATGTGCAGGCTTTATCTAGAGTTGCCAATTCAATCTGTAAAAGATTTGATTGCACATGCTCGAGCGAATCCTGTCAGGAAGTTGTGCGCTATCTCAATAGGCCCGAAGTTAAAGAGCCGTTATTAAAAAATGGCGTCGAGATGGTGGGGAGTAGCCCTGAGCAGTTTGCAGACGCTTTGAAGTCTGACATGACGAAGATGAGTAAGTTGATTAAAGATATTGGTCTAAAAGTAGAAAAATAATTATTCACAAGTGACTGATTTGGCTGTTAAAAGCGTAAACTTCAAATGTTTCAAGTAGTCACTGATAAATGGAGTTTGATATGCAATGGATTGAAGTAAATGGGGTGACGCTACGCTACGAGCTTAGCGGCATAGACGATGCGCCATTATTAGTGTTAGTGCATGAACTTGGCGGCACGCTAGAGAGTTGGGAGGAGACCGTGCCTGGGCTTCAGCAGCACTTTAGAACCTTACGCTACGATCAACGAGGGTTTGGGTGCTCTGAAAAAGTGTCTGGTAGCATGGCGATTGAAGATCATATCGCTGATTTGGCAGCGTTGTTAGATGCGCTAGAAATCATCCGTCCTGTGGATATTGCAGGCTCTGCTCTGGGTGCAGGTATTGCTGCGGCATTTTCGGCTCATCATCCGCAGCGGGTTAGGCGTTTGCTAGCGCAAAGTTTGGTGACGCGTTCTAATCCCGATACGCGTGAGCATATGATATCTCGCGCTGATGAGATTGAGCGCTCAGGAATGCGTCCGCAAGTCGATGCTAGCTTAGCGCGTTCTTACCCTGAAATATTACGCACGAATCGCGAACGTTTTTTAAGCTATAGACAGCGCTGGATTACTAACGATCCACAAAGTTTTTCTGCAATTAGTCGGATGCTATTAGATATGAATACCGATGAATTGTTGAGTCAAATTAAATGTCCAACCTTGGTCTTGGGTTGTGAGCATGATTTGATGCGACCACCAGATACGGTGCGTGCACTCGCAGAGAAAATTCCTGATTCGCGTTATCAATTAGTGCAATCTGGTCACTTTATGCATGCCCAAACACCAGAGTTATTTGTAGAGCATGCGCTTGAATTTTTGCGCAATTAGCTGATGTGCTTTAGTGCGCAAAGGATTGATTAATGATCTTAGATTCAATCAGTTGGTTTTTTGATTGATTTTTTTGAAGCTTGGTTTGCTCAGCAGTCCGCCTGAAATTAACAACAGGGCATTAACTCCAAACATGGCAAAAAGCCCAAAGCCTGTAGCAATCGCGCCAAAGGCTATTGGACTGATCATTTTGGTGAGTTGATTGGTTGTCATTTTGAGGCCAATGCTCTCGCCAGACCGCCCTTTGGGCGAGTTGGCAAACATTTGCATGGTCACTATTGGTTGACCCACTCCCATCCCTAAACCAAATATAAAGGACAAGATGCCGAGTATCCAAGCGTGATGCACAAATGGAATTAGTAAGAAGGCTAGTGCACCAAAGAAGAAGGCCAGTGCAAGTACATTATCTTCTTGTAGTTTTTTAATCAGGTTGGGCAAAATAATCCGCACCACAAATGCAGCTGTAGCATGAGCAGCCATGATCATGCCAATTACAGATGCTGAGATGCCAATAGAGTGGGCATATACGGGTAAATAAAATTGGTATAGGTTTAATCCAGAATTCATTAAGCTGCCGGTGTACAGGGTTTGGCGAATGATTGGATCTTTTAGCATTAACCATGCGCTGGTATTGTCGCTGGTGATGTCTTTGGTAGCCGATTTCTTAGTAGAGGCTAGGTTTGCTGGCTCCAGTGGTTGCCGGCGTATGGCTAAAATGACTAAAGGAATTGCTGCGAAGACGGCAAGACTCAAGCAGGTAGTGGTATTACTCAAGTGGTCGGTGGTAAAGCCACCGATTAGCATGCCGACAAATTGTCCGGTAGAGTTGGTAAGCGCGTAGTTGCTGAAGTTACGGGGACGTGTTTCTGAAGTGCTTAATAGCCCTGTGAGATTCTGAGTGGAGACATTAAATAACACTTGAGATAAGCCACATAAAGTAGCGGCAATCATGATTGCTGGTATTGACATCCAAAAATAGGGGCTTAGCATGCCAACACTTAAACTGACAGTGCCCCAAATGAGTAGTTGTCGCGTCCCGAATCTGTCGGCTACCCGCCCTGCAAACAATCCCAGAACAGTTGGGCATAAAGAAAACAGCCCACCGACTACACCCACGGCAATTGGAGAGGCGCCCAATTGTAGGGCTAGTAGCGCTAAAACCACACGGTTGGCAAATTGACTGGTGGTATTGCAAACGTTTAGTGCAAAGACAATATAAATAGGCATGAGCAGGATGCTAATCGGTGAGACAATAGATGATCAATAAAGCTATAAATCAAGCGATTCACTGTTTATCGTAGCGAACCATTCATGGTAGCTGCGCAGCCTAAGATTCATTCATGAGGCCAAGTTCTTGAGTGTGCTGGGGCTGGAGCAAGTCTTGGCACTTTGATGATCAGGGCTTCATTGCGCAATACCGGTTAATCGGTTTTGATAATTGCAACAATAAGTATGATGAAAAACAATGATGAAAAACAATGACTTATTATACCTTTTATTTTTTGTTTGCGATTCCTGAAATCCATAATGTGGCAATCTTATGATTGGTGAAATCTTGTTTGTTTATACTGCTATTTCGGGTTAAATTCTGTCTGTGCGTGCGTTCATCAATGTAGTTTATTCGATATCGCCTCACGCGATGTGTTAGCAACTGTTTATGCATGCTATCACTATATGGATTTTAGATGACATAAGGAAAATGACATGACTATTAAAGGCAAAGCCTATATCGTTGGCGCTTACGAGCATCCTCTGCGAAAAGCGCCTGATCGATCTGTTGCACAGTTGCACGCCGAATGTGCAAAAGGTGCTCTTGATGATGCTGGTCTGACCAAAAATGATATTGATGGTTATTTTTGTGCAGGTGATGCGCCTGGTGCAAACGTCTGGAGTCTTGCCAATTACATGAATCTTAAGCAATTGCGCCATGTTGACTCTACAGACATGGGTGGTTGCTCCTACCTCGTGCATGTCGCCCATGCTGCAGAGGCGATTGCAGCTGGTAAGTGTAATGTGGCATTGGTGACCTTAGCGGGCCGTCCAAATTCTGAGGGTAGCTCCGGCACGCAAGTACGTGATCGCGGTGTTAACTTACCGGATGTCCCGTTTGAAATGCCTTACAGTCCAGTGACAGTGAACCTCTACGCTATGTGCGCAATGCGTCACATGTATCAATATGGCACTACCAGTGAGCAATTGGCTTGGGTTAAAGTGGCTGCTTCACACCATGCTCAACACAATCCACAAGCGATGTTACGTAACTTAGTCACTGTTGAGGATGTGTTAAATTCACCAATGATTTCGGATCCCTTGCATCGTCTTGATTGCTGCGTAGTGAGTGATGGTGGTGGCGCTGTGATTGTGGCTAAGCCAGAGATCGCTAGAAGCTTGAGGCGTCCCCTAGTAAAAATCACCGGTGCCGGTGAAACCACTAAAGGTCAAATGGGTGGTAATGTTGATTTAACCTATTCGGGTGCGATGTGGACCGGTCCGCGCGCTTTTGAAGAAGCTGGTGTCAAGCCTTCTGATATCAAGTACGCGTCCATTTACGATAGTTTCACCATTACCGTTGTGATGCAACTCGAAGACTTAGGGTTCTGTAAAAAAGGTGAGGGCGGTAAGTTTGTTGCCGATGGTAACCTGATCTCTGGCGTGGGTAAGTTGCCGTTTAATACCGATGGTGGCGGCTTATGTAATAACCACCCTGCAAATCGGGGCGGTATGACTAAAATCTTGGAAGCAGTGCGCCAGTTGCGTGGTGAAGCCCACCCAGCAGTGCAAGTGCCGAACTGTAACTTGGCCCTCGCGCATGGCACGGGTGGTGCTTTAGGTCACCGTCATGGTAGTGCAACACTGATTATGGAAAGGGAATAAATAATGGCTACTCCAGCACAAGATAGAAAGTTACGCGATCCAGCAATCAACCCGGGAGATGAGCCTTATTTTGATGCTGCTGCTCAAGGCAAGTTATTGGTTAAGAAATGTAATGATTGTGGTGAGTATCATCATTACCCTCGGCCATTCTGCCCGTTCTGCTTTAGTGAAAAAGTTGAATGGGTAGAAGCCAAGGGTACGGGTGAAATTTATACCTACAGTGTTACGCGACGTGGTGGACCAGTGCCTTATTGCATTGGCTATGTTACCCTCGATGAAGGTCCGAAAATGATGACTAATATTGTTGATTGTGATTTGGATAGCGTTAAAGTAGGTCAAAAAGTCAAGGTCGTTTTCAAAAAAACAGAAAATGGGTTTTCAGTGCCGATGTTTACCCCACAGTAAATAAGGTTTTGATCTTGTGGAATGCCGACGCCTTCGCGGGTGTCGGCATTTTTTTATCAAGTTTCTGGAAAGATTAGTGGGGAAGCGTGTGGCGCGTTTGCTGTGTTCACGGCGCAGTGCAGGGTTCCATCACCGTATGTGTCTAGAGTGGTTGATATAGTATCAGTGAGATTTATGCTTTTGGTTGAGGTCGGTGAGTTCCACCTGCGCTGCATCTGCGCATAACCTAGTATTCATTTCGATCGTTTGCATGACTAGATATTTTATTTAAGTATTTGGCACGACCAGAAATGGAGTCCATCTATTTAATATTAAGTATTTATTCCTTTAGTGTTCATTAATAATTTTAGGTTTTTTTCTTATTTAAATTGAGCGCTCCTTGTATGTTGGGGCAAGTCAATCAATCTTAAAGTAATCTGTAAAATGCAACTATTAAAAATTGCTGGCATTACGGTGATGAAAAAGCATTCTATAATTTATCTCATAGTTGATATTTAAGAATCATATTTAAGAGTGTTTAAATTTTTTTAATTATAATATTAATATAAATAATAGATTTTTTTTGAATTTCAACTAAATATTTTTAATGCACATAGAATTTTTTATTTTTTATGAAATCTTCTGAAACTTAGTGTGCCCCAAAAAATATTAAAAAAATCTACGAGACTAAAAAGCATTGTAGCGATTTACTGATCACCAAAAAAAGCGCTTGCATTTATACAATATAAAAAATATTATTTGAATGAGTAGGGGGCGTCCTATCGTGAATCAACATTAAATGTTGCACTTCGAAATTGAATCCACTCTATATTGGTTTATAGTTTTTTAAAATTGTTATTGATTCTGTTTCTTATAGGAGTGGCTGAAATGAAGTCTGTATTGAATCTGGTAATAATGACTGCGGCGCTGTTGATGGCGCTTGGTGCGCAGTCTGCTGATCAATTTCCACAACGTGCGGTGCGGATGGTTGTGCCGTTTCCGGTTGGTGGTGCAACGGATATTTTGGCTCGTGTGGTGGCGCAGAAAGCGAGCGAATTCTTAGGGCAAGTCGTGGTAGTGGATAATCGTCCTGGTGCAGGCGGCACTTTAGGTTCTCGTTTGGTGGTGACTAGCACTCCTGATGGCTATACCATTTTAATGGGTACTACCAGTACTCATGCGATTGGCCCGCATTTATATACTAAACCGCCGTATGATCCGATTGCCGATTTTTCGCCGATTACGCAAGTTGCCTCATCGCCCAATGTCTTGATGGTGGCTGCGCAAGTTCCGGCAAAATCTCTGAAAGAATTAGTTGCGTTGGCTAAATCCCAGCCTGGTAAATTAAACTTTGGTTCTTCTGGTACAGGTACTCAATTTCATCTCTCGGGTGAATTACTCAAGCAGTTGGCAGGTATTGATATCGTGCATGTTCCGTATAAAGGTACAGCTTTGGTTTACCCTGAAATGTATAGTGGGGCGATTCAAATTTTATTCGACGTGCCTCCAGTAGCTTTACCATTTTTAAAGCAAGGACGTGTCCGAGCCTTGGGCGTATCAGGCCAGAGGCGGATTGCAGTGCTACCGGATGTGCCTACGATTGTTGAGGCTGGAATTGCCGGTTATGACGCTGATCTATGGTTTGGCATGTTCGCACCGGCACGAGTGCCACCACAGCGCTTGGCACGCTTACAGCATGATGTATTGCAAACTGTACACACCGCGGATGTGCGTGAGCGCTTCACCCAAATGGGTGCAGATGTGATTGGTAGTACTCCAGCAGTATTTGCGACCTTTCTAAAGGCTGATAACGATAAGTGGTCGCGGGTGGTGCGCGTATCGGGTGCTAAGATCGAATAACAAGGACGTGTACTATTGCAACTGTCTAATACTTAATAGATTTTTGTATTGGGTCTAGTCAGTAGCAATCGGCGGATGGGTCACGATCGATGTGAGCGCGGGTGTAGGCTGTTGTAGTTGGCTTAAGTCTGGGCGTGGCCGGCGTAGTTCGGGAATGGCTGCAAAGGCTTGCTCTAGTGCATGTCCAGCGCTTAACACGGCATGATCCCCCCGGAATCGACCCACGACTTGCAGTCCAAACGGCATGCCTTGGTGATCGTTACCACAGGGCATTGAAAGTGCGGGATTGGTGGTTAGGGTGATGACATAGGTTAAGCCCAACCAATGGTAGTAATTACGTAAGGGTTGGCCGTCCATCTCGCTTAAATACAGTTGCGACCACGGGAAAGGTGAGACTGGCGTAGTGGGCGCCAGCACCAAATCATAATCTTTAAACGTCTGTTGGAATCGTCTAAAGATATTGGTCTGCTCGGTATGGGCCCATGCCATTTCGGCCAGTGACATCCGAGCGCTGAGTTCGTAATTAGTCCGCACGTTAGGGCCTAAAGATTTTGGATCTTTTTCATAGGCAGCGCGGTAGCGTGCAGCGTAATTGGTGGCGCGAATCACATCGAAACAGCGATCGGCTTCGCTAAAGTCTAGGGTGATCGGTGTGCATGATTTAAACAGATGTCGCATGGCTGCAATTTTTTGGCGAAATACGGCGCGAATCGGTTGGTCAACTGGACAGATGTTGAAGTCCTCTGTGTAGGCAATGCGCATTTGGCTTAAATCGCAGTTTAGCGGTGTCGCGAATTGACGAGCGTCTATGGGATAGGATAGTGGATCGCAATCATCCATAGCCGCTTGCACTGCCATTAATTGGCATGTATCAGCTACTGTGCGTCCCATGGGGCCGACGACCGAGATCGGTGTCCAACCCAGACCGCGGCGCTCAATCGCGACCAGTCCTGGGGACGGTCGAAAACCAACCACGCCACAAATCGCGGCAGGGATACGTAGTGAACCACCCGTATCCGAACCTGTGCATACCGGCAACATATCGCAGGCTAAGGCCACTGCAGAGCCGCCGGAGGAGCCGCCCGCATTGAGTGTAGGGTTAAAGGGGTTGCCGGTGGCACCCCACACCACGTTCCGGCTGTTCGCACCGGCGCCAAATTCTGGCACATTGGTTTTGCCAACCACAATAGCACCGGCAGCGCGTACGCGTGCCACCATGGCATTATCTTTGTTTGGGATAAAGTCGCGATGTAGGGGGGAGCCATAGGTGGTGAGCAGGCCAGCGGTTTCTTCAAGATCTTTGATGCCGGTGGGCAGTCCATGCAAGGCGCCCAGAGGGTCGCCGCGCAGTACGGCCTGTTCTGCCGCCTTGGCCTCTTGGCGCGCCCGCGTATAGCAAGTCGCTGTCACGGCATTGACGGCGGGGTTGATAGCGCTGATGCGTTCGATACAGGTCTCGAGTAACTCCACGGGTGAGATTTGTTTGCTACCAATAAGACGGCGCAGTTCGATTGCTGATTCGGTGAGTAGTTCTCTTGGCAGGGTCATTGAGGCGTTCTCCGGTAGCGATACGGAAATATAGTAGGTGGAAGAGTCTGTAAAAGGTTGTTTGAGCGCAGTAATTGTTTTGTTCTGATGTTGAATGTGGGGTGAGAGTAAAGGCAGATTAAGGATAAAGGTAAAGGTAAGGTGATACTAAAAGTAGAGTGCTTAACTGGCCAGTGTGCGCATGACTTGGATTAAGTCGCTCTTGCCTTCAAATCCTATACCCGGTAGGTCGGGCATGGTGATAAAGCTTTCTTGAACTGCGACGCCATCGGGGAAGCCGCCATAGGGTTGGAATAGATCGGGGTAGCTTTCGTTACCTCCCAAACCTAAGCCTGCAGCAATGTTAAGTGACATTTGGTGGCCGCCATGTGGGATGCAACGCGACGCTGACCAGCCAGCATTAGCAAGGGCGCGTAGGGTGCGCTCGTATTCGCACAGGCCATAGGAGAGCGCGCAGTCAAACTGCAGCCAGTCACGATCGGGACGCATGCCGCCATAGCGCAGCAAGTTACGTGCATCTTGATGACTAAATAAATTCTCACCTGTGGCCATGGCGCCAGGGTAGTAATCGGCGAGCGCGGCTTGCAAGGCATAATCGAGCGGATCACCGGCTTCTTCATACCAGAACAGTGGGTATTCACGCAGCATTTTGGCATAGGCAATGGCGGTCTCGAGGTCGAAGCGACCGTTTGCATCGACTGCTAATTGCGCGCTTGAGCCTATCTCACTCAATACCGCTTCGATGCGGCGTTGGTCTTCATGAATTTCGGCGCCGCCAATTTTCATTTTAACGACACGATAACCACGATCTAAATAGCTGCGCATCTCGCGTTGCAAGGCGCTGTCGTCTTTGCCAAGATAGTAGTAGCCACCTGCCGCATACACAAAAACTTTGGGCTTGGGGGTTACGCCATGACGTTCAGCCAGAAGTCGAAACAACGGTTTTTCAGCAATTTTAGCCACTGCATCCCAGATGGCCATGTCTAGTGTGCCGACTGCAACTGAGCGCTCCCCATGGCCGCCAGGTTTTTCGTTTTGCATCAGCGCTGACCACGCACGGTGTGGGTCGATATTGTCGCCCGCATCGTTCATCAGGCTTGCGGGCTCTGCAGCCAGTAGGCGGGGTGCGAAGCGTTCGCGAATCAGACCGCCTTGGCCGTAGCGGCCATTGGAATTAAAACCATAGCCCACCACTGGGCGGCCATCAATGTAGTGGTCGGTGACCACAGCCACCAAACTGGTGGTCATTTTGCTAAAGTCGATATAGGCGTTGCGGATTGGGGAGGCGATCGCTTGGGTGATTTCGCGAACATCAGTAATTCGAATCATGTATGGTGTTCCAGTCCTGTGGTCATGGGGGGTGTTCAGCAGTATGGATAGTAAAACAAAATTGCTATTTGTGTAGTCCATATCATAGTTTGTGCGGCATCTGAACTCGCCTGACAAGGTAGAATGCTTCGGCTTTATATAAAGCTTTACTGTATTACTTGTTCACTGTTTTGAACTATTCGTTTGAATTAATTTTTAATTAATCATGATTCGGTAAATTATGCTAAAAAAGTTCTCAGTTTGGCTGCTTCTGGCGGCGAGTACATTTGGTTTTGGGCTGGACCGGGCAGTCGCTGCGAGTGTTGATGATTATCCGCAACGCCCGATTCGCTTATTGATTCCCTATCCGCCGGGTGGTGCTGGGGATATTGTGGGTCGCATGTTGAGTAGTCGGCTAGGGCCTGCCTTAGGGCAGCAGATGGTGAACGATAACCGGGGTGGTGGCGGTCAGATTATTGCCACTCAAATTGCCGCGAACGCCCCGCCCGATGGCTATACCTTGTTTTTGGCCAGTGCCACGCATTCGATTAATCCCGCATTGCGCAAAGACTTGCCCTACGACACCTTGAAAGCCTTTATACCCATCACTTTAGTGGCGCAATCGCCCTTGGTGTTTGTCGCGCACCCAAACTTAAAAGTCAATAATATCAAAGAGTTAATTGCAGCGGCCAAGAGTCAGCCAGGACGCATTAACTATGCCTCCTCAGGCCCCGGTACGGGTGGTCATATGTCGGTGGAGTTGTTGAGTGCTTTGGCGGGTGTGCAGTTGACGCATATCCCTTACAAGGGGGCAGGCCCGGCACTCGTTGATGTGGTGAGTGGTCAGGTGCAAATGATTTGTACCAGTCCCTTGCCTGCGATGCCGCATGTGAAGTCGGGACGTTTACGCGCCCTAGGGATGACCAGCCTAGAGCGCTCACCCGCCTACCCCGATGTACCGGCAGTGGCAGAGACTATTCCAGGATATCAATCAACATTGTGGTATGCCCTGTTAGCACCACTTAACACCCCGCAACCGATCGTGCGTAAAATTTATAACGAGACGATTAAAGTATTGGCGCAACCACAGATGCGTGAGCAGGCGTTGGCAATGGGCGCGGTGGTCGTTGGCAATACACCGCAGGCGTTACAGACCTTGTTGCGTAGCGAGATTCAGATGTGGACGCAATTGGTGAAGACCGCCAACATTCGCCTTGATCCGTGAGGCTGGCGATTAGATATTTTTTCATAAGTTATTGATTTTATTTATTTTATTGAATTTATTTATTTTTTAATTGATTTTTGTGGAGGGTAAGCCAGATGTCAGCCACTGTGATGTTATTTGATCCAACGGCGCCTCAGGTTGCAGCAACCGCAACCGGGTCGGTGCAGTTAACCAGTTTGGCCGGTGCAGTGATTGGATTCATTGATAATGCCAAGCCTAACTTTCATCATCTTGTTGATGATTTAGCGGATATCTTCACTCAGCGCTACGGCGTGTCCCGGGTGATTAAGCAGCGCAAATCCTCCGCCTCGATTCCGGCAGATCCTGCTGTGATTGCCGAGATGGCGAAGGCTTGCGATTTGGTGATTACCGGCTCGGGTGACTGAGGCTCATGTTCGTCGTGGAGTGTCCACGACAGCGTGGAAGTGAGTAAGCAAGGAACTCAGGCTTTGACGGTGTGTTCGACTGCTTTTCAGACACTTGGGCGGGCGCAAGCGCGCGCTTTGGGCAATCCAGAGTTACCGATTGCAGTGATTCCTCATCCGTTTGGTTCGCGCGACCGCATCCAAGTACGTGCGATTGCTGAGCAATGCGCAGCCGATATTGTGCGTCAATGCGTGCTCGCGCAGGCAGGAGCATCAGCATGAGCGCTAATAGCTTAGACCGTGCTGCACATTTTGAATGCGCCGATGATGTAGAGGCGATTAATCGCCTGTATCGTGAGCGTCGCTGGAGCGACGGTCTGCCGATTATTCCACCGACTGCAGAACGTGTGGCGCGCATGTTGGCTGCAGTGCGTATTCCCCCGCAAACTGTTATTGCGCGAGTTGCTCCAGGCTTTGGTGCGGCCACTGTCGAGCGTATTGCGATTAATGCAGTCATGGCCGGGTGTGAGCCGCCGTATCTGCCAGTGTTGATTGCTGCGACTGCGGCCATGGCGGAATCCAGTTTTAATCTGCAAGCGATTCAAGCCACCACCAATCCAGTGGCGGTATGGTTGATTGTGAACGGTCCGATTGCCCAACAGCTGGAGATTAATGCGGGTTTTAATTGCATTGGACAAGGCGCCTGGGCTAACGCCACACTGGGGCGAGCTTTGCATTTGATCTTACAAAATATTGGTGGGGCTTTGCCGGGTGAGATGGATCGCGCCACCCACGGCCAGCCGGCAAAGTATACGTTTTGTTGTGCCGAGAATGAGGTTAATCACCCTTGGCAGCCGTTGCATGTTGAGCGCGGTTTTAGTGCAACCGAGAGCACGGTGACGGTGGTGGGCGCTGAGGGCACACTCAATATGAATACCCATGCCAAATCGGCATCTGAGTTATTGCGGGTGATTGCTCAGACCATGGTTCATCCTACGAGTAATGAGTATGTACATGGCGGTGAGCCGTGGTTTATTGTCGGCACCGAACATGCCGAAATTCTGAAGCAAGCGGGAATGGACAAAGCGCAAGTCAAACAGGCCTTGTGGGAACAGTCGAAAATGCCGGTGCGCGATTTAAGCGTGCATGAGATTGAGCGCGCCCGTGCATCACGCACGGTTGAGCTTGGCACTCTGAATCCGGATACCTTGTTGCCGATAGCGACAACGCCGGATGATATCCAGTTGATTGTGGCAGGCGGTGCTGGCACGCATTCGGTGTATGTACCGTGTTTTGGCAATAGCCGAGCGGTCACGCGACGTATTGAGACCTAGGTGGGTTTAAATTTTAAGAAATTAAAATTAGGAAAATTGAAATTAGGAACATTGCAGCTTAGGGCAAGTGAAGCTTAGGGCGCTCGGGAGAGCAATGGGCAATGAATGGCTTGGCCCTTGTCCTGCCCTTGTTCTGCTTTTGTCCTAGGTTTGAGTGTAGGCCCAATTGTTAGGCTAAACATTCAATTTTAGTGTCAGACTTAGTGCGTTTAGGCTGGCGCGATATTCATTATTTTGTAAGATTTCTTAATTTTGTAAGTATTTTGTAAGCCATGCGCGCTAGAATGTCCATTCAACGTGACATTTCTGACCGGTTTAATGTCCTGTTTAATGTTCTGTTTAATGACTAGGTTAATGACTGAGCGCAATAAGGAGCATACCAATCATGGCTAGAGGGCGTATCAAAGAAATCACTGAAGATCCGGATCATTCAATTGCGTCGCGGATTCGTCAAGCAATGACCAACGGTGGGATTCGATCGGTAGCTGAGCTCGGTCGTCGCCTCGATTTACCGCGTCAGACCGTGCACCGTTGGCTCAATGGCGACACCAAAAATATGACGCATACCAATTTGTATAAATTAGCCGATGTGTTGCAAGTGCGTGCGCGTTGGTTGGTGTTGGGCGATAGCGTGACCGATCGTGTGGATTGGGCAGATGGTGATATTCGTGGCCTAGTCCAGGTTTTTCAGACGCTACCCGCAAGCGCTCGTGAGCAATGGATGGCAATTGGTCGGACTTTGCAAAACATGCCGGCAGTCGCGAATACCGATGCGGCGGTCGAGCAATTAATGAGCGGTGCGATTTAAGGCTGCTGCGCTGACCACAGCTATTTTAAATTTATTTATAAATAATTGATTTTAAACATATTTAATTCTTTCGATGCGGATGTCAATCAGCGCCTGTGGGGCGCTGATTTTTTTATGCTGCAGCCAATCCCCCCTGCACTACAATACGGTCAATATTGATTGACGGATAATTGGTAATGATACGGATGTATACGCGCGTTCAGCGTGGCTATCAGGAGCGGGTCTACGCACGAACCTCGGTATTGGGTTTTGTTGCGCTGCTCATCTGTGTGCTGTTGTGGGTGCTGGCTGTGCCGAGTTATGCCCAAGCACCTGGCGGCACTGCCACTGCAATCACCCCAGACATAGTGCCATGGACGGTGTCGACTACGGCTTTTGTTGACGAGATGGTGTCGCGTCATGGCTTTGATGGCGCAGAGTTAAGTGCGCTCATTAGTAGTGCGCGCTATCAGTCGTCAATCATTCGCGCAATGGATACCCCGGGTACGGCATTACCTTGGCGGGTGTTTCGGCAGCAACACATCACTACCAAGCGGGTACGCACAGGAGTGCAGTTCTGGCAACGTCATCGCGCATTGCTAGAGCGCGCAGCGCTACAGTATCGCGTACCGGTCGAGATAATTGTATCGACTTTGGGGATAGAGTCGGATTTTGGTCAGCGGGTGGGACGCTATATGACATTTGATGCGTTAGTGACCTTAGCGTTTGCTTACCCTCGGCGGGCTGCATTCTTTCAAGATGAGTTGATGCATTATTTGCTGTTGATGCGAGACAATCGCTGGCCACTGCGGGGGGTGCAAGGCTCTTTTGCCGGTGCCATAGGGATGCCGCAGTTTATGCCCAGTAGTTATCGCCAGTATGCAGTAGATTTTGATGGCGATGGGCAACGCGATTTACGTCAACTCAGCGATGCGATCGGCAGTATTGCACACTATTATCAGCAGCATGGTTGGCAGCTCGAAGCGCCGGTCGTGGTGCCTGCGAGTGCAGAGGCGATGGTGGCTGAGCCCTTTCTCAAAGCGGGGATTTTGCCGCACACTGCTATTGCACAGTATAAGCAAATCGGAGTGATGCCTAGTGTGCCGGTTGATGATGAGCAACTCGCGGCATTGGTTGGGGTCGAGGCGGCAGAGGGTTTGCAGTATTACTTAATTCTAAAAAATTTTTATGTCATTACCCGTTATAACCGTAGCGTGAATTACGCATTAGCAGTATATGAATTTGCGACCCAATTGCGTCAACAATTTAGCCTAGGTTCAGTGCAAAGTGTCAGTGACTCGGACACGCAGCGCAAGGCGATGCGTCACCACAAGAGTCGTAACCATAGCGAGCTCAAGCGTAAGCCCAATGCAACACAGAAAGCGCAGTCTAGAGGACATTAATCAGTCACGCATTCATTCAATCGCGCATTAATTACAAATACCTGAAATTAAAAAATACTTTAATTAAAACACGCCTTAACTCAAAAGCAGGCTGTAGCGCGGACCGTTTTAATGATGAGCTTCTGGATTGCGCTCAAAGGCAACTAAGTGGTCGATCTCTAAGCGTATCCCAATCATTTCACCATCGGCGTGATTGTGATGACTGGGCACTAGCGAGTAGATTAAGCCGCCAGCGGGCAGCGCTAAGGTGTATAAAAATGCAGCGCCGCGAAACGCACGATGTAATACACGCGCTTGCAATGGGCTAGCGTCATCATGTAAGACATCATCGGGACGTAGCAAGACATCGACTGCAGTGCCGGCTGGCCAGCGCGGTGTGGTATCGGCTTGAAACTCGCCGAGTTCGAGTTGAATACGGCCGTTCGGTAATACGATCCCCGGTAAAAATAAACCCTGACCAATAAACTCGGCGGCATAGCGGGTGCGCGGCTCGTGATAGAGTTGATAGGGCGTGTCCCACTGTTCAATACAACCGTCTTTCATTAAGCCTACAACGTCTGCGATATTAAATGCCTCGTTTTGATCGTGCGTCACCATCAAGGCCGTTATATGTTCGCGTTTGAGGATGTCGCGCACCTCAACACTCAGGCGCTCGCGCATTTCAACATCAAGGTTAGAGAAGGGTTCATCGAGTAATAAGAGCTCAGGCTTAGGTGCAAGCGCACGGGCGAGTGCTACCCGTTGTTGTTGACCGCCAGAGAGCTCTTGGGTGTATTGATTGCCTAAGTTGGCAAGGCCTACAATCTCTAGTAGTTCATTGACACGATGGGCGCGTTCATTCGTGGTCAAACCGCGTAAGCCGAAAGCGATGTTGCCGGCGACGTTGAGATGTGGGAATAGGGCGTAGTCTTGAAACACCACACCGATGCGACGTTGTTCGGGTGGTACTAGCACGCCTCTCGCGCTGACAATGCGGGTGTCTAGCGTGATCTGGCCGCTATGAATCGGTTCAAAACCGGCTAAGCACCGCAGGATCGTGGTTTTGCCGCAACCGCTAGCCCCCAATAAGCAGGCAATCATGCCAGGTTCAATGTGAAAGCTCACCCCATTCAATACTGGGGTGTCGGTGTAAGCGTAATTCACTTGAGAAAAATCGAGGCGGGCAGTCATGTCCAAATTATAGCGGTTTTGCAGCGCAACTTGATTCTTGCTAGAATGAATTTTTGATTATTTTAATTATTTTAATTATTTTTGTTTTTAATTGTTTTTGATTGTTTGTGGTTATTTTTGATTTTAAATTGTATTTTTGATTTTATGTTTAATTGTATGTTTAGTTATATGTTTAATTGTATTTCCCTTTTGATCGTTTTCCGCTGTTTTTCTGTAATTGACTGGCATTGACTGGCAACGCGAGGCGCGCTTTCAGGTGCATCCATCAGGCGTACCCGTCGTGCATCAGCTATGCTGTGATCGTTGCGTGTAGCACTGCTCGCTACACTTCACGCAGTTGCTATTTCATTCTGTGCTCGACCAATCTAAGGTATACATGGTTTATTTGATGTGTCATGTTCTCTCTTGCGGTTACTGCTTGTGAAACCCGTACGGATGGGACTTCATAATAGGGCTTCTGTATGTCAGCGGAGTTGATAGCGACACCGGCCGCCCCAAGCCTGGGTTGGCCGCGCTTTTTAACCGTGTTTGCTGTGGGATTAGCATTGATTCTCGCCTTGCCGGTAGTTGTGGTGCTGTTCAATCTGACAGCTCCCGCAACCGAGACTTGGCATCATCTGGCGGCCACTGTGCTCTCGGACTACATCAGCAATTCGCTACTCTTGATGAGTGGGGTGGCGCTAGGAGTGATCATTGGTGGTGTCTCTACTGCTTGGCTCACCACTATGTGTCGATTTCCAGGTAGCCGTATTTTTGATTGGGCCTTATTGTTGCCGATGGCGATGCCCGCCTATGTGATGGCTTATGCCTATACCGATTTGTTGCAGTTTGCCGGTCCGGTGCAAACGGCTGTGCGTGACGCGATGGCTTGGGGGCCGCAGGATTATTGGTTTCCCGATGTGCGCTCTGTAGGTGGGGCGATGGTGATGTTTTCTTTGGTGCTCTATCCTTATGTGTATTTGCTGGCGCGCGCAGCTTTTCTCGAGCAATCCGATAGCATGCTGGAGGTGGCGCGCGTCTCAGGATTTGGTCCTTGGCATACCTTTAGACTGGTGGCTTTGCCGCTGGCGCGCCCCGGTATTGTTGCGGGTACAGCCTTGGCCTTGATGGAGGTGCTTGCAGATTACGGCACGGTGGCTTATTTCGGCGTCTCAACTTTTACTACGGGAATTTTTCGAGCGTGGTTCTCGTTGGGCGATCACACCGCAGCGGCTCAACTGTCAGCGATTTTATTGGGCTTTGTGTTTTTACTGTTAGTTCTCGAGCGCTATAGTCGGCGAGGCGCTGCTTTTCATTCGAGCTCGCACCGCAAACGCTTGCGTCATGTCTACCACTTACAGGGTTGGCGTGCTGTTGGTGCCTTGAGTTTTTGTGGAATGCCTTTGATTTTTGGTTTTTGTCTGCCTGTGGCTGTAATGGCACGGATGGCTTGGATCGCCGGTGACGGACAATTTGGTGCACGCTATCTCACGCTCACCAGTAACACCATGATATTGGCTGCAGTCACTGCAAGTTTAGCCGTGTGCTTGGCCTTGATTGTGGGTTATGCCGGACGGATATCGCCCTCGCTCTTGGTGCAGGCTGCGAATCGTGTGGCTGGTCTGGGTTATGCGGTGCCAGGGGCGGTGATTGCGGTGGGGGTGTTAATCCCAGTGACTCGGCTAGACCATGTCTTGGCTAACTTTGTCGAGTGGCTAACTGGCGCTAATCCTGGATTGTTGCTAACTGGTGGTATTGCGGCTTTGGTCTATGCGTATTTGGCGCGCTTCTTTGCTGTGGCCTTGCAGACGGTAGATGCGGGTTTAGCCAAAATTACGCCCTCAATGAGTGATGCGGCGCGCGCTCTGGGTTGTGATCCGCTAGCAACGCTGGCGCGGGTGCATGCGCCATTGTTGTGGCGTAGTGCTTGCACCGCAGGACTTTTGGTGTTTGTCGATGTAATGAAGGAGTTGCCCGCAACGTTTGTCATGCGGCCATTTAACTTTGATACGCTCGCGGTGCAAGCGTATAACCTTGCCTCTGATGAGCGTTTGGCCGAAGCCTCGACTGCTGCGCTCACTATTGTGGTGGTGGGTTTAATCCCGTTGTTTATATTGTCACGGATGATTCTGCGACCTCAGCCCGGGCGGGCTGAGCCGCATTAGCATCATCTTAATCAGTTGATTAAAATAGCTTTATTTAAATCGGTTTATTTAAAGCCTACGCGATCAAATATTTTTTGAGCAAGTGCTTGGTTCTTGCCCAGGGTCGCAATGTTTAAAGTATCCATTTTGAACGTACCCAGTGACGTTAAGGCTTTATTATCTAGCGGCACACCTTGTACAACGGGCCATTCGTTGTTGCCGCTCGCAAAATAGCGTTGGGCGTCGTTGGTGGTGAGGTATTCGAGGTAGGCAATAGCTTGCGCTTTATTGCGTGCTGTTTTAATCACGCCAGCACCGGAGATGTTCATGTGTGTGCCAAAGGTTTTTTGATTGGGCCAAATTAAACCGGTGTTGGCGATCATTTTGCGGTCCTCGGGTTTATCTGAGGCCAACAAGCGGGCGTAATAGTAGGTGTTGACCAGTGCTACACCACATTCGCCAGCGGCGACTGCGAGGATTTGGTCGGTGTCGCCGCCCTTGGGCGCGCGCGCAAAATTAGCCACTACACCGCGAGCCCACTCCTCGGCACCCGCTTCGCCCCAATGTGTGATTAAGGCGCTCATCAGTGATAAGTTGTAGACGTGACTGCCAGAGCGACTGCATACCTTACCTTTGAGTTTGGCTTGCGCTAAGGATTCGTAGGTTTGCGCGTCTTGGGGGTTGATGCTGGCTTTGTTGTAAATAATGACTCGTGCGCGGGCTGAGAATCCAAACCATTGATGGTCTGGTGTGCGCATATGGGCGGGTAATCGTGACTCGAGGACGCTGGATTGTATGGGTTGGAACAGCCCGAGTTGTTCGGCGCGCCAGAGTCGACCTGCATCCACTGTGATTAAAACATCTGCAGGGGAGGCAGCGCCTTCGTTTTTAATACGCTCAATCAAGGGGTCTTCACCTGCCTCAATGCGGTTGAGTTTGATGCCTGTGGTTTTACTGAAGTTCTCGTAGAGCGCCTCGTCAGTTTGATAGTGACGTGAGGAATAGAGGTTGAGAATGTTGGACTGCGCCCACAGCGAGCTACTGATTAGAGCGCACAGCAGTGCAGGTGCTACAGAGAAGATACGCATGATTGTCTTTCAGAAAATGTTGTCAATAAAATGTTGTCAATAATCTGGTATTCGGGATGCTCGGTGGTGTTGCTGAACTTTGCATGACGTGCAAATACTCGCCATGAATAAATGATAACAAGAAACATTCTCATTTGCAACGTAATGATAATCATTATTATTTAGGATAATTTTTTAGGATAACGCTTTAGATTTATTCTTTAAAAATAATGACAGGTTGCGTCAGCCATGTAGCAGACGATATTAGTGTGCTTGATCGTTTGCGTATCGGGTGGTCCGCGCGGTCGTGTGGTCCGTTGAGGGATATCGAATAGGGGCTTGTCCTGCTACACTCGCAGGGTGTCTGAACTCGCTACCGTATTTTCTGACCACGGCGCATTGGCGCAAGTGGTGCCCGAATTCCGTGCTCGTCCCGGGCAGTCGGCTATGGCTGAAGCGATTGAGAAAGTTATTAGAAATCAAAAAGTTATGGTTGCAGAGGCGGGCACAGGTACAGGTAAAACCTTTGCCTATCTAGTGCCAGCGCTACTCTCTGGCGGCAAAGTGATTATTTCTACGGGGACTAAAACGCTACAAGACCAGTTGTTCCGGCGTGATTTACCCACAGTGCGCCAAGCGTTGCGGGTGCCGGTGACGGTGGCCTTACTCAAGGGGCGGGCGAATTATGTCTGTCATCACCACTTAGAGCTGACCCAGGCCGATGGTCGCCTGCCTACGCGTGAGGATGTGACGCATTTGACGCGAATTGCGCGATTCGCGCGGACCTCGACCTCTGGGGATAGGGCTGAATTAGCCGAAGTGCCGGAGCATGCCAGTGTGTGGCCGTATGTGACTTCGACGCGTGATAATTGTTTGGGCGCAAATTGTGAGCATATTGACCAATGCTTTGTGATGAGGGCGCGCAAGCAGGCACTCGATGCCGACGTGGTTGTGGTAAATCACCATTTATTTTTTGCCGATGTTATGTTGCGCGATGAGGGCGTGGCTGAGTTGTTGCCGGCTTGTAATACGGTGATTTTTGATGAAGCCCATCAGTTGCCAGAGACGGCCAGTCTGTTCTTTGGGCAGTCGGTGTCCACCGCCCAATTGTTGGATTTAGCCCGTGATGTGCGGCTAGAGGCTGCGGTCAGCGCTAACGATTTTGCCGCCCTGCCCGCAGCGGCTAGTGCGGTAGAAAAAGCAGCCCGTGATGTGCGATTGGCGTTTACCGACCCCGGGGTAAGACTGCCCGCAGCGGCGTTACGCGGACGCTCTCAAGTGGTAGAGACGATGACCATAGCTGCTACTGAATTGCAGCAGTTGACCGCAGCCTTAGATTCACAAGCTGCCCGCAGCGAAGGGCTTACCCATTGCGCAGAGCGGGCAAAAACGCTGACCGCCCAGTGGTTGAGTTGGCGCGCCGATAGTGATGCGGCATGGGTTCACTGGGCCGAGGTATTCAATCAATCGGTGCAGTTTAATGCCACGCCCTTATCGATTGCTGAGATCTTTCGACGTCATATTGACGCTCAAGCGCGCGCCTGGATTTTTACGTCGGCAACGCTTTCTGTGAATGGTGACTTTAAGCATTACCTAGGAGAGCTGGGGATTCCGGATGCGCAGACGGCGAGTTGGCCTAGCCCATTTGATTTTGAACGCCAAGGTTTGCTCTATGTGCCGCAGGATCTGCCAGACCCCAATACCCCCGATTACACGCGGGCTGTGGTTGCTGCTGCTTTGCCAGTATTAGAGGCGAGTGCGGGTCGAGCCTTTTTATTGTTTACAAGTCTGCGAGCAATGCGCGAGGCGCACGGCCTGTTAGTGGATGCCTTTAGGCAGCGTGGCTGGTCCTATCCCTTGTTGGTGCAAGGAGAGGGTTCGCGTAGCGAATTGTTACAGCGCTTTCGGGATTTAGGTAATGCGGTGTTGGTGGCCAGTCAGTCGTTTTGGGAAGGGGTAGATGTGCGTGGTGATGCCTTGTCCTTGGTCTTAATCGATCGCTTGCCGTTTTCGCCACCCGATGATCCGGTGTTAGCGGCACGCTTGGATAAGATTAATGCCGAGGGACGAAATGCGTTTATGGATTATCAGTTGCCCCGCGCGGTGATCGCGCTCAAGCAAGGGGCTGGTCGTTTGATTCGGGATGAATCTGATCGTGGGGTATTGATGTTGTGTGACCCGCGACTTATTAGCAAGGCTTATGGCAAGCGCATTTGGCGCAGTCTGCCACCGATGGCACGGAGTCGATTACTTGCGGATGCTTTGCAGTTTTTTAATAAGCCCGATGCGATTGAAAAATAAATACAAAAATAAAAATAAAAATAATCAATAGTAATGAGTTCGAGTTGTGTTTAAGTGGCGCTTGGCTTAGCCCATAAATCGTGGGCGTCGGCACGGGTTACCGTGACTTGGGCAAACTCGCCCACTTTGAGATGGCGGCCTTGGCGGATAATGACTTGGCCGTCGATTTCGGGCGCATCGGCGCTAGAACGCGCGAGTGCACCATGACGATCAACGGCATCGACCAATACCGTGAGGGTTTGTCCCAGTTTGCGTTTAAGACGCGCTCTGGAGATTTCTTCTTGCACTGCCATAAATCGGGCACGCCGCTCCTCTTTAACTTCGTCAGCTACAGGGTTGGGTAGCGCGTTGGCGGCAGCACCCGCAACCGGCGAATAGGCAAAGCAACCTACTCGGTCGAGTTGTGCTTCTTGTAAAAATGCTAATAAGTCCGAGAATTCTGCCTCGGTCTCACCTGGGAAGCCCACCACAAAGGTGCTGCGCAAAGTAATGTCAGGACAAATGGCGCGCCAGTCGCGAATCCGTTGTAGTGTTCCCTCGGCATTGGCCGGGCGTTTCATGAGTTTGAGAATACGCGGGCTAGCATGTTGGAATGGTACATCGAGGTACGGCAGTAGTTGCCCGGATTGCATCAAGGGCAGCACTTCATCGACATGCGGATAAGGGTAGACGTAATGCAGTCGTACCCATACGCCCAGTTCGGTGAGCGCACTCACCAGTTCAGTGAAGCGGGTGCGGATCGGGCGGCCACTCCAAAACCCAGTGCGGTATTTCACATCAACGCCATAGGCGCTGGTATCTTGGGAGATGACCAAGAGTTCGCGCACACCGGATTGCACCAAAGTTTGTGCTTCGCGCATTACATCGCCAATCGGACGGCTCACCAAGTCGCCACGCATCGAGGGGATGATGCAGAACGTGCACCGATGGTTACAGCCCTCAGAGATTTTTAAGTAGGCAAAATGACGCGGGGTCAGGCGTATGCCTTGTGGTGGAATGAGGTCTAGATGAGGGTCGTGAGGTTGCGGTAAGTTGTCGTGGATGGCCTGCATCACCTGATCGGTGGCGTGCGGACCAGTGACTGCTAATACTTTGGGGTGAGTCTGGCGCACGATATCGCCTTTGGCGCCCAGGCAGCCGGTGACAATGACTCGACCATTTTCTGCAATCGCCTCGCCGATTGCGTCAAGCGATTCGGTCACTGCAGCGTCGATAAAGCCACAGGTGTTGACTACGACCAAGTCGGCATCGGCATAGGACGGCGCGATCAGATAGCCCTCAGCCCGCAGTCGGGTGAGGATTAATTCAGAATCTACAGTGGCCTTCGGGCAGCCTAGTGAGATAAAGCCAATTTTATTGGGGTGGTCAGAGTGTTTAGGCACGAAGGTCGGTTGCTCGAGAAGGTTGGGAGAGGGCGGTGCGCGCGTCACTTGAGGTCGCGCCGGCGAGCATCCTATCCTAGAGTGTGATCAGATGCTAGTGCTGCGTAGTCAATGGCTGTTCACGCAGCCCCTTAAGGCCACCTCAGCCCCTTAAGGCCACCTTAGCCCCGAGAGTCAAAGTCCGGTGGGCTAAGACTTCGTTTCGCCGTCGTCAGGTTTAGTGCCATTGGGGGTGAATCCTGGGTATGGAAAATTACCCCACAGATTGCGAGTTTGGGATTGCAGTTGGTTTTGCATATCGAGAAAGGTGCGTGCACTTTGTTCTAGATAGCTACTCATAAACCCTTGCATAGAGGGGCCTTGGTTGCGAATAAATTCGTTCCAAGTGTCACTATTCAAAATCGGATTTTGGCCATAGATTTGGCGCGATTGATCCTGTAGCTGATTTTGAATTTGCATAAATGTGTGGATGTTCTTTTCAATATAGCTGCCCATCATGCCTTGGAGCGCGTTGCCATAGAAGCGGATGATTTGGGAGAGCACTTCTGAGGTAAACATGGGCGTGCCAGCGGCTTCTTCCTCGAGAATAATTTGCATGAGGATGCTGCGCGTTAAGTCGTCTTTAGTTTTGGCATCTTCGACCTTAAAGCTGACGTTATCAAGAACGAGTTTCTTGATATCCGTGAGGGTAATGTAGGTGCTGGTTTCGGTATCGTAGAGACGACGATTTGGATATTTCTTGATAGTTCTGACCGGTGTGCTCATAGGGCTTCCAAATGGATGAGGTTGGGCAGTGCGATGTAACGCCAGGAGTTCACGCAAGAATTTATTAAAATATAAATAAAATCAATAAAATCAATAAGTTATATTTTTTTAAAGGTCGGTCTGATCGGTGCGGCGAATATGGCAAATAGGACAAATATCATCAATGTTCCTCAAACGGCCATTATGCTTTCTAGTGAATGTGGTGCGGCTCAGTGTATGTTTGTTGTCTGGTGTTTTTGCCCAGAGGCTTATTCTATATGTAGTCGTTGGACGCTACCTTAACACGACTTGACGTTATGTTTAAACCGTTTTTTTCTGGTCTGTATATGTGATCTCGAATGCGGCCACATGGTGTGTCGGTCGTTGTTTGGGTAGCGTGCCAGATTACGCTATTGCATGTGCTGACCGCCATTAATAGCGATGTTGGCACCCGTCACAAAAGCGGCCTCTTCAGAGCAGAGATAGGCGACTAGGCCCGCGACCTCCTCTGGTTTTCCGAGTCGTCCAATGGGGATTTGCGGAATGATTTTGGAGTCTAGAACTTCTTTCGGAATCGCCATCACCATTTGGGTGCCGATATAGCCCGGGGAGATGGTGTTCACCGTAACCCCCTTTCGAGCATATTCGAGTGCGGCAGCTTTGGTAAAGCCATGCATACCGGCCTTAGCAGCCGAGTAGTTGGTTTGGCCAAATGCGCCCTTTTGACCATTGACCGAGGACACATTAATCACACGCCCCCAATGACGCTCAGCCATGCCTTCGATGACTTGTTTAGTCATATTAAATACGCTATCAAGGTTGGTATTGATAACTGCATTCCAAGCATCTAAATCCATTTTGCGGAAGGTGGTGTCGCGGGTGATGCCGGCGTTATTTACCAATACATCGACAGTGCCGACTTCATTTGTAATTTGCGCGACTGCTTGTTGGCACGATGAGTAATCACTGACATCCACAGCCACCGCTTGAAAGTTGTGCCCTTGTTTTTGCATGTCGCTTAACCATTGGGCATGCTTGGTGTTGCCTGGTGAATAGGTGGCAACGACACGATAACCCATGTTGGACAATTTAATGCAGATGGCCTCACCTAAGCCACCCATTCCGCCAGTAACGACTGCAACTCGAGACATCGTGATCTCCTTAAGGGCACATAGTTTGATGTAAAAAATTTGTAAAATGAGCGCTGCTTAAGCCTGCATAAACAAGCTCAAGCAAGCGCAAATTTACCAGTATTCTAGGAATTTGTCGGTGTTTTTTGGCTGGCTGCGGCGATTGGTTGTAGGCGCGCTTTCACATAAGTGCCGGGAGCAGCCTCAATGACCGGATAATCCGTATGGCCTAGGGCTGCGGGGGCTGCTCGGCGCGGGCCGGCGTGGGGCTTGAGCCAAGCCAACCAGTCTGGCCACCAGCTGCCAGGTATGGTTTTGGCGCGGGCTAGCCAGTCCTCTGCCTGCCGCGACAGTTTGGGCTTGCGCCAGAAGTGGCGTTTATGTTGAGCCTCGGGGTTGATCACGCCAGCGATATGACCACTTGCAGCGAGGGTAAATTGCACCTTGCCACCTAAATGTTGGGCGCTGGCGTAAGCGCTGCGCCAAGGCACAATATGATCGTCTTTGGCCGCCATCACATAGCTGGGTATGTCAATCTGACTTAAGTCGATGGGCGTGTCGCAGACTGTCCATGCCCCCGCTTTGGGTAATTGGTTTTCTAAATAGGTATGGCGCAGATATTGGGCGTAGAAGCGTCCCGGTAAATTAGTGCTATCACTATTCCAATAGAGCAAGTCAAAGGCCGGGAGTGCGCGACCTTTAAGATAATGGGTGATCACGTTGGGCCAGATTAAATCATTGGCGCGTAGGCTTGCAAAAGCCATCGCTAACTCCCGACCGTCAAGTACGCCGCCCTCGGTAAATCGCGCCTCCCGCTGCGCGACAAAGGCCTCATCGATAAAGAGCCCGAGCTCGCCGGTGTCGCAAAAGTCGAGCATCGTAGTGAGTAGGGTGAGACTCGCCACTGGAAGATCGCCGCGCGCCCGTAGCACCGCTAGGGCACAGCTCAGGAGTGTGCCACCAATGCAAAAGCCCAAGGCATTCACCTGTGCCACACCACTAATGCTTTGCGCAACTTGCAGTGCTTTGATTACGCCGTTGGCAACATAGTCATCCCAGGATTGTGTACCGAGCTCAGCGGGCGTGTTGCGCCAGGACACCATGAATACCGTGTGACCAGCGGCTACGGCATAGCGCACAAATGAGTTATGCGCTTGCAGGTCGAGAATGTAATATTTGTTAATACACGGTGGAATAATCACTAGCGGGCGTTGATACACACGTGGCGTCAGTGCTTGGTATTGTAAGACCTGCATCAGCGCATTTTCAAACACCACAGCGCCTGGGGTGACAGCAAGATTAGTGCCCACGCTAAAGGCCTGCTCATCGGTCATGGACAGTAGACCTTTGTGTAGGTCAGCCTTCAGATGGCTGAGTCCAGCGCGCAGGCTCGCCCCTTCAGTGGCCATCGCGATTTTAATTGCTTCGGGATTACTCCACGGAAAATTGGCGGGGCTTAGGGCATCGATGATTTGGCGGGTAGAGACTTTGAGTTTGCGTTGCTTTTGGGGGTCGGTATATAAATCATTGGTGAGCGCGTCTAGCCAAGCGCTGGTGCGTAAATAGCTTTGGGCTAAATAGCAATAGTAGGGCTCTTGCCATTCGCTAGCACTAAAGCGTCTATCGGTTAGTGGTGGAGGCGGTGACGTAATGTGTGTGCCACCAATATAGTGTTGCCACAGCTCGAATTGTTCGTGTTGATAGTCTTGGATACATGTTTGCCAGCGCTCAGGTTGGGCCGCGAGTCCTGCAGTGATGCTGTCCACCCAAGTGGCATAGTTGGGCTGGGTTGGTGTGCTGTGGTGTGTGACTCGCCAGTACGCTAGTAACTGCTGTTGTAAGGCGCTGAATGCGGCTGCTACGGCCTGTAGGTCAGGGGCATTCGGGTTAGGTGCCTGAGATTGAGCCATAATGGTGATTAGACCTCATGGTGGTGGGCTTGGATAGTCATATTGCTTAGCCGTGTGCCCAATGACCCACCAACCAGATGGTGGCAACCCCTAGACAAATTAGTAATACTTGTTGGGCAGTAGCGGCGAGCTCCGTGCGTTTATGTAGTCCAGGAATCAAATCGGCTACTGCCACATAGAGCATACTCGCTGCAGCAAGTGCGAGCAGTGGGGTGACTAAAGTTTGTGCAGTTTGCAAGGTGTAATACGCGAGCAAACCGCCCACAATCATGGCTGTGCTAGATAGTAAGTTGTAGAACAAGGCTGCGCGTTTGCTATAGCCAGAATGCAGCAGAATCAGAAAATCACCAACCTCTTGAGGTATTTCGTGGGCAACGATGGCAATAGCGGCCACAATGCCGAGTTGAGTGTCTGCCATGAAGGCTGCAGCAATGAGCACGCCGTCTACGAAGTTATGGAAAGTATCACCGACTAAAATCATCAAGCCACTGCGACCATGATCGTGGCGGGCGTGGCTATGATGGTGGCCGGAGATGGGCTGGCTAGCTTGTGCAAGTAGAGGTATATCGGATTCTTGTGAGTCATGAGGGGCGTGTGATTTATGCGGATCATGCGCTTCGCACGCTTGTTCATGACAGTGCCGCCACAAGACTAGTTTTTCTAAGATAAAGAATCCTAAAATGCCAGCAAGAATGATGGCTGCTGTAGATTCGACGTGCGCGCTATCGTGGAAAGCATGGGGTAATACTTCAATGAATGCCGCACCGAGTAGCGCGCCTACGGCATAGCTGACCAACATTGGGATTTGGGCGGCTTTTGCGGTGATTGCAAATAGACTAGCAACGGCGGCTGAGAGCACGCCGCCAATAATTGTAGAGAGCAAGATCCATTGCAATGTGGTCACGATAGCCCTACGCAAAGGGGTTGATTATACGGGAAATCTCAGGTCAGGCTGGGGCTATCCATCGTGTGCTGGGCTGATGGGTCGGTGAGCCAAATCAGGGCAGCCATACGGCCAGTCACACCGTTTCTGCGGTAGGAGAAAAAGCGTTCAGGGTCACTGACCGTGCAGTCTTGACCGCCATAAATAGCGCTGACCCCACTATGGTGCAGGACTTGCCGTGCTAGGTAAGGTAGATCACACCACCAACGACCGCTGGGGTGGGGACGAAACGCAGTGGCATGTTGGGGATCAAGCGTGAGGTAAGCTTGGCGCACTTCATCGCCAACCTCAAATGCGTTAGGTCCTATGCAAGGTCCTAAGTAGGCCAGCAATTCATTCGGGCTAGCCGGTAATGCCGCCACGGTCTGGGCAACCACGCCGCTGGCTAAGCCGCGCCATCCGGCATGCGCAATACCCACGCAAGTGCCACGGCGGTCACACAGCAAAATCGGCAAGCAATCAGCAACCATGACCACACACACAGTGTTAGCACGGGTGCTGATGCTGGCATCTGCTGGTGGTGGTTCGGCTGTAGGGGTGCCGGCAACCACTACTTGATGGCCGTGCACTTGATGTAGCCAATAGGGTGCTTGTGGTAGGACTTGGTGTAAGCGGGCGCGATTGGCAGCAACTTGTTGTGGATCATCGCCCACATGGGTGCCGAGGTTTAAGCTGGCATAGGGGGCTTGGCTTAACCCGCCAGCGCGAGTAGTGATCAAGGCCTGCACATGGACGGGTGCTGGCCACTCTGGGCGTATCCAGTCTGGATGCGGCGCGTTCATGCCAGTCTTAGACTTGCGATCAGTTCACGCATATCGGCAGGTAGTGGTGCTTGCCATTGCATGAGTTCACCATGTTCAGGGTGGTTTAAGGCCAAGCGTTCGGCATGGAGGGCTTGGCGTGGGAATAAGGGTGCACTTGGGCCTTGGCGCGTGCCGTATACGGGGTCGCCCCAGATAGGATGTCCGAGTTTTTGCAGATGGACGCGGATTTGGTGGGTGCGCCCAGTTTCTAATTTGCAGGCTAATACGGTCGCCCGTGGTAGTAGTTCGACAATACTGTAATGGGTAATTGCTGGCTTACCACTACCCACTACCGCCATCCGTACGCGACTCCGCGGGTCGCGCCCGATTGGGCCTTCGTAGGTGCCGTTGCGTCGAACATGACCATGGGCAACTGCGCGATACTCTCGGCTGACGGTGCGTGCTTGCAATTGCCGCACTAAGTCAGTCTGGGCGGTTAAAGTTTTGGCAACGACTAATAAGCCACTGGTGTCTTTATCGAGTCGATGTACGATGCCGGCGCGCGGTACGTTATGCAGTTGTGGCGCGTGGGCGAGTAGCGCATTGAGTAGGGTGCCATGCCAATTGCCAGTGCCTGGATGCACCACTAAACCAGCGGGTTTGTTGAGCACAATTAAGGTCTCATCTTCAAATACGATGTTCAGGTCTATCGATTCCGGTCGATAAGCGGTTTCAGCCGGGGTGAGCGCAGGTTTGACTACGAGTCGCTCTCCCCCATGTAATTTGTCGCGCGGGGTACAAGGTTTTTGGTCGACGGTGACTCGGCCCTCGCGTACCCATAAGGTGAGGCGAGCGCGAGAGTATTGCGGCAAGAGCCGTGCCAGCGCTTGATCGAGCCGTAATCCACCGCAGTCTATGGGCGTGGTAATGCAAAACTCAGCCAATGGTGCGTCGTTTTCGGTATAATTTTGGAATGACTCTTCAGCCTTCATTACTTCAGCCCTTATCTCAACGCCGCATTTTAACGGTATTCTTAGCGCTAACCATGATCGTTTTAATGGCGGGGTGCGGTATTTTTGGTAAAGAGATTGACCCGACCCGTGCTTGGACGGTTGAGAAGCTCTATGCGGAAGCCAAATACGAGATGAGCTTGCGAAACTGGACGACCGCGATCAAGCATTATGAGCGGATAGAATCGCGCTACCCATTTGGCCGTTTTGCCCAGCAATCACAAATCGAATTAGCGTATGTCCATTGGCGCAACGAGGATCCAGCGCTGGCCTTAGCAGTGATTGATCGATTTATTAAGCAGTATCCGAATCATCCTAGTGTTGATTACATGTATTACCTGAAAGGTCGCATTAACTTTAATGATGATTTGGGTATTACTGGATTGATTAGCAATCAAGATTTGTCAGAGCGCGACCCCAAAGCGGCAGCTGATGCATTTATTGCGTTTAAAGACTTGGTGAGTCGCTTCCCAGACAGTCAGTACGGACCTGACGCGTTGTCGCGGTTGAATTACTTAGTCAACACCTTAGCCCGAAATGAGATTCATGTGGCACGTTATTACATGAAGCGGCGGGCGTTTGTGGCGGCTGCAAACCGTGCGCAGTTTGTCTTGAAGCAATACCCCGGAGCGCCTGCGGGTGAAGAGGCCTTGTGGATTATGGTGCAAGCTTATGCTGCTGCCGGTTTGCATGACCTGAGTGAGGACGCGCGGCGAGTTTTAGATAAAAACTTTCCCAATAGCGAGTTCTATCGTGGCGGTCCTCAGCAAGAGCGTTCATGGTGGCGGATTTGGAACTAAGCAATTAAAGCGGCAATATCATTAGAGAATAAGCGCTCAGGATTGGCTCACACTTGGTAAATTTATATAACTTATTGATTTTATTTGATTTTATTTGAATTTTTTATTTCTGCAAGAGCGCGATATCGCGAAAATAGGCCAAGGCTTCGGGGTTTGCCAGAGCCTCTAGATTTTTAACTGATTCACCATGCACTACATTGCGTACCGCTAATTCGACAATCTTGCCGCTTTTGGTGCGCGGAATATCGGCAACTTGCACGATATGTTCCGGTACATGGCGAGGCGTGGTGTGGTCTTTAATTTGTGCTTTGATCTGGTCTGAGAGGGCTTTGTCGAGTGTCAGGCCTTCGCGAAGTCGCACAAACAAAATAATCCGAACATCTTTCGGCTGCTGAATTGGCCATTGCTGACCGATCGCAATGCTTTCGAGTACTTCTGGCAGTTGTTCGACTTGACGATAAATTTCAGCAGTACCAATACGCACTCCACCTGGATTTAATACGGCATCGGAGCGGCCGTGAATGACTAAGCCGTTGTGAACTGTCGGCTCGACATAGTCCCCATGATGCCAGACTCCAGGGAAGCGCTCGAAATAAGCGGCTCGGTATTTGCTTTGATCGGGGTCGTTCCAAAAACCAATCGGCATGGACGGGAAGGGTGCGGTGCAGACGAGTTCACCTTTGCCGCTAGTGATGGGTTGTCCTGCATCGTCCCATACCTCTACATCCATACCTAAACCGCGACATTGTAATTCGCCGCGCCACACTGGCAGGATAGGACACCCCAGTGCAAAGCACGAGATGATGTCCGTGCCACCTGAGATTGAAGCCAGTTGCAGATCAGATTTAATCGCACGGTAGACGTAGTCAAAGCTCTCGGGTGCTAGCGGTGAACCGGTGGAGAGAATGGCGCGCAATGTACTCAAGTCATGGCTGGTCTGTGGTTGTAAATTGAGTTTAGCAATAGCGTCTAGATACTTGGCCGAAGTGCCAAAGATATTGCATTGAGTCTGCGCTGCGAAGTCCCACAAAATTTGGCCTTTAGCGAGGAACGGTGAGCCATCGTAGAGTAAGAGTGTAGCGCCAGAGGCTAGTCCCGAGACCAACCAATTCCACATCATCCATCCGCAAGTGGTGAAATAAAACAAACGATCACCCGCGCTGATATTGGTGTGTAGCACATGCTCTTTAAGGTGTTGTAGCAAGGTACCGCCAGCACTATGCACAATGCATTTTGGCGCACCCGTGGTGCCCGAGGAGTACATGATGAATAGCGGATGATCAAATGGCAGTGCGGCAAACTCCAGCGTTTGGGGGCTGAAAGGTGCGAGGACATCAGCCCAAATTAATGCCTCAGGCAATACCTCTTGAATTGATTGTTGATTCAAGTGATCAGTATCAATGTAGGGCACAATCACCAGTTGTTCGACGCTAGGCAGTTGCGCCATGATCTGTTGCAAACGCGCGAGATTGCTAATGGTTTGTCGGTTATAGAAGTAGCCGTCGCTTGCAATCAGTATGCGCGGGGCGATTTGACTGAAGCGATCGACTACGCCTTGCACCCCAAAGTCCGGCGAGCAAGATGACCACACCGCACCCAAGCTGGTAGCAGCCAACATGGCGATCACGGTTTCGGGTAGATTGGGTAAGTAGCCAGCAACGCGATCACCAGGCTGAATGCCGCGCGCACGTAGCGCTTGGGTGAATTGCGAGACAGCGCCGCGAAGGTCCTTGATGGTGAGGGTTTGTTTGACTTGGTGTTCACCCCAAAAAATAATCGCAGGTTCGCTGTCTTTGATTCTGGGGTGATTGGGACGAAGTAAATTCTCAGCGTAATTTAAGCGTGCATCTGAAAACCAGCGTGCGCCTGGCATTTGTTCGGGATCGCTGATTACCGTTTCGCCGCGTTGGGTGGCGATAATGTCACAGAAGTCCCAAACCGCAACCCAGAAGTCTTGCGGTGCGCAGATCGACCACTCGTAGAGTGCGGCATAGTCAGCACACTGAGGGCCACCATGCGCCGCGATATACCGCATGAAGTCGGCAATACGGGTCTGCGTTATGTGCTGTGGGTTTGGTTGCCACAGCGGTGTATCTGGAGCGGGTGTCGCGTTCATCTAAAAATTAAAAACCGCAGGTGTTATTCAGGACGCATTTGCGGAAACAAAATGACATCGCGGATCGAAGCGCTATCGGTTAGCATCATCACTACCCGATCAATGCCAATGCCAGCGCCACCGCAGGGGGGTAGGCCGTACTCTAGGGCGCGAATGTAATCGGCATCGTAGTGCATGGCTTCATGATCACCAGCATCTTTTTGACGGGCTTGTGCCATAAAGCGTTCTGCTTGATCTTCAGGGTCATTTAATTCCGAGAAGCCATTGGCAATTTCACGGCCGGCGATAAACAGTTCGAAGCGTTCCGTGATCTCTGGCTGTTGATCATTGCGTCGGGCCAGTGGTGAGACTTCTGCTGGATAGTCGATGATGTAAGTAGGCTCAAACAGTAACGATTCGGCGGTATGTTCGAACAAGGTGAGCTGCAAAGCGGCAAGGCCATCATGCTCGCGCACTGGTGCTTTCAGAGCGTGGAGTTTTTGGATGAGTTGTTCGCGGTTATGTAGGATCTCGTCGGTAATGTCGGGGAAATAGGTTTGAATGGCTTGTGGAATAGTCAGTCTTGCAAAGGGTTTAGACAGATCAATAGTGCGGCCTTGATACTGGACCACTTCGGTGCCGAGCGCGGCGCGCGCGGCGGCGCGCAGGATATTTTCCACATAAACCATCAAATCCTCGTGATTGGCATAAGCCATATAGAATTCAATCATGGTGAATTCAGGATTATGGCGAGTGGAGATGCCTTCGTTGCGGAAGTTACGGTTGATTTCAAATACTTTTTCAAAACCGCCGACCACTAGGCGTTTCAGATAGAGCTCGGGGGCGATACGCAGATACAGTTGCATATCGAGAGCGTTGTGATGAGTCATAAAGGGACGTGCGGTTGCCCCCCCAGGGATCGGATGCATCATCGGTGTTTCGGCCTCGAAAAAATCATCATGAATCAACAATTCGCGAATCGCTTGAATGGCCTGAGCGCGTAACTTGAACGTGCGGCGAGTCTCTTCGCTCATGATTAAATCGACGTAGCGCTGGCGATATTTTTGTTCTTGATCGGTGAGGCCGTGAAACTTCTCGGGCAGTGGGCGTAGTGATTTGGTTAACAGGCGCAAAGTCGTCACGCGGATCGTGAGCTCACCTTTTTGGGTTTTAAACAAATGGCCACTGACCCCAATAATGTCACCGATGTCGTAGTGCTTAAAAGCTTGTAGTGCAGCCTGACCGGTATCGTCTGTGGAGACAAAAATTTGGATGCGACCGCTCATGTCTTGAATGGTGGCAAAGCTGGCCTTGCCCATCACGCGCTTGAGCATGATGCGACCGGCAACCGATACCGCAATTGCAGCGTCGATCAAAGCCTGTGGCTCCAGTGCGCCATGGGCTTGTGCTAGGTCTGCGGCATAATGGGTGCGTTTAAAATCATTTGGGAATGCAGGCCCTTGTTGACGGAGGGCGGCGAGCTTAGAGCGTCGCTCAGCGATAATTTGATTGTCATCAACAACGGGTGTTGGAGCGGATGGTTGAGCAGGTGGTTGAGTAGATGATTGAGTCAGTTCGTGAGTAGCGTTGTTATTAGTGTTTTCCATAGCAATCGTTCCAGAATTAGAGCCCGGATTTAAGGCTGGCTGTGATGAATGGCTCGAGGTCACCATCGAGCACCCCTTGGGTGTTGCCTACTTCTACATTGGTGCGTAAATCTTTGATGCGAGATTGGTCGAGCACGTAGGAGCGAATTTGATGCCCCCAGCCGATATCCGTTTTGGCATCCTCTAGCGCTTGTTTTTGCTCGGTGCGCTTACGTAGCTCCAGTTCGTAGAGTCGGGACTTGAGCATCGCCATCGCCTCGGCTCGGTTGCGATGCTGGGAGCGGTCGCTTTGACACTGCACGACAATGCCTGAGGGCAGATGTGTAATGCGCACTGCGGAGTCGGTTTTGTTAATGTGCTGACCACCGGCACCAGAGGCGCGGTAGGTGTCGACGCGTAGGTCGGTAGGGTTGACGTCGACTTCGATCGAGTCATCGACCTCGGGGTAGACAAATACACTAGCGAATGAGGTGTGACGTCTGTTATTAGAGTCAAACGGTGATTTGCGTACTAAGCGATGTACGCCTGATTCAGTGCGTAGGTGACCGAAGGCATAGTCACCCGAGACTTTGAGCGAGGCACTTTTAATACCTGCAACGTCACCTTGTGACTCTTCGAGCACTTCGACTTTGAATTTTTTGGTTTCGCAGTAGCGCAGATACATGCGTTCTAAAATGGAGGCCCAGTCTTGGGCTTCGGTACCGCCAGAGCCTGATTGAATATCTAAAAAGCAGTTATTCGGATCCATGGGATTGGAGAACATGCGCCTAAATTCCATATCGCCGACTACACCTTCGAGTTTGTTGGCATCGGCCTCAACGGCAATCAGCATGCTGTCGTCTTGCTCACTACGCGCCATTTCAAAGAGTTCTTGGGCGTCGCGCATATCACGATCAAGATCGCGTAAGGTGATCACTACACTTTCGAGGAGTTTGCGCTCGCGACCGACTTCTTGCGCGCGTGCGGCATCTTGCCACAATGCCGGATCTTCACTGAGTTTAATTAATTCTTCGAGCCGTCGTTGCTTGGTCTCGTAGTCAAAGATACCTCCGTAAGGCGATGGTTCTAGCCGCTAGATCTTGTAGGCAGTGGGCAATGGCGTTGATTTGTTCAGCTTCCATGGTGTGTCCGGTAAAAAACGCAATTGTACCGCAGAGCGAGCGCTCGCGTATGCACTTTGCAATTAGGCAGGGTTTGTATCGGATGCTTTATCCAAAAAAATAGCGTTACCGATGATTGTCGGTAACGCTATTGTGGAGCGCTATTGAGCAGCGTTATTAATCTTTAGCTAATAGCTGATCCCATTGCTTGGGCAAGGTGATTTCTTTACCCACTGGGTAACCGAGCACGCCATTGTGCGCAAATACATAACAGCTATTGCGACCTAAGTCACCGGTCACCACAATCATGAAGTGATCCGGCGTAAACACGATAGGCACCATGCGGTTCGGGTCGTCGGATTCATGAAACACTTTAGGGATATGACCTGCAGTGTGTTCCTTTGCCAGATCCCAAATCGGCTTTTGTGTCCAGTCGCGTAAGATTTTCTCAAACATCCATGCAGGGATTCGTGCGTGATCAAACAGTTGTTGTTTTAAATCTTGTTTAGACCAGCCACCAGCGGCAATCGTTTCAGCAATAATGGGCGAGAGCAGGATTAAGGGGCGCAATGTGCCCATACCCTGACCCACGGTGAACATAATTTGCCAAGAGTATTGTTTGATGACAGCGTCACTGAGGTAGGGTAACAAGGCCTCAGGTGTGGCCCCTGATACTGAGGAGATATGATTACCCCCAGTGTAGCGTCCAATCGAGACCACGTTACTACCGGCTTTGAATCCAAACTCGGTTGAATTTGGTGTCCAACCAATATTGGATACCACATCTTCATTCTCGGCGACGACCACACGCCACGTATTACCGAAGGTGGCTTTGTCGTTTTTGTGCGGCAGGAAACCGGCAACATTGCGTAAATACAGTCGCCAGAAACGGCCTACCGAGGAATTGGCTTGGAAGCCATCGCGCATCACACCTTGGGTGTAGTTAAAGCCCAAGGTTTTGATGATCGGGCCGTTTAGAATGATTTGCGTTTCACCGCCCGGTGTGTTGCCGCTGTGTTCAACGCCATAGGCATGATCGGCCATCGCTTCAATCAAGGCTACTAGTACTGGCATGTATTCTGGCCTACATCCAGCCATCACGCCATTGACCGCAATACTCCACACCGTAGCGGCCCGATTGTCTGGCAACATAATGCCAATGACTTCATCGGCAGACTTGTCGGTGAAGCGTAAGAACGCCTCAACTTTATCGATAGTCGGGGGCACAATCGGCAAGCCATCAGATAATTCATGAGTGGTGAAGTATTCGTTGATTTCTTCAAAACTGCCGGTGCAAACGATCTCGCGGGCGCTGGGCTCATCACTGGTTTTGACAAGTGCTGGTGGTTTTAACAGGCAATCGATCACCCCTTGCAGAGTGACATCACGCACATTTTTTTGTAGAACCTCTTTACTTTGTAGTCCAGGGTGCCCAGGCACAGGTGCGGTGGGTAAGTTGGGCATGCCCAACCCTAAAGAGGCGGCTTTGGCTAGGGTTTGGAAGCTCACGCAAACCAAAGTGGCTGAAGGAATTCCGGCGGCTTCGGCTGCTGCACTGGCCCGCAACACGGCGGGCGTACAGCTGCCTCAACAACCCATCCCAGAGACGATGGCGTCAACCCCAAGCGCCTTGATTTTCTTGGGTAGCGTGGCAACAACTTGGCGCTCATCGCCGCCGTGGGTGTTACCGAACTCGTCCCAGTGCACAAACTTCACCCCAGGGTAGAGCGCACTTAAGCTGATTTCGAGTTGTTCAAACACTTCGTTGCCCCGAAATACATAATCCCAGACCCATCCAATGGTTTTGCCGGAAAGGGTGTCTAGACGTTTAGCGAGTGGTTTGACTTTGTTTTGACGTGGGCTGCGCGGCCACACGGCTGCGTAGGTGGTGCTGTGATTACTCATGGTCTGTCTTCCTCAGTTGATCTGGTTGCTAGGTGATGGCTGTTTAAATTCATTAACTTGCTGATTTAATTGAATATTTAAACTTATTTGAAATTTAACCTTATTTAAAATTTAACCTTAGGCCTTAGTTGCTCGCCGTCATACCAGAGGCTTTGACAATGCGATTGGCCTTTTCCATTTCGACTTTGAGAAATTGGCCAAATTGCTCTGGTGTGCTGGCAACCACGTCTGCGCCTTCTTTGCTTAAACGATCACGAATTTCAGGCAGGTTGAGCAGGCGAGAAATTTCGGTCTGCAGTTTATTGATCGCAAACTTTGGGGTGTTGCCTTGAGTGAGTAGTCCGTACCAGTTGGTCATGGCGTAACCCGGAACTCCGGCCTCAGCAATACTCGGAATGTCGGGCAGGGAGCCAAAGCGGTTTTCACTGGTCACCCCTAGCGGGCGAATCCGACCGGCACGAATATACGGTACCGCTTGTAAGGCATTCATGAAGTAGACGGGGATTTGGCCGGCGATGACATCGACTGCAGCAGGTCCTGCACCTTTGTAAGGGATGTGGGTCATGCGGGTGTGGGTTAAATACTTGAATAACTCGGTGGCTAAATGAGGTGGTGAGCCATTGCCTGAGCTACCGTAGTTAATACTGTCAGGGTGGGCCTTGAGAAAGCTAATGAGCGCTTTGACACTTTTTGTAGGGAAAGAAGGATGCACCACTAAAATGAGTGGGCTAGCAGCGAGCTGACTAACTGGTGCGAGATCCTTGGTGCTATCAAAGGGTAGGTTTTTGTAAATACTGGGATTGACTGCAAAGCCGCTGGGCACAATGAGTAGCGTTTGCCCATCAGGTGGAGATTTTGCTGCGGCAGCCGCGCCAATGGTGCCATTGGCGCCACCACGGTTGTCGATAATGACAGGAACCCCCCAAGACTCGGTCAGTTTTTGACCTAAGGTGCGGGCGAGGATATCAGTGCCGCCGCCGGGTGGAAAGGGGACTATCCAGCGGATTGCGCCATTGGGGTAGGTTTGGGCGTGGCTGATTGAAACGCTAAGACTCAACAAGGCCATGAGCATGGTGAGCGTGCAATTTAACAATCGAAACATAAGCATCCTATTAAAACAAGAAAACTAAAAAAACCAAAAAACCAAAAAACTCAACAACTCAACAACTCAACAACTCAACAACTCAACAACTCAACAACTCAACAACTCAACAACTCAACAACTCAACAACTACACATGATGACAACACTGCAAGTGTCGCAGAGATGTAGACGTGACATACAATCTGTATGCTTTAGGAACTGCACATCACTTCAAAAGCTAGGCATTGCCTAGCGTTTGATAGTGATTACCATAGTGATGTTGTGTTTGAATTAACTCTTGTGATGTTTGGCCAGTGGCGCACGTAATTGTGCATTATCGGCAAACAGCAAGTGGTCTGGGCTGAGCTCTGTGAGGTTATTCACGCCAAGCAGCGCCAACACGCGATGAATTTCGTCGTGGTAGATTTTTAATGCAAGGCTTGCACCGGCTTCACCGCCAGCCGCAACGCCGTAGAGCGTCGATCGACCTACCATGACTGCATCTGCACCTAAGGTGAGCGCTTTGACGACGTCGGAGCCGCGGCGCACACCGCTATCCATAAACACAGTCGCGCGATGACCCACTGCATCGACGATTTCTGGTAACACTTCGATCGGCGAGATAATGCCATCGAGATTACGTCCACCGTGATTGGAGACATCAATGCCGTCAGCACCGTGATCAACAGCTGTCGCTGCATCTTGGGCATTGAGTATGCCTTTGACAATCAGTTTATGAGGCCAGATTTTACGCAAGGCATCCAGATCATCCCAGCTGATGGAGTCTGTGCGCAAGCTCGAGCGCCCCATCGGACCTGCAGTCATTTTAGCTTTGGCAGCAGCAGGGTAGTTGGCATACATCGGCATACCAGTAGTGGCTAAGTAGCGCAACATTACACCCAACAACCAACGTGGGTGTGACACCATGTCAATCACGTTACGGGTAGAAAAGGTGAATGGAATGGTAAAGCCGTTGCGCATATTGTATTCACGGTTACCAGCGGAGACGCCATCCACAGTGACAACCAAGGCTTTGTAGCCTGCATTTTTGGCGCGGTTAACCAGTTCGTGTGATAGTGAGCGATCGGGCCACATATAGAGTTGAAACCATAAATCACCACCAGCCTCATCAGCAACCCGCTCCATCGCGGTAATCGAACCAGTAGCCAAGGTGAATGGAATGCCTGCGCTACGTGCGGCTCGAGCTAATGCGAGCTCGCCTTCATACCACAGCAATCCCGCAATGCCTGTGGGTGCAATCACCAAAGGCATTTTGTGGGGAACGCCGAAGATAGAGGTCGACTGATGACGCTTGGACACATCTTTAAATGTGCGGGTTTTGAAGCGAATTCGATCAAATACCGAACGATTATTGTGGAGAGAGACTTCGTCCTCAGTGCCGCGATCGACAAATTCAAATAAGCCTTTTGGCACGCGTTTTAGGGCTAATTCTCTTAAATCGAAAATATTGTAGGCTTTTAAATCGTCGCTCATGGGCTAATCTCTTTTGAAGAATGATAGGTTTATATGATGGAAACAGCTCAAAATCTGTGCAAATTGGTTGCAGTGATTGAGGCGCTCAGCGCCAGAACAGATCAATCGACCCACAGAGGGCTAAGTATCCATAACGAGCCTATGGTTTGTCAAACCGTAGGCTAATGCAATGTGGACCTTTCAGCTTAATTCCGGGCCTGTATGGGGTGCGGTTGTTATAAATGTTGATTTGCAAGTTTGTGCGATGAGTGCTCATGCACAGATTGGAGGTTAAGCGCAGTGATATGATGTGCATAGGGATATATTGTTTGACTACAAGTGATGGTTACAAAATCTTTGTTTAAAAATCTTTGTTTATCAACCATTTTTGAAAAACCATTGAGGCGGCGCATCACATTACCATGAACGAATTCTGGATAAAGCTTGTTGGGCGTATGACCTCTGCCCTCTTATCGCTAATGGATTCCACTAATTTACGCAACCGTGTGTATGAATTAAAAAGCGAGCATGAGTTGATGTGGACCGCTTTAGATGATATTGCGCGTATGGATAAAACCGGAAAAATGGGGCGTTATGCACAACAAACGCTTGCTAAAATTCCGAATCGTTATGACGTATAGTCCTCTTACTAATCGCTTCATACAGGCTTTGTTGTGCTTGATTGTTTGTAGCAATGCGACGCTCGTGTTGGGCGCCTATCCGCATAAGCCCGTTCGAATCATCGTGCCCTCCCAAGCCGGTGGTGCAGCTGACGTGGTCGCACGCGCGATTTCGCAAAAATTCTATGAGGCTATGGGACAACAGTTTATTGTGGATAACCGAATTGGTCCGCTAGGCGCTGAGTTGGCGGCACGCGCGCCTGCGGATGGTTATACCCTGATGTTTACCACAGCCACTGTGGTGATTCGCGGTAGCGTGCAACAGAACTTAGCGGTTGATTTGATTCGTGATTTTCGCCCGATTACCCAGACGCTCACGCAGTCGAATGTATTGGTGGCGAATACCGGGCTAGGGGTGCGTACGGTATCGGAATTAGTGGCTTTAGCGCGCGCTAGACCGGGGCAGTTGAATTATGGTTCAGGGGGTAATGCGACTTCTAATCACTTAGCCGGTGAGTTGTTTAAATTAATGGCTAAGATTGATACGGTGCATGTGCCCTATCGGGGCATCCCTTTGGCGGTTGGGGATGTATTGGCAGGACGTGTGCAATATATGTTCTCTAGTCCCTTGTCTACGCTACCACAAGTCAAAGAGGGACGTTTGCGCTTGCTGGCGGTGACTACTCCGCAGCGATCAACGGCATTGCCCGATGTCCCAACCATTGCTGAGTCTGGTTTGCCTGGTTTTGCCTTTACTGGGTGGATGGGATATTTCGCGCCGATCAAAGTGGCGCAACCGATTGTAGAGCGCATTTATTTTGAGGCGACCAAAGCCTTGCAGGGTGCTGAAATCAACAAGCGTTTGCAAGCAGAAGCCTCGGAACCAGTGGGCAGCAGGCCGGAGGCGTTTGCAGTGTTCGTGAAGGCTGAAGTGGCGCGTTGGTCTCAGGTGGCGCGCGATGCTAAGGTGAAAGCAGACTAGATGAGCTGTGTATGGGGGTAGTATTCAATTCACTTCGCCCTAGTGATGAGTTTAATGAGGCTGAGTTTAATGAGGCTGTATTTAATGAGGCTGTGTTCAATGAGGATGCGTTCCATGAGACTGTGTACCATGAAATATTTTGTGCTTTGCATAACGCTATTCGGTGTATTAATGCAAACCGGTTGCAGTGTTATCGCGGTAGCTGATGCTGGCGTTACTGTAGTCAGCACTGTGGTCAAAGTGGGCGCTAAAACTGTGGGTGCTGTCGTTGATGCAGTGATTCCTGACACAGAATCTGCAAAAAAATAGGGTTTTAGTGGCGTCAGTTGTCTCGCGGGGGTGAAGTCCGTATACAATAGCGACTATCTGTTTGGCTAGAGGCTGCTTGCTTTATATTGGTTCATATTGCGAACCATGGTAGCGCTCATCGCGACGAATTGATCGCGACCATCTGAGGTAATTATGGATTTTATGTTGACCTATGTTGACCTATGTTGATCTTTGTTGATCTTATGTTTATTGATCTATGTTGATCTAATTGTTAATAAAAAAGGAGTGACGCATGCCACAAATCGCAGCCTACGAAGATATGAAAGCCCAAAAAACCCAAAGGCAAACCCCAACGGGCACCGCTTGGCGTACTAATTTTATTTCAGCCGATGAGCATAATGCTGCAACGCCAGTTGCTTTTTTGGTTGAGGGGACTGAAGGGCGTGTGATTAAACCGCATTTTCATGAGAACGATCAGTATCAAGTGATCGTGCATGGTAATGGCGTCATGGGCAAACATGATTTAAGTGTGAATGCTGTGCATTTCACCAAAGGCTATACCCCTTATGGCCCGATTATTTTTGGTGATCAGCAAATGGGATTCTTAACGTTGCGTGCGCACAAAGATCCTGGTGCGCAATATTTAGACGAGCCAGAAAAGCTAGCCAAACTCAAGTCCATCGCTAACCGTAACCCGTGGCAAGCCACTGAGCTACCTAAGTTCACGCCGGTGACCGATGGTGCTGCAGTGAATGCGTTTACTGATATTAAAGGTGATGCTGGTTTAGCCAGTTTTGCAATGACGGTTGCTGCAAATGGTCGGGCCATGGCACCAGACCCTGCGCTGACCAATGGCCAATACTTAATCATTACCCGTGGTAGTTTGATTTATCAGGGTAAGGAGTACTGTGCGTTGTCAGTGGCTTTTGTGACTCCAGAAGAGGGTGCTTTTGAAGTGGTGGCCGGCGCTGATGGTGTGGACGCCTTGGTATTGCATTTCCCACGCACTTGGTCGACATCAACAGCGAACACAACCACAACGACTGTTCAAGCAAAAGGTGCTCCGGGCACGCGCGTTTGGGAATGCATGTTGTGTGCATTTGTGTATGACGAAGCCAAGGGCATGCCGGACGAGGGTGTGGCTCCGGGAACGTCATGGGAAGATGTACCAGAGGATTGGATTTGCCCAGACTGTTCGACCGGTAAGAGCGAGTTTCAAATGCGCGTGGTTAATTAACCCAAGATTGCATAGCAGCTAGGTGTATTAGTTATGAGTAGCGCTTGTCAGTTATTTTTGGTGCGGGTGTTGATATGTAATACTTAATACGTAATACGCAATACTCAATAAACTAGATAGTGTTTAGCGTTTTTTTAATATAGACATACGGCAACGTGTCACTGGCGTTGCCGTATTGTTTTGAAGGTATGACTTTCATTGAATCAGCAACCTCTACGCGAGGTTTATATAGGAGTGCAGTACGATGTCCACAAAAAATTCTCAATTATTAGATGCCGATACCCCAGATACCGTTCGTATGTCGGCGACTGATGCCACGCAGTTGGGTGAGCGTGCCCTAAAAGCAGTCGGGTATAGCGGTGAAGATGCGCATATTATTGTTGATCAGTTAGTCGATAACTCTTTATGTGGGTATCGTTTTGCAGGGCTACCTCGGATCTTAGCGATTGCCGGGGATGAGCGCACGCGTGGTCCGCGATTGCCAGTACGGGTGGTGAACGAGACGCCCGTGTCGGCACTAGTGGATGGTGGAAACAATGTGGGTTATATCGCAGCCTATCGCGCTGCTGAGTTAGCTATTGCCAAGGCTAAGACGTCGGGCATGGCCTCTGTGGGCGCTTACAACAGTTATTACAGCGGTCGTAACGCTTATTTTGTGGAGAAGGTTGTGCGAGAAGGTTTGGTTGCGATTCATACTTCTAGTGCGCACCCTCGCGTATTACCGCCAGGTGCGGCTCGCCCCATGTTAGGTACTAATCCGATTTGTTTTGGTTTTCCCTCGAATGATGGCCCGGTGATTTTTGATATGGGTACTGCCTCTTTTATGTGGGGTGAGGTGATGCTACATGCGCACTTGCAAGAGCCCCTGCCTGCAGGTGTGGGCTTTGATGAGCATGGCCAGCCATCTACCGATGCAAGTGCCGTGTTAAAAGGCGGTGTTGCACCATTTGGTGGTCATAAAGGTTATGGCTTGTCGTTTGCCATTCAAGCCTTGGGTTTATTGGCAGGTGCGGCCTTAACCAAAGGCGAGGTTCGTGACTACGGATTTTTATTCTGGGTGGTTGACCCGAATGTGATGCTACCTGGTGGTGAATTTAAAGAGCAGATGTCTGAGTATGTGCGCCAAATTAAAGCCACGCCACGTCAGCCTGGAGTGGATGAAATTCGCGTGCCTTCGGAGCGCGCGATGCGTGAACGTGAACAGCGACGCGTAGAGGGTATTTTAGTAGAACGTAAAGTGGTTGAGTCTTTGGAAGCCTTGGCCGCTAAGGGTTAGTTTTTACTATTTACTATTGAGTAGATTAGCTATGGAGCCAACGTTAGTTGAAGCATGAAGCGTTGGCAACATGTAGCATGATTCAGATTGCATCTTTGATTTTGTATTGTTCGTTTCGTATCGTTCATAGAGAAAGGTAGGCGCCATCATGGCTAGAGTCAATCCGATTGATGAAGCAGCACACCCTGAATTAGCCTCCTTGATTGCGGATGTGAAAGGTCAGCGTGGGCGCGTATCTGCGCTCTACGGCACGCTGCTCAATAGTCCGCCGATTGCTGCTGGGTGGTTACATTTTTTAACCGCCGTGCGACGTGAATCGTCCTTACCTGGGCAGTATCGTGAATTAGTGATTTTGCGGGTGGCATTACTTAATCATGCGCCTTACGAATTTAATGCACACCGGGGTCCAGCGTTAGAGGCGGGAGTCAGCGATGCACAAATGACCGCCTTGACGCATTGGGCTGATTCGCCACTGTTTAGTGCTGAAGAGCGCGCGGTCCTGGCCTATACCGATGTGATGACCAAAGAGGTTGTGGTGCCAGAGTCAATCTATGAGCCGCTTAAAGCAATTTTTAGTGCCCGTGAGTTGGTAGAGTTAACCGCAACAGTAGCTGCTTATAATTTAGTATCGCGGTTTTTAGTGGCGCTGGATGTTGGGCATTGAACCACAATGCTGATGGAATTTTAAGGTAAGTTATATTCAGTTAAATTCAGCTGAGTTTAGTTGGGTGTATTTGGGTGTATTTGGGCTTGGTTTAGTTTGCTTTACTTTATTTAAATTTAGTTAAGCGAAGTGAAGTGAAGTTTTAACTGCATTCAAATAGGCTTTTATAAGCCGAATCGTCTGAATGACTTTGGAGGTTTTTAGCTATGCGCTTAGTAACATTTAAAGACAGCAAGGGGCAACGCATTGGGGTTGAACTTGTAGAGACTCGCGAGATTGTAGACTTGTCTGTTGGTACACGTTTGCCGCAATCAATGCTAGCCTTCATTGCGCTGGGTGCTACAGGCTTGCGACGGGCGCGCCGCGCAGTTAATAGCGGTCAGGGTCGCTTGCCTGCAGCGAGTGTGCAGTTGTTGGCTCCAATACCACGGCCTGCGAAGAATATTTTGTGTGTGGGTAAAAATTATTTTGAACACGCCAAAGAGTTTCATCAAAGTGGATTTGATTCGAGTGCAGGTGCTGATGCAGTGCCTGAGTTGCCGATTATTTTTACCAAGTGGCCAAACTCAGTGATTGGCCCGGGAGACGCAATCCCGAGTGCAAATGATTACACCAACTCGGTCGATTACGAAGGGGAATTGACTGTAGTGATGGGAGAGGGCGGTCGTCATATTAGTCAAGCAGATGCTTATAGTCATGTCTATGGCTACACCATCATTAACGATGTGACTGCGCGTACCTTGCAGAACCAGCACAAGCAATGGTTTTTTGGTAAGAGCCTAGATGGGTTTTGTCCGATGGGCCCTTGTATTGTGACGGCCGATGAAATCGGTGACGTTACACAACGCCGATTAACGACTCGAGTCAATGGTGAATTGCGGCAAAACACCTTGGTGAATCAATTGATTTTTGATATACCCCGCTTGATAGCTGATCTGTCGCGGATTATGACCCTAGAGCCTGGTGATTTGATTGCGACCGGCACTTGTGCAGGTGTCGGGATTGGTTTTAACCCACCAAAGTTTTTACATACCGGTGACCAGGTCGCGATTACGATTGAGGGGATTGGGACTTTAGAGAACCCGGTGGCTTAGCGTTTGAGTGGCCACCAGCGAAAGGTGGCGAGTCGCACGTAGATACTGTTATAGGCTAAAGTGAAAAATAAATAACCCAATATAATTAGTATTTTATTATCTTTAAAGGCGAATGCCCAGAGTCCAGGGGCAGCTACAAAGCACCAGCAAATCGGGCTGGTGAAACCATTTTGTAAGCGTGGATCAATCTGGGGAAAGAAGTGTTTAACCACTCGCTTGTATATCAGATGATGTAAATGAACTTGATCAGGCTGTCCTGGATAATGGCCTTTGCGGTGCAGGCGACGCCTAATGGAGTAAAACACTTCGATAGTGGGGTAGGCGCATACCAATGCCATCGTCCATCCAGTGACTTCGGGGTGGCGCATGGGAATTAGCACGCAAGCCCAAGCTAGAATAAAGCCGAGTAGATAAGCGCCACCATCCCCTAAAAAAATACGACCCCAAGGCCAATTGACTGCTAAAAAACCCAGGCTGCTACTCGCGACAATCAGACATAAGGATGCAACTGCGGCATCTCCCAAACTGAATGCTATTACGCCCAATACGCTTAGCATAATGATGCAACTGCCCGATGACAGACCATTAAAACCGTCAATGATATTAATGGCATTAGCAATACCAGCAGTTGCAAAGGCAGTGAATAATACGGCAAGCGGCCAATAGATAAATAAGTAATCTAGCCATGGGATACCGGTGTTCTGCATCGCAATGCCTGAGATTAAGCAGGCGAGGGTGCCGCTGGTCATAGTAGCCAAGAGGCGGGTGCGGACACTGATGCGGCGAGTAAAATCTTCAAGCAGGCCAAACAGAAATGCTGGGATGCTTGCGAGGAGCATGGGGGTAAATAGCTCGCGGATGTCGGAGACGATATATGACGATGATAGGACTAAACCTACCATGATGGCAATGCCGCCAACACGTGGTGTGGGATGAGCATGCATTTTTTGCACGCCTTCGGTATTATCTAGGCTAAAGCGGCCATGCCACTTAACCGACAGGACTAATAGCCAAGCGACCGTGAATGTGATGGCGCTAGCAGTAAATACGGCTTGCATGGGAGTAATGAATTACGTCAGTCTTTAAGTCGTGAATGGAAACTATTGAACTTTTCTTCCCAGAGCACGCCACCAGCTATGCTGCAATTTGGTGAGCTTCTGTGCAGTCTCGGGGGACTTTTGGGCGTTGCGCAGTGCATTGCGGATAAATACAAACAGCAATAAAGCAAAGCCAGAGCCGAGTGTGGCGATGATTGCCATTTGTGCTTTTTTTGGTTTGGCTTTGCGCTCGGGGGGGAGGGCTACATCCACCACTTGAATCACGGCACCTTCACGAGCTTCATCGATGCGTGCCATTTCATGTTGCTTGGCAAAGAGTTCGAGTAACGTTTCGTGGTATTTGTAATCGCGATATTTGGCAATATAGTCATTACCGCTTCGGTTGGAAGCAGGTTCTTCTTGCTCAGCGCGCGCCATTTGTTGGCGCATGGCAGAGAGTTCTGTTTGTGCCTGTCTGAAATCGGGGGCGGACTCGGTTAAGTAGCCACGCATCGAGCCGAGTTTAATTTCTTGTGCGGTGATATTCGCTTTGAGTCTTGCTAGACTTTCTACCTCTACTCCCGGGGTGACTTTGAGTGCGCTGCGATTGATACCACTAGCCTTTAAATTTTGATCAGCTTTAGTAAAGTTTTCTTTACTGTTGTTGAGTTGTTTTTCAAAAAATACTCTCCGTTGCTGGGCTTCACTCAAGGCCATTTGAGACAGTAGTTTGCTGAGTTCTTCTGGATAGGCATTTGCAACTTGTGCAGCAAATTCGGGGTCTTTATCCGAGAACTCAATGCTAATCATTCCGTCTTTACCAGAAGTAATGATGCTATTGCCTTTAATCGCGTTTCGCGCGTCTTCTCTAAATTTAGTTTTATAGTAGGTATCAAGTCGGAGTCTGTTAACCATTGCATCTAGCAGAGTACGGCTCTGTAAAAAAGCGACATATTGATCAGCTGGACTTTTAAGGCCAGCTACCCCGGCGAAACCGCCTAATCCCCCCAAGCTGGCCATTAAAGAGGCAGCACTGCTTTGTTGTTGCTGGGGCGGGAGGAATTTGGTATTGGCTGTATAAGTAGGTGGGATTGTAAAACTGTAACCAAGCGTTAACAATCCAATACAAAGGGGTCCTAGCACCAGTAGACGTATGTGGTCAACAGCTACTTGTAATAAATCAATAAGACTGATTTCATCCTCCTCAATGAAATCATGACTTACGCTGGAGTTATCGGTAGTATTCATGATTTAGTTCCGCAACACTTTAAGTGCAGATGCACCAAGCCCAAAGTTAAAGAGTATGGAGGTGATGTCTTTAGCACCTTGCATGAATTGCACGAAGCCAGGACGTCGATCAGGAACACTGGGTACAAAGACAGTGTCTCCTGGCATGGCTTTGAGACTAGATGCCGATAGCCCCATAGACCACCACGAGCGGTTTCGTAGACTGGTTACCGAGCCATCAGCGCGGAATATGGAGATATTATCAATATCTGCTTCGCGGTTGAGACCGGCTTTTTTGAGGTAGTCGTTTAGCACCATGTCTGGTTTGTAAATAAATGCATTCTCAACTAGCACTTCGCCGACTACGCTCACGAAGTTATTGCGTTGGGGTATGCTAATTTGATCGCCATGCTCTAGGAAGATGGTGGGTAATTGTAAATTTTGCGGGTCTAGGTCTAGCGCAATACGACCGCTTGATTTGAGCGCACGCAATCCCTCTAGCGTTTTGGTTTTAGCCAATTGAGCTTGGGCAACAATTGCTTTTTCACTGTCGTCTCCGCCAGCTTTGACTGTATTACCAGCACCAACATCGGTTTCAAGTCGGCGGATATATTTATCGAGGTTGGATTGTTGCTCAGCGCGAACTGCCTCCCTTGTAAACGAAATGCCATAAGGGTAAGCATTACTGCTGAAGCCGCCGGCACGTTCAATCATTTTGGGCAATGTATCACCAGGTAGTAGGGGGTAAACGCCAGGGGCTTGCACTTCGCCAGTGATTTTGACGAGCTGCACTCGTCGATCGCGCGGTCCGGGAATATCTTTTTGGCTGTAGATGGTAACCACGTCGCCACTAAGCAGATTTAAGTTGTGTGCTGGATCTTTGTTTGTGATCGCTTTGGCGAGATTAAACGGTAAGAGTTGTTTGATGAGAGTGAGCGGGTCGGTGCGCTCTATAGTGGCGTATTCCCAATTAACGGTGTCTATTAAGGCGTCATCGCTGAGTTGATCTTTGAGTTCTCTGGCGAATCGATCATCCTTAGCGAATCGATCATCCTTAGTTAAAAAAGGTGTTATTTTCTCTTCAGGTTCAAACTGCACCATCAAATTTTTACGGGTGTAGTAATCACGCTGTACTAAGGCATTGACTTCAGGAATCAGATCGGACACTGTCATCCCGGGTCGGTGGGCATGGCGCAGTGGGTTCAATACGCGTCCACGCAAGGTGATCACATTGCTGAATTCCGGACTAATTTTAAGTAGTGTAACTACATCACCATCACGTAGTGTTGAGGCAATACCTGCGGCGTTTAATATCCGCTCTTCAATGGCACGCGGGGCGTTGGCTACAGTGGTGATTCGCTCCACTAAGACTTTGTGCGAGGCGGAGAGAATATGTTGCCCGCCGCTGTAGTTGAGTAACTGCCCCAACGTTTCTTCTTTTTGACTAAGCTCGTAAATCGCTGAATTATCTAATGCACCTAATAAGGCGACGCGTGGACCTGCGGGCGGGATGACAATGACGTCACCGGGTAATAGACGCACATCTGCGCTGGTGTCACCTTGGTGAATAAATTTATATAGGTCAATGGTAGAAAGCGTTTTGCCAGCGCGCACTAGTTGGATTTGACGCAAGCTACCAGTCGCACTAGGACCGCTACTTTCAAACAGCGCACTAATTAAAGTGGAAAGGCTAGAGACTGTATACGCGCCGGGTTTGCGCGCTTGACCGACGACATAGACCTTCATGCTGCGCAGACGGCCTAACGTGGCGCTTAACTCAAAATTATTGAAGACCCGACCAATATGGGTTTTAAGCAAGGATTCGATGCGGTCTGCAGAGATACCTGAGACCGTAATTGGACCTGCCTTAGGGATATTAATTTGACCGTTGCGGTCGACCATTAGTGTTAAGTTTGCATCGAGTGCACCCCAAATCTTGAGGTTGATTTCGTCACCAGGGCCGATGGCGTAGTTAGCCGGTACAGGTACATCGGTGAGATTGGGGTAGGCATTACTACTAAACAAGTTAAATCCATACAGCGGTAATGCTTGACCGGTTGTAGATTGGACAAAGGCTTGGAATTGGTTGGGTAGTAAGGGTGGTAGTGGGGCGGGTGGTATCGGAGCTGTAGGGGTGGTTGCTGGCGTTGGCGTTACACCTGGTGCAAGTCCAGGTTGGGGTGTTGAGATAGCTACTGGTGGGGGAGGTAATGCGGGTGCTCCGGTACCGAGGGTTGGAAGTACTGCAGCGGAGCTGGAAGGGGGGGCGACTTTGGGGTCAGTTTGCGCGAGTCCACTATTTGATAGCAAGCTAATTAATGGAATTAGGCCAATAAAAATAATACGGCATGAAGGCATTTGCTAAGTTCCTGAATTAATAGGATGAGTTTGTAAATTTAAGAGGGAAGTTCTAATTCTTTGATTATATTACGGATTAATACTGCCTTAGTCTAAATATTATTTGATGTGTAGATGAGCCGATAATAGCAGTAAATAAAATCATTACGATGAGAACTAAATAGGTGATCGGCAAATACGTTAACAAGACATTTAATCATTTAATTAATTGTGATCAAGATCATCAAACTATACATATATTAATTGGAGTATTTAAATTCGTTCAATTTTGAGCAAATTAGATGTATAATTTCAAAGTTAGTAAATTTCTCCTGCTTTTAACCTCAATAAAGTTGTTTGCATAAAATAAACAATAAGTAATTTATACGTGACTCCCCAAGAGCAATCTCAATTTCAGATATTACGTGCACTTGAACATGAACCTAAGCTCACGCAACGGCAATTGGCGAAAGTGCTGGGGGTGAGTAATGGTAAAACCCATTACTTAATTGTGGCTTTAGTTCATAAAGGATTGATTAAACTTGGGCATTTCAAGAGCAACTCGGGGAAGTTTGGCAAGATTGCTTACTTACTGACCCCTGAAGGTGTGCGCTTGCGTATCGAGCAGACCGAGGAATACTTAGCGCGCAAGGAGGCCGAATTTGAGGCCTTGCAAGTAGAAATAGCGGCATTAAAAACTCTAAATGAAATTGAAGCAGCTGTGCCTGAAAGCTCAGCTACTCTAAAAAATCCGGAACATCTATTTAGCAGTAAGCCAAGATGATTGTAACGAATCAGGCGATCACCGAGTGCCCAAAAGAGACAGGCTTAGGAGCACGTTGGTATGTTGTGATCTGTAAACCTAGGCAAGAGTCAGTTGCTATTGAAAATCTGACTCGTCAAAACTTCAGTGTTTATCTGCCCCGAATTCAAGTACGTAAACGTCGCACAGGTCGATGGATGCATATTGTAGAACCGCTTTTTCCGAGATATTTATTTATTAATATCAATATGTTAGTGCAGAATGTGGTACCGATTCGGTCAACCTTAGGGGTTGTGGGTTTGCTACGCTTTTCGCAAATTCCTGCAGTAGTGCCTGATGCTGTGATTAGCGCAATTCAAGCTCGCGAAGATGTTGCAACCGGCCTGCTGCAGGATCGGCGGGAGCTTTTTAAAGTGGGTGAGGCAATACAAGTGATTGATGGTCCGTTGAAAGGCTTAGAGGGTGTATTTAATCAACCGCGTGGCGATGGTCGAGCGATGGTTTTAATTGAGTTGTTGGGACAAATGAACCGTGTAGTGATTGAACGGGATTGGGTGATGCGGGCGGCTTAGAGGGTGAATTTTTTAGTTCGAACTTCATTTGTTCCATGGAAATTTATAAGTCTTATGAGCATGCGAAACGCTATATGGTGTTTTGTAGGCGGTAGCGTGCTCGTGATCCAAAAGAGTGCTATTTTTTTAGTTGGAAGATATTAATTGGCTATGTCTGAGTTTTAATGAGAGTAATTTTAGTTTGTAAAGTTCGAGCAACCTCTTGATCGTTTTTTAGTAATAAAATTGACAAATATTAACTTGAGTAATCAACCCATAACAACACTACTTAAACGGCTCTGGTATCACATTAGTACCCTTCGTCGCTCGCAATTGTGCTTGCTGCTGGTAATAATGCTTTTAACCTCATTTGCCGAAATAATTAGTATTGGTGCAGTGTTGCCTTTTCTTGGTGTATTAACCGCACCTGACAGAATTTTTGACCATGCTGCAGCAAAACCAATCATCCATTTGCTGGGGCTGAAAGAGCCGAGTCAACTATTGATCCCGCTCACTGTTTTTTTTGGCTCTGCAGCGTTGATTGCAGGAGGCATGCGCTTATTTATGCTTTGGGCTAGTATTCGTCTATCTTTCGCCACTGGGGCAGATCTAAGCATCAAGATATACCATCGGACATTGTATCAACCTTATGCCGTTCATTGCGCTCGAAACAGTAGTGAAGTTATTGATGGTATCTCTGGTAAAGCCAACGGTGTGATTTATAGCATTATCGTACCGTTTCTAACCCTCATTAGTTCTTGTGTCATGTTGATCACTATACTAATTACATTGTTAATCGTAAATCCACTTATTGCAGTAGTAGCTTTTGGGGGATTCGGTGCGATTTACTTTATAATTATCAGGCTGACGCGTAAGCAACTATTAAAAAATAGCGAACGTATATCCCGCGAATCCACCAATGTCATTAAATCATTGCAAGAGGGCTTAGGTGGTATTCGTGATGTGCTTATCGACGGCAGTCAAGCGACGTACTGTAATATTTATCGTAACTCCGATATACCGCTTCGGCTCGCGCAAGGTAGCACCTCATTTATTAGTTCTAGTCCGCGTTATGTTATGGAGACTTTGGGGATGTTGCTTATCTCAGGCTTGGCTTATTCACTGGCGCAGCAAGCTGATGGTCTTTCTAAAGCTATTCCTACCCTTGGTGCTTTAGCATTGGGCGCTCAGCGCTTACTTCCTGTTTTGCAGCAAGCCTTTGTAAGCTTATCAGGTATTCGGAGTGGGCAATACTCCCTGCAAGACACCCTTGAGTTGCTTGACCAACCATTGCCCGATTACGCTGATCGCCCCGCCCCCGATGCATTACCTTTTACGCAAAGTGTCAAGTTAAAACAAATCGGATTTCGCTATAGTCCCAAAACACCTTACGTGATAAAACAGATAAATCTGACTATTACTAAAGGTAGCCGCATTGGCTTTATTGGTACCACCGGCAGTGGAAAAAGCACCTTGCTCGATATTGTTATGGGCTTGCTTCAGCCTACAGATGGCAATATAGAAGTTGATGGTCAAGCAGTCAGTCCTGCCAATAATCGTGCTTGGCAATTAAATATTGCACATGTGCCACAAGCTATTTTTTTGGCTGATAGTAGTATCGAGGAAAATATTGCTTTTGGCATACCCAAGGATCAAATCGATCACGAGCGAGTGCGAATGGCTGCTAAGCAGGCCCAAATAGCCGATACTATTGAAACTTTACCAAAAAAATATCTAACCCTCGTCGGAGAGCGTGGGATTCGTCTTTCTGGGGGGCAACGACAGCGCATTGGTATTGCCCGAGCACTTTATAAAAAAGCCAATATTATCATCTTCGATGAAGCTACCAGTGCTTTAGACAGCTATACTGAGCAAGCCGTAATGCAAGCCATTGAAAGTCTCAGCCAAGATCTAACTCTGCTGATAATCGCTCACCGCATAACGACTCTCAAGAACTGTACCCTAATAGTTGAATTGGATGACTGTAGAATTAATCGTATCGGTGGTTATAAAGATATACTTAATAGCATAGAAAATTCTACGCCATTAAGTAATACAAAGGCTTAAATATGAAAGCAGTCATTTTTGCAGGTGGTTTAGGCACACGGATTAGTGAAGAAACTTCCACGCGCCCTAAGCCCATGGTTGAGATTGGTGGCAAACCAATGCTATGGCATATTCTTAAAATTTACTCGGCATATGGTATTAATGATTTCGTAATATGTTGTGGTTATAAGGGCTATTTGATTAAAGAATATTTTGCAAATTATTTTTTGCATATGTCTGATGTGACATTTGATATGGTTCGCAATAAGATGGAGGTGCATCAACGTAATGCTGAACCATGGAAAGTAACTTTAGTCGATACAGGTGAAGATACTATGACGGGCGGTCGTTTAAAGCGTGTTAAAGATTACATAAAAGATGAAGAAGTATTTTGTTTAACCTACGGCGATGGTGTCAGTGATGTTAATATTACTGACTTAATTGCATTTCACAAGTCACAAAGTGTGAAAGCAACTCTGACTGCTACTCTACCACCTGGTCGTTTTGGTGCGCTTGATATGCGTGGAGCTAGAGTCAATAGTTTTCGCGAAAAGCCTCAGGGTGATGGTGCTATGATTAATGGTGGTTTTTTTGTACTATCTCCCCAAGTGATTGATTATATAGCCGATGATAAATCTATTTGGGAGCGTGAGCCGATGGAGCGTTTGGCAGCAGAGGGTCAGTTGGCAGCATTCCATCACCAAGGTTTTTGGCAGCCAATGGATACCCTCCGAGATAAGCAACACCTTGAAGAGTTATGGCAGACGGGTCATGCACCTTGGAAAACTTGGAAATGAATGCTTCATTTTGGCTAGGTAAGAGCGTCTTAATCACAGGTCATACTGGCTTCAAGGGTGGTTGGTTGTCGCTTTGGTTGCAATCTGTTGGTGCGAAAGTCATTGGCTATTCACTACCCCCCCCTACAAATCCTAGTCTGTTTGAAGTCGCTAATGTAGAAAAGGATATGATAAGTATAATCGGTGATGTCCGCGACTTGCCTCACCTGCATAAAGTATTTTTTGAATATCAGCCTGAGATTGTTATTCATATGGCGGCACAGCCGCTGGTCCGTTTCTCTTATCTTGATCCGGTTGAAACCTTCTCGTCCAATGTAATGGGGGTGGTCAATATTTTTGAGGCAATACGTCAGACAAAAAGCGTTAGAGCTGTGGTGAATGTGACAACCGACAAATGCTATGAAAATCGTGAGTGGGTATGGGGTTATCGAGAAAATGAAGCAATGGGTGGCTTTGATCCATATTCGAGTAGTAAAGGTTGTGCTGAATTAGTGACTGCTGCCTATCGTAATTCATATTTTCATCCTGAAAAATATCAAAATCATAGAGTTGCCATAGCTACTGGTCGAGCGGGTAATGTAATTGGGGGTGGGGATTGGGCAGAAGATAGGCTCATTCCAGATATGATCCGCGCTATCGCAAATGATCATCCTATCCGCATTCGAAATCCACACAGCATTCGTCCATGGCAGCATGTGTTAGAACCTTTATCAGGCTATTTGCTTCTAGCGCAAAAGCTCTATGAAGAAGGTCCTGACTTTGCAGAAGCCTGGAACTTTGGGCCTAACGATGATGATGCAAAGTCGGTTGATTGGATTTTAGATAATCTCACTAAAACATGGGGAGAGGGTGCTAGTTGGGGTCTAGATGGCGGCAAACATCCGCATGAGGCTCATTATTTAAAGCTGGATTGCTCAAAAGCTAAATCTCGCTTGTACTGGCAACCGAGGTGGTCTTTGGTGACGGCCATAGAGCAAATTTGTGCTTGGCATAAAGCACACTTTGCAGGTGCCGATATGAAGGCGATGTGCCTTCATCAGATTAAGCAATACGAAACAGCGCATTAGTGTTAGTTAAGAACTGCGCAATACTAAAAATTTTCACTATTAGTTGATAAGGATTATTAGTTTGGATAAATCTCAACAGATACGTCAACAAATTGCCCTTCTCGTTGATGAATATGCTGCTATTCAATATGCTCCAAAGAGTTTTGTGTCTGGTGAAACTGTGGTGCCGCCATCAGGCAAGGTGTTGGATGCGACTGAACTTAAAAATATGGTTAATGCTTCATTGGATGGATGGCTTACTACTGGTCGCTTTAATGATGAATTTGAAAAGCGCTTAGCAGAATACCTGGGTGTTAAGTTTCTGTTAACGACTAACTCGGGCTCCTCAGCTAATTTATTAGCTTTTTCAACGCTTACCTCAACAAAGCTGGGTGAGCGTGCGATTAAACCTGGTGATGAAGTGATTGGCGTTGCAGCTGGCTTCCCGACCACAGTGAACCCGATTTTGCAGTTTGGTGCAGTGCCCGTATTTGTGGATATTGAACTGGCAACACATAATATTGATACTGCTAAAATTGAGGCTGCAATTAGTCCCAAGACAAAAGCTATCATGCTTGCACATTCACTCGGTAATCCGTTCAATATTAATGTTGTAATTGAAATCTGCCGTAAATACCGCCTGTGGCTAATTGAAGATAATTGTGATGCGCTAGGTTCGCGTTATAACGGTCAATTGACCGGAACCTTTGGCGATATTGGTACATTAAGTTTTTACCCCGCACACCACATTACTATGGGTGAAGGCGGTGCAGTATTTACTAATAATCATGAGTTAAAACTGATTGCTGAATCTTTTCGTGATTGGGGCAGAGATTGCTACTGCGCTCCAGGTAAAGATAATACCTGTGGTAAGCGTTTTTGTTGGAAACTTGGGGATCTGCCTGAAGGATATGACCATAAGTACACTTATTCACATTTAGGATACAACTTAAAAATTACTGATATGCAGGCTGCGTGTGGTTTGGCGCAACTAGATAAGCTCGACGCTTTTGTGCAGGCGCGTAAAGATAACTTTGCTTACCTAAAAAGTAGATTGTCCAATTGCGAAGAATTTCTAATTTTACCGGAGGCCACGCCTAATAGTGACCCTTCATGGTTTGGATTCTTATTGACAATTCGCCCTGAGTCTAAAATTCGTCGTGTTGATTTAATTAACTATCTGGACCAAAATAAAATTGGCACACGCCTCTTATTTGCTGGAAATTTAACTAGACAGCCTTATATGCTCGGTCGCAATTTTAGAATCAGTGGTGATCTAATCCACACCGATTTAGTGATGAGTAATAGCTTCTGGGTGGGTGTGTATCCTGGACTTACCGAAGAAATGTTGGGTTTTATTGCGGATAAAATTGAAACTTTTCTTGGCGTGAATTTTTAGTTTGATAGAATTAAATCTTATGAGACTTGATTCATGAAAAAATTAAAAGTTGCTATTCTCGGCACTGGTAATATAGGAACTGATCTGTTAGTCAAAGTATTAAGATCGCCACACCTTGATTGTGGAGCATTCATTGGCAGAAATTTGACATCATCAGGAATGATGAAAGCATTATCTTTAGCTGTTCCAGTCTCTGCTGATGGTATTAAATACATAATTGACCATCCTAATTGTTGTGACGTAGTGTTCGATGCGACTTCTGCTAGAAGTCATTATGATCATGCACCAATTTTGGAGAAACTTAATAAGCGCGTCATAGATATGACCCCTTCGAAGATTGGGTTAATGAGCGTTCCTAGCGTTAATCTTGCAGAATGTATAAATTCACTGAATGTCAATATGGTTACTTGTGGAGGACAGGCATCAATTCCGATTGCATTTGCCATTGGTCAGACGCAATTAGGTGTGGACTACATAGAAGTGGTTTCTAGTATTTCATCAAGAAGTGCTGGTCCAGCAACTAGGCAGAACCTTGATGAATATATTAAAACTACCGAAGATGGCTTGAAACAGTTTTCTGGAGCGTTGCGTACGAAGGCGATATTAAATTTGAATCCTGCTGAACCTTGTGTCGATATGCAAACTACAATATTTGCTAAGGTTAAAGATCCTGATATGCCTAAACTGAATGAGCGACTTTCAGTATTAGTTAAAGACGTACAGAAATATGTTCCGGGTTACGAAGTTATTCTAGGACCAATTTTCGACAATGACCGTATTGTTGTTATGGTAAGGGTGCGTGGACTAGGGGATTATTTACCAACTTATGCAGGTAATTTAGATATTATTAATTGTGCAGCTATTGCGATGGCTGAGGAGTATGCATGTGAGGCACGGAAACTCAGCTGAAGGGACATTGATGGAATATGCTCAGAACATTAGGATTAGTGATCCAACATTACGCGATGGTAACCACGCTGTAGGTCATCAATTAACAGTAGAAAATATTGCTAATTATTGTAAGGCTGCTGATGCTGCTGGGGTGCCAATTTTAGAAGTAGGTCATGGAAACGGCTTAGGCGCTTCTTCCTTGCAACTTGGTGAAGCTAAAACTTCTGATGAGGTTGCTTTGTCTACTGCCCGTGAACACTTAAAAAACTCTAAATTAGGTATTCATGTAATACCAGGTTTTGCAACAATTGAAAGAGATTTGAAACAAGCTTTAGCGTTAGGTGTTGATTTGGTTAGAGTGGCATCGCATTGCAGTGAAGCGGATATTTGTGAGCGCCACATTAGCTTTGCAAGGGGTGAGGGTGTTGAGGTGTGGGGATGTTTAATGATGTCTCATATGATCTCCCCATCAATGCTTTTGGAGCAGGCAAGAAAGTTAGAATCCTACGGTGCAGAAGGCGTAATTTTTATGGATTCATCGGGGCATTTTATGCCGGATGATGTAAGTATACGTGTTGAGACATTGGTAGATACTCTGGGTATAGAAGTTGGTTTTCACGCTCATAATAATTTAGGCTTGGCTATTGCTAACTCAGTGGCTGCCGTAGATGCTGGTGCTACTTTGTTAGACGCTTGCGCTAGAGGTTTTGGAGCAGGTGCTGGTAATACACAATTAGAAGTTTTAGTCGCTGTTCTAGAAAGGCTGAGTTACAGTACTGGGATTGATTTATATAAAATGCTAGATGCTGCTGATCTGGCAGAGCATTTGTTGATGAAAGAGATTCCTACGATTAATTCAGTTAGTGTTGTCAGTGGGCTTGCAGGCGTATTTTCTGGTTTTATGAAGCCAGTATCGCGAATCGCCAAAGACTTTAATGTTGATCCGCGTGATATATTTTTTGAGTTGGGCCGTCGCAAGATTGTAGCAGGTCAAGAGGATATTATTCTTGAGGTTGCTAAAGAACTAGCGCAGCAGTCCAAGAAAGGTAATATATGAAATCAGAATGCTACTTAAGGATTCGTCAGGACTGTCTAAAGGTTCTGAACGGAAGGGCGAGTGCATTAGATCCGCTTCGTAATTCGGGGTTAGTCATTGTTGGTGGGACCGGCTTTGTAGGCACTTGGATTGCTGAAATGGTTGCTGCTCTTAATGATGTTTATCAATACAATATCGATTTATCTTTAATTTCTAGGAGCACAGAACAGTTTTCTAACCGGCTACCACATCTAGCCACTCGATCAGATGTTAGATTAATAAAGTCAGATGTTCGCCAACTTGGGCAACTCTCTGCTAATACAGATTGGGTCATCCATGCTGCTGCCAACCCCGATGTGCGCACACATGCTTCTAATCCCCTAGATACCGCGTCTGTGATTGTTCATGGAACGATGTCGGTAATGCGAACGGCCGAGCGATTAAGCCGTCTCCAAAAATTACTTTATTTGAGTTCTGGTTTAGTGTGTGGTGATCAGTTAGATAATGCGGATGGTTTAAGTGAAAATGCCAAAGGTGCGCCAGCGGCTGATGCGAGCTTTGTGTATCCTAATGCAAAGCGTTTTGCTGAAACTGTCTGCTCAGCCGCACGTGCACAATCGCGCATACCAGTATTAGTGGCACGTCCGTTTTCATTTATTGGCCCCTATCAAACTTTGGATACACCTTGGGCTCAAACCAGTTTTTTGTCTGATGCCTTAAGAGGTTATCAAATTCGAGTTAAAGGTGACGGGCAAGTTGTGCGAAGCTATTTGTATGGGAGTGATGCCGCTTTTTGGCTTCTAAAGATATTGATATCTGGTCAAACTGGTGATGTTGTTAATGTAGGTAGTTCTTATGCGATTCGTTTGCAAGATTTAGCTCAAGAAGTTGCTAGAAACTTTGAGCCATTACCCAATGTTGTTCTTAATACTGCACTTAGAAGCTCTGGAAAGTCAGTAAAATTATTACCAGATACTACTCATGCTTTAAATGAATACGGGTTGTCTGTATTTACCCCTTTAGAGGAAGCTGTTAGGTTAACTGCCCATTGGCATCAGATGATGCAAAGTAAATAAGAGAATACTAAAATGTCAGAACTTAAGGTTAGTGACCACATAGCAAGATTTATTGCAGACCAAGGTATACGTCATGTATTTGGCATTGTTGGAGCTGGTAATGCGCAGATTTTTGATGCTTTTACACGTCTCGGTTTGACGGAAATCATTTGTGTGCATCATGAGCAAGCTGCTGTAATGGCTGCAACAACTTATTATCGTATGACTGGGAAAGTTACTGCGGTATTACTAACCACAGGTGCAGGTTCAAGTAACGGTGTCACAGGTGTTGTTAGTGCATGGATGGACTCTATGCCTGTTTTAGTAATATCTGGAAATGAGAACTCACGCTTTACTACGAATGATAATCCCCTGCGAATATGGGGTGTTCAAGGTTATGACAGCACTAAAATGGTTGCAGGCGTTACAAAGTGGGCAGATCGCATTACCCAGCCTGAGAGTGTGCTGGATATGATTTCTCGCGGATATTCAATTGCAAGTGCGGCAAGGCAGGGCCCAGTTTGGATTGATGTTCCAATGAACATCCAAGCAGCCCCAGTCAATATTGCCAATTTATTACCGGTGAAGTCTTTTCAGTTCGACTTTAAGGATTATGTGCCTGATGATGATTTACGGATTGTAAATTGTAATGATGGGGTGCAGGCTACATTAAATGTACTTTCTTCATCTAAACGTCCAGTGCTATGGTTAGGTAATGGCATAAGAGCGGCAGGCGCTGAAGATCGTGTAACAGAACTGGTTGAAAGCCTAGGTATTCCCACATTAGTTAGTTGGCAGGCCTGTGACATTTTAGAATCTGATCACCCATTATGTTTTGGACGGGCAGGTGTATATGGGCAACGTGCTGCCAATTTTGTGTTACAAAATAGTGATGCATTAATTTGTATCGGTACCAGATTAGCAATTCCTCAAATTGGGTATGATTTGACTGAGTTTGCTCGCGAAGCTAAAGTTGTTATGGTTGATATCGACTTACAAGAACTTCTAAAGTTAGGTGATCGTATTCTGGTTCCTGTACTAAGTGATGCCGCAGAATTTATTAAGCAACTTTTAAATCAGATGAGTCATTCATATACCTGCTTATCATGGTCTAATCAATGTCAAATATACCGAGAGCAATATTCTGTTGTGGGCCCAGAGCATGCTGACATGCAAGATGCTTCGGGGGTTGAATTCATTAATTCTTACTCTTTTATGCAAGAGCTAGAGAAATTTTTCCACAACGATCAAATTGTTGTAACCGATATGGGTACTGCATTGCTATCTGGGCATCAGGTTTTGAAGTTTAAAAGTGGTCAGAGAATGCTGACTTCGACAGGTCTTGGAGAGATGGGTTTCGGTCTGCCAGGCGCAATAGGTGCGGCTATTGGTTCAGGTCGTGAGGTGTTATGTTTGAATTGTGATGGTGGCATGATGCTGAATTTGCAAGAGCTTCAAACTATTGTCCATCATCAACTCCCTATCAAAATTATTATTTTTAATAATGATGGATACCTAATGATTAAGCATACACAGAAAGCGCTATTTTCAGGTAGGTATTCTGGTTCTGATGAGAAATCAGGAGTAACTTGCCCTGACTTTTCAAAGCTGGCATATGCTTTTGGAATTCCTTCTTTTCAAATCAGAACATGGGATGAAGTGAAATTAGTTATTCCTCAATTGCAATCAATTAAAGGTCCAGTTATCTGTGAAGTTTTTACTCACCCTGAGCAGCCATTTTTACCAAAGTTAACACTAGTTCAGCAAGAGGACGGTTCTATAATTTCACCTCCATTAGAAGATTTATCTCCTTTATTACCGAGAGATGAAATGAGGAGGAATATGTTGATTGGACTCCATGAGAAGTCAAATAACTTATAGACTATTCACTTAGATTAATGAATTTATGAGCTTTAAAAGCCGAATAGCTATACTAGGCGCAACCAGCCAGATTGCTAAAGATTTAATTGTCTCTTTTTTGAATGAGGAAGACAAGCAACTACATTTATTTGCGCGTCGCCCTGACGATGTCACCAAATGGTTAAATGATATTGATTTGTCGGGGCATTATTTGGTTGATGAATTTGGTGGATTCGGTACACAAGAATTTGATGCCATCATTAACTTTGTTGGCGTTGGCAATCCGGCACAAGCAGCAGCAATGGGATCATCAATTTTCGATGTTACTTTGCAATACGATGAATTGGCGCTTAACTACATACGTCAACACCCAGAGTGTCGCTACATATTTTTAAGTAGTGGAGCTGCTTATGGCTCAAGCTTTGATGCGCCGGTTGATGCTCAGACTAAGGCAGTAATCCCTATAAACAACCTGAAACCACAAGACTGGTATGGCGTAGCCAAGTTGTACGCTGAGTGCCGTCATCGCTCGCTGGCTCATTTACCAATTGTGGACATAAGAGTGTTCAACTATTTTAGTCATACGCAAGATATGGATGCACATTTTTTGATTAACGATATCGTGCGTGCCATTCGCGACAAAACGGTATTAATGACTTCGGCAGATTACATAGTGCGTGACTTCATTGGCCCAGGTGATTTTCATCAGTTGGTCAACGCGATACTGACCTCGCCTGCTACCAACGATGTAATTGATTGCTACAGTAAAGCACTCATAGATAAGCCAACACTCTTAGCTGCGATGCAAGCGCAGTTTGGCTTACAGTATCAGCTAGTGCCGACCTCGGTTTGGATTAACGCAACTGGCAAAAAACCGTATTATTATTCCCAGAATAAGCGAGCCTTAAAATTTGGTTATGTTCCCCTGTTTAGTTCTTTAGATTGCCTAATGTTGGAGATGGAATTAACTTTACTTAAGCCATGTCCTTAAATTTTTCAAATTACTTTGGTTTTAGAGTTTATTATTTATAGCGACCTAAATGGGTAAGCTAGAAATTGATGTTGTGGTATAAATTTTAAGTTATTATCAATAAGCGTTCTCAGATATATTTATGAGTGAACAGAATACACCAGCAATATTTAATTTACTACCTAAGTTGTGGAGACATGTTTCTTTGCGTCGTCGGGTTCAGCTAAGCATGCTGTTCTTCCTTATGACGGTTGTTTCTGTCGCTGAATTAGTCAGCATTGGTGCGATTTTGCCCTTTTTAGGTGTCTTGACTTCACCAAGTATTGTTTTTGATCACGCACTTGCTCAGCCACTAATTAAAATATTGAATTTG
>Ga0114958_10000028_pt1 | contig 116290 bp, 107 predicted proteins | sample C_130208_EF_Meta_FD_89577 | JGI IMG/M metagenome (GOLD analysis project Ga0114958, IMG submission 89577) | Freshwater microbial communities from Lake Croche, Canada to study carbon cycling - C_130208_EF_MetaG | ecosystem: Environmental > Aquatic > Freshwater > Lake | place: Lake Croche...
GTGATACGTGGTCATCGAGGTAAAAAACTCTGGTTTAACAATTTGCAAACCTGGCTGAAATAACTCGGAGCGAATGACCAGCGCCATAATACCGCCCACAATAAACATACAGAAACTAAACCACAGATACATCGTCCCGATGTCCTTGTGATTGGTGGACATCAACCACCTTTTAAGACCTGTTGGCTTATGATCATGGTCATCATGACCATGATCGTGATGTCCGTGATCGGCGTGTGTATGAACTGCTTCCATTCGAGTCTCCTGAAGCCTTGAGGTTTACTAACTAACGACTAAATTCTAAATACAGCCTTAAACTAGCGCTGCGCTTTAATTGAAGCAGGCGAAACAGCCTCGCCAGTATGGTTCGACCAGCTGTTACGGGTATAAGTAATCACAGAGGCCAACTCAACATCCGACAAATGTTTAAATGAATTCATCGCTGTGCCTTGTTTGCCATTCAGCACCAACTTAATTTGATCCTGCTGCGGCCCATTTACCACCTTAGAACCGGACAGAGCCGGGAATGCGCCAGGCACGCCCATTCCAGTAGCCTGATGACAAGCAGCACAATTCTGTCCAAATACTTTTTCACCTTGCGTTTTTAATTCAGCAAGAGTCCAAGTTTTGTCTGGGTCCACTTTTGCGGCAACCGCTTTAGTTTGCTGTGAAGCAACCCAAGCTGTGTATTTTTCCGCAGTCATGACCTCAACCACAATCGGCATAAATCCGTGTTCCTTACCGCATAACTCAGCACACTGGCCACGATAAATGCCAGGTTGTTCTGCCTTAAACCAGGTGTCACGAATAAAACCAGGCACTGCATCTTGCTTAACTGAAAGCGCCGGCACATACCAAGCGTGAATCACATCAGCCGCAGTGGTCAGAATTCTAATTTTCTTACCGACTGGAACCACCACATTATTGTCTGTTTCTAGCAAATAGTGGGGATTAGCTTGGCGCCCAGCGACATCGTCGCCGTCAATTTGGGAGCGAGGCGTAGACAATGCGCTATTAAAACTAATGCCAGCACCCTCACCTTTTAAATAATCGTAGCCCCATTTCCACTGATAGCCTGTGGCCTTAATCGTGATATCGGCTTCCGTGGTGTCGCGCATGGTGATCAAAGTGCCAGTCGCGGGAATCGCCAAAGCAATCAAAATGACAAATGGAATTAATGTCCATGCCACCTCAACTGCGGTATTTTCATGGAACTGGGCTGCTTTATGTCCCACCGACTTGCGATGATGAAAAACAGCATAAAACATAAAACCAAACACACCGACAAAGATAATCACGCAAATTATCGTTACTATGGTGTGCAAGTCATAGATTTTTTCACCCAACAAGGTATGCGGGGTCTGTAAATTCAGCTTGTATTCAGCCCATGCAGCCACAGACGATAATAAAGACGCCACTGCGAAGATCCATTTGTTCACGCCCAGATTCCTCATTCTTACCCCGCTCATATTACTCAATAAAACGCTAAACTAAGGTCGCCTAGCCGCTTAATCATGTTGTGCGCTTATCATGCGAACACCAAAAAGAGATGGCGACACCCAATACTATTTACTCTGCTCGACCCGCTGAGCGCTCGACAACGACCATACGGAATCGATGACATTATTGAAATGCTAAAGCAAACAAAATCACCATTAACTTACCCACTACATTTACCTTGCTAGCCGATTGCAACCTACTGCGATTAGCCAATCGCGCTTTGATCTCACAATTTAATACAGACCCAACAGAACACCATTATGGCTAGTAGGCCCGACAACAACTCGGCAATAGCTAACAAAATAATGTTAGCACTCTAGCATATTGCCACCCTTGGTCGCAACCAAATCACCTGTACAATGCCCATATAATCCCCTATGAAAGTAGTCGGATTTACCCAAAACCAAGGGTATTAAAGAACCAACGCCAGACGAGAAAAGTCTAATTTTGTCGCCATTTGGGGTAAGTTCGAGCTCACAGAATATTGCAGTTCTCCCAATAAGGGTGCGGCAATACGCGCACTCAGGGTTTTAATATTTTCTTGATAATGACGCATTTTCGGATCTATTTGGTTCGCAACCCAACCAACCAACACAATACCGCGCTCACGCATTGCCTCTGCAGTTAACAACGCATGATTCAAACAACCCAAGCGCATCCCCACCACCAATATCGCTGGAATCTTCAATTGTAGCGGCAAGTCAGCAGCACTGAGCTGGGGGCCTAGAGGCACTAGCAGACCGCCGACACCCTCCACTACCACCAGATCGGCGCACCTTGCAATTTGGCCATAACAGCGTCGAATCCTCGCGATGCGAATAGTCTGTCCAACTGCCGCGGCCGCCAAGTGCGGCGCAATTGCTGGTGCAAAACAATAGGGGTTGATCAGCTCTTGCGGCAATTCCACATTGCTAGCCGCAGACAAAGCACGCACATCTGCCTGCTGCCAGATCTCTGCGCGTCGCCGCGCCCCTGCGGCAACGGGTTTCATCGCGGCAACCCGATAACCCAATTGCGCAAATCCACGCAACATTGCGCAAGCAACGCGGGTTTTACCGACACCCGTATCAGTGCCAGCAATAAAAATACCACGACCCAGCGGGCGTTTAGCGGCGCTATTTATGGTCATGACTGCTTACCCATGTGAGCAATGGGAATGATCGGCCTACCCTTAGGCCCCAGACGCGGCAATGGGGCCCACGCATGGGCGTAGATCACTTCGTAAGTTGCCGGCAACAAACCATTCACACGCGCCGCCTCATAAGCCGCAATTGTCGCCGCCAACCAGGCCTTGCCACTCAAACCGAGTGGGCGATCACTTGCCGCGTTATGTGCGCCAATCGCTTTTAAGTCACGCATCAGCGACATCACATCTGGATAGGTCAGCGTAAATACTTCCATATCCACAACTGGATCAGCAAAACCCGCGTCCACCAACAAATCACCAACATCATGCATATCTACAAACCCGCTCATGTGACTATGATCATCGACCGCGTGCTGCGCCGCCCGTAACTCCTTGAGAGTGTCTGGCCCTAAGGTGGTCAGCATTAACAATCCACCCGGCGCTAATACTCTGCGCATCTCATTAAAAGCCTGAGGCAACCCATTCACCCATTGCAATGCCAAATTGCTCCAAATCAAATCCATACTGGCGCTCGCCAGCGGCAAACTCTCTAGATCTCCACACACCGATTGCACAGATCGCCCTAGGAGGTGTTGCCACCAATTAAATTGCGAATGTGCTTGTCGCAACATTGCAGGCGCCAAATCTAGCGCAACAATACGCGAGCGCCGATAACGTTGAGATAAACCCCGCAAAGCGTTTCCTGTGCCACAACCTGCATCCAATATGCACGCCGGTTGGTGGCGGATTAAATCCAAACGCTCTAGACCACGTTTCGCTACTTCGTGCTGCAATACTGCAGCCGCATCATATGTAATCGCGGCACGATCAAATGATCGCCGCACGCTTTGCTTATCTAACAGGGGGCGTTCAGACATCACAAAAATCACTCATCAGTTGGGCAATTGAATGCACTTGGGAGAACAGCGGTAAATGACCCACGCTTGGCCAAACTTGAAGTTGTGCGGTAGGTATATGACTGGCCAAATAATCTGCAGCCGCAGGCATCGTTAAAACATCTTCAAGCCCTTGTACAATCATCGTTGGTTGGGTAATCGAAGGCAAATCTGCACGTAGATCACTGGCAGCTAAGCAATGTAACAAAGCCAAGCATTGCGCCTCCGTTGCTAATTTGCGAGTTGCTAAAGCAGCCAATAATTGGCGCAATGCTTGGCGAGCTTGCGCCTCACCTCGAGTCTGTAACACATAGAAGCGGCGCAGCGTGGCTAGCGGGTCGGCTTGAAAGTCTGCAATAAATTGATCCACCCAATCGCACGGCAAGCCATAGGTCCAACCCTGACCATGGGCAAAGCAAGGGGTAGTCGCGACCAATATCAAGCGCTGCACTTGTTGAGGATGGCGCGCCGCCCACCTTAGCGCTAACTGCCCACCCAAAGACCATCCAATCACAGCACAATGCGCAGGCGCTTGGGCCGCGATTTGATCGGTCAATTGAGATAGCATTGTCTGAGGATCACTCAAGGGGTCAAGGGCTTGCACCCAATCTGGCGCAATACAATGAAATGCGGCCCGTCCGGTGGCCATGCGTTGCTCGACACTCGCATGAATCAAGCGATCCCACACCGCGCCATGGGTACCCCAGCCGTGCAACATGACCCAGTGCTGAGCCTGCGCGGCACTCATAGTTGTAGATTCATGGTCGTGGATAGCGTTGCAAAGCAAGCACCAGTTGCTCAACATCAGCCAATTGATGATCTGCTGACAATGAAATACGCAGACGTGCACTCCCCACCGGCACTGTCGGTGGTCGTATTGCTGGCACCAGCAAGCCTGCCGTGGCCAAATAATCCGATAGCGCTATTGCTGCTGCTGCAGTACCCATAACCACGGGCTGAATGGGTGTCGATGACGGCATTAAGGACCAGCCAGAACCATGCAGAGCCTTAACGAGATACGCAATCAACATTTGCAAATGCGTGCGTCGCCAATCCTCGCTCTCTATACATTGCAGGCTAGCAAGCAGTGCAGCTGATAATAGTGGCGGTGTCGCTGTCGTGTAGATGTAGGTTCGCGCATGCTGCATCACGGTCTCAACCGTTGGCGCGCTCGCGGCAACAAAGGCACCCGAAGCACCGGCGGCCTTACCCAAGGTTGCCATATATATAATGCGCGCCATATCCTGCGCATTAGTAATCCCAAAATGCGCCAAACAGCCACGACCTTGAGCCCCTAACACCCCAAAACCATGGGCATCATCAATCATCAAGATCGCATCGTGCTGATGACATAACTCCAGCAGTGCAGGAAGAGGTGCAATATCACCATCCATACTAAATACCGTATCGGTCACTACCAACTTACGTCGTGCCGTTGACTGTCCCAACAACCGGTTGAGGACTACTAAGTTTAGGTGTGGATAGCGCTTAAAACTCGCGCGTGAAATCAAAGCGGCATCGTTCAAAGAAGCGTGATTGAGACGATCAGCAAATACCGCATCACCACGTCCGACCAAGGCACTGACTACACCCATATTCGCCATATAACCGGTGGTAAACAATAAAGCCTCAGGCATACCAACGAATTTAGCGGCCGCTTGCTCAAACATCTCATGCGCAGTGCTATGACCTAAAATTAAGTGTGAGGCACCTGCACCCACACCATATTGTTCAACACTGGTATGCACCGCGGCAATTAAGCGGGGATCAGCGGCTAGACCTAAATAATCATTCGAACAAAACGCCACATAGGGCTTGCCATCGACCACCACCCGCGCCCGCTGCGGACTCATTAACAAACGCCGGCGGCGACGCAAACCCGCGGCCTCACGCTCGTCTAAGGCGGCGATCAACTCGGCATCAAGACTCAAGCCTGCTCCCCCAGCCCTAAGCGTCTGAATCGCGCGCTAAGAGCACGCCACAGCCATTGGGTGTAGTCCTAAGCGCGCCATCAAATCTTGATCTCGAGCAACTTCTGGGTTCTCTGTTGTGAGTAATTTCTCACCATAAAAAATAGAGTTCGCACCAGCCAAAAAGCAGAGGGTTTGTATCGCCTCACCCATCTCTTGACGACCTGCCGATAAGCGCACCATCGCTTTGGGCATGGTAATACGCGCACAAGCGATCGTTCGCACAAATTCTAATGGGTCCAAGGCTGCAGTGCCATGCAAAGGTGTGCCTGGCACTTGTACTAAATTATTAATCGGCACTGACTCTGGATACGGTTGCATATTGGCGAGCTGCGCAATCAGGGTTGCACGTGCCGTACGTGTCTCTCCCATCCCGACAATACCGCCACAACATACATGCAGACCGGCCTCGCGCACTTGCGCTAAGGTATCCAGACGATCACCGTAATCTCGGGTGGTAATGACTTCGCCATAATAATCTTCAGCAGTGTCGATATTATGATTGTAGTAATCCAGACCCGCATCCCGTAACTGCTCAGCCTGCCCTGGCTTGAGCATGCCCAGCGTGGCGCAGGTCTCCATCCCTAAGCCGCGCACCGCTTGCACCATCTCCACCACTCGATCCAAGTCCCGTTGCTTGGGTGAGCGCCAAGCAGCCCCCATGCAAAATCGCGTTGCCCCTTGCGCGCGTGCAGCGGTGGCTGCTGCCATGACCGCATCAAGCGATAAAGTCTCTGTGTTATCCACGCCCGTGTGATAACGCGCCGCTTGCGGACAATAACCGCAATCCTCTGCACAACCACCAGTCTTAATCGATAGCAGCGTCGACAATTGTACGGCGTTCGGATCAAAATTCGCTCTATGCACTTGCTGAGCCTGATACAGTAAATCATTAAACGGTAAGGCAAATAAGGCCTCAATAGCCGCAACCGTCCAAGGGGATTGGGACGCTTGCTGCGGCATTACAATGGTATCCTGCTGCTGCAGGTTCGCACTAGACTGTGGCAAGTTACACTCCTTCAAATTAATCTTGGTCAATCCAATCTTGTTTGATCTAATCTCGGTTAATAACAAGTCTTGACCATCCAGCTCCGCTAGGGGCACCGCACTGCTGATTAAAAACTTGTAATATCAACATCTTGAATACCATTAGACGACAATAAACTCGCCCGCATCAGCCTAAAGAATCGAATTAAGCACACCTGAAGCATCAAAAAAGACTTTACTGAACAATTAAAATTAAAACATCAATAAAAATATCAATAAAAACAATAAGTTATGAATTTAATGATCGCAGATGTTTAGACTCTTGTCAAATTTTTCAGGGCGCGTACTGAACAAGTTAAACGCCCCCGCGCCCTGCTTACTGTGCTATGCCCCGTCCACGCATACCCATCTCTGCACGCCGTGTTGGTCAGAACTGCCCTGGTTACCCTCCGCGATATGTCAATGTTGCGCCCATCCGTTGCCGGCACTGGGTCGATGTGGTCGTTGTCTCACAACACCTCCGCATTTCGATCAAATTGCAGCAGCCTGTGCTTACACTTATCCGCTAGCACCGTTAATACAATCCTATAAATATCATGGCCGACTAGCCACTACGCGCACCTTGAGCGCGATCCTACGCGAGCAGTCCTGGCCACGACCAGACCTAATTGTGCCCGTTCCGCTAAGCGCGCAACGCCTACAACAACGCGGCTTTAATCAAGCCCTAGAATTAGCACGTGATCTATCTCAGCACTGGGAAACACCTATTCACAAAACGTTGTGCTTGAAGATTCGCGACACTACACCACAAGCTCGCTTGCCGTGGGCGGCACGTCAGCGCAACATCCGCGGCGCGTTTGTGGTGATGGAGGCACTACAGGGGCAACACGTTGCGATCGTCGATGATGTGCTCACCACAGGGTCGACCGTAAACGAGATCGCCCGCTTACTCAAATTGGCTGGTGCTGGTCGTGTCACCGGTCACGTGATTGCGCGAGCGCTCAATAGCGCACAAGGCACAAGCTCAGATTTAATTTTAAGCACCAATACAGCCGCTTCCACTATTAACAATCAGGCATACTCTGATTCTGCACGTGCATTCACTGCAAGCTCTGATCACGCCTAATAAGACACCACCATGTTCGACATTGTTCTGTATGAACCCGAAATCGCCCCCAATACGGGTAACATCATCCGCTTAGCCGCTAACGCAGGGGCCAGACTGCACTTGGTTAGACCACTTGGGTTTACCTTGCGTGATAAAAACTTAGCACGCGCTGGTCTCGACTACCATTCACGAGCCACACTCAGTGTGCATGATGATTGGGCGGCCTGTGTCAGCGCCCTCAGTGGCCAACGCATGCTTGCCATCACCACCCGCGGTCAGGTGCGCTATGACAACTGGGCTTATGCCGAAAATGATGTGTTGGTGTTCGGGCCAGAGACTCGCGGCCTGCCCGCCACTCTACTTGCCAACTGGCCTGGCGGCCAATGTCTACGCGTGCCTATGCACCCTGACAATCGTAGTTTAAATCTGTCTAATACCGTGGCAATTGTGATTTATGAGGCTTGGCGACAGCACGCTTTTAGTGGCGGATCTTAGCGCGAGCACTCGAACAAGCTTACTCCGCTCTTGCATCACGAGCTAATAAACTTTGCACTACAATCGCTGCATGATTAGGGTGCTCTAAAAGCTCACAAACAGCGGCAGTAATCGGCATCTCCACGCCTAGAGCCTGTGCCCGTCGCCATACTTCAGAAGCAGTAAATACCCCCTCAGCGACGTGACCTAAACTCGCTTGCGCCGCACTAGTCACCACACCGCGGGCTAACGCCAAACCGATTTGTCGATTACGCGATAAGTCTCCCGTCGCCGTTAGTAGCAAATCGCCCATTCCCGACAACCCACCAAAAGTCTCTGCGCGACCGCCCAGAGCAATTCCCAAGCGCGTCATCTCTGCCAAACCACGGGTAATTAAAGCGGCGCGAGCGTTTAGTCCCAAACCTAGACCGTCACTAATACCGGCAGCAATGGCCATCACATTTTTTACCGCGCCACCGACTTCTACCCCAATCACATCATCGCTTGAATATACGCGCAAACTAGGACCATGCAGCACCTGACCAAGACGAGCGGCTAGACCAGAAACACCGGAGGCCACAGTTAATGCCGTTGGCAAGCCAGCAGCTACTTCTTGTGCAAAACTAGGGCCAGATAACACCGCACCCAGAGCGTCAGGCAACATCGCACGAAACACCTCGTGCGGTAAACGAGCATCAGGTCGCTCAAAACCTTTACATAACCAAATTACCGGCTGCGTCACCTCCAAGGTCTGTAACGCACCTAGCGTTTGGCGTAACCCGGCAACCGTCACAGCCAACACAATGTAATCACAATCATGCAGAGTTGCCGCCAAATCGGCCATCACCATCACACCGGCGGGTAATGGATAGGCTGGCAAGTAGCGCTGATTACAGCGTGTAGACTGCATCTGAGCAACTTGGACGGGGTCACGCGCCCACAAATGCACCGTATGCTTTGCGGACAAATTAATCGCTAAGGCAGTACCCCAAGCACCTGCGCCTAGAATTGCAATCTTCATCTTGAATCGACCCTACACATTAGCGAGGCACTCCCCACAGATCGGTGCTACGCAGATACCCAACAGCCCCATCGCGATGCTTCACCTGCACCCAACCGCCCGTAACGGTGGCGACGAACTCCAATAACAAATCACGTTGGCCATGGAATACCCCAATGGCATCTTCCCGAGGTTCTTGACGCACAATCTGCGCTGACTTTAACAACACCATACGCGCACGCTCTAAGGACTTGCCCTCTGTCCAACTGATCACACCCAAAGCATCACGCACTTTGGTCCAACCCTCGAGTTGCACCAACACCTCGAGCGGATAGTCACGATTCACGATAAAGAGTTTCTTCGACTTCAGTGACGGGCCGTCATAGAGCACCACTGCTGGCTCGGTCGTGGCACGAAACTCCACTCCATAAGCCACAGACCAAGCACAGAGCACCGCCGAAAATACACCTCGGATCGCCCGCCACTGGCCCGCCTGAACCATGGTCAATCAGTGCGATTGTAGCGGCTGGGTGGTCTGCGCTTGTTGCAATTGCCGCAAGCGTTCTTGATAGGCCACATCAAAATTAATATGTTGCAAATACACCGGCGGGAAGCCGGCACGCATAATCAAATTCGAAATGACTTCACGCGCATACGGGAGCAGGGTATTCGGACATAGCACGCCTAATACTGCATCTAAATCGGCATCGGCTAAATTCAATATCTGGAAAATGCCGGCTTGTGCGACCTCTACTAAAAAAATCGTCTTCTCTTGCGCTCTGGCAGTCACAGTCACCGTCAACGCCACTTCATACCAACCAGGCTGGGGCAAAGTCGTGGCTAGGTTATGCATATTGATTTCAATCTCAGGGCTCACCTGCTCGAGAAAAATCTGCGGCGCATTGGGCAACTCCAGGGACATATCTTTAACATATAACTTCTCAATCGAAAATTGCGGTGCCGCTTGTTCAGCTTCAGTCATTGGAAAAATCCTTCAAAATTAATCTATAAAATCGCTACAACGGCCCAGCCCAAAAGGGCTTAGCTAGCAAGCAGGGGCGCCAACTGCCCCGCACGGTCTAGTGCTGCCAAATCATCATAACCGCCAACATGAGTCTCCCCAATGTAAATCTGTGGGACAGTGCGCCGTCCTGTAGCGCTCATCATCTCTTGTCGCAGCACCGGGTCTAGGTCAATCCGCAACTTGTCGATTTGGGTCACACCACGCTCGTTCAATAAGCGTTCTGCCATCTGGCAATAAGGACACACCGCAGTCGAATACATGCGCACTTTAGGCATTGTTTAACCCCTTGATCAGATCCATAAAATGAACCAACACCTCATTAACTATTTGATTAAATTGTATTATCTAGAAAGCCGTGAGTACTTACGACTTCTGCACCGGCATTACAGCCTGCTTCCAACCGGCAATGCCGCCTTCGAGCGCAACTGCTTCAGCATAACCTTGGCGCTGCAACGCGCTGACTACTACACTTGCACGCGTGCCGCTTTGGCAAACTACAATTAATGGGCGATCCTTCAGTTTTGCTAACTCCTGCAGACGCTCCGTGACTTGCATCTCTGGGATATGTTTCGCGCCGCGTAAGTGTCCCGCCTCGAAATCACCAGTATCCCGAATATCCAGCACAGTCGCATCACGACGATTAATCAACTGAACAGCTTCAATCACGCTAACCTCGCGCCCCGCCCGAAAAGGACGCATGATGAATGGCCATAAAAGTAAGAGCCCAGAACACACTGCACCACCGAATAACACCATATTAACCGGGGATTTCTGCAAAAAAATCAAAAAAGCTTCCATAGAATCAATGTCTAAAACCTAAAGTGGGCCAAATCGGATTCTACCAGAGCAAGCCCCACATACTGACACTGTATGATGGTTAACTTGTAGTTCTAGCGCCAAGAACTCACCAAACACCCCCAAAATATATTAAAATCATTCCTCGCTCAATTTAAAAAAATTCATTAAAATCATGAAGATAACACCCGCACTCTTGATCATTTTAGATGGTTTCGGTCATCGTGAAGCCTGCGCTGACAATGCCATTTGCCAGGCCCGCAAACCGCATTGGAACTTTTTATGGCAAACGTGCCCCCATAGCTTAATTCAAGCCTCTGAAAAATGGGTAGGACTGCCAGCCGGACAGATGGGCAACTCAGAGGTCGGGCACATGAATATTGGTGCGGGACGAGTGGTCTACCAGGATTACACAAAAATTGAACACGCCATAGAAACTGGCGAATTCGGAAAAAATCCAGTCATCCAAGCAGCGCTACAGCCAGGCCGCCAACACGCTGTACATATCCTAGGCCTACTCTCACCAGGCGGTGTGCATAGCCATGAATCACAAATTGCTGCTGTATTGCGCCTCGCAGCAGAGCGCAACACTGCAAAAGTCTATGTCCACGCCTTTTTGGACGGTCGAGATACCCCCCCGCAAAGTGCGGCCGCTTCAATCACCACCCTTGATCAGCTTTGTAAATCCTTGGGCAATGCCCAAATTGCTTCCATTTGCGGTCGCTTCTATGCGATGGATCGCGATCAGCGGTGGCCTCGGGTACAGACTGCCTACGATTTAATCACCGATGGCCACGCCACCCACCACGCTAGGGATGCGCTGAGCGCGCTAGAGGCAGCTTATGCCCGCGGCGAGACTGATGAGTTTGTTACAGCCACTGCAATACATACGACTACCGAGCCCATCACTATGGCAGATGGTGATACCGCTATTTTCATGAACTTCCGCTCAGACCGCGCCCGTCAACTCACCAGCGCCCTCACCGATCCGCGCTTCCAAGGGTTTACACGAGCCCGCCAACCACAGCTCAGTTACTTCTGCACCCTCACCAGCTATGGCGATGAATTCAGCCATATTCCTGCAGCGTTTGGCCCACAGCACATTGACGATGGCCTTGGCGAATACCTATCTAAACTGGGTTTAAAACAATTGCGGATTGCAGAGACCGAAAAATTTGCTCACGTCACCTATTTTTTCAACGGAGGGGTTGAGCAACCCTACACCAATGAAACACGCATACTCGTACCCTCGCCAAAAGTTGCCACTTACGACCTCGAACCGGCAATGAGTGCGCGTGTGGTCACTGATCAATTGATTGCCGCTATCGAGAGCCGCCAATTCGACGCTTTGATCTGCAACTTTGCCAATGGTGACATGGTCGGCCATACGGGTAATTTAGCAGCAGCGACCGCAGCCATTGAAGTATTGGATGAATGCATTGGCCGGCTCACGACTGCGATACAAGCCATAGGCGGAGAATTACTAATTACCGCTGACCATGGCAATGCTGAGACTATGCATGATCCTGAATCGAATCAGCCGCATACTGCCCACACCTTAAACCCAGTACCCGTGGTCTACCTCGGCCGTCAAGCTCGTCTACGAGATGACGGCTCCCTCCAAGACATCGCACCAACCTTGTTAGCGATGATGGGCGTGGCGCAACCAGCAGCAATGACCGGCCAATCTCTAATCGAGTTTGCGTGAAAAAAACCTATTGGTTGATCACCCTGTGCACAGCCTGTCTTGTGATGGTGGCCGCTCTCGCCAGCGCGGCCACCCCAAGCGCGCCGCAAACCCGTGAAGAATTGCGAGATCTTCGTAACCGCATCAATTCTCTACAAAAAAAACTAGCGGCCTCCGAGGAGACGCGTAGCGTTGCCTCCGACTCGCTACGCAAATCAGAACGTGCCATCTCTGAGGCTAACCGCGAACTACATATTCTAAATCGACGCGCTGAGGAGTCCAATAACAAACTCAACGAACTACGCCAAGCTGCCCAAGACACCAATACCGCGTTGCGTGCGCAACAAGAGTTACTAGGCCAAATGCTGCGCGAAGAATACCTGCGAGGCAAGCCCAACGCCTTAGCCCTGGCCTTTAGCCGAGATGATCCCAACGCACTAGCGCGCCAACTCCACTATCTCGGTCATATTGCACAAGCCCGCGGCAAATTAGTCGAAAGCTTGCGCGGCAACTTAAATGAGATCAATCGCTACAAAACCGAAATTGCAGGTCAGGTTGCGACCATCGCTAACATCGTTAAAGAACAAACCATCCAAAAAGATCGCCTAGAAAAAGAAAAAAAATCCAGAGCTGATGTGCTGGCCAGCCTATCACGCGAAATTCGTGCTCAGCAACAAGAGATTCGCGCCATGCAAGCAAACGAGAACCGCTTAACCCGCTTGGTGGATCAATTGGCGAAGCTAGCGCGTAAGCCACCGGTGCGTGAGCGCAATACTGGTCGCAAATCCGAGAACACTGAGAGCCCTCAAAAGGCCGAACGATCAACTACGCCATTGCCCACAGGTCCAAGCAATGACCGCAGCATCTTTGGCGCACTACGCGGCAAACTCGGACTACCCGTGCGTGGCCAGCTCAGTGGGCGCTTTGGCAGTCCCAGAGCTGATGGCGGGATTACCTGGAAGGGGTTGTTTATTACCGCCAAGCGCGGCGAGGATGTGCGAGCGGTTGCCGAAGGTCGGGTAGTTTATGCCGATTGGCTGCGCGGTTTTGGCAACTTACTGATCATTGACCATGGCGATCGCTACCTCACCCTCTACGCTAACGCCGAAGCCTTACTCAAACAAGTGGGTGACAATATCCGCAGCGGAGAGCCAATTGCTACCGTGGGCAACAGCGGCGGCAACCCAGAATCAGGTTTATACTTCGAGATGCGCCATGAAGGAAAACCGTTTGACCCATTAAGTTGGATGAAAATGCGCTAAGTCTGGCAGTAGCCGCTAAAATTCCTATTAAGCCCGCTGCGCAATAGGTATGATGGCAGTCACGGCCTTACCCGTTTTAATCTGTTTTATAGATTGTTTGATTTTTTTGAGCGTTTCACTGATATTCACTGAATGTTTTTTATACAGGCTATTTTCCGGGAGTTATGAATGGGTAGTAAATTAAAGCACATCGGCCTACTTTTCTTTGGCGGAGTCATTGGTGTAGCCATCAGTATCAACTACTCAGCGATCGCCCAACGGAGTGCCGCACTACCGCTGCCGATAGAAGAGTTACGCTCATTTACTGAAGTATTTGGTCGGATCAAAAGCGACTATGTCGAAACCGTCACCGACAAAAAACTCATTACCGAAGCTATTAATGGCATGCTATCTGGGCTAGACCCCCACTCCGCCTATTTGGATCAAGATGCGTTTAAAGAAATGCAAGTCGGCACGCAAGGTGAATTTGGCGGGCTCGGTATTGAAGTCGGGATGGAGGACGGCTATGTGCGCGTAGTCTCCCCAATTGATGATTCCCCGGCTTCTCGTGCCGGTATTAAAGCTGGTGACCTGATTATCAAACTAGATGACTCAGCAGTTAAAGGGCTCACATTAGGTGACGCGGTCAAACGCATGCGTGGTAAACCAAACACCCAAATTATCCTGACCGTATTGCGTAAAGGCGAGACTAAGCCCCTACTATTTACCTTAACGCGGGCTGTGATCAAAATTCAAAGCGTTAAGTCAAAGCTACTCGAGCCCGGCTACGCTTACCTTCGTGTGACCCAGTTCCAAGAGCATACGGGTGAGACTCTCGCCCATGACATCGAAAAACTATTCAAAGCCAATAATGGCGCGATGCGCGGCTTGATACTCGACTTACGCAATGATCCAGGTGGCCTGCTCAACGGTGCAGTCGCTGTATCAGCAGCATTTTTACCCACTAATGCACTTGTGGTCTATACCGATGGTCGTAGCGAAGACGCCAAAATGCGTCTGAAGGCCGCCCCTGAGGATTATCTACGCGGTCGCGGTAAAGAAGACTTCTTGAAGAAATTACCTCCCGAAGTCAAATCAGTGCCTATGGTGGTATTAGTCAATGGTGGTTCCGCCTCAGCCTCAGAAATTGTAGCCGGCGCCCTCCAAGATCACGAACGTGCTGTCATCATGGGACAGCAAACGTTTGGTAAAGGTTCGGTTCAAACTATACTGCCGCTAGGCAATAACACCGCAATCAAACTCACCACTGCGCGCTACTACACCCCCAAAGGCCGCTCGATCCAAGCCAAAGGTATTGTGCCGGATATACCACTAGATGATGGTAGTTCGACGACTCCAGGACTCAAACTCCGCGAATCTGACTTGTCTAAGCACTTGTCCGAAGCCAATCCCGCACCGCAAGTGGAAGACAAAGCACAAGCTGCAGCCAAAGCTACAATCAAATATCAATTCACTCCTGCACCCAGACCCAAAGAGGTGGATGAGAAGTTGCAACGGCCTGAAACCGGTGACATTGTCTCTCCCAATGACTACGAATTAAACCAAGCGCTGGCTTATCTCAAAAGCAAATCTTAAGTCTATGTACTCAATGCTTGGCACTGAGTACATAGACAGCGACTATGAATGACGATCAGTTATTACGCTATAGCCGTCACATCCTGTTGCCCGAGATCGGTATCGATGGTCAGGAAGCCTTGCTCGACGCCCATGTCCTCATCATTGGTTTGGGTGGCTTGGGCTCAGCAGCCGCGCTCTATTTGGCTTCGGCTGGCGTTGGTCGGTTAACACTTTGTGATGACGATCACGTTGACTTAACCAATCTACAACGCCAAGTGATACATCGTAGTGCGAGTGTTGGCTGCGCTAAAGTTGACTCGGCACGCCACACCTTGCTCGAACTCAACCCAGAAATTCAAATTCATACCGTCCCCCGACGGGTCGATGAGGCAGAATTAATCAGCTTGGTCGCTAGTGCTGATCTCGTGATCGATGCCAGTGATAATTTTGCAACTCGCCACGCGGTCAATCGTGCCTGTGTGCGCGCCCACAAACCCTTAGTCTCGGGGGCTGGCATTCGTTTTGATGGACAACTCGCCGTGTTTGATTTACGGCACGCCGAAGCGCCTTGTTACGCTTGTTTATATCCTGAAGCGGGCGAGACCGAAGAGATGCGCTGTGCGGTGATGGGGGTGTTTGCACCAGTGGTGGGCATCATTGGGACGCTACAAGCTGCCGAAGCGCTAAAACTACTCACAACCTCAGGCAGCTCTATGAGCGGTCGACTGTTGTTACTCAACAGTCTAGAGATGGATATTCGCACCATCGGCCTGCCCCGCGATCCGGCGTGTTCGGTGTGCGCTGAGCGCAGTTAATCTAAACAAGTGCCTCATACTGAAAACCCAATAAACGATACCTTGTTTTGACAGCGCGGCATCTATTCATTATTAGCGGACCACATCTATCGCAATATAACCCTTGCAATACAACTGTTACATCACATTAACGTATCAGATTAACGCATCACAGTAATTAAATAATGTCGGTCAGAACTAGGCGAGCACACCTTCCATTAATTGCTTCCATTGAGTGGTCCAGTATTGCTTAGGATCGCGCCGAAATCCACTTTTTGCATACTGATGCCAGCGCCCAGCAACAACACTCATCATGACATTGGCTTGCGCTGAAACATCGATATCTGCAAGCACTTCATTGCGTGTGATCGCAAACCGTAAGGCTTGCTTGAGCGCCGCTTCCAGACGCTCGTGAATCTGATTGATGCGCAACTGCAAAGCATCGTCCTCACTGACTAACGCATCACCAATCAACACCCGCGTGAGCCCTCGATTCTTTTCAGCAAAACCCAGCAACATACTCATGATAGCTTCGAGCTGCACTAAACCACTATGCTCATCAGTTGTTATTTTATTGATTAACGAAAACAAAGTGTGTTCTACAAAATCGATCAAACCGGCAAACATATCAGCTTTACTTTTAAAATGTCGATACAAAGCCGCTTCCGACACTTCAATACGCGCCGCAAGTGCGGCTGTCGTAATCCGTGCTACTGCAGGGCCTTCGAGCATTTGCGCTAATGTTTGTAATATCTGGATCTTACGTTCACCGTTGCGGGCCATGGGAACCTCGGTTAATTAACAATAAGTATGGATCAATTCAGAGACAACTCGGAGAGACTGCTAATGCGCCGATCTACATATCCTGGGGTGCGCTGTGCCTGTGCCATCCAAACGGTGCGCATACCCAATTTTTTAGCAACATACAAATTCTCTAAGGTATCTTCCACCATAATACAGTGTTGCATACGAATGTGCTGGGCGCGACACAATTGTAAAAAACCCCGCGCAGCTGGCTTAGGTCGAAAGCATACGCATTCAATCCCAAACACTGCAACAAATAAATCGCGAATATCCAAGACATCGAGGACCGCGTCAACATAATGTTTCGGTGCATTTGAAAAAATAAATTTCCGTCCGGGCAGTCGACTCACTTGGATACGCAAGCCAGGCTCACTCACCACCACCTGCCGCAAGCGTGGAAACTGATGGGTGTGCCATAAAAAATGATTCGGATCTGTGCCATGATGTTTCATCAAGCCCAACAAAGTCGCTCCATAACGCAACCAATAGTGTCGCCGCAGTTGACACGCCGCATCATAATCTAGGCCAAGATGTTGTTGAATATAGGCGGTCATGGCCTGATTGATTTGCGGAAAAATATAAGGTCTTGCATCATGCAAGGTATTATCCAAATCAAAAATCCAGGTTGGTTGCTGACGTTGCGACCGAAACCCAACAGGCTTAGAACCTACTCGCCGTAGCCTTGCGCTTAGCACGCGATTAACGACGCTTAATTAGAGTGCCTACACCCTCGTCCGTCAACACCTCTAAGAGCAATGCGTGCGCTACCCGTCCATCAATAATATGGCAGGCATTGACACCATTTTTAACTGCTTCTAATGCCGATCCAATTTTAGGAAGCATACCACCGTGGATAGTGCCATCGGCAAATAACTCATCGACCTTACGTGCGGTCAAGCCGGTAAGTAATCGCCCTTCCTTATCTAACACACCAGCGGTATTAGTTAATACAATCAGTTTTTCTGCCTTCAAAATCTCAGCAACTTTGCCAGCGACCAAATCCGCATTAATGTTGTAGGACTCACCATTAGCACCAACTCCAACAGGCGCAATGACCGGTATAAAATCTTGGGTATGCAATAAGTTAACTATCGCCGGATCAATGCTCTCAACCTCACCAACTTGCCCAATATCAAGCCATGGATCATCGTCGGTTGGACCGCGCACTTTGAGTTTTCGGGCGCGAATAAAACCGCCATCCTTACCCGTTAATCCTACGGCCTTACCACCACAGCGATTAATGAGATTCACAATATCTTTATTCACCTGACCGCCCAAAACCATTTCAACTACATCCATGGTTTCAGAATCCGTTACTCGCATGCCTTGAATAAACTCACCTTTCTTGCCAATGCGCTTGAGTAAGTCATCAATTTGAGGGCCGCCACCGTGCACAATCACTGGATTCATGCCAACAACTTTTAATAACACCACATCACGCGCAAAACCTTCTTTGAGCGCCACATCTGTCATCGCATTACCCCCATACTTGATGACGATGGTTTTTCCGTGGAAGCGTTGAATGTAGGGGAGCGCTTCAGCCAAAGTATTGGCTTTGCTGGCTGCTGTTGATGCGGACAATGGCATTCGAGATCACCTAAAACGATAATAATTACTAATTCTACCTGAGGGAAAATCAGTACGGCATAACTTTCTATCAAAAAAATCGCTGCAAGCCCAAGTCTGTGCCACTCCGTGCGATAATTTGACCTCCGTTCTAGATCTCAGACAGTTTTAATAAGGCTTTTGCACACCATGACCTTGTTCCGCTTCTACTGTATTGTCTTGCTCAGCATCTATGGGGCTATTACTTGCGCCCAAATCCATCAGCTTGAAACACCAACCATTGAGGCGCGCAATTGGCTGCTGATAGACTTTAATAGTGGTCAAGTCGTCAGTGCACAACTACCAGACACCAGAATTGAACCGGCATCGCTCACCAAACTCATGACTGCTTATTTGGTCTTTAACGCATTGCGGCAAAAGTCCCTCACACTAGAGCAACTCATACCCGTCTCCAATCATGCTTGGCAGGCTGAGGGCTCGAGAATGTTTATCGACCCCAAGAAACCAGTCAGTGTCGATCAACTTTTACATGGCTTAATCATTCAATCGGGCAATGATGCCAGCATCGCCCTAGCTGAGGCTGTTGCTGGTAGCGAAGCGCAGTTTGCTCAACTGATGAACCGAAAAGCTAAACAACTTGGGATGCAAGATAGCCATTTCGTCAACGCCACTGGTCTACCGTCCCCGGAACTCTATACCACCGCTCGTGATCTTGGCATCTTGGTCAGCGCTCTCATTCGCGATTTTCCTGAACATTATCCTTTGTATTCACAAAAAGAGTACCGCTATAACAATATCACCCAAAACAATCGTAACCGATTGCTATGGTGGGACACGAGTGTAGATGGTGTTAAAACGGGCTTTACCGAAAAAGCTGGCTACTGCTTAATTACTTCAGCACTACGCGATAATCGTCGCGTCATCAGTATTATATTGGGGGCAGAGTCAGATCATGCGCGCGCCACTGAAAGTCAAAAACTGCTCAACTGGGGGTTTCAATTCTCTGACAGCACACTGCTCTACAAAAGCAATCAAGTGATTTCAGAAGCGCGCGTCTGGAAGGGTGCAGCCAACACGCTAAAAGCTGGCGCCACCTCCGACTTGTATGTCACTGTTCCGAAAGGGCGTGCCGCACAACTAAGCTCGACCATAGAACTCCGGCCGGGGCTGTCTGCACCAATTCATGCAGGGCAAGTAGTCGGCTCGCTCAAACTCACTCTCGATGGCAAACCGTATCGTGACGTGCCACTACTCGCACTAGAGCCGATGGCAAGTGCCGGTTTTTTTGGGCGCCTGTGGGATAGTTTTTTAATGCTGTTCAAAACGCTCTAAACAACAACACTCATCATACTTAACTGTTTTAAAAGCAACATAGACTGGAGTGACCATGACTGACATCGTATATTTAAATGGCGATTTCTTGCCCATTGAGGAGGCTCGCATACCTGTACTTGATCGCGGTTTTATCTTTGGTGATGGGGTATACGAAGTCATCCCCACTTATCATGCCCGACCATTTCGTCTGAGTGCACACTTAATACGCTTACAACACAGTCTAGATCGATTACGCATCACCAATCCTCACAGCACTGAGCAATGGTCAGAACTCATTGCCGCGATGATTGCTAAAAACCCTAACCCTCACAACCCCAACCAATCCATTTATCTCCAAATCACTCGTGGCGTGGCTAAACGTGATCATGCGTATCCATCCAATATCACACCTACTGTATTTTTAATGAGCTCGCCGCTAGTGACGCCATCTGCCGATCTAATCGCCTCTGGTGTGCGCTGTGTGACGGCACAAGACAATCGCTGGCTTAACTGCGACATCAAATCCATTGCCCTCTTAGGTAACTGTATGTTACGTCAGCAATCTGCTGACATCGGCGCTACCGAGACCATTTTATTTCGCGGCGACGAGCTCACTGAAGCTTCATCGAGTAATGTATTTGTAGTAAAAGATGGTGTGCTACTAACCCCACCCAAATCGAATTTAATTTTGTCGGGAATCACTTACGATGTAGTCATTGAAATCGCGCGCGCGCGCGAATTTCAAATTGAAGTGCGCCCCGTATCCACTGCTGAGGTGTTTAGCGCTGATGAAATTTGGGTCACCTCATCAACAAAAGAGGTGTTAGCGGTGACTGAGCTAGATGGTAAACCCGTAGGTGATGGTCAGCCTGGCTTCTTATTCAAACGCATGCTAGCGTTATATCAACAGTTCAAACAAGAACATGCCGACTAGTCCAATGAGTACTAAGCCTACAGTCGCACCCACTGAATCCTTGCTGACATTTCCGTGCGAATTCCCGTTAAAAGTATTAGGGCACACCACAGCTGAATTTGCACCTTCGGTATTGCGTACTATTCAAACACATGTCCCAAGTTTTGAAGCGAGCACTCTCACGATCAAACCCAGCGCTAAAGGTAACTACCAAAGTGTCAGTTGCACGCTACATGCCGAATCTAAAGCTCAGCTCGATGCGCTGTATCAAAGCTTATGCCAACTGCCTGGGGTAGTGATGGCACTATAGGCTAACCTACATCCGCGGGATAGCCGCTTTGCACGCATTTTGCACCCAACTACTCGGGCCAAGCCCGCTTGCGAATTTCAGCCAATGCCGGCGCATGCTCGACACTCCATTGATCTCCGGCTTGCGCTAAATCACGTCTATGCGCCTCACACGTCTGCGCCAGAGCCACTAGACTTTGCGCTAACAACTGATCACGCTCAGTACGACGATACTCTAAAATCAAACTTTCATACTTGCCAATTTGCCGCACAAACTCTTGTTGAGTAGCCGCCGCGCCTTTAATTAAAGCGGTGAGTCGACCATCCAGCTCGGCAATGAGGCTAGCATGGCGTTGTTGCCACAACACGAAGGCATCAGTGTTGGCCTGGAGCTGCTTCGCTTGGGTCTGTTCTGCGTGCGCTTGGACACAGGCCTCTTGTCTGGCTAAGACTTTTTGATAAGCAAAATAGACTTGGCGCAAATGCACACCATATCCTGAAGCCGATTGCGCCCGTATAGGCGCTGTCCCCAAAACCATAAAGGCCGTCGCAATGACTCCAATCACGCTGTTGATTTTCACGCACCCTCCTCCGATACACTTATAATCTAGCACATGAATCATTCTGCGCCATCCAGTCCTGCTCCTGCCTCGTGCTCTGCGCCTATTCAACAGAGCTCTGGTGCAATTCCGATCAGCATTCAGCAACTCGGCTTAGCACCCTACAGACCTACCTGGCAACAGATGTGCGATTTTACCCGAAGCAGAGATGCCAATACCGTAGATGAATTATGGTTATTAGAGCATCCACCCACCTATACCACTGGCATTGCCAGCAAACCCGAACATGAACCACACAGTGCAGTTGGCATTCCGATCGAGCGGATTGATCGCGGTGGACAAATCACCTACCACGGCCCTGGCCAGTTAGTGGCATATGTCTTATTGGACTTAAAACGTCGCCAATTAGGGATTCGCAAATTAGTGCGCCTCTTGGAGCAATCGGTCATCGACTTACTGGCCGATTTTGATATTTCGGCCACAGGTAATCCATCAGCCCCCGGCGTCTACGTTGGTTCTGCTAAAATTGCAGCCCTTGGCTTACGCATCAAAAATGGTTGCTGCTATCACGGACTCGCGCTCAATGTTGATCTGGATCTGTGGCCATTCGAACACATTAACCCTTGTGGCTATCCTAACTTAAGCGTTACCCGAATGCGTGATTTTGGAATTACTGCAACACCAGATCAGATCAGCCCCTTGCTCGCGCAACACATCACGGACACCCTATCATGACCACTGACCAGATCAAACAAAAAGGCCAAGCCAAAACCGCACGGATTCCGATCAAAATCGTACCTAGTGCGCCGCTCAAAAAACCTGATTGGATCCGCGTGCGGCTGGGTGACAACACCCGCTTCAATGCGGTCAAACAAATTCTGCGCGAGCAAAAACTCCACACAGTTTGCGAAGAAGCCACCTGCCCCAATATTAGCGAATGCTTTAGCAAAGGCACTGCAACTTTTATGATCCTGGGGGATTTATGCACACGCCGCTGTCCGTTTTGCGATGTCGGTCATGGTCGGCCCAAGCCACCAGATGCACAAGAGCCAGAGCATCTAGCCGAGACCATCGCTGCTTTACAACTCAAGTATGTCGTGATTACCAGTGTCGATCGCGATGATTTACGCGATGGCGGCTCTCAGCACTTCAAAGACTGCATTCGCGCTGTGCGTACACGCTCACCAAACACCCGAATTGAAATACTGGTACCTGACTTTCGCGGGCGCTTAGAGATTGCGCTAGATATCTTATCGAGCTGCCCTCCTGACGTGATGAATCACAATCTCGAGACTGTACCCAGACTCTACAAATCGGTGCGCCCCGGCTCTGACTATGCCCACTCCCTCAGACTACTGCAAGCATTTAAAGAACGTCACCCCGAGATCCCTGCAAAGTCAGGTTTAATGGTGGGCTTAGGTGAGACTGATGCTGAAATTTTAGAAGTGATGCAAGACCTGCGCGACCATCAAGTCGACATGATAACCATCGGCCAATATTTGCAACCGTCCAGTCACCATCTACCGGTACTGCGATATGTAGAGCCAGCGATTTTTACGCAATTCGCCGAAGCCGCTCAACGTATGGGCTTCACCCACGCAGCGAGTGGGCCGCTGGTGCGCTCCTCTTATCATGCCGATCAACAAGCGCATGAAGCGGGCGTATTTTAAGCGTCTACAAGACAAGCGAACAGATCCGAAAGAGCAGTAACTCTAACTAAGACCCTTGCAGTTTAGTCGCAATCAGTTGGTGTAATTTGACAAAGTCGGGCTGTCCTAAAATACGCATGACCATCCGCCCCTGTTTATCAATCACAATGGTGGTTGGCGTCAGCTTAACGTCTCCAAACGCACGCGCAATCTCGCCCATCGGATCTAGAGCCACCTTAAACGGTAACTGGTTCTTAGCTGTGTAGTTCAATACATAATTGGGTGGATCATGGCGCATAGCGACTGCAATAGTTTCTAAACCTTGAGCATGATATTGCTGATACGTTGATACCAACTGCGGCATTTCTTGGATACACCCTGGACAATCAGTCGCCCAAAAGTTGAGCAATACCACTTTGCCACGTAAGTCGCTTAACGCAACCGACTCACCCTGCAAGGTCACCACAGTCACGGCTGGGGCAAGCGCTTGCCCGCCCCAAATCGCATAGGCCGCGTAGAGCAATACCACACCAATAATACTGATTAACCTACCATTATAAAACTTCACATGACTCCTAGTTCTGGACTTGATCTAATCTGCCGACTTATTGCACTTTAGCGCCGGATGATTTAACAACCTTAGCCCACTTCTCTGTTTCCATTTGATGCACAGCCCAAAATTCAGCCGGCGTACCCATTAAAGGCACACCACCTAAGTCGGCCAAACGTTGCAACATTTTAGGCTCTTGCAAGGACTCGTTCACTTCGCGATTGATACGCGCCACAATTGCCGCCGGAGTGCCTTTGGGCACACTCATACCAAACCATGCACTCGCTTCATAACCAGGCACAGTTTCCATCACTGTAGGCACATCGGGCAATGCCGGTGAGCGTTTTGCAGTAGTCACGCCCAAGGCGCGTAACTCACCAGAGCGAATATAACCAATCGATGACGGCATATTGTCAAAGATGACATGCATTTGGCCTGAAATCATATCGACCAAGGCTGGACCTGCGCCCTTATAAGGCACATGCAGCATATTAATATTGGTCATCGACTTGAATAACTCACCGGACAAATGCACTGAGGTACCACTACCAGAGGATGCCCAGTTGACTTTGTTCGGATTAGCTTTGGCATAGGTAATAAATTCTGCAACCGTTTTTGCTGGGAAATTTTTAGTCATCACCATAACATTAGGCACCCTCACAATACCTGCCACTGGTGCCATATCCCTCAAGAAGTTAAACGATAGTTGCGCATACAAAGTAGCATTGATCGCATTCGCTGGATTCACTAAAAACCATGTGTAACCGTCGGGAGTGGCGCGCACAGCAGCCTCAGTACCAATATTATTCCCCGCACCTGGTCGGTTCTCAATCACCACAGTTTGTCCCAGACGCTCGCCCAAGCGCTGCGCCATAATCCGCGCCAAAATGTCAGTGGTACCGGCTGGGGTATACGGCACAATCCAACGAATCGTACGGGTAGGCCACTGATCAGCGGCTAGCGCCCACTGACTTGTGCTTATGCATACAAGGCTACCAACCACACTCAACAATCGCTTTAGATTCAACATCTCTACTCCTCCATGGGTTTTCTACAGATCATTAAACATCAACCGGTTAAAAATAATCCCTTTAAAAATCATATAGTTATTTATATAGAACAACATCTACCCACTGATTATGTGAGCACTGCGGGCTTTTGGCTAGCCTAAACGGCTTTGAGCTGGGTAGCAATTGCGGGATGCGACTACGGCTCAACGCATAAGGCCTCAGTATCTCAGCACGCTTTGTAAATTACCTTAGTGTGCCTCATCCCAATTCGCCCCCAGACCAATCTCGACCAATAAGGGCACAGCCAAGCGAGCAACCCCAGTCATTAATCGGTGTAAGCCAGCTTGCACTGTCGCTAACTCTGCTTGAGGCACCTCTAATACCAATTCATCATGCACCTGCATAATCATGATCGATTGCATGCGCTCCTGCTCTAGCCACTGCTGAACCGCCACCATTGCGAGCTTGATCAGATCTGCCGCAGTGCCTTGCATGGGTGCGTTAATCGCTGCCCGCTCTGCGCCTTGGCGCCGCGCCGCATTACTGCTACGAATCTCTGGCAACCACAAGCGACGACCAAAGACGGTCTCGACATAGCCTTGCTCGCGCGCCTGCTCGCGGGTCACTCTCATATACTCGGCCACCCCAGGGTAACGCTGAAAGTAACGATCCATGTATTGCTGGGCAGCAGCGCGCTCGAGGTTCAGTTGACGCGCCAAACCGAAGGCCGACATGCCATAGATCAAACCAAAATTAATCACTTTCGCGTAGCGCCGCTGTTCACTATCGACCGCATCAGGCGCAATCCCAAAAATCTCGGCTGCTGTAGCGCGATGGATATCCTCACCGGCAGCAAAAGCGCGCAGTAAATTCTCATCACGCGAGATATGCGCCATGATCCGTAACTCAATCTGTGAATAGTCTGCCGACACAATCACCGCACCAGCAGATGCGATAAACGCCTCACGAATCCGCCGCCCCTCAGCCGTACGTATCGGAATGTTTTGTAAATTAGGCTCGCTACTGGCTAGGCGTCCAGTCACTGCCGTCGCTTGGCCGTAGCTGGTGTGCACGCGCCCGGTCTGTCGGTTTACCATGCTTGGCAACTTATCCGTGTAAGTTGACTTGAGTTTTGCAAGACCCCGGTATTCCAAAATCAACTGTGGCAAAGGATGGTCTAGCGCTAACTCCGCTAAAGACTCCTCGTCCGTCGATGGCGCACCGGTGGGCGTTTTCTTCACCGGCTTCAATCCTTGCTGATCGAATAATATTTCCTGAATTTGCTTAGGCGAGGATAAATTAAAGGGCTGACCGGCAAGCGAATGGGCGCGCGCCTCAATCTCAATCATTTTGCCGCCAAACGCTGCTGATAATTCGGCCAACAAGGGCTCGTTTAACAAGACACCATTACGCTCCATGGTATAGAGCACCCGGACTGCCGGCATTTCGATAGCGTTGTAAATATGCGTCAGTTGGGCGTCACTTGCGAGCCGTGGTTGCATGACCTGGTGCAACTGTAAGGTGATGTCCGCGTCCTCAGCAGCATATTCAGCGGCCTGCTCAACTCCAACTTGCTGAAACCCGATGCGCTTTGCACCTGTGCCCGTGACATCGTCATAACTAATTGTTTTTATAGATAAAAGTCTTTTCGCCATAGAATCCATATCATGCCGCTGATGGCTCTCAAGCACGTAAGACTCCAACAACGTATCATGCGCCAGTCCGGCCACCGACACACCATAATTGGCAAACACATGCATATCATATTTAAAGTGCTGGCCTAACTTTAAGTACTGCGAATCCTCGAGCCAAGGCTTAAGCACAGACAACACCTCAGCGACCGGCAGCTGCGCCGGCGCACCCGCATAAACATGACCAACTGGTATATATGCGGCCTCACCGGGCGCAACCGCAACTGAAACGCCCACCAACTGTGCCGTCATCGGGATTAAGCTGGTGGTTTCGGTATCCACAGCAACCAAAGGCGCTTGATAGATACGCGCCATCAATAACGCTAAGGCTGCCATCGTGGTAATCGTCTCGTAATGACGTGGATACTCGATCACCGGTGCCACCATTGCAGACGACTCAGCGGTCTCGACTACAGTTACCGCCCCTTCTAGCTCTCGACGCCAGGTTTTAAAGTCAAAGCGTGTAAATAATGCAGCCAATTCTGCAGTATTTTGCGGTTGGGGCAGCAAATCAGGGATCGCTAAAGGTAGGGGCACATCACAGCGTATGGTCAATAACGTGCGTGCTTGCGGCAACCAATCCAAGCTATTGCGTAAGTTCTCGCCAACCACCCCACCAATATCTTGGGCGTTCTGAATTACAGCATCTAAAGTGCCGTATTGATGCAACCATTTGAGCGCAGTCTTGGGTCCAACCTTAGCCACTCCAGGTACATTATCTACAGTGTCGCCAATTAAGGTGAGGTAGTCGACGATACGCTCGGGCGGGATGCCAAACTTGCGCTCGACCCCGGCAACATCCAATATCTCATTGGTCATGGTATTGACCAAGCTGACCTGGGCAGTCACTAATTGCGCAATATCTTTGTCGCCAGTTGAAATCACCACCCGCAAACCTGCCGCCTCTGCAGCGCGCGCTAAAGTGCCAATCACATCATCAGCCTCTACACCCGCCACCTCAAGCATCGGCCAACCCGCAGCAGCAATTGCCGCCTTCAGCGGTGCAATTTGCAATACCAAATCATCAGGCATAGCCGCCCGTTGTGCCTTGTATTCGGGATATAAGTCGTCACGAAAGGTCTTGCCTTTGGCATCAAAAATACACGCACTGTAAGTCGCCGGGACGTCTTTGTGCAGACGTCGCAACATATTCACCACGCCATAAATTGCCCCCGTCGGCTCTCCCGCGCTGTTGCGTAAATCGGGCATCGCATGAAAAGCCCGATATAAATAAGAGGAACCATCAACCAGTAATAGTGTATCCATGTCGTATATACATCCCTTGCCTGCGGACCATCCTTTATAGAACTGCGATTGATTTGCAGATGTTGCCCCTATAGCATCTGCATCCTAGGATTAGGGGTAAATTTAGCATTAGCGGGCTTGCGCCTTGCCGAATTATCGCAGACTCACCCCCGACTCGCCTTTCATTCAGTCGCAGAACATCGGATAATGCACGCATAGAGGAGCCTCAACATGCCGCATAGTCCGCTGTCCACCACGCTTTCCCCCCCAATTCACCCAGCCCCCCCACAACTATCCCACCAACAATTGCCTAGTTCACGCCCGAGCTGGTCTTTCCTGCTAGGCCTATGCACCCTATTGTGGGTGTGTGTGGCCAGCGCTCAACAAGGCACCACAACTCGACCCGGGGTTGAGCCCCCACCGCCCCCTCCAGGCTTCGAGCTCGACTCCTCCCAGGAGCCAGAAGTGACTATTGTCAAACGCGGCGCCGATACAGTCGAAGAATATCGAATTGGTGGCAAACTGTTCATGATTAAGGTCACACCACCAGGAGGCACCCCTTATTTTATGATCGACGACATGGGCGATGGCAACTTTTCTAGACAAAATGGGCCTGGTAGCCCACTGCGGCCACCCATGTGGACCATTCACACCTTTTAGACGCGGTTTAGCCTGCGTAATCCCCATTGAACGCCTCTCACTGACCGTAGCTCATTATCCGCAATGTCCGTATTTACTACCGTTACCCACCAAGCGCTGGCGACTTGGCTCGCTGATTATGATGTCGGTACACTCACCGACTTACGCGGCATTGCCAACGGCATCGAAAACACCAATTACTTCGCCTCCACCACTCAAGGTCAATTCGTCTTAACCTTGTTCGAGAAACTGAGCGCCAGCGAATTACCGTTCTACCTGAATCTGATGGCGCATCTGGCGCAACACGGTGTGCCAAGCGCACGCCCCATTGCCAACCGTACTGGCGCCTATTTGGGCACGCTCCATCAAAAGCCAGCAGCCCTAGTCGCGCGCCTGAGCGGCACCGACGTCAGCAACCCCTCAAGCCCACAGTGCGCGGCCGTGGGGGCGGCCTTAGCGCACTTGCATCTGGCCGGTCACAGCTATCCGGCGACTATGCCTAATCCACGAGCGCACACCTGGTGGCATACAGTGCTCCCCAACCTGCTGCCTTTCTTATCAACTGCGGATGCCGCCACACTTCGTGCCGAAATTCAATATCAAGATGGCGTTCAACAGCAACATTTGCCGCAGGGCGCGATTCATGCCGACCTGTTTCGTGACAATGTGCTACTTGAGGGCGACCAGGTCGCAGGCATTATCGATTTCTATTTCGCCTGCACCGGCGCTTGGCTCTATGACGTCGCCATTGCTGTAAATGACTGGTGTATCGATACCAACGGCGCACTAGATCCTGCGCGCTACCAAGCGTTTATCACAAGCTATCACTCTGAGCGGCCGTTTATAGCCAGCGAATATCTCGCTTGGCCAGCGCTACTGCGCGCCGCGGCACTGCGCTTCTGGGTCTCGCGCCTCTATGATCTGCACCTGCCACGCGCCGGCACCCTGACTCATGCCAAAGACCCAGGACATTTCGCCAATATCTTGCAACTGCGGCGCGACTACTGTCCACCCTTGCCGCAATAAATTGCAGTCCCGTCATCGTGATTATTTTTACGCTAATCCATCACAAGACTTAACATTCCGACTCAGCAACGCCTATAATGCTTTCGCATTAACCCACCCTTTTAGGCGTACTCTAGATCATGGATATTCACAGCGTCGCCGCCATTCGTGGCTGGCATTGGCTTGCTGACGGCTTTCGCATCTTCCGTAAGCAACCGCTGACTTGGATTGCGTTGATTATCGTCATGGCATTGATCTGGAGCGTTGCACTGATTGTTCCGGTAGTCGGACCATTTATCTTTAGCCTGCTCTCGCCCCTGTTTTTTGGCGGCTTAATGCTAGCCTGTCAAAGCACGGCTCGCGACCAAGAGCCGAGCTTTCGCCAACTCTTCGCGCCCTTTCACACCCATGCCCATGCACTAATGACCCTGGGCGGGATCTCACTCATTAGTAATATCGTCATCATCAGTCTGATCAATGACCCTTCACTCACCAACTTCCTCAACAAACCAGATGACGAAACCCTCAAGAGCGCCGCCCTACCGCACGCTATTTTAGGCTGTCTCGCACTGCTCCCCATCCTCTTAGCAACCTGGTTTGCGCCACTACTGGTGATTTTTAAGAATATCCCGCCACTTGCTGCGCTCAAATGGTCGCTACTGGCTTGCCTGCGTAACTCCCTACCGATGACCGTCTATAGTTGTGCCACTATGCTGTTGATCGTCATTGCGGCTATTCCCTTTGGTCTTGGATTTTTTGTCCTGCTACCGGTTCTGGTGTGCTCAATCTATGCCAGCTATCTAGATATTTTTCCCGAAGTAGCTGTCGAGCTGACAAAGGACACCAGCCCGCCATTAGACCCCCCAGAAAATCAATAACTAATTGATTTTATTGTATTTTTAATCATATCGCAGTGAGCTTTGCGTATTCCAGCATCAGCCACTTAAGCCCACCGTCCTTGAAATTGACCTGCACTCGAGCATCTGCACCCACGCCTTCGGCATGCACAATCACCCCTGCCCCAAACTTGGCATGGCTGACCGCCTGACCCATGCGCCACAAGGCATCTCGAGCCACCAGTCCACCTGTAGCCGCCGCACTTGCCCCACGTGCAAACCGCGGTTGCACCGGTTGGGAATCAGCTGCACCGCCGGCCACCGCAGTCGCCCGCGGCACATTCACGCGTTGCAATAAAGCCTCAGGCAACTCTTGGAAAAAACGCGAGGGTAAGTTATACCGAGTTTGGCCGTGCAACATGCGCGTTTGCGCCAACAGCAGATATAAGCGACGGCGTGCTCGGGTCACGGCGACATACATTAAACGCCGCTCCTCTTCCACGCCATCACCCTCGGCAATACTATTTTCGTGGGGAAACAAACCTTCCTCTAGCCCCATCACAAATACCGCATGAAACTCTAAACCCTTGGCCGAATGTACGGTCATCAGCTGCAAGGCGTCTGCGCCGGCTAGCGCCTGATGCTCGCCCGCTTCGAGTGCAGCATGACTTAAGAACGCGGCAAGCTCGCTCATCTCCTCCTCGTCAGGCATACCCTCGGCGGGCAGACGAGTGCTGCGCTCATCGACAAACACTGCAGCGGCATTCACCAACTCGTCTAAGTTCTCTAGTCGATCTGCGCCCTCTTTCTCTTGCTGGTAATGCGCGTGTAGCCCGCTATGCGAATTCACATGGGCAATCGCCTCCGGCAGTGGCAAATCAGCCGTCGCATCACGCATCGCCTCGATCAAATGAATAAAGCTGGCAATGCTGCTCGCTGCCTTACCCGAGAGGGTATTGGCGCAAGCCGCCGCCCACAAACTGATACCTGCAGTGCGTGCCGCCAATTGCAAATGCTCCAGACTGCGATTGCCAATACCCCGCGTCGGGAAATTAATAATTCTCAACAAAGCACCATCATCTTCGGCATTATTGATTAATCGTAAATAAGCCAACGCATGCTTAATCTCCTGGCGCTCAAAGAAGCGTAAGCCGCCATAGACACGATAAGGAATACCAGCGGTAAATAAAGCGTGCTCAATCACCCGCGATTGCGCATTAGCCCGATACAAGACAGCCACATCACTCAGTGACACCCCATCATTACGCAAATGCCGCACTTCAGATACGACATAGGCAGCCTCATCGAAATCAGACGATGCCTCATAGACCCGCAATAATTCACCCTTGTCATCAGCGGTCCATAACTGCTTGCCCAAGCGTTTACGATTATGGCTAATTAGCGCATTAGCGGCATCCAAGATATTGCCGTGGGAGCGATAGTTCTGCTCTAACTTAATCACTCTCTGGACATGAAAGTCACGTTGTAGATCTTGCATATTGGCGGTGGAAGCACCGCGCCAACCATAAATGGACTGGTCGTCATCCCCGACTGCAAAAATTGCATTGTGTTGACCGGCCAGTAATTGCAACCACCGGTATTGCAAACGATTAGTGTCTTGAAACTCATCCACTAAAATGTGTTGGAAGCGACTCGCGTAATGTTCACGCAACACCGTGTTACGGGCCAATAACTCATAGCAGCGTAGTAATAACTCAGCAAAATCCACCACGCCTTCGCGCTGACATTGTAGGTCATACTCGGCATAAACCGGCACCATGCGACGTGAGAAATCATCGTGCGGCTCGACTCCATTGGCACGCTTACCCTCTTCTTTGCTAGCCGCAATAAACCACTGCACTTGGCGCGGCGGATACCGCTCATCATCCAAACCCATACGCTTCATTAAACGCTTAATCAAAGCCAGCTGATCTTGAGTATCCAAAATCTGAAACAACTGCGGCAGCCCCGCTTCGCGATAATGCACGCGCAATAATCGATTACATAAACCGTGAAAAGTACCCACCCACATCCCGCGCGTATTAATCGGTAACATCGCACTCATACGCATGAGCATTTCCTTAGCAGCCTTATTGGTAAAGGTCACTGCTAACAACCCCATAGGCCCAATTTGACCAGTTTGGATCAGCCAAGCCATGCGAGTGGTCAATACCCGCGTCTTGCCGCTACCGGCGCCCGCCAGAATCAACGCCGATTGATGGGGTAGCGTCACCGCTTCGAGTTGCGGGGGGTTCAAACCAGAGAGGAAGGCAGGGGTCATAGGGTTCACATTCAAGGTAGTGGCGCATTATATACGTCTGCACCAGCACCACAGCGCCTGGCTTGCCCTAAAATCGCCCAAACCTGGCTAGGATTTCGGCAAATACCGTAGCGTGTGCGGTGTCGGATATAATCTATACTCTATACAGCACGCATCCACACTAAGCCATCTACACTAGGTCGACTACTACCCTTATTACTGCACTACTACTGCCCTTAATAACACCTTTATTACCATTACCACCATTACCGCTGAGACTTCCATAGTCCTTCACATAGATTAACCCCACACTCTGTCATAGGCATCATGCAGCAAAAATACAACCCCCAAGTCATCGAACGCGATGCTCAGCAGTACTGGGAAGAGACCCAGGCCTTTATCGCCAACGAAGTGAGCGACAAACCCAAATATTACTGCCTATCCATGTTTCCCTATCCCTCGGGTAAGCTGCATATGGGACATGTCCGCAACTACACCATTGGCGATGTCCTGACTCGCTATCATCGGATGCGCGGCTACAACGTCTTGCAACCCATGGGGTGGGACGCATTTGGCTTGCCCGCTGAGAACGCCGCCATGGCTAACGGCGTGCCCCCTGCACAATGGACCTATGACAACATTGCCTATATGCGCAAGCAACTACGGGCCCTCGGTTTCGCCATCGACTGGAGTCGTGAACTGGCAACCTGCAAGCCCGACTACTACCGCTGGAATCAATGGCTCTTTCTACGCTTATTGAAAAGCGGTATCGCTTACAAAAAAACTGGCAGCGTCAACTGGGATCCTGTCGACCAAACCGTGCTCGCTAACGAGCAAGTCATCGATGGCAAAGGCTGGCGTACTGGCGCAGTGGTTGAAAAACGTGAAATCCCCATGTACTACTTGGCTATCACCCGCTATGGTGACGAGCTCCTAGAAGCCCTAGATGATTTATCGGGCTGGCCAGAGCGCGTTAAAGCCATGCAAGCAAACTGGATTGGCAAGAGCTACGGCGTGCGCTTTGCCTTCCCGTACACCTATGAAGGCAACTCCGACAAACTCTGGGTATTTACCACCCGTGCTGACACCATCATGGGCGTGACCTTTGTAGCAGTCGCTGCAGAGCATCCGCTAGCCACAGCAGCGGCACGCAATAATCCGCAACTCGCCGCATTTATCGCCGAGTGTCGTAGCGGCTCGGTCATGGAGGCGGACTTATCCACTATGGAAAAAAAGGGTATGCCTACCGGTATTGAAGTGCAGCACCCCTTAACGGGTACAGCAATTCCTGTGTGGGTGGGTAACTATGTGCTCATGGGTTATGGCGAGGGTGCAGTCATGGCCGTACCAGCTCACGATGAGCGCGATTTCCACTTTGCTAAACACTACCAATTACCGATTATTCCAGTAATTGGGGTAGAGGGGCGCACCTTTTCGAGCCAGAGTTGGGCCGATTGGTATGCCGACAAAACGATTGGACACTGCATAGACTCCGGCGCCTACAACGGTCTGGATTATCAAGCAGCAGTCGATGCGGTGGCCAAGGACTTGGCTGCGCAGAACTTAGGCGAAAAACAGGTGCTGTTTCGCCTACGCGACTGGGGCATTTCCCGTCAACGCTACTGGGGCTGTCCCATCCCCATCATTCACTGCCCCAGCTGCGGCGACGTACCCGTACCAGATGATCAATTACCCGTTGTATTGCCCGAGGACTGCGTGCCAGACGGTAGCGGTAACCCGCTCAATAAGCGCGCTGACTTTGTAAATTGTGCATGCCCCCAATGCGGTCAAGCAGCGCGCCGTGAGACCGACACCATGGATACCTTTGTTGACTCCTCATGGTATTTCCTTCGCTATGCCTGTGCTGACAACAGCAACGCTATGGTCGACGAGCGTGTCAATTACTGGTTGCCTGCCGACCAATATATCGGCGGCATCGAACACGCTATCTTGCACCTACTGTATTCGCGCTTCTGGAGCAAGGTCATGCGTGACCTCGGTCTAATTAAGGCCGCTGAACCATTTCGTAACTTACTCACCCAAGGCATGGTGCTCAATAGCATCTACTTTCGCAAACCTGCCAGTGGTCGCGTCCTCTACTTCAACCCGAGCGACATAGAGATCACCCTTGATGACCAGGGCAACCCCAGCACTGCGATTTTGCGCAGTGACGGTGAGCCGGTTGAGTCTGGCGGCATTGGCACTATGTCTAAATCCAAAAATAACGGCGTAGATCCACAAGCTTTAATGGAAGATTACGGTGCTGACATTGCCCGCTTCTACATGATGTTTACCGCTCCACCTGAACAAACCCTTGAGTGGTCAGATGCGAGCGTCGAAGGTGCTGCCCGCTTTCTCAAGCGAGTCTGGACGCTAGGCTACGATACTGCCCAACGCGCGCCCACAGCGCCTTCATTACCAGCACCAATTGCCCAACTCCCCAGCGCACTGGTGAGTGTACGCCGCGACATCCACGCCCTACTAAAACAAGCCAATTACGATTTAGGTCGCCATCAATTCAATACCGTAGCCTCAGCAACCATGAAAATGCTTAACACCTTGGAGTCGGTGCTCAAAACGGCTAACGATCCAAGCGCACATAGTGTGTTGCACGAGGGCTTATCAATTCTACTGCGCGTACTCTCACCCATTACGCCACATATCACACATCAACTGTGGCGGGATCTAGGCTACGGCATTGACATACTGAGCGCGCCTTGGCCGGAGCCAGATGCTGCCGCTTTAGTTGAGAATGAAATTGAATGGATATTGCAAATTAATGGCAAAAAACGTGGCTCTTTGCGTGCTCCGGTCGCTATTAGCAAACCCGACATTGAAGCAATGGCCTTGGCACATCCTGATATGGTGCGACACATTGCTCATCAGCCAGTGCAAAAAGTGATTGTGGTGCCAGGCCGACTCGTCAATGTTGTGGTACAGATGAACACTGGCCCCAGCGAAGCTTAAGCATGCCAAAGCGCCCCCTCCAAACCATACTCTGCATGTTGATCAGCGTGCTGATCGCCGGCTGTGGTTTCGCGCTGCGCGGTACGGCGAGCCTACCGTTTGAGACCATCTACATTCAAGCACCCGATACCTCGCAGTTTAATTTGCTTCTCAGACGCGCAATCGCAAGTGGTAGCACCACACGCATCGTTAACGATCCCAAATCTGCAGTTGCCAGCGTAATACTCATCAGTGAACTACGCGAGAAGAGCATTCTGACACTGACTAACGTCGGGCGCGTACGTGAGTTTCAATTACGCTACCGCATGAGTTACCGCATTACCGACCAAGCGGGGCTCGAAGTTGCTCCAGCTACCGAAATTGCGCTCAATCGCGAACTGACCTATAGCGATCAAAACACGCTCGCCAAAGAGTCTGAAGAGAATATGCTGTATCGCGACATGCAAAACGATGCCATCCAACAATTAGTGCGGCGCTTGCAAATTCTGCGGCCAACCACAATCGTACCAACCAAATCTTCGAGTTAGCAATGGCTGCACGTCCCTCTGCCCAAAAAATTTCTAGCGAACAACTCGCTAAGCATTTGCAACACGGCGTGCAACCACTCTATATCGTTTATGGTGATGAGCCGCTACTCGCGCTGGAGGCCAGCAGTCTGATTCGCGACAAAGCGCGAGCCGAAGGCTATCTGGAGCGCGAATTATTCTTCGCCGAGCCTGGATTTGACTGGGCAAACTTAGCCTATGCCAGTTCTGCGACATCGCTATTCGCCTCGCGCAAACTGCTGGAATTACGGATCAATAATGGTAAGCCAGGCAAAGAAGGCGGCGAGGCGCTACAGCGCTTCTGTAAAGATCTCCCCCCCGATACCGTCACCCTGATTCATATTGCCGAACTCGATTGGCGCGGCAAAAAAACGGCTTGGTTTTTAGCCCTGCTCGAAGCAGGCATTGGCGTTGAAGCGCCGGTAGTGCACCGCACAGCCCTTCCGCAGTGGATTGCGGCTCGGTTGCGCGCCCAACAACAAGAAGCCGACTCCGATACCTTAGCTTTTATTGCCGATCGGGTCGAAGGTAACTTGATGGCCGCCCATCAAGAAGTGCAGAAACTGGCCTTACTCCTACCACCAGGAAAAATTCCGCTCAGCGCCGTACAGGAAGCGGTGATCGATGTTGCCCGACACGAAGTGCTAGATCTGGGCGGGGTTTTACTGGAAGGCGATCGCCTACGGATGGTGCGGCATATCGATGGGCTGCGCGGTGAAGGCGCGCCCACACCCTTAGCGCTGTGGGCATTAACCGAACAAATTCGCAATCTGGTCAAAGTGCTCACCGCTTTGCAAGCCGGTCGCCCAGTCGCGGGCGCGTTGCGCGAGGCCCGTATTTTCGCTCCGCTCCAACAAAACTTAATACAAAATAATATCCGCCGCATCACATTGGCACAAACCCATGCTGCCTTGCGTCATGCGGCGCGCATCGATCAAATCATTAAAGGTCTACAGAGCGGAGATGTTTGGGACGAACTGCTACAATTGCTGGAACGTTTTGCCCGCAGCCCTAACACTCGTAACACTCCATCTAACACTAACCACATAGCACAAGCGTTTGTGCAGCCGCATGCCTTGTTTTAGTCGACCCCCAGTGATTTACTCGTCATACTGAAGGTATCACTGATGGTCTGATGACAGGCACAGCCAATGATTAAAGCACAGTCAACAGTACGGTAACCCTAACCCACACAAACCAATAATATTGACCTGCTCTACGCAACAGTAACAACTCACCTGCTAGAATTCATTTATGGACATCCAAAACTATATGCAAGACATTGGACGTGGCGCACAGCAAGCCGCCCGCCTGATGGCTACCGCTCCCACTGCAGCCAAAAACACCGCACTGCAGGCCATTGCCCACCGCATTGAGCAGACCGCGGGCATCTTAAGCGCCGAGAACGCACGTGATCTGGCTGCCGCTGCTGCTCAAGGTCTTGATGCAGCCGCCCTTGATAGACTCACCTTAACCCCGGCACGAATCGCCGCTATGGCCGAAGGACTGCGCCAAATCGCTGCCTTGCCCGACCCCATTGGCGAAGTCAATGGGCTTAAATACCGCCCCTCCGGCATCCAAGTCGGCCAGATGCGCGTGCCTCTAGGCGTGGTCGGGATCATCTACGAATCACGCCCCAACGTCACCGCCGATGCAGCGGGTTTATGCCTAAAGTCAGGCAATGCCACTATTCTGCGGGGTGGTTCTGAAGCCCTACACTCCAACCAAGCAATCGCCGCTTGCGTTCAACATGGATTAGCCGCAGCGGGATTACCACCGAATGCCGTGCAAGTGATTGCGACTACCGATCGCAGCGCAGTTGGTGCACTAATCACCATGCGTGAATTTGTCGATATTCTGGTGCCGCGTGGCGGCAAAAGCTTAATTGAACGCCTCACGCAAGAGGCCACCATCCCGATGATCAAACATTTGGATGGGGTATGCCACGTGTATATTGACGACGCGGCCGACTTCGACAAGGCCTTACGGATTGCAGACAATGCCAAAACCCAACGCCTAGGCACCTGTAACACCATGGAAACCCTCTTAGTCGCTGAACAAATTGCCGCCCGTATATTGCCCCCCTTATGTGCGATTTATCGCCAAAAAAATATTCAGCTACGAGGCGATGAGGCCTCCCGTCACATCGTTAGTGACATCGTGCCCGCAACTGAACAAGACTGGTACACCGAATACCTAGACGCGATTCTCGCCATTCGTGTGGTAGCCGATATGGATGCTGCGATCGCGCACATCACCCAATACGGCTCACAACATACCGATGCTATCGTCACTGAAAACATCAGTCGCGCCCACCGCTTTGTACGCGAAGTCGACTCCAGCTCGGTGATGGTGAATGCCTCAACTCGCTTTGCCGATGGTTTTGAATATGGCCTAGGGGCTGAAATTGGTATCTCCACCGATAAGTTACACGCCCGTGGCCCAGTCGGACTAGAGGGTCTCACCTCCCTAAAATATGTGGTCTACGGCTCAGGCCATATCCGAACCTAAGCAAAAATTAACTCCTATAAAAAACATAACTAATTGATTTTAAAGAAAAATTTAAACTATGGCGACCACAACCCCAGTCTATGTTCCGAGTATTGGCGAATTCCAAAATATTGCTGTCATTGAAATCTTAGTCGCGCCTGGTAGCACTGTGCGTCCTGAAGACTCGCTCATCACCCTGGAGTCGGACAAAGCAACAATGGATATCCCCTCGCCAGCAGCAGGGGTAGTGACTGCTCTCCACCTCAAACCGGGCGACAAGGTGTCGGCAGGCGCTTTGATTCTGACCCTTGATACTAGCGCTGAGAACGCCACGACCAGCGTCACCTTAAACACCTCCGCCAATTCAAACAGCGCCTCAGCACCATCAGCCACCCCAGCTGCAACCGCAGTTACAAGCAACTCTAAGCCCGCACCCACTAGTACCGCTCATACAGCCAATACGGCCACAAGCCCTAGCCCACAACCGCTACCCGTAGCAGATCTGCACACCGAAGTGCTGGTCATTGGCGGCGGCCCCGGTGGCTATACCGCAGCCTTTCGCTCGGCTGACTTAGGCAAAAAAACCATGATCATCGAGCGCTTTGAGCGGCTCGGCGGTGTGTGTCTCAATGTCGGTTGCATTCCCTCCAAGGCACTACTCCACTCAGCCAAGGTCATCACTGATGCTGCAGAGGCCGCCCCAACTGGTATTCGCTTCGCCGCCCCACAGATTGATATCGACGGCTTGCGTAACTGGAAAGATGGCATTATCAGCAAGCTCACTAAAGGCTTAAGCGGTCTGGCCAAACAGCGCAAAGTCAGTGTACTTACTGGCGTTGCCCAGTTCACTTCAGCGCATACCGTGAGTGTGAGCACCGCCGACGGTGTCAAAACAGTCGCCTTTGAACAGTGCATTATTGCAGCCGGTTCAGCTGTAGCCAAAGTGCCAGGCTTCCCCTATGACGATCCGCGCCTTATTGACTCTACCGGAGCCCTCCAACTCAACAATATCCCCAAAAACTTACTGATTATTGGCGGCGGCATTATCGGCTTAGAAATGGCCACCGTGTATGATGCTTTGGGTAGCAAAATCACCGTAGTAGAGCTTATGGATGGCCTCATCCCTGGTGCAGATCGCGACATCGTGCGAGTGCTCTCAAAGCGTATCGAAAAGCGCTACGCGCAGATCCTTCTCAAGACCAAAGTGACAAAAATCACCCCAGCTAAAGCCGGTCTAGCGGTCACCTGTGAAGGCCCACAAGGCACTAACACCTCGACCTACGATGCGGTCTTGGTCGCTGTTGGACGACGTCCGAATGGCCACCTACTAGATGCGGCTCGCGCCGGCCTGCAGGTCAATGAACGTGGCTTTATCCCTGTCAATCGCCAACAACGCACTAATGTCCCTCATATTTTCGCGATTGGTGATATCTGCGGCGAACCCATGCTTGCCCACAAAGCAACCCACGAGGGCAAGCTCGCTGCCGAAGTCATTGCCGGTCACAACGCCTTTTTTGATGCACGCACCATTCCATCGGTGGCTTATACCGACCCAGAGATTGCTTGGATGGGTTTAACGGAGACCCAAGCCCAAGCCCAAGGTATCGAATACGACAAAGCTATATTTCCGTGGGCTGCCAGTGGCCGCGCCCTAGCCACGGGACGCGAAGAGGGGATGACCAAAGCCCTGTTTGACAAGAAGACCCGCCGCCTGTTGGGCGTGGCGATCGCAGGGGTAAATGCCGGAGAGCTGATTGCGGAGGCGGTCCTAGCCCTAGAAATGGGCGCGGATGCCGGCGACATTGGCTTAACCATACACCCCCACCCCACCCTATCTGAAACCCTATTTTTTGCCGCTGAAATCGCCGAAGGATCGATCACTGATCTGTTCATGCCCAAAACAGTGACTAAAAAATGAGTGTAGAACGCCTTATTCATAGCAGCGGTGCTGCGACGGACGGACTGGCCACCCGAACATCAAAGAGGTAGAATTTATAACACTTTAAAAACGGTCCCAGTGCAATCGCAATTGGTTCTACTGTGGGCATAATAACAACCAAGCCTAACAACCAAGCCAACTTTCCTGAATCCACATTAACATTGGCATCTGCGCATACGCTGAGGAGTGTTTTTGAAACCAACCGAAATCTCCAACCCCGACTACTTTCATAAAGTTGTCGATTGTCAGTGGGCCTGCCCAGCGCACACCCCTGTTCCAGAATATATCCGACTAATTGCGGCAGGCCGTTACAGCGCAGCCTACATGGTGAATTGGCAATCCAATGTATTTCCTGGAATTCTAGGCCGCACTTGCGATCGCCCCTGCGAGCCAGCTTGCCGTCGCGGGCGAGTCGAAGAAGGTAATGTCGAGATTCGCAAACCAGTGGCCCATGGTGAAGGTTCGCAACCAGAACCCGTAGCGATTTGCCGCTTAAAACGAGTCGCTGCAGATCACAAAGACGATATCACCGCACTACTGCCAAAGGCCCCAACCAAGAGCAATGGCAAACGAATTGCTTGTATTGGTGCTGGACCTGCATCACTCACCGTGGCGCGCGATCTCGCGCCACTGGGCTACTCGATTACGCTCTTCGAATCCGACCCCAAAGCGGGCGGCTTCATGCGCACCCAAGTGCCACGCTTCCGTTTACCCGAAGCAGTCATTGACGAAGAGGTCGGCTTTATCACCGGCATTGGTAATATCGAATTACGTGCCGGTCAGCGTGTAGAAAGTCTCAAGCACATTCTCGACCAAGGCTATGACGCAGTGGTGGTTGGCACCGGCGCTCCCCGAGGTCGCGATCTAGAAGCTCCTGGCCGCACTGAAGCTGCTAAGCATATCCATATCGGTATCGACTGGCTCTCGAGTGTGTCCTTTGGTCATATTACCAGCATTGGCAAGCGAGTGATTGTGCTCGGTGGCGGCAACACAGCGATGGATTGCTGTCGCTCTGCAAAACGCTTGGGTGGCGAAGACGTCAAAGTTATTGTGCGCTCAGGCTACGACGAGATGAAAGCTAGCCCTTGGGAGAAGGAAGATGCGATTGAAGAAGGCATCCCATTCCTCAATTACTTAGTACCTAAGTCGTTTAATCACAATAATGGCCAATTGGTTGGTATGTATTTCGAAAAAGTAGCAGCCGTCTACGACGACAAAGGCCGGCGTAGCCTGAAGCCAACAGGCGAGCCCGATGTCTATGTCGAGTGTGATGATGTATTAGTTGCCATTGGACAAGAAAATGCCTTCCCTTGGATTGAACGAGATATTGGCCTAGAGTTTGATCAGTGGGGTATGCCAGTTGTTGATCAAGTGACTTTCCAATCCACACACCCCAAAGTGTTTTTTGGTGGTGATGCTGCGTTTGGCCCTAAAAATATTATCTGGGCTGTGGCGCACGGTCATGAATGTGCCGTATCTATCGACAAGATGCTCAACCAAGAGGAGCTTCACGATAGACCGCAACCCGCAGTCAATGTCATCTCCCAAAAAATGGGTATCCACGAATGGAGCTATGACAACGATATCTCCGCCACGCTTCGCCAAAAAGTGCCGTGGCAAGATCAGAAGCTCACCCTCAACAACATTAAAGTCGAAGTCGAGTTAGGCTTTGATGCAAAAACGGCTTATGCCGAAACCCAACGCTGCCTCAACTGCGATGTACAAACCGTATTCACGCCACGGTTGTGTATTGAATGTGATGCCTGTGTCGACATTTGCCCAATGGACTGCATTACCTTTACTCCCGATGCAGAAGAAACTGAATTACGACAACAGCTCACCGCGCCAACACTGCACCCTGATCAAGACCTCTACATCTCACAGCCATTACGGATGACGGGGCGGATCATGGCTAAAGATGAGGATGTCTGTCTGCACTGCGGACTGTGTGCAGAGCGCTGTCCGACTGGCGCTTGGGATATGCAAAAATATTTTATAGAAATGACTCACGCAGGCAGCGGTTGTCGCAAACCCGCTCGGCGTGCCGCCTAAGGATTGCACGGAAACCTCTATGACGCCCTCTATCACTTCGGTTAATGACTTTGTAGTCAAGTTTGCCAACGTCAACGGTTCAGGCTCAGCCTCTGCCAATGAACTATTTGCGCGCTCTATATTGCGCATGGGTGTGCCAGTGAGCCCACGTAATATTTTTCCATCGAACATCCAAGGTCTGCCCACTTGGTATGAAGTTCGCGTCAATGAAAAAGGCTACCAAGGCCGGCGTGGCGGTGTCGATTTGATGGTGGCAATGAATCCGCAAACTTGGGATGCCGATGTCAAAGAAATCGAGACCGGTGGCTATTTGTTCTACGACAATTCTAAAGAGCTGCCACCACATAAGTTTCGACCCGACATTACCGTCATCGGCATGCCACTGACCAATATTTGCAATGCCACTTACACCGACCCACGGCAACGACAACTGTTTAAAAATATTATTTACATCGGCGCGTTATCGGCACTACTTGAACTCGACCCTGCCGCTATTGAACAATTGTTCACCGAACAATACAAAGGCAAAGAAGCGCTGCTTGCCTCTAACGTTAAAGCCTTACATTTAGGCCGTGATTATGCGCTAGCAAATCTGCCTTGCCCCTTAGGCATTCGACTACAACCTGCAGACAATGTTGGCAATAAGATTTTCACTGACGGCAACAGTGCAGCCGCCTTGGGTGCAGTCTACGGTGGTGCTTCTGTCTGCGCTTGGTATCCGATCACTCCCTCCTCATCCTTAGCAGAAGCGTTTATGAGCCACTGCAAGAAACTCCGCGCAGAGCCGACAACCGGTAAACATCGCTACGCGATTGTGCAAGGTGAAGATGAACTCGCATCCATTGGTATTGCGATTGGTGCGGGCTGGAATGGTGCACGTTCGTTTACCGCAACCTCCGGTCCCGGTATTTCCTTAATGACCGAATTCATTGGCTTGGCCTACTTTGCAGAAATCCCTGTAGTCCTGATTAACGTGCAGCGTGGCGGCCCCTCAACCGGTATGCCCACCCGTACTCAGCAATCAGATGTGCTCGCCTGTGCCTATGCTTCTCATGGCGATACCAAACACGTGTTGTTATTTCCGGAAGATCCAACCGAATGTTTTGAATTTAGTGGTGCTGCGTTTGATCTGGCAGAACGCTTGCAAACTCCAATATTCGTCATGACCGACTTAGATATCGGCATGAACACGCGACTCTGTCGCCCCTTCAAATGGGATGAAACCAAAGCATACGATCGTGGCAAAGTCATGACCTACGAGCGCCTAGAAGAAGGTGCAGACTTTGGTCGCTATCTGGATGTCGAGGGTGATGGTATTCCTTATCGCACCTACCCTGGCACTCACCCAACCAAAGGTGGCTACTTTACCCGCGGCACGACTAAAGATCGCTATGCTCGCTACACTGAGGCTGGCCATGACTATATCGACAATATGCAACGCTTGCTGCAAAAATTTGAAACCGCCAAATCACTGGTGCCACAACCAGTTGTACATACCACATCGCCCAGCGCTCAAATTGGGGTGATCTACTACGGCTCGACCAGCCCCGCTATGCAAGAGGCACTTGATGTGCTCACCGCACAAGGTTTAGCAGTGAATGCCATACGCATCCGCGCCTATCCCTTTGCACAAACGGTGAACGACTTTGTAAATGCCCATACATCAGTATTTGTCATTGAACAAAATCGCGATGCGCAACTCAAAACCTTGTTAGTCACCGATGCCAAGCTTGATCCTGCGAAATTAATTTCACTATTGCACTACGACGGCACGCCAATTACTGCACGCTTCATTGTGGATCGCATCACCCAACAAGCACGCACTGTTGTGCCCCTTAAAAAAGCTTCTTAGCCTAAGATCACGCCATGACTTATCTTGCCAAACCCAAATTACATCATCCATCGCTGGTTAAAAACCAAGCAGGTTACACACGCCGTGACTATGAAGGAAAAATCTCTACGCTGTGTGCAGGCTGTGGCCATGACTCAATTTCAGCATCAATTATCCAAGCGTGTTGGGAGCTCGATATTCAGCCTCATCGCGTCGCCAAACTCTCTGGGATTGGTTGCTCCTCAAAAACCCCAGACTATTTCTTGGGCAATTCGCACGGATTTAATACTGTTCATGGGCGCATGCCTTCGGTTTTAACTGGTGCCAATTTAGCCAATCGCGAATTGCTCTATCTCGGCGTATCGGGTGATGGCGACTCGGCATCGATTGGTCTAGGGCAGTTTGCCCACTGCATCCGCCGCGGTGTGAACATGGTATACATTGTTGAAAATAATGGTGTCTACGGTCTGACTAAAGGTCAATTTTCAGCCACTGCCAGCAAAGGTTCGAAATCAAAACGCGGGGTTTTAAATCCTGATGAACCAGTTGATCTGGTCGGTATGGCATTATTATTAAAAGCAACTTTTGTCGCGCGTGCGTTCTCTGGTGACAAAAAACAATTAGTCCCCTTGATTAAAGCTGCGATCCAAAATCCTGGCCCCTCATTCATTGACATCATCTCGCCTTGTGTCGCATTTAATAATCACGAAGGCTCTACCAAGTCTTATGACTATGTACGCGAGCATAACTCGGCTGTGAATCGCCTCGATATCATCGAGGGGCGCGATGAAATTACCGCCGACTATGCGCCTGGCGAAGTCGTCCATATTACTCAGCATGACGGTTCCGTTTTACGCATGCGCAAACTGGCGCCTGATTACGACCCTACCGATCGCATCAAGGCCATGAACTACGTGCAAGAGCGGGCAGCCGAAGGGGAAATTGTCACCGGTCTGCTCTATCTGGCGCCCGAGGCTGCCGACTTACACCAATACCTGAACACAGTTGATACACCACTGAATCAACTTGGCGCAAGTGAATTGTGTCCTGGCACTGCCCATCTAGAAGCAATTAACGCAAGTCTGCGCTAACGCCGCACGCCTGGCGCCTCTACCGTCAGGCCACTACTTCGCCAACCAAGATAGAGCTCTAACGCCAAGAGCTCCTCGGCCCCATAGTCTGGGATTGCAGCACGCACGCCGTTAAAACAACTGCGTAGCCGTCTTTGCAATGACCCAACCGTCTGCCACTCCAGCCGATAAATCGGATATGCATTGCCGTGCCCCTCGCTCAAGGTGTCTGTTAATAATTTACGCCCCACCAGTTGTTCATGACAATGCACACAGGCCAAATTCATTTGACCTTGACGTCGATGAAAGATTGCCTTGCCACGCTCCCATTGCGTACGATTATCCGTATCAATCGTCACTGCAATTGGCATACCTCGTGATTGGTAATTCAAATAGGCAGTCATTGCCAATAAATCCACCGACTCATAAACCCAAGGCGTAGTAGCCTGTTGTTCTTGGCGACAGCGATTAATCTGCCCTTCAATATTAAGTATAGTGCCGCGCTTCGTATCGAGTCGTGGATAACGCGCTGACACGCCTTGCATACTTTGCTGAGCATCTTGATGACAGCTGGCACAGGCCTGCCCTTTCACGCCGCTAGGTGTGCGCCATATAGTCTCGCCACGTGTGACCCAAAGCATGCCTGGGTTGGCAAAATTATCAGCTTGCAGTTGACGAATGTCTGGACTGGCAAAGGTGATTCCCGAGCGGCCCAATGGCGCTAGTGGCGTTGATGAAGCGGGTGGTGATACGGAGGATATGGGGGGCATGGATTCAGCACTATGACTCGACCATGGAGTGACTGCACACCATATACCAATACTCATGAACCACAGCCACCACATCGGCTGAATCAAGTCACAACCTGCACGATCGCGCGCTCTGCACCACGTACACCAGAATCGTCTTGCCATTCAAAACGCAAATCTCCACTTTGTTCGGCCAGCACATAGAACTCAAAATAAGGATTAGCCGCAATGCCAGAGCCCATCTCAGCGCGAAACACTTCCTTGCCCCCGTAATGACAACTCAGGGTGTGTATCACATTTTTGGGATAAGCGCGACCAAAGTCATCTAAACGGTAACCGGTCTCCATCGCGTGTTGAATCGAAATACGAATCGTCATCACTTCACCGCGACGCGCTTGACTAGGCACTTGAATTCTCGCCAGCATCTCTAGCGCACCTCCTCCAAACACGCTAACTCAGTAACAATCACCTTGGTCTGTCCATACCAATAGGTGCCATTAGAGAGTTGGGCAACCGCAACCACATCTTGAATATCGGCCAAACGAATGCGTGTCATCACCTCGGCCCGCCCTGAGGCAGGGCTAAACATAAAACTCGCCACGATTGGACGCGGATTACGCTCTGCTAGAATCGTCACCCGCTGCACGTAATCTTCAGGCGTCATTGGGCTCTCGACAGTAATCCGCACTGGTATGGAATGGCCGTTATCAGCCAGCGTTGGAGTATCCACAATCACTCGCCCCGGATTAACCACGGCTCCCCCACTGACCTCACGCATGAACTGCTCACGTTTTGTTTCTGTTTGCGCCCACGCTATTGGCGTACACCACGGCAAGGCGCAGAATCCAGAACTCAAAAATGTGCGACGATTCATGATAAACGCTTTACTTTAAGGTTTGTAAATAAGCAATCACGTCTTCGATTTGTTGTGCATTTAATACCGGTTTACCCTGAAAACTGGGTGCCACCAAACTAAGGCCTTCAGTCCGATAATACGCTGGCATTACAGTAGCCGGGTTCAAGCGCGATTGATCTACAATTCGCAAGCGCATCTGTGCTGCCGACAAACGCTGCGCAACGCCTGATAATGTGGGGCCGATATTGCCCATAAATTGCGCACCGGTCTCAGGAATAGCATGACACAGCATACAGTTAGATTCACGACCCATCACCAACTCGCGGCCGCGTGCTGGATCACTACTTGTTGCTAGTGGCATCGCAATCGCATCCCCAGTCACCTGCACCGTTTGCAAAACATGAGCCGCTGTTAATGCGGCTGTTGCTGAATGATTGTCAGGAGGCGCTGCATCACATATTGTGATCACAGCACCCCACAACACCATTTTCAATAGCCGCGTAGCAATCGCTGACAATCCTTAAACGAGTTTCAAGCCTTGCTTCTCTAGCGGTAGTGCACGCACTGGCTTACCAGTTGCCGCTAGAATCGCATTCATAATGGCTGGCACTACAACGCAAATTGTCGGTTCACCCACACCACCCCAGAAATCACCTGTAGGGACTAATACGGTCTCGACCTTAGGCATTTCTGCGATACGCATCACACGATAATTATGGAAGTTGGTTTCAACAATCCGCCCTTGTGCAACCGAGACCTCGCTTTGTAAAGCCGTCATACCGTAGGCAACTGAGCCTTCAATTTGTGCGTTCACTTGATCCGGATTAACGATATGGCCACAATCTAATGCAAACACCATGCGATGCACCTTCACCTCACCTTTAGCACTCACCGATACCTCGGCAACAGCGGCTGAATAACTAGCGTAACCCATGAACTGCGCAATACCACGGAAGCGACCTGCGGGTAGCGGCTTACCCCATCCGGCACGCTCGGCAGCGGCGTTCAGTACACCGAGATGCTTAGGCCGCTCAGCCATCAACGCACGCCTGAAGGCCAGCGGATCTTTACCAGCCAATCGCGCTACCTCATCCATGAAGCATTCGGTAAAAATGCCATTTTGATTGGTATTCACACCGCGCCATGCGCCCACCGGTATGTGCGTGTTACGCATTGCATACTCAATCTTCAGATTCGGATGGGTATAGCCGAACTGCGCATCATGGGGCTCTGGCCACATACCTTGCAGCTGTCGTTTATCCTTACCACCAATAATGGCAGCCGGGTTCAAATAAGCGTTAATCGACTGACCTGATACGCGAATATGCATGCCCGCTAAATTACCATTGGCATCCACACCTGCTGACAATTTACATTGCGCAATTGGGCGATAGAAGTCGTGGGACTGATCTTCTTCCCGCGACCATGCCAGCTTTACCGGCACACCCGGATAATTTTTAGCAATGGCTACCGCTTGCCCAACGACATCTTGCACTCCACGTCGGCCAAAGCCGCCGCCCAAGTCTTGAATATAAACTTCACATTGTGTTTGTGGCAGCCCAGTTGCAGTGGACAACGTTGCGATCGAGGCATCCGCATTTTGTGACGGAATCCATAACTCCGCACGATCTGCCGAGAGCTTCACAGTACAATTAATCGGTTCCATCATCGCGTGACCCGAGAACGGCACACTATAGACCGCCTCGATTTTTTTTGTGGCCCCAGCAATCGCATTGATCGCATCACCCGTATTGGTATCCGCAAATGCATCATCTGATGTTAAGCCTGATTTCAAATGCTCAGCAATACTGGCGCTATTTACCTTGGCATTAGGACCCTCATCCCAAACAATGGGAAGCGCATCCAATGCTTTTTTAGCACGCCACCAGGTATCGGCAACCACACCCACCGTAGTAGCATTCACTCTAAGCACCTGCTTCACACCAGGCATGGTCCTGACTTTAGCGTCATCGAAACTCACCAACTTACCACCATAGACTGGACAGTCTTTCACCGTGGCATGCAGCATGCCGGGCAATTGCAAGTCAAAGCCAAATTTTTTCTGGCCGTTAAGCTTGTCTATGGTATCCAAACGCTTTAAGGGCTTACCTGCGATCTTCCAATCTTTTGGATTCTTGAGCTGAATACTCTTGTAGTCAGGTTGTGGCAGTTTCGCTGCAGCAGTAGCCACTTTTCCGTAGGTGGTCGTGCGCCCAGAACTAGCATGGGTAATTACCCCTGCTGCTACTTTCAACTCTGCCACTGGCACTTGCCATTCATTTGCAGCCGCTTGTAATAGCATTGTCCGCGCCACAGCGCCGCCACCTCGCACATATTCTTGGGATGTGCGAATACCACGACTACCCCCAGTAGACATATCACCCCATGCGCGTTTGCTCTTCACATTACGACCAGCAGTGACTTGTTCGACAGTCACACGTTTCCAATCGCATTCCAACTCTTCAGCCACCAACTGAGCAAGACCAGTGCGCGTGCCTTGACCCATCTCTGAACGCACAATCCGAATCACGCAAGTATCGTCAGGCCGTATCGCTACCCAAATACCCACCTCTGCTGCGTCCGCAGCACTTTGCGCGGCCGCTTCAGTCGCGCCAAACGGCAATTGAATACCAATGGCTAAACCACCACCAACCGCCGCAGAAGACACTAAAAACTGACGGCGTGCTGTATCTAATTCTGCGCCAATTTGTTGTTTATTATTCATATGTATTTTTCCTCGGCCTAGGCAGTCTGTTGATCGGTAGTCACAGGCACCTCAGTCGCGCTGACCTTAGTGTTCCCAGCGGCAATATGCACCGCGGCGCGAATCCGATGATAAGTGCCACAACGACAGATATTCGTCATCGCCTCATCAATGTCCTTATCTGTTGGCTTTGGCTTGCGTTTGAGCAAAGCCACTGCCGCCATGACCTGTCCTGATTGGCAGTAACCACACTGCGGCACATCGATCTCGGCCCAGGCTTTTTGCACTGGATGTGAGTTATCCGCAGAGATCCCTTCAATCGTGGTGATCTTATCGGTAGCCTTGACTGCACTGACAGGTAACGAGCAAGAACGCACTAACTGACCATTTAAGTGGATAGAGCACGCACCACACTGCGCAACACCGCAGCCATATTTAGTACCTGTCAAACCGACATGTTCGCGAATAACCCATAACAAGGGGGTATCTGCTTCGACCGCAACACGATAGGGGCGACCATTGATATTCAGTTGAATCATGACTTCTCCTCAGAACGATTTGAAATAATTGTGAATCCACGATCTTGGCCGGGGTGATTAGAACTTACCCACGCGACGTGTCGTCTGTAACGTGCCTGCAAAACGCTTGAACAAGGACCCAATCCACGTCATCTATCAAGGGTAAGCTTGTCCAGGCAGTGGGTCAATACCAATCACGCACGCTTCATTAAAACTGCTTGTTAATCAAGCACCTTAAGGGATTCGCACCATGTCCATTCGGGCGCCAATGATGGCACTTCGTCGTTGCAAGTACAAGGAATTACTCGCGGGTCCATAGCGCCGTGGGCTAGGCACTACCGCAGCTAAACGAGCCGCTTGGTCATGATCTAAGCCCTGGGCATTGGTCCCATAGTGGTAGCGGGCGGCTGCTTCCGCCCCAAATACGCCATCACCCCACTCAATGACGTTGAGGTAAATTTCAAAAATCCGCCGCTTACTCATCACAGTCTCTAACATCACCGTGACTACGGCTTCCTGCGACTTACGCCACCAAGTGCGCTCGCCCGAAAAGAATAGGTTTTTTGCTAATTGCTGAGAGATCGTCGAGCCACCCGCCACCACTGCCCTAGCACGGCGGTTACGTTCATAAGCGCTACGAATACCGTCCCAATCAAAACCCGGATGATCAACAAACTTGGCGTCCTCCGCTGCCACTAGAGCACGCTTCAGATGCACCGAAATACGCGGGTAACTCACCCACTGCTGACGGAGCTGGGCTTTGGGTTTTTTTTGGTGGATCACCGCCAGTCGCGCCCGCATAAACGCAGTCGACTGTGGATTAAAAAAATTCCAATATACAATATGACCAAAAAACCAAAACTGTAGCGCTATCAAACCAATCAATGCCCAGCGTAAGAGCTGCGTTAGCAACTGCCCCAAGCCCCCCATCAAACACTCACCTTAAGCCATATTTTAAACATAAGTATTTGATATTTAAATATTTTTATATGCTTCTTGGCGCCGTAATAGGCTATCTGTTACTGGACGCACACCATGCCATAAACGAAAGGCTTCAGCAGCCTGCTCCACTAACATGCCCCAACCGGCTACCGCCCGTACCCCAACGCTTTGCGCCAGCTGCATAAACGGAGTCACTCGACCATAGACCATCTCATAGGCCAAAGCTTGAGGAGCAAACACCTGGGGTGGAATTGCTGGCGCCTGCGCTTGCAAGCCAGCCGAAGTGGCGTTAATCACCACGTCAAAAACACTGCTTGTCAATGCTGGGTAAGCCTCAGCGCTTAACGGAACGGCAAACCGCTGCGCAGATTGCGCAAAATGCCCAACCAAGGCCTGAGCTTTATCCAAGGTGCGATTAGCCACAACAATGTGCTGTGGGCCACTGCGTAATAAAGCGAGCATCACGCCATAGGCAGCACCGCCCGCGCCCAATAACAAAACACGGACACCACTCAGACAAACGCCAATATTGCATTCGATATCCGTCACTAAACCATAACCATCGGTGTTATGACCGAGCAATCGATAACCCTGTGCGATATTGGTATCGGCAACGCGCACAATAGTATTCACTGCTTCAGCCATTAGCGCGTCACCATCCGCACCATAGGCATCGACCAAACGCCAAGCCGCTTGCTTAAACGGCACGGTCACATTCAGGCCACTACCACCGTCATCAAAAAACTGACGCGCAGTTACTTCAAAGCCCTCTAACGGTGCAAGTAGCCGCTCATAACTTAATTGACAACCCGTCTGCTCAGCAAACTGGGTGTGAATAAAGGGCGATTGGCTGTGCGCCACTGGATGCCCAATCACGGCGTAGCGTTTCATCATTGACTCACAAACTGATCGGCGCGAGTAAATGCCCAAGTCCGCGTAATATGCAGAACATCGACATCGCGTTTGATTGAATCAGAAAATGGTGCATAAGGCGCTGCCAAAGTCACAATACGCACTGCTGCCTCGTCTAAAATCGTACTGCCTGAAGATTTATCGATTTGTACGCGCTCAAGCGTCCCATCAGCGCGTATCGACACCGTTGCCACCAGTTTGCCATAGACACCCTGATCACGTGCCGCTTTAGGGTAATTTAAATCCCCAATGCGCTCAACCTTCATTCGCCAGTCTTCGATATAACGGGCATAGCTATACTCTTGAGTGCGCGCGCCTACAAACTTACGACGCGGCCGCTGCTGATAACGATTCCAATCTTGATTAATTTGCGCCTCTAGTCGCGCAATCTCAAGGCTACGCGCCACCAAGTCCTGGCCCTCGGGCGTTGGCACTACCGTTGGCTCTTGCTCGGCCGCAAGCACGCGCCGCGCACTCTTTACCTGACTGCTTGGCGCTGGCACCGTCAACAACTCGCGCGCTTGACGCTCAAGCTCAAGCACGCGCCGCCGCGCCAACTGCACTTCTGTCGTTTGTTCATCCTGAGTCACCGCTGGCAAGGGGCTTTTTGCTGCTTGCGGAGTATCCGCATTACCCCCACCATCAAGATTGTGTTGTGCCAAAATTGTAGCGTTAGTGGGCGCATTGGCTGTTTTGGCATTCACCAACACCACGGTCATCGCGGTACTAATTTGCTTTAACTCTGGGCTCAGTACGATAAATTGTACAAACATAATCACCAGCGCATGCACTAATAATGAACTGCAGCTCGCGATACTGATGCGTATTTTTTGATTATAACGTGCGTACCATTGCTGTTCGCTTTTTAACGGAAACAATCCAGAGTAATAACGAATACGGTAGCGTAGCCGAGCACCATGGTGCGACTGCCTTGGCGACTGCGGCCTAGGAAACTGAATCACTTTTTTAGTTGTCGAGTGTTTCATACCACACTTTATACATTGCTATATCCGTATTCTGCAACGCCGTCCGCCATCAAACTACAGCACTATATTCCAGAGTCAAGGCCATTTCTAATAAATCAACCCCACCAATACGCAACTCTACCTGATCGCCAACCGCCACGCCCGATAGAGAAGGCACACGCTGGGTTAGTGGCAGATGTTGCAAGCGCACCAGATTGTCTCGCAACACAACTGCCTTGACACTCGCCATTGCTTCTTGCAATAACCAGCGCAAACTCCAATAACGCTCCATCGCCCGCTGAAACTCCGCATAAGCCTCATAGGCCGCTTCAAAGTCACGCATTGCAGTCAACAAATTTACATCACTTGCTTGATACGCTGGTGAACTGCTTTGCACCATTGCCATTAACTGGCGCTGATTGACTAAATCACAATAACGACGCAATGGCGAGCTCGCCCACATGTAGTGCGACACCCCCAAACCATCATGCGGCCCGGCCGCCGTGCTCGTGCGCACCTTACCACCGCTTTGCACCCTAAATAAACCGGCAATCCCCGCGGCCTGTAAATCACTGGCCCAGGTGCTATTGGCTAAAATCATCAGTTCAGCAACGCTCTGGTCAATCGGCGTGCCCCGTTGACGGCGGGTGATGCTGACTCTGCCGTCAACCACCTGAAAGCCAAACTCAGGTCGATCCTCGTTCGGTGCATTCTCACCCTTACGGATACGGAGCCGATGCGTTGCAAACCGCCACAACCACACCAAGGTATCGGATAGTGGATGGTCGATTACCCCGGTCGCAACGGTCTCGGCATTAAATACCGGCTCTAGCGTCTCGTGACGCAAGTTCTCTGCCACCATCACCTGCTCTAAGCAACTGGAATGATCCAAAATTGAAAAATCATCGGCTACCGTAAAATAAATCGATAAAGCCGGACACACACGACCTGCGGCCAAGCTATAAGTTGCCACTGCCGCTTCCGGTAACATGGTAATTTTATGACCCGGAAAATACACCGTAGACAAACGCTCGCGCGCCAAGCGCTCCCACGGCGAATCCGGTAACAGGCCAAGCGCCGGTGCTGCAATGTGAATCCCTAGGCGAAAGCTGCCATTGCCCATTGGGGTGAGCGAGAATGCATCATCGATTTCAGTGGTCGCCGCGTCATCAATACTATAAGCATGAACAGTCGCAGTAGGCAGATCACTCGCCACTAGCAACTGCGGCAATTCGGGGAAACTCAAGCCTTTAGGAAAGTGCTCGTGAACAAAACGTTGCAGATGATAAGCATGGGTATCGGCAAGTGCACCACACTGCTCTAAAACCCTGAGCGGCGAGCGCTTTAAGAGCACACTAGCCTCTTCCAATGCCTTCCAAGCAACACTGTTTTTATCCGGCTGATAGAGTAACTGATCCAGCAGCGGCACAAAATCTGCAGGTAAGCGAGATTGCGCTAACTCAGCAATATACTCAGCTTTCGCCGCGGCTTGCATACGCTTACGCTCGACGCTCGCGAGCGCCGCCTGTAAGGCCGCTTGTGGCGCTGCTTTATAACGACCCCGACCTTTTTTATAAAAATACATCGGTGCCGCGTGAAGACGAATCAGCACACTGGCAGACTCTAGGACAGAGGGTGCATGGCCGTAATATTCTTCTGCCAAACTCGCACAGGCAAATTCATCCTCACTACAGCATTGCCATAGAAAATCTAAATCAATTGCATCAGCCAACTGTTGCGCTTCAGCCATAAATACCTGATGACTGGGCACGGTAAAACGCAACAACACTGCACTGGCCTTAACCTTGGAGCGTTTGCCATGGGGGGCTTCAACTTGTAACGAAGTCTCGTTATCGGTCAATATGGAACCGACTCGAAACTCGCCCTCTTCTTCATAGAAAACATTCATCGATACAGTTGCCGTTGCTTAAGTGGTTAATTGAGGTGTTTAATTTAGGCGGTTAATTTGGACGGTTAATATGAGCGGTTAATCTATGGTATTCATTTAAAAAGTTACTTTACAAAAGTCATACCAGAATTCTTCTCAAAAATGAATCATCAATATTGTAGATGGTCGGCGGATTATACGCGCCCGCGCTGCCAGTATGCGATGACCTTATCTAAATAATTTACAAATTCCGCACAACCATGATCGCCACCTTCAATCACCTCCGTTAAACAACCCTTATAGCGGCTCAAACCTTCACGATAATCTAATACTTCATCACCACTGGCTGTAATTAACCAATAGCGCTCAACACTAATCTGCGCCACCTCTAAACGCTCCCACTCCAGCAGATGTTGTGGTGTTAGCTCGTAGAACTCACCGGTATATAAATTCCGTTGCATACCAAGCTGCGTTGCCAGCAGCCGATAAGGTCGAATAGCTGGGTTGATTAATACTGCACGCACACCATATCGCTCCACTAAATACGTTGCATAATATCCACCTAAAGAAGAGCCGACCACAGTCACTTGCGCAGGATCCAGGCTGCGCAATAACGCTTCGATTGTAGCCATCGCTTGCAGCGGCTGATGGCCCAAATTGGGTGCCGCATACCACTGTGCAAAACCCAATACCTCCATGCGCTGTTGCAACAAGCACGCCTTATGCGATTGCGCTGAACTATTGAAACCGTGTATATATATCAGCAATTAAACCTCTGTTCATTAAAAAATTTTAACTAAATACTAAACACTAAAATCATATATCTACTTAATAATGAAATTGAAATGAACTCAAAGTGCACTTAAATAAAGTCGATTGATTTAATGTAACGCTAAAATTTAATTTGTATTATTTTTATACAATGGCACTGTAACTCATCGACCAGCCTGTTGTTAGCATGAATATCGCAACAGCAAGTCCACCATTGGCAAGTCTGCCCTTAAGAAGTCCGTCCATATCAGGCGCATCGTTAGTGAGTCAGGTCACTCATCAACTTTTGGATCAAACGCGCTTAGTCTGCGCTCGGTGCAATCCTCGCCAATCGAGCCAATAACTGCTCATGAATGCCGCCGAAGCTACCATTACTCATCACCAACACTTGATCGCCTGCCCGCGCGTTTTGCACTAAGGCCTCTACTAAGGCTGACACAGTCGCGATCACCGTCACGCGCGTGCCTAGGGGCTGCAGAGCCGCTGCTACATCCCAGTCAATGCCACCGCTGTAACAATAAACCTGATCAGCATTCATCAAGCTCTCGGCCAGCGCCTGCTTCATCACACCCAATTTCATGGTATTCGAGCGCGGCTCGATCACTGCAATAATTCGCGCCGAACCAACGCGTTGGCGTAAACCGGCTAGGGTCGTGGCTATCGCTGTTGGATGATGCGCAAAATCGTCATAAACAGCAACCTCAGCAACCACACCACGCAATTCCATACGGCGCCGTACATTTTGAAACCGAAACAAGGCAGAGATCGCATGAGCCACTGGCACTCCGACATGACGCGCAGCAATAATGGCTGCCAATGCATTCATCCGATTATGCTCACCCAACAAAGCCCACTCGACACGACCCTCTGTCTGGCCATGATGTAGCACACTAAATCCGGTAGCGTCTGCTGCTGTCACTTGCCATTCGCCATCTGCACCAAAGCGCGCCAATGGCGTCCAAGCACCGCGCGCTAACACCCGATCTAATGCCGACAGCCCCGCTTGCGCAACAATCAAACCATTATTAGGTAAGGTGCGTACTAAGTGATGAAACTGTGTTTCAATCGCCGTCAAATCTGTGAATATATCTGCATGATCAAACTCTAGATTATTCAACACTACCGTGCGCGGCTTGTAATGAATAAATTTAGAACGCTTATCAAAAAATGCCGTGTCATATTCATCGGCTTCAATCACAAAAAATGGGCTGTCTGTCAGGCGGGCGGAGACGTCAAAATTTTGTGGCACCCCTCCAATTAAAAAACTCGGATTCAAACCCGCGTCCTCTAAGATCCACGCTAACAGTGCGCTCGTGGTGGTTTTGCCATGCGTGCCTGCGACCCCTAAGACCCAACGACCTTGCAACACATGATCAGCTAACCACTGCGGGCCAGAAGTGCAAGGCAACCCTTGGGCGAGTATCGCTTCCATCAAGGGGTTACCACGCGTAACAACATTACCAACAACATAGACGTCGGGAGCCAAATCAACTTGCTCTTCCCCATAGCCTTGGATTAGCGTGATGCCCTGTGCCGCTAATTGCGTACTCATTGGCGGGTAGACATTAGCATCACAACCCGTGACGCGATGGCCGGCCGCGCGCGCGAGCACTGCCAAGCCACCCATAAACGTGCCGCAAATACCTAAAATATGGATATGCATCATTCAACCTAAAATAAATAATATAGAGTCACTCAATACTGCACCATTCATGGGTACAACCAACACAGCCACATCCCGTTATATTACATTCACCATCATAATCTGCGCACAATCTCCAGCCACATCCACATACACACCCACACCCACATTCTCAAACTGTCGTTGATAAGTCTATTTCCGGATGGGTTGCAGAACGCGTAGCGGCCAGCGCTAGATTGTCTTGTGCGCGATAAGTAAACACCGCCGAGAGCTTGGTCTGAGTTGTTTGATTGCGGCCAGCCGCATGAAATAATTGGCTATGAAAAAACAAAGCATCCCCAGGCGCTAGGGTCACTGCATATTGTTGCGCTAATAACGCAGCATTATCAGGATGCTCTGGTCGTAAGAATTGTGCGGCATCTAACTGCTGGGCAGCACATTCCACCCGATGCGAACCCGGCAACACATTTAAGCAACCGTTCTCTACGCGCTCCTCGCCCAAGGCAATCCACAAGGAAATCAACTCGGGGCGCTGATATGACCAATAACGAATATCGCGGTGCCAGCCAGTGACGCTACTAAACGACGGGGCTTTGGTCATCACACAATTATGGTGGGCTTGCACTAACACCACGGGTTGCATGAACATTTGCTCTAAACACGCGACCACTGTTGGCGCTGTTGCTTGATTACGAAACACTACATCACGATCACAGGATTGCAGCAAACGCCTCACCGTGCGCCCGCCTGGCGCTTGACGCGAGGCGGGCGCACCCGGATATTGGGTGTCAGCTTCAAACTCTAAGGGCTCGACCAATGCCGCCAAATCGCGTTCAGCAACTGCCCGCATCGCTACACGCGTCTCCTCCGAGAGCAGGCCACGCAGCACTAAAAATCCATCACGGTTAAACCCCGCTAATTCATCGGCATTGAGGCTGCGCGGGCGCTTGCTATTCACAGCGCTACACCAGCGTCAAAAACCCCCTGAACGATCATGTAGGCTCGTATCCCAATACTGGCGCCAACCAACGCTCTACTTCTGAAACGACCTGACCTTTACGTCGCGCGTAGTCTACGACTTGATCGCGTGCAATCTTACCCACTGCAAAATAACGTGCTTGCGGATGCGCTAAATAAAATCCACTGACTGCAGAGGCTGGCCACATCGCATAGGATTCGGTGAGCTGCATATCAATTTTCGCGGCCGGCAAACAGCTAAAGAGCGAACCCTTTTCGGTATGGTCTGGGCAGGCCGGATAGCCTGGCGCCGGTCGAATCCCCTGATAAGACTCTGCAACTAATGCCGTGATATCTAGGGCCTCATCACGCGCATACCCCCAAAACTCACGCCGCACACGCACATGCAATAGCTCGGCAAAGGCTTCCGCTAGGCGGTCGGCCAACGCTTTGAGTAGGATTGCCGAATAATCATCGTTGGCTTTTTCAAAACGTGCTAGCGGTTGCTCGCTGCCATGAATACCCACCGCAAAAGCACCGATGTGATCTGCCACCCCACTGCCCTGTGGGGCAATATAATCGGCTAAACACTGATTACGCTGACCCGTAGGTTTCTGGTTCTGCTGCCGCAAATTATGCCAAACCATATGCGTTTTAGTACGAGATGCATCGGTATAGATCGCAATATCGTCTTGATCGACACTAGCGGCAGCAAACAAACCAAACGTGCCGTGCGCCGTCAACCACCGACCTTCGATGATTTTTTTCAGCATCGCTTGCGCATCTGCGAATACCTTCCGTGCCTCAATGCCGACCACGGCATCGTCCAGAATTGCCGGATACGGACCAGCAAGATCCCATGTCTGGAAAAATGGGCCCCAATCAATGTAACGCGCTATCTCTGCTAAGTCATAGTTACGTAAGACCTTGACACCGAGCATCTCAGGCTGCGGTGGCACGTCCCGGGACCAATCAATCGCCACACCATTGGCACGTGCCGCCTCTATCGTAATTAACTGCGGCCCGGTCTTACCAGCGTGCTGTTCACGAGCGCGCTGCTGGGTTGCCAACAAGTTATCGATATAGCCTTGGCGCTGATCCGAAGAGAGCAAGCTCGAGCACACACTGACACTGCGTGACGCATCTGGCACCCACACCACTGGCCCTTGATAATGCGGCGCAATTTTGACTGCGGTATGTACGCTAGAGGTGGTCGCGCCGCCAATTAACAAGGGAATAGTCATGCCGGCACGTTGCATCTCGCGAGCGTTATGCGCCATCTCCTCGAGTGAGGGCGTAATTAAACCAGACAAGCCAATAATATCCGCACCCTCACGCGCTGCGACTTCGGCAATCTGCGACCATGGCACCATCACGCCCATATTCACGACTTCATAGTTATTGCATTGCAAGACTACGGCGACGATATTTTTACCAATATCATGTACATCACCCTTCACCGTTGCTAAAACAATCTTACCCTTAGGCTTTAAATCGCCTAGGCGTGCCTTTTCGGCCTCTATGTACGGAATTAAATGGGCAACGGCTTGCTTCATCACTCGGGCCGACTTCACTACTTGCGGTAAAAACATCTTACCTGCACCAAACAAATCGCCCACCACATTCATGCCATCCATCAACGGCCCTTCGATCACCTGAATCGGGCGACCACCTGCAGCGTCAATTTGCAAGCGCATCTCTTCGGTGTCTTCAACTATCCATTGCGTGATGCCTTTCACAAGCGCGTGCGTGAGACGCTCTCCCACCGGTGCGTCGCGCCACGCCAAGTCTTCGACCTGCACCCTACCCGCGCCCTTCACGGTATTGGCAAACGCCACCATCCGCTCGGCCGCATCAGGGCGCCGATTAAATAAAATATCTTCTACATGCTCCAGCAAATCTTTCGGAATTTCATCAAACACACCGAGCTGACCTGCGTTGACAATTGCCATACTCAAACCCGCTTGAATGGCATGATATAAAAATACGGTATGGATGGCCTCACGCACCGCATCATTGCCACGAAACGAGAACGAAATGTTAGATAAACCACCACTGATTCGAGCGTGCGGCAGATTCTGACGAATCCAACGCGTTGCATCCATGAAATCAATCCCGTAACGATCGTGCTCTTCGATACCGGTAGCAATTGCAAAAATATTTGGATCGATAATAATATCTTCGGCCGGAAAACCAATTTCATTCACTAAAACATCGTACGCCGTACGTGAAATTTCAATGCGACGTTGATAAGTGTCCGCTTGTCCTTTTTCATCAAAGGCCATCACTACCACGGCCGCACCATAACGCCGTGCAAGCCGTGCTTGTGCTCGAAAAGAATCCAACCCTTCCTTCATGCTGATCGAATTAACAATGGCCTTGCCTTGCACACACTTCAAGCCCGCCTCAATCACATCCCACTTCGAGGAGTCGATCATTACGGGCACCCGCGAGATATCTGGCTCGGAGGCAATCAAACTCAAAAAAGTAGTCATCGCCAACTGCGAATCAAGCATCGCCTCATCCATGTTGATATCGATGATTTGCGCGCCACTCTCCACTTGCTGACGAGCCACTGCAACAGCCGCTGTATAGTCACCAGCTAAAATCAGCTTGGCAAACGCTCGTGATCCTGTGACATTAGTGCGCTCGCCCACGTTCACAAATAAAGAATCGTCGCCAATATTGAGCGCTTCCAAACCCGAGAGTCGAGTCTTGTGTTCAATCGTCGGAATGGCGCGAGGAGGGCAATGCGCAATCGCCTCGGCAATAGCACGAATGTGCGCCGGCGTCGTACCACAACAACCACCTGCAATATTAATAAAGCCACTGGTGGCAAAATCCAATAAGTAATTTGCAGTTTGCTCTGGCGATTCATCGTAACCGGTGGGCGCTAAGGGATTGGGTAGACCAGCATTCGGATAAGCACATACAAAAGTATCGGCTACCCGCGACAATTCTTCGATGTACGGCCGCATCAACTTCGCACCTAGCGCGCAATTCAAACCGATCGATAGCGGTTTAGCATGTCGCACCGAATTCCAAAAAGCTTCTGGCGTCTGACCCGACAAGGTCCGCCCTGAAGCATCGGTGATGGTGCCCGAGATCATCACTGGCAGACGCACTGCATGCGCCTCAAAATATTGGTCAATGGCAAATAAAGCTGCCTTGGCATTCAAGGTATCAAACACTGTCTCTACCATCAGCACATCACAACCGCCATCAATCAAACCCCGCACCGCTTCGGTGTAGGTCACCACCAATTGATCAAAGTTGATGTTACGAAAACCTGGATCATTCACATCCGGCGAAATGGAAGCCGTACGATTGGTAGGCCCCAAAGTGCCAGCCACAAACCGCGGCTTTTGCAAGTTTTGCACTTCATAGCGGTCAGCAGCGGCGCGTGCCAACTTGGCCGCCTCTAGATTGAGTTCGTAGACCAAATCCTCCATGTGATAGTCGGCCATCGCCACCGCGGTGGAGTTAAACGTGTTGGTCTCGATAATGTCGGCGCCAGCGTCTAAGTATTGCTCGTGAATTTCACGGATGATGTGCGGCTGGGTTAGGGTCAGTAAATCATTATTCCCCTTCACCTCATGGGCAAAATCACGGAAGCGATGCCCTCGATAGGCGGCTTCATCGAGTTTATAATTTTGAATCATGGTACCCATCGCACCATCCAGAATCATAATACGTTGCGCGAGGAGTTGTGGAAGCTGTTGAATTCTAGAAGCAGTCATACCCAAGGGGCGCAAGAGGCGCTCTATTTAAGTTAAGCAACAAAATGAAGCGCAGGCTGCATCATTAATCTTGCCCATACGTCATCAAAGTATTAATTTTATCATGGGCTTAGTCTAGCCTAGGTAGCAATTACCAGCACCAATGCCCCAAGCGAGCAGATCAACCTTTATAATGACCAAAATTGTGTAACGAAACGAGTCGCCATGAAACATCTAGAACCCCTAGCTGCCTATGATTTCTTAAAGCAAAACCCCAATTCGGTGTTTATCGACTGTCGTAGTGAAATGGAATATCTGTTTGTCGGCCACCCCGTTGGTGCCATCTTAGTGCCATGGAATGACGGCCCGAACTGGGATGTGAACCCGCACTTTGTCGCCCACGTCAAAAAAGCCGCCAGTGTAGATCGCCCAATTGTGATTATCTGCCGCAGCGGCAATCGCTCGCTCGATGCGGGGCGCGCGCTCGAGGCCGCTGGCTTTACCCAAATCTATAACGTCTTACATGGCTTTGAGGGCGAACTCGACGAGCAACACCATCGCAATGAGCAATCCGGTTGGCGCTTCGCAGGCCTACCTTGGGAGCAGTGCTAGAATTATATAAGTATCTGATTTTATTAATTATTTTTAATGGCTGCGACGCTCTCTAGGTGTCGATAAGCCCACCACAACGCACCGGCTAGGGCAGCAAAGGTGGCCATGGTGCAAGCCAAGCCCAACGCGCTGCCAGACACCCAAGGCGAGATCACACCGGCAGTCACTCCAGCTAAAAAGCTATGCGCAAAGCCTTGATACGATGAAGTCATTCCGCGTAATTGCGGAAACCGATCCAACGCCAACAAAGACACACTGGGCATAGTCATCGACATCCCAATGGTATAGAGCATCACTGGCAACACCGTCCACGGCAATGCCGGCGGCCACACACTACAATAGAACACATTCAGGGTTGCCGCCGTGCCCATCACGCAATAGCCCACAAACACCGTACGCTCAGGCGTTAGCCGATCCGCAAGCCGTCCCGACAAAAACGCCCCGCCCATCACCCCACTAATCCCTGGCACAAACAACCATGCAAAATCGCGTTCGGTTAAGCCCAGCAATTGGTAGATCACTGCCGGTGCTGACACCACATACAGAAAAAACCCTGAAAAATTAAACGCAATCACGGTGCACAACATCAGCAAGCGCCGATCCCTGGCCAAGCGCCCATAATTTGCGAACAATACCCGCGCCCGAAATGGGATACGGTTGGCGGCAGGGTGGGTCTCAGGCAAACGATAGGCGACGACTATCCACAACACGCCACTGTAGGCGACTAAAAACCAAAAGATCGCCCGCCAACCACTGCTTGCTTGCAACCACCCGCCAATGACTGGAGCGATCGCCGGCGCAATTCCAAAAATCATAGTCACCACCGACATCAAGCGCTGGGCGGGCGGCCCCTCTAAGCTGTCGCGAATAATCGCGCGCCCAACAATAATCCCCGAACCAGCAGCCAACCCTTGCACTGCGCGCCATGCCAACAAATGACTAAAATCGCTAGCCACTGCACAGCCAACGGCTGATACCAAATACACCAACAGGCTCCCCAAAATCACCGGTCGCCGCCCCACCGCATCAGACACCGTACCGTGAAACAAAGTCATCACAGCTAGGGTGAATAAATACACACTCAAGGTTTGCTGCATTTGTGCCGGGGTCGCTTGCAACTCACGCGCAATATACGGAAACGCCGGTAAATAAGTGTCTATGGTAAATGGCCCGACCATTGCTAATGCCGCCAATAGCACCGCCAGCGCTGGCAGTGCCATCGGCATGTGATGACGCGCACCACTCATGGTCTATCCATACGCCGGTATTGGATCGCCTCGGCGATATGGGCAGCCTCCACTGTCGCTGTGCCTGATAAATCAGCAATCGTGCGCGCCACCCGCAACAACCGATGGTAGGCACGCGCCGACAATCCCAAACGCGTCAGTGCTTGTTGTAACAACGCCTCACCCCGCGCATCTGGCGCACAAAAGGTATTCACCTCGCCACTGGCGATGAGATGATTGGGCTTATCCTGACGCGCCAGCGCACGCGCGCGCGCAACCGCCACCCGCGCCCGCACTGTCGCCGAATCCTCGGCCACTGCCACCCCGCTTAACTCAGTTGCTGCCAATGCCGGCACTTCGAGTTGCAAATCAATCCGATCCAGCAATGGTCCGGAAATCTTGCCACGATAGCGAGCCACCTGATCTGGGGTGCAACGACACCGCCCGTTATAGTGCCCTAAATAACCACAAGGACACGGATTCATGGCCGCAACTAATTGAAATTGCGCAGGAAAATCTACTTGCCGGGCAGCGCGTGACACCGTAATCCGGCCCGACTCTAAAGGTTCACGCAAGACCTCTAAGACACGCCGCTCAAACTCCGGCAACTCATCCAGAAATAACACGCCATGGAGCGCCATCGAAATTTCGCCCGGGCGGGGTTGACTACCACCCCCCACCAAAGCCACCGCAGAGGCAGTGTGATGGGGTGCGCGAAACGGCCGGCGGCGCCAGCATCGGGGATCAAAACCCTGAGACCCAATCGACTGAATAGCGGCGGCCGCTGTCGCCTCAGCTGTCGTCATCGGCGGCAAAATGCCGGGCAGGCGCTGTGCCAACAAAGTCTTACCCGTGCCCGGCGGCCCGATAAACAACAGGCTATGACCACCGGCGGCAGCAATCTCGAGTACGCGGCGCGCCTGCGCCTGACCGCGCACGTCTGCCAAATCGGGGTAATCAACCGCTGTCACAGTATCTGTGGGCGGGGTCAGCGCTAGACCTTCACCCGCGGCAATATGCGCGCATACCGCCATTAAATGCGGGGCAGCATAGACCTCGGCATTGACGGCTAAGGCCGCCTCTGGCGCACTGGCCGCAGGCAGGATAAACGCTCGCCCCTCACCGGCCACCGCTAGCGCCATCGCCAACGCGCCACGCACCGGTCGCAACTCACCGGTCAGCGCCAACTCGCCAGCAAATTCATAAGCTCCAAGACGCGTCATCGGCACTTGCCCCGACGCCGCTAAAATACCCACGGCAATCGGCAAATCAAAGCGCCCAGACTCCTTGGGTAAATCAGCAGGGGCTAAATTTACCGTGATCCGGCGATTCGGAAACTCAAACCCAGCATTTTGGAGCGCAGCGCGCACCCGATCCTTGGCCTCTTTGACCTCGGCCTCGGGCAGACCCACCATATTAAGCGCCGGCAAGCCATTGGCGAGATGCACCTCCACCGTCACCAAAGGGGCATGCATACCCGCGAGTGCGCGGCTATATAAAACAGCTGTTGCCACAACCAGGCTTTCTCAACATCAGCACGCGCCTAGGCATTCTTGCGTGCTTGCTCCAGTTCGCTGACTTTGCGCTCTAGGGCCACCAATTGTTGCTGGGTGCGTTGCAAGAGCTCACGCTGAATATCAAATTCCTCGCGGGTCACCAACTCTAGGCGTCCTAACACGCTGCCTATGGCTGCCCGCACATTCCGATCAAAATCAGCCATTGGGCCTTGCGCCATAACCGACTTCAATTTCTCATTCAATTCGGTGAATAATTGCTGATTCATCATACCCTCTAGCCTCGCTTATTTAAGACACACCACGCGCCCTATCGACCGTGCAGTGTAACAAGAACCACTCCACAGCGTCACTGTTACCGCAGTTACATTTTAGATACACTCAAAACAGCATCGGTTCAATTTAATCACTATCAAACTGGCACCCTTGATCAATATTGTGCAAAATTATGGTGCAATCGTCGTGCTCAGTGCACCGTGATGGAGCATGTCACCGCCTCTGTCATCAGCAAAAAAATATAAGCCATTGATTTTTAATGGTTTTATATCTGGCACGGTATCTGCTGTAAGTTCATTGCAGTTCTGTTAAACATTTTGTCATTACTAAAAGGAAATTCCATGTTTAAAAAAACCCTAATCGCCGGACTCATAACAGGCGCGTTCGCATCCGCAGCGATGGCAGCCGATGCCCCTACGCCTGAGCACACGCTCACCGGTAACGTTGGTGTCTACAGCCAATACATTTTCCGTGGCTTAACCCAAACCAACAAAAACCCAGCCCTACAAGGCGGTTTTGACTATGCGCACGCTAGTGGTTTATATGCAGGCACTTGGATGTCCAACATCAGTTGGTTGTCTGACAGCCCAACAGTAACTGGTTACAAAAGCAGCGCGCTAGAGATGGACTTCTATGGCGGCTACAAAGGCTCACTAGGTGGTGATGTTGGCTACGATGTTGGCGTATTGCAATACTACTATCCAGGCAACTTTAGCTCCACAACCTATACCGGCACCGTTAAAGCTGACACACTTGAAGCCTATGGTGCGTTGAGCTGGAAATGGTTAAGCGCCAAGTATTCACAAAGCATCAACAAGAACACTTTTGGCGTCAGCAACAGCAAAAATACTTATTACCTCGATTTAGCCGCTACTGTGCCAGTGACTGATTCAGTGAATGTGGTTGCGCATTACGGTATGCAAAAGTATGACGGTGGCACCAACGATAAATACTATTCATACAATGACTGGAAAGTTGGTGCAACTTATACACTACCTAAGGATTACTCTGTCGGCTTTTACTACACCAATACCGATATGACTAATACGCAGAAGGCAAGCTACAAAAACACCTTGGGCACTTACATGGGCAAAGAAGCTTACACAGTATACGTTGCAAAAACCTTTTAACTTTTTGATTTAAAACCGGAGCCTGTTGCAAGACAGGCTCCACCAATCGGGGACATGATATGAAACTTGTTACGGCCATCATCAAGCCGTTCAAACTAGACGAAGTGCGGGAAGCCCTGTCTGCCATCGGCGTGACCGGCATTACCGTGACTGAAGTTAAAGGTTTTGGACGGCAAAAAGGACACACAGAACTCTACCGCGGCGCAGAATATGTAGTGGATTTTCTGCCCAAGATTAAAGTAGAGGCTGCAATCAAAACCGAGCTTCTCGAGCAGGCGATAGAAGCGATCGAAAAATCAGCGAATACTGGCAAGATTGGTGACGGCAAGATTTTCGTCTCCGACTTAGAGCAAGTGATTCGTATCCGCACCGGTGAAACCGGCGCTGACGCCCTTTGATTGGAGACTCTCATGAAAACTGTTTGTGCCATACTCGCGTTGTGTAGTGCGTTCCTGCTATTCGGAACCCCCACCTTCGCACAAGACAAAGCCGCTGATCCTGCGGCTGCTGTAACCGCTGCCCCAGCTGCTGCACCGGCTGCCGCACCGGCTGCGGCCCCTGGCCCAACCCCTAATAAAGGGGATACCGCTTGGATGATGGTGTCTACAGTCTTGGTCATTCTAATGACCGTGCCTGGACTCGCTTTATTCTACGGCGGTATGGTACGCGCCAAAAATACCCTATCCGTGCTGATGCAGGTCTACGTCGTGTTCTCGATGTGTATCGTGCTGTGGGCGATTTATGGTTACACCTTAGCCTTTGGCAGTGCCGGCACCTTTATTGGTGGCTTGGAGAAACTGTTCCTGCTTGGTATCACACCCGACTCGGTGAGCGCTACCTTTAGTAAAGGGGTTGTGATTCCTGAGTATGTATTCTTTGCCTTCCAAGCAACGTTTGCTGGCATTACCCCCGCTTTGATTGTGGGTGCGTTTGCCGAGCGGATGCGCTTCTCTGCGGTGTTGCTGTTCATCTTGATCTGGTTCACGTTCTCCTACTTGCCCATGGCACACATGGTTTGGTATTGGGACGGTCCCGATGCGATCACAGATGCCGCTTCACTTGAGAAAGTCACCGCTGCTGCAGGTTTCTTGTGGGCAAAAGGTGCGCTCGACTTCGCTGGTGGCACGGTGGTGCACATCAACGCCGGTATCGCAGGCTTGATCGGTGCCTACTTGGTGGGTAAGCGGGTTGGTTACGGCAAAGAGCCGATGACTCCACACAGCCTGACCTTAACCATGGTGGGGGCGGCCTTGTTGTGGGTGGGTTGGTTTGGATTTAACGCCGGCTCTAACCTCGAAGCTACTGGCACTGCAACCCTGGCCCTAGTCAATACCTTGCTCGCTACCGCTGCTGCTGCAGTATCGTGGATGGTGTTTGAGTGGTTGATCAAAGGCAAGCCTTCCATGCTGGGTGCAGCCTCTGGTTCAGTCGCTGGATTAGTGGCTATTACCCCAGCTTGCGGTTTTGTCGGCCCCATGGGTGGCATCATCATCGGCTTGAGCGCAGGTGTGGTCTGCCTCTGGGGTGTGAATGGTCTGAAGCGCCTACTCGGTGCCGATGACGCACTCGATGTGTTTGGTGTGCATGCGGTTGGCGGCATCTTAGGCTCCATCCTCACCGGTGTGTTTGTCTCCCCTGAACTCGGTGGCACTGGCGTCTACGACTATGTTGCTAACAAAGTCGCTGACTTTGACATGGCGACCCAAGTCATTGCACAGTGCTGGGCAGTAGGCGTTGCCTTAGTCTGGTCTGGTGTAGTGGCACTGATTGCTTACAAGATTGTCGATGCCATGGTTGGATTACGGGTTCCTGAAGAAGTTGAACGCGAAGGCCTGGACATCAACGAACATGGTGAGAAAGCCTATCACCTGTAAGCGTTGTGCCGCAGTTCTCAGTAGTTGCAGTATTTTGTTGTAGTGGTATGCGTAGTAAACGGTAGCGGTCAGCGTTCTCGAGTGTAGCCTCCTTAACGCTGACTTAAACTGGTAACTTGTTGATTAAATTGGTATTTCCTCAGGGCTTTGCGGGCGCCTCGGCGCCCGCTTTTTTTGATCGTTTAATGACCGTTTGATGACAGTAGCCACTACATCATCAGTCACAGCGCGCGGCCCAAGATCAGCTACAATCCGGGTCTATGACTGTCCCTAGACTCACTACCGCCCTGACTGGCCCGATCCAAGAGCTCGAGCGCCAAATCCTCCACGCCATGCCCGATATCGAGCATTGGCTACGTAGCCAATGGCAAGAGCATTCCACGCCGTTCTACGCCTCGGTCGACTTACGTAACGCCGGCTTCAAGCTCGCCCCAGTCGACACTAACTTATTCCCCGGCGGCTTTAATAATCTTAACCCCGACTTCCATCCACTGTGCGTGCAAGCGGCGATGATTGCCATCGAAAAAGCCTGTCCCGATGCCCATCGCATCGTACTGGTCCCAGAGAACCACACTCGGAATCTGTTCTATTTACAAAATGTCGCGCAACTGGCTGCGATCTTGCGCCACGCTGGCGTCGAGGTGCGCATCGGCAGTCTGTTGCCTGAAATCACGACTCCGACAGCATTTGAGTTACCCAATGGTCAAACCCTACTGCTTGAGCCTCTTCGCCGCGTCGGTAATCGTCTTTTGGTTGGGGATTGCGACCCCTGCGTGGTCTTACTGAACAATGATTTATCAGGCGGGGTGCCTGCAATCTTAGAGAATCTCGAGCAAACCGTGCTCCCACCGATTCATACCGGTTGGTATGCTCGCCGCAAGTCAAATCATTTTGCCGCCTACAACGATGTGGTCAAGGATTTTGCAAACCTGTTGAGCATAGACCCTTGGGTGATTAATCCGTATTTTGAAAAGTGCGGCAAAATCGACTTTCAAACCCGCCAAGGCGAAGCCTGTCTTGAGGGCTATGTCTCTGAAATCCTCACCGACATTCGTCAAAAATATACTGAATATGGCATTAAGGAAGAGCCATTTGTCATTGTGAAAGCCGACGCCGGCACCTACGGCATGGGCATCATGACGGTGAAAGACCCCAGTGAAGTCAAAGGCTTAAACCGTAAGCAACGCAACAAAATGGCGGTCGTCAAAGAAGGCTTATCGGTGCAAGATGTGATTGTGCAAGAAGGTGTGTATTCGTTTGAAACCGTAGGAGAGGCGGTAGCCGAGCCCGTGGTCTATATGATCGATCACTTTGTGGTGGGTGGATTTTATCGGGTGCACGGCGGCCGTGGCACCGACCAAAACTTGAACGCCCCTGGCATGCAATTCTCGCCCTTGGCCTTTGCCGAACCCTGCTCCTCACCCAACCCACTAGACCCTGGCTGTCCACCCAATCGTTTCTATGCCTATGGCGTGATTGCCCGCTTGGCCTTGCTGGCTGCAGCGATTGAAATTGAACGGATGGCGCCATGAAGCTTGCCTTTATTGTCGACCCGCTCGCGAGCTTTAATCTCAAAAAAGACACTACTTACGCCATGATGGTTGAAGCCGCAGCACGCGGCCACACCCTCTACGCATTCCAACAAGACGATTTGGCCTGGCATAAACACCAAGTCAGCGCACACGCAGCCGAACTACAACTCACAGGCAGCACCCCCGATTGGTTTCACCTGCAACCTGCCACCACCATCGTCTTAAGCGACTTTGATGCGGTTATCATGCGTAAAGACCCGCCCTTTGATATGGAATATATCTACAGCACTTATTTGCTGGAATTGGCTGAGCGCGGGGGCGCGCGCATTTTCAATCGACCGCAAGCCATCCGTGATTACAACGAAAAAATGGCCATTGCGCGTTTTGCCGAATTTACTGCGCCCTCTTTGGTCACCCGCAAGCTCGACTGGTTGCAAGACTTTATCGACAGCCATACTGATGTCATCTTAAAGCCCCTAGACGGCATGGGCGGCGCGTCGATATTCCGAGTGGGTGCCACTGACCCCAATCGCAACGTCATCCTCGAGACGCTGACTGCACACGGTCAGCGCACCATCATGGCGCAACGCTATATCCCCGCAATCAGCGCCGGCGACAAACGCGTCTTAGTGATCGGGGGCGAGCCCGTGCCTTACTGCCTAGCGCGAATCCCCAAAGCCGGTGAGACTCGCGGCAACTTGGCGGCTGGCGGTACTGGCGTAGCCCAAGCGCTCAACGCCCGTGAGCGACAAATTGCCGAAGCCCTGGGACCACAGCTCATCGCCGCCGGACTACTGCTCGTTGGGCTCGATGTGATCGGTGATTACCTCACAGAAGTGAACGTCACCAGCCCTACCTGCTTCCAAGAAATCACCACGCAGACCGGCTGTAACGTTGCCGCTATCTTCATGAATTCATTGGAAAAAATTATTAAGTGAGTGCGTGCAAACATGACCCTGAACTTCGCCTCAACTAAGCGCTAGGCCATGATTGGTATCCTCATCATTAGCCATAACACCTTAGGTCAAAGCCTGATCGAATGTGCGGTCCAGATGCTCAATCAGCCACTGCCGCAATTACGCTATCTCGGACTCGACCATCAAGCTGACCCTAGCGCACTACTCCCCATAGCCCGCCAAGCGGTGGCCGACATCAATAGCGGTGCCGGCGTGCTGATACTCACCGATATGTATGGGGGCTCGCCCTCAAATCTGTGCGCACAGTTAGTCGATGCCGGCCACATCGAAGCAGTAGCTGGTGTAAATCTACCGATGCTCATTCGTGCCCTCACCTATCGCGAGCAATCGCTTGCGCTCATGGTCAGCAAAGCCATCAGTGGCGGCAGCGAGGGCGTATTACGCCTATCCTCTCCAAGCACAACGGTGATTCATGCTGCAACAACACGTTGAAATCATTAATCGCTTGGGCTTACACGCCCGCGCCTCTGCCAAGCTCTCGCAACTCGCGGGTAGTTACACCTGCGAAGTCTGGCTCACCCGTAATCAGCAACGGGTCAATGCCAAAAGCATTATGGGGGTGATGATGTTAGCCGCCAGCCAAGGCACTCGCATCACCATTGAAACCGATGGTAGCGACGAGGTCGCCGCCTTACAAGCACTAGTGACTTTAGTAGCCGAGCGGTTCGGAGAGAGCGACTAACCTTGGGGAGCGCTACATGAGTCTCAGTCTTCACGGCATTGGCGCCGGTAACGGGATCATGATTGGTCGCGCCCACCTGCATCACCCTAGCCTACTCAGTATCCCGCACTACCGCATCACTCCAGAACAAGTTGACGCTGAGTGCGCGCGCTTTAACCAAGCACACGCTGCGGTGAGACAGGAATTAGAAACACTACACCAGCGCCTCCAGACCGAAGCACCTAGCGAGCTATCCGCCCTCATCGGTGTGCATCTGATGATCCTGAATGATGCACCGCTCAAGGATGCGCCAATTGCACAAATTACAACACTGCTGTGCAATGCGGAATGGGCACTGCATACCCAAACGGCAGCCATTACCCAGCAATTCAACACCATCAGCGACGCCTATCTGCGGGAGCGGCGCAACGACATCTTACAAATTTCCCAGCGCTTGATGCGGGTCTTGCTCGGGCAAACCAAGCTCTCGCAACTCCCCACCGCTCATAATAGTGAATTGCGGATCTTAATTGCTCATGACTTATCTCCGGCCGAGGTCATTGACCTCAACGCCCATGGCTTTAGTAGCTTTGTCACCGACTTAGGGGGCGCGACCTCGCACAGCGCGATCGTCGCCCGCAGCCTAAATATCCCCTGCGTGGTCGCCCTCCACCATGCTTTGCTCTGGCTACAACAAGATGATCTCGTTATTGTTGATGGTAATCACGGGGTATTAATCATAGACCCCGACCCGCAAGTGCTGGCTGAATACACACAAAGGCAAGCGCAACAACGCCTAACACAGCAACAACTCGCGACCCTACGCGATATCCCAGCACAATCCATCGATGGTCAGGCAATACGCCTGCACGCCAATATCGAACGCCCCAGCGATGTGGCTGGCGCCCTCGCTCAAGGGGCAACGGGTATTGGATTGTTTCGTAGCGAGTTTTTATTTCTCAATCGCCGCGAACTACCTGACGAAGAAGAACAATTTGAGGCCTATCGTCAAGCACTCACCGCCAGTCCACACTACCCAGTGACAATACGCACCTATGATTTAGGGGCCGATAAAACCATTGCCGAGCAACTACGCACTTCTGCTAACCTCGCACTAGGTCTGCGGGCCATTCGCCTGTGCTTATCCGAACCCAAACGATTTTTGATTCAATTACGCGCACTCTACCGAGCATCACCATATGGGCAATTAAAGATCCTGATCCCCATGCTGATGAGCGCCTCGGAAATTGACCAAACCCTGAGTTTAATAGCCCAAGCCAAAGCCAGCTTAGTGGCGGACGGCCTCACTTTTAACCCGGCAGTGCCGATTGGCGCAATGGTGGAAATCCCAGCTGCCGCACTAGCTCTCGATTTATTCACCAAACGCTTTGACTTTCTGTCCGTGGGCACCAATGACTTATTGCAATATCTGCTGGCGATAGGCCGCACCGATAACGCAGTTGCCCATCTATACGATCCACTGCATCCTGCAGTGCTCTTTGTGTTAGCCCATATATTCAAACATGCGACAAACACTGGCATACCCTTCAGTATTTGTGGCGAAATGGCCGGCGACGTGCGCTTAACTCGGCTACTCCTAGGCTTGGGGCTACGCGAGTTCTCCATGCACGCCACGCAATTGCCCGAGATTAAGCAACGCATCCTGCACACCGATATTCAAACGGCAACGCCCCTAGCCCAACAAATGCTACTCACTAGCGAACCGCAGCAATTGCACCAATTACTCGAACAGATTAACCACTAAACACACGCCGCTCATCCAAGCGCCCGTTGACAAGCGACTAAGGCACGGGTAAGGTAGTCGCTTAAATTAAATCAGTGTAGTGGCGCCGATTTGCGATCAGCTTGCGGGCGCCTAATAAATCCGGCTAAAGAGACCATTGTATTCTCCAAACCCCGGCGCGCAAGCTTCGGGGTTTTTGTATTTTTACGACCTTCAATTACGAGTATTAATTTCGACTATTAATGACGACTGTCAAAGCAATATAGACATGCGTAAACGCAGTATTCACATTGGTAAAAGGTATCGCCAAATCGTTGCACCACTATTGATCATGAACTTGCACCCACTCATCCAAGCCATCACCCTATGATATCGACCACTACACCCTCATCGATAGGCATTGTAATGCCGCGTAGCATGGATTTTAAGCAAGCCCTGCCCCTCCAATGCGGTACGGTATTGAGTGAATATACGCTGGCCTACGAAACCTACGGCACCTTAAACACCAACGCCTCGAACGCGGTCTTGGTCTGTCATGCACTGAATGCCTCGCATCATGTCGCTGGCGTCTACGCTGATCAACCCCATAACATCGGCTGGTGGGACAATATGATTGGACCTGGCAAACCGCTGGATACCGATCGCTTCTTTGTGATTTGTATTAATAATCTAGGTGGCTGTCATGGCTCGACTGGCCCCCTCAGTATCAATCCACAAACCGAACAGCCCTGGGGCGGTCACTTCCCCATGATCACTGTGGAGGACTGGGTCGATGCCCAAGCGCGTCTGGCTGATGCCATCGGTATTCAACAATTCGCTGCAGTCATGGGGGGCAGCCTAGGTGCGATGCAGGCCTTGGCATGGTCTATCCGCTACCCTAGCCGGCTTCGCCATAGCATTGTCATCGCCTGCGCACCCAATTTATCTGCCCAGAACATTGCTTTCAACGAGGTGGCACGACAAGCCATCATGACAGATCCGGATTTCTACGACGGTGACTATCAACAGCACAGCAGCGCACCCAAACGCGGTTTGCGAGTTGCCCGTATGGTTGGTCACATCACTTACCTCTCAGATGATGAAATGGCGCATAAATTTGGCCGTCAACTCAAGCAAGGCGATCCCAAATACACTTTTGCCAGTGAATTCGAAATTGAATCTTATCTACGTCATCAGGGCGATAAATTCGCCGATTACTTTGATGCCAACACCTATCTGCGCATTACAAAAGCCCTTGATTACTTCGACCCAGCACATGCGCATGGTGACAACCTGACCCAAGCCATGGCGAGCGTAGAGGCGGCCGTATTAGTCATCTCATTTACTACCGATTGGCGCTTCGCTCCAGCACGCTCACGCGAAATCGTGCGCGCCTTAATCGATAATCGATCGCGCGTGAGCTACGCTGAAATTGACGCGCCCCATGGTCACGATGCCTTTCTATTAACCGACTCCCGCTACCATCAATTAGTCAGTCGCTACTTTGCACGGATTGAAAGCGAGCTCAAGCCATGATCATCAACGTGCCGACCCAACGTGCTGACTTTGCAGCAATTGCGCAATGGATTACGCGAGACACCCACGTCCTTGACTTAGGTTGTGGTGATGGCACCTTGTTGCATTACTTGCAATCAACGCGCAATGTCACTGGCTATGGTGTAGAAATTGACGATCACAATGTATTGGCTTGCGTCAATAATGGCATCAACGTGATTCAAAGTGATTTAGAGCAAGGTTTAGCCGAGTTTGCAGATCACTCTTTTGACTATGTCGTGCTATCCCAAACCCTACAAGCTATGCGCAATAGTGAGCGCATTATGCAAGAGATGTTGCGGGTCGGTCGCGCAGGGATTATTACATTTCCGAATTTCGGCTACTGGAAGAATCGCCTACAAGTATTAAGCGGCGGTATGCCGGTATCACAAAACCTTCCGTATGCTTGGTACGACACACCCAATATTCACCACTGCACGATTGCTGATTTTGAAGCCTTCTGTGCTGCACGCAACATTCATATCTTAGCGCGCACTGTCCTCACTAATGGCGAGACCGTTAGGCTCTGGCCTAATTTCTATGGTGAGCTTGCGGTCTATCACTTCGGCGGTTGATCCTGGGGTTGTTCGGTTCCTGACAAGGGCAAGACCCACTTTAATAGTAACAAACCCGGCACTGCCAATAGCGCACAACTCAAGAAAAATAGCGGCCAGCCTAAGACCTCAGCAAACCAACCGGTAGGCGCCGATAACAAGACTCTGGGCACACCCATTAGACTGGACAGCAACGCATATTGAGTGGCAGTAAATCGCCTGTCCGTTAAAGCGGCCATAAACCCTACAAAGACCGTAGTGCCCATACCAGCGGTCACATTCTCTACAGTCACGACCAGTGCTAATAGCGCGATTTGATACGGAAATTGTGAGAGCAACACAAATCCTAAAGTCGAGAGCATTTGCGCGAGTCCAAACCAAATCAATGCACGCGCCACGCCAACGCGCAATATCCAAATACCCCCCAATGTGCCACCTGCTAGCGTCGCCCAAAATCCGAACAGTTTCACAACGCTACCAATTTCCGTTTTACTAAAACCTAAATCCAAATAAAACGGTGTGGTCATAGCCGCAGCCATGGTGTCGCCCAATTTATAGAGCAGAATAAAAGCCAACATTAACCATGCGCCAGGTCGTGCAAAATAATCTAGAAACGGCTCTACCACAGCTGCGCGCAAAGTCTGTGGCGCACCACTGGGCACTAGCGGCTCTGGTGCATACCAAGTCACCACCACACAGGCCAACATACATAAGCCCATACCGCGATACATCACCGGAAACGACAACCAGTCGGCCAAAATCAAACCACCACCGCCAGCGAGCAACATCCCCAATCGATAACCATTGACATATAAGGCTGAGCCCAGACCCAGCTCAGTTTCAGCCAAGCTCTCGCGCCGATAGGCATCGACTACAATATCTTGGGTTGCAGAAAAAAACGTCACTAAAAAACTTGCGCCCATCACACCCAAGAGTTGTCCTGTATTCGGCGCATTCATACTCAACACCAACAACCCAGCTGCAATCACACATTGCGCTACGATTAACCACCCACGACGCCGTCCCAAACCTAATATTTGATAACGATCTAATAACGGTGCCCACAAAAATTTTAAGGTATAGGGCAAGCCAATCAATGCAAACAATCCGATATGGGTTAAATCAACACCGCCTTCACGCAACCACGCTTGCAGCACCGATCCCGTCAGCAACAGGGGCAAGCCCGAGGCAAAGCCCATCAGCAAAGCCAACACCATACGTCGACTACATAGGGTCAGAACTAGCTCGCGCCATGTGAGTGCTTGACTCATGCAGTTGCCAAATCCGCATACTCAATAATTAATGGCGCATGGTCTGAGAAGCGCTCCTCCTTATAAACATGAGCACGCTGTGCAAGTATTGCCAATGTTGGCGTGGCAATTTGATAGTCTAGCCGCCATCCCACATTCTTTGCCCACGCTTGACCACGATTAGACCACCAGGTATACGACTCGGTATCTGGTTCTAAGTGGCGATACACATCCACCCAACCCAATTCATCAAATACCCGACTCAACCACTCACGCTCCTCTGGTAAGAAGCCCGAATTTTTACGATTACCCTTCCAGTTTTTTAAATCAATTTCTCGATGTGCAATATTTAAATCACCGCACAGAACGACCTCACGACCACTTTTACGCAAGCGTTTGAGTAATGGATAAAATGAATCTAAGAAACGATACTTCGCGGCCTGTCGCTCCTCGCCACTAGAACCCGATGGCAAGTACACAGAGATTACGCTTAGCCGACCAAAATCAGCACACACATAGCGACCCTCATCATCAAACTCTGGCACTGCCATACGTTTAACCACTCGATCTGGCGGTCGTTTGGAATAAATACCCACGCCGCTATAGCCTTTTTTCTGAGCGTATTGAAAATGTCCGTGATAGCCCAAGGGTGAGAGCAACTCTTCGGTCATATCTGCGGCTTGCGCCTTGATTTCCTGCAAGCAAATCACGTCCGCATGCTGTAGCGCTAACCAGTCCAAAAAGCCTTTACGTACTGCCGAGCGTATTCCATTTAAATTCAAGGTTATAATTTTCATTGCAATCCGTACTATCTGTTTAATAAGCGTCTATTTAAGCTGTTTATTTAAGCTGTTACATAGCTAATTGAGTTTGTATTTTAACAAGACGCCCGAGTAGCGCAATTTGTGTTCTACACAAAGATCGTTTAATGTGCGGCTGATCATTCACTACAATACTACGTGACTGCAGCAATACATACTGCATGACTACATACTGCATTACTACATACTTCCTTACTACATAATTCTTTACCACCTTATTACTACCTTAATCAATGAATACATTCCTACATCCATCTTTGAGATATCACTATGCCCAGTTCTTTTCGTCTTGACTTTATTCGTTTTGCAATTGCAACAAAAGTCCTACTATTTGGTGAATTTAAAACCAAAGCAGGACGTCTTTCACCATACTTCTTTAACGCCGGTTTATTCTGCGATGGTGAGAGTCTACGCCAACTAGCCCAATTCTACGCCAAAGCTATCGTTGCAGCAGGCACGCCCTTCGACCTGTTATTTGGCCCCGCTTATAAAGGCATTCCGCTGGTTGCCGCAGTCGCAGTCGCACTTGCCGAGATGGGTCGCAACGTGCCTTTTAGCTACAATCGCAAAGAGGTTAAAGATCATGGCGAGGGCGGAAATACGGTAGGCGCCACACTTCAAGGACGCGCGCTGATTGTGGATGATGTGATCTCCGCTGGCACCTCGGTGCGCGAGTCTGTTGAGATTATTCGTAGCGCACAAGCCACACCCGCTGGCGTGCTCATCGCACTTGATCGCATGGAACGTGGCACCGGTGAGCTCTCCGCCACACAAGAGGTCAGTCAGCTCTATGCAATACCGGTCATCAGTATTGCCAACCTCAATGATTTAATTGATTTTCTCGGTCATGATCCCAGCTTGAGCAAAGAGCTCGCTGCAGTGGCGGCATATCGTCAACGCTATGGCGTCTCTAGCGCCTAATTACACCAACTGACACTAAGCTCCCATAAGGTCAACTGCCATACTCATCTCATAATATTCATAATACTCATCAATCATTTTGGAGGACCGCGCCATGTCCGATAGCACTAGCGATCAGCGACGTTTTAAATTAATTCCCACCGATCAACTCACACCAGAACAACAAACACTCGCGGCAGCAATTCGATCCGGTCCACGGGCCAACGTTCAAAACTCTGGGGCTGCGCGACCTGGCCCCTTAGGTGGCCCATTCAATATTTGGTTACGTAGCCCAGGTGTAGGTGACATCATACAAAAGCTAGGTGCTGAAATTCGCTTTAGAAGCTCACTCCCACCAAAACTCAATGAGTTAGCGATCTTGATTACCGCACGCTTCTGGACCTCCCAATACGAATGGGTATCGCATCTTAAGCTCGCGCTGGATGCTGGTCTTGATCCTGCTGTGGCAGACGCTATCGCACGACATGAGCGGCCCGCCACTCTAGATGCTGACGAGGCCATTATTTATGATTTTTCAACTCAATTACATCACTCCCATGGTGTGACTGATGCCACGTATCAACGTGCCGTGGAGCGTTTTAGTGAACGTGGTGTAATGGACATCATCGCCGCCAATGGTTTCTACACCCTGGTCTCGATGTGCTTGAATGTGGATCGCACGCCACTGGCAACCGGGATGGCAGTGCCATTGCAGTAAGCAGTAAGCAGTAAGCAGTAAGCAGTAAGCAGTAAGCAGTAAGTGGTAATGGTTAGTGGTTAGCACACAGGTGCTAGCGGTCTTGCTGATCTAGACCGCTAGTTTGCTACGCAAGATATCATTGACTTGCTGTGGGTTGGCACTGCCACGGGTGGCTCGCATCACCTGACCCACCAATGCGTTAAACGCTTTTTCTTTGCCTGACTTAAAATCCGCAACCAGCTGCGGTTGCGCCGCCAAGATCTCATCGATCACTCGTGCCAACTCTCCACTATCGGAAATTTGTTTTAAGCCTTTAGCGGCAATAATTTGATCCGCATCACCTTCACCCAACCACATCGCATCAAATACCAACTTCGCCATTTTATTCGACAAGGTCTGATCTAGCACGCGGTCCACTAAACCGCGCAGTTGTTGGGCGCTTACTCTGCTTTGCGTAATGTCGAGACCCGCCTCGTTTAGACTCGCACTCAATGCACCGCAAATCCAATTTGCACACAGCTTGCCAACTTGCTCAGTTGCACCGGCAGCAGCGCGATCAAAGTATTCTGCCAACTCGCGGCTTGCCGTGAGTTGAGCTGCATCATAGACCGTTAAGCCGTACGTATCGACCAATACTTGACGACGCTCTGTAGGCAGCATGGGCATTTGTGCGCGCACTGCGGCTAACCGCTCAGGACTCACCGCCAACGGCAGTAAATCAGGATCAGGGAAGTAGCGGTAATCATGGGCGTCCTCTTTAGTGCGCATCATCCGCGTCTCACCGCTCGCAGGATCAAACAATACCGTTGCTTGCTGAATCGATCGACCATCTTCCAGCTCACCAATTTGCCATTGCACTTCGTAGTCAATCGCCTGCTGCAAAAAGCGAAAACTATTGAGGTTTTTAATTTCCCGCCGCGTACCCAACACGGTTGAGCCCATGGGTCGCACAGAGACATTGGCATCGCAACGGAACGACCCCTCTTGCATATTGCCGTCACACACATCAATCCATCGCACCAGACTATGCAAAGTACGCGCATAAGCCACGGCCTCAGCCGCTGAACGCATATCCGGCTCCGACACAATCTCCAGTAAAGGCGTACCGGCACGATTTAAATCAATGCCGGTGCGATCGCGAAACTCTTCATGCAAAGACTTGCCGGCATCTTCCTCGAGATGAGCTCGCGTGAGGCGAATGGTTTTATCCTGTTCGCCCACGGTAATGGTTAAGGTTCCACCAACCACTATCGGCAACTCAAACTGACTGATTTGATAGCCTTTGGGTAAGTCCGGATAAAAATAATTCTTGCGAGCAAACACCGAATACGGACTCACCTCTCCACCTACTGCCAAGCCAAAGCGAATCGCGCGCTCTACTGCACCCGTATTCAATACCGGCAACACCCCTGGCAATGCAATATCAACAGCACAAGCTTGGCTGTTGGCAACCGCGCCAAATGCAGTTGAAGCGCCAGAGAAAATCTTAGAGACGGTCGATAATTGCGCATGGGTCTCGAGCCCAATCACTACCTCCCATTTCATAATTGCACTCCCGCGGTGGGCGCCCGTAGATGCCAATCCGACACTTGTTGCAATTGATGCGCTACATTCAGCATACGTGCTTCATCAAAATAATTGCCAATAATCTGCAAGCCCACTGGTAGCCCTTGGCCATCAAATCCACAAGGGATAGACATCCCGGGCAAGCCTGCTAAATTCACACCAATCGTATAAATATCGGACAAATACATTTGTAAGGGATCTGCGCTTTTCTCACCGAGTTTGAATGCGGTGGTTGGGCTGGTCGGTCCCATAATCACATCGCAATGTGCAAATGCCGCTACAAAATCTTGGGCAATCAAGCGGCGCAATTTCTGCGCGCGAATGTAATACGCATCATAATAACCATGGGACAGCACATAGGTGCCAATCAAAATCCGACGCTTCACCTCGGCACCAAAACCCTCGGCACGACTCCGCTTATACATGTCCATCAAGTCGACGTATTCAGCAGCGCGATGGCCATAACGCACACCATCATAACGCGACAGATTACTCGAGGCCTCAGCTGGTGCTAATACATAATAGACCGGAACCGATAAGCCCATATTTGGCAAAGTCACATCAACAAAGGTTGCACCAAGTTGTTGATATTGGGCGATCGCAGCGGCAACTGCTTGCTCGACTTCAGGCGCAAGCCCTGCTGCCAAAAACTCTTTGGGCAGACCAATCCGCAAGCCTTTCAGTGATTGCGTCAACTGTCCAGTGTAATCGGTGGACGGGCGCTCAAGACTCGTAGAGTCACGCCCATCAAAACCAACCATCGCATTCAGTAACAACGCCAAATCGGCTGCGGTATGCGCCATCGGGCCAGCCTGATCCAAACTAGATGCAAACGCAATCATGCCATAGCGCGAAACCGTGCCGTATGTTGGCTTCAAACCGCAAATGCCAGTGAGTGCGGCCGGCTGACGGATCGACCCACCCGTGTCCGTTCCGGTGGCCACTGGTGCAAGCCCAGCGGCGACTGCAGCAGCCGACCCTCCCGAACTACCGCCAGGCACCCGGTTTAAATCCCAAGGGTTATGTACCGCACCAAAAAATGAAGTCTCATTCGATGACCCCATGGCGAATTCATCCATATTGGTTTTACCCAAGGTCACCATACCGGCAGCATTGAGCGACTCGACTACATGGGCATCGTAGGGGGAGACAAAATTGCTCAACATCTTAGAGCCACAGGTAGTCAGCCAGTCTTTTGCGCAGAAAATATCTTTGTGCGCCAAAGGAATTCCGGTCAGCGGACCAGCCTCACCTCGGGCACGGCGCTGGTCGGCCTGCGCGGCTTGCGCCAAACTACGCGCCGGATCAACACTAATAAAGCAGTTCAGGGATGGATTTAACTCATTGATTTTATTCAAATAATCTTGAGTTATCTCGACGCTTGAGCAGGCGCCCTTGGCGAGATTTTGAGCTAAACTTTGCAGGGTTTGATAAGTCATATTAGTTCACTAAACACGCTAGGGCAGTCACCGTCGTCAACGATCGACGTAGGCGTAATGCCGGGAGTCTTGGTGAGATCACTCAATCACCTTAGGCACCAAATAAAGACCATGTTCGACCTCGGGGGCAACGGCTTGATTGGCCTGACGTTGATCGGTTTCTGTCACCACATCCTGGCGCAAGCGCAAGACCAAATCTTGGGCATGCGACATTGGGGCAATATTCGACACGTCCACCGCCTGCATTTGCTCAATCATCCCAAACACCTGGGTCAATTGAGCCAACGCGGCGCTAGCCTCGGTATCACTGACTGCAATTCGCGCCAAATGGGCGGCACGGCGAACATCATCTAGAGTTAAAGCCATAATGGAGCGACAAAAACCGTTAAAAACAAGGACTGGATAGGGTATCATAAGGGCACGCCCCTTCACATCACAATTGGGCAAAATCCCGACTCACAAACCCTATTCGAATTAAAAATACCAGAAAGTCCTTATGTTTGGTTTCTTAAGCAGCTATTTTAACGACGACCTAGCGATCGACCTAGGCACCGCTAACACCCTCATTTATGCACGTGGCAAAGGTATCGTTCTTAACGAACCTTCCGTAGTCGCGATCCGTCAAGAAGGCGGCTCCAATGGCAAAAAAGTCATTCAAGAAGTCGGCCTAGCCGCAAAACAGATGCTCGGCCGCACCCCCGGCAATATCACCGCGATTCGGCCGATGAAAGACGGTGTTATTGCTGACTTCATCATTACCGAACAAATGATCAAGCAATTTATTAAGCGTGTGCATCAAAGTAAATTCTTCTCCCCCTCGCCACGCATCATCATTTGCGTGCCATGCGGCTCAACCCAAGTTGAACGCCGTGCTATTCGTGATGCGGCGATCGGTGCTGGCGCCTCTCGCGTGTACCTCATTGAAGAACCCATGGCAGCAGCCATTGGCGCTGACCTCCCCGTTGGTGAAGCCACTGGCTCCATGGTGGTTGACATTGGTGGCGGCACAACCGAAGTGGGGGTGATTGCGCTAGGCGGCCTGGTCTACAAAGGTTCGGTGCGGGTTGGTGGTGATAAGTTTGATGAAGCTATCATTAATTACATTCGCCGCAACTACGGTATGTTAATCGGCGAGACTACTGCTGAGAACATTAAAAAAGAAATTGGCTCTGCATTTCCGGGTTCGGAAGTGCGTGAAAAAGAAGTCAAAGGCCGCAATCTTGCCGAAGGTATTCCGCGCAGCTTCACAATTTCCAGCAATGAAATTCTGGAAGCGCTGACCGATCCGCTCAATAGTATTGTCTCAGCCGTCAAGTCGGCACTCGAACAAACCCCACCAGAACTAGCTGCTGATATCGCTGAAAAAGGTATGGTCTTAGCTGGTGGTGGCGCCTTGCTGCGTGACATCGACCGCTTGCTAATGGAAGAGACCGGTCTGCCAGTGACCATTGCTGAAGACCCATTGACTTGCGTAGTGCGCGGTTCCGGCAAAGCACTTGAAAAACTCGAGAGCCTCGGTGGCATTTTCGCCAACGAGTAATCCCATTTTCGATCCGCTTGCCTGCGGCTAATTGCCGTAATGCCCTATGGAGCGCACGCCACCACCACTGTTTCGCACTGGGCCTTCTGCGCTCACGCGCTTGGTCATTTTTGTCGCGCTATCGATTGCGCTACTGGTTGCAGACGCTCGCTTTAATTATTTAAGTCTGATACGCCAAGTCAGTAGCGTTGCGGTCTATCCGTTGCAACAGCTCGCCACTACACCCAAGCAAGTTTGGACTTATTTTAGCGATTTATTTATTTCACAGACCTCACTGCACAAAAATAATTTATATCTCAGCGCACAGAATCTGATTCTCGCTAATGCCGCACAAGAAGCTGAAGCACTACGCATCGAAAATGTGCATTTACGGGCTTTAGTGGACGCGCGAGAAAAGTCTCCTATCCCGTCTGTTGTTGCAGAAATCCTCTACGCAGCGCGCGACCCATTTTCGCGCAAAGTCATGATCGACAAAGGCCTGCAACAAGATATTGTTGCAGGTCGACCCGTGGTAGATCATTTAGGCGTCATCGGTCAGATCAGCCAAACCTACCCGTGGTTATCAGAGGTCACGCTGATCACGGATAAAGGTCACCTCGTGCCGGTACTCAATGTCCGCACTGGGGCGCGGGCAGTGATTGCAGGCACCGGGGATGATAGTCGGCTTGAACTGCGCTTTGTGCCACTAGCGAGTGACTTTCAAAAAGGCGATCGACTGGTGACCTCGGGTATCGATGGTATTTATCCACAAGGTATACCAGTGGCCGAAGTGATGAATGTCGAGCGCAATAGCGCCGCTCTCTTTGCCACGGTTGACTGCAAACCCTTAGCTGGGGTCAACACTGATATTCAGGTTTTGGTATTGGGTCCTCTACCCAGCGTTCCTGAACGACCCACAACTCCAACACCTAGCAATCCGAAAAAGAAAAAGGGCGGCGCATGATTTCATCTCAAACCATGGCCCCACAAGAGCTATTATTACCTGCTAAACCTGGTTTTATCTTGCTCACCCTATTCATAGCACTGACCTTAAACTTAATGCCTTGGCCCAATTGGATCAATTGGTTGTTACCTGATTTTGTTGCACTCCTGGTGTTGTATTGGAGCATTGAAGCACCGCGCAAAATGAGTTTTATATTAGCTTGGTGCTTAGGCTTGATGATGGACATTGCCAACGGCAGTTTATTCGGACAACACGCCTTGGCCTATGTGATTCTGGTCTATGCGGGTATCACTGTACATCGGCGCATTCAAAACTTTCAAATACCAGCACAGTTGCTACATATCGCACCCCTACTACTGCTCACTAATTGCGTAGTGCTATTGGTACGCGCGCTCGCAGACGCCTCTTACCCTGGCTATAGCTATTTTTTAAGCACCTTAGTTGGCGTTGCCTTATGGCCAGTGATCGGCTTTATTCTCAAAATACCACAGCGTCCACGCTCAGACCCAAGCCGTGCCTAAGCAATTCATCAACGCTGGGGTTGAAATTCGGGACGCTGAGCAAGAGCTACAGCGCTTTCGATATCGTCTAGGCATATTAAGCATTTTTATACTCTCGCTGTTTTGCCTGCTCATCATTCGCTTTATTTATTTACAAATCTTCCAAAAGGAACATTACACCACACTCGCTGAATCAAATCGCATCTCGGTATTGCCTATCGCCCCGCACCGCGGTGTGATTGTTGATCGCAACGGCATTATGCTGGCGCATAATTATTCCGCCTATACCCTAGAGATCACGCCCAACAAAGTTGAAGATTTAGAAAGTACTATCAATGCATTAGCCGCCATTGTTGAAATTACGCCGCGCGATCGCCGCCGCTTTAAAAAATTATTAGGCGAGAGCAAACGGTTCGAGAGCCTACCGATTCGCAACCGGCTCACTGATGACGAAATTGCTCGCTTTGCAGCAAATCGTTATCGACTGCCTGGAGTTGAAGCCAAGGCACGGCTGTTTCGACAATATCCGCAAGGCGATATGTTCTCTCATGTCATCGGTCATATCGGTCGAATCAATACCCGCGAGATCGAGCAACTATCCGACGATGGACGTCTCGCCAACTACCGTGGCAGTGATTACATTGGCAAAGCAGGACTAGAGCAAAGTTATGAACAGTATTTACACGGTACGACTGGCGTTGAAGAAGTTGAAGTCGACTCTGGTGGACGCGCCGTTCGCACGCTTTCGCGCAGCGCACCCATTTCTGGCAACAATCTCACACTTCACCTCGATGCCCGCTTACAAGAAGTAGCCTACAATGCCTTTGGTGATCGTCGCGGCGCACTGGTTGCAATTGACCCTGCCACCGGCGGCGTACTGGCTTTTGTCAGCAAGCCAGGCTTCGATCCCAATTTATTTGTCGACAATATCGATCCGCAAAGTTGGACAGAGCTCAACACTTCTATCAATAAACCATTGCTAAACCGTGCGCTCGCAGGCACTTATCCACCAGGCTCAACGTTTAAACCCTTCATGGCCCTAGCTGGACTGTTTTACGGCAAACGTACACCCCAGCAAGCGATTAGCGATCCTGGATACTTTATGTTTGGTGGCCATCGCTTCCGTGATGACAAGGAAGGTGGCCACGGCGCTGTGAATCTATTTCAGTCACTCGTTGTATCTTGCGATACTTATTACTACATGCTGGCCAATGACCTCGGCATTGATGCCATTGCAAACTTTATGACGCTGTTTGGTTTTGGCAGCAAGACTGGTATTGATCTCAAAGGCGAGGCCTCGGGTATTCTGCCTTCTAGCGAATGGAAGCAGCGTCGCTTTAAACAAAAATGGTTTCCCGGCGAGACCATCAGTGTCGGTATCGGTCAGGGCTATAACAGTTACACACCATTACAACTCGCTGTTGCCACGGCCACGCTAGCAAATAATGGGATTGCCTTTAAACCGCACATTGTCAATCATGTCGAGAACATACAAACAAAAGCAAAGACGGTGATTGAGCCTTCACCGACACGCGATCTGCAACTCAAGCCTGAACATCTAGAAGCGGTAAAACAGGCGATGATTGCGGTAAACAAAGAAGGCACTGGATCGCGCGCTTTTATCGATGCGCCTTATAGCAGCGCCGGCAAAACTGGCACAGCGCAAGTGATCGCGATTAAGCAAGATTCAAAATATATCGAAAGTCAGGTCGCAGAGCGTCATCGTGATCATGCCTTGTTTATTGCTTATGCTCCCACTGAGAAACCCAAAATCGCACTGGCAGTCATTGTCGAGAATGCCGGCTTTGGTGCACGCGCAGCGGCCCCTATCGCGCGTCTGGTACTCGATTATTATTTACTCGGCAAGTTACCTAAACAACCGGCTACTGACGAATGAGTCCACCACTATTTCAACGCATCCTCCAATACTTAGCTCGGCATTTAGACCGCGGTTTGATTATAGGTTTAATCATGTTGATGGCGACCGGACTTATCGTTCTCACTAGCGCTTCTAATGGCAACTATATGCGGGTATTGAGTCAATTACTGAATATGACTGTGGCATTTGCGGTGATGTGGGGCTTCGCCAACATCCCGCCCCATTATTTAATGCGCCTGGCCTTGCCCTTGTTTATGATCGCTTGTGGCCTGCTATTGGGTGTGGCTGTTGCTGGTGACGTGGTCAATGGTGCGCGTCGTTGGTTGCATCTCGGGGTGACTCGAATTCAGCCCTCTGAGTTGATGAAAATTGCCTTGCCATTAATGCTGGCTTGGTATTTCAATCGCCACGAGGCCTCTCTCAATACCCGTAATTACATTACTGCAGCCCTCATTTTATTATTCCCGGTATTACTCATTGCCCGCCAACCCGATTTAGGCACAGCCCTGTTGATTATGGCTAGCGGTTGCTATGTGATCTTTCTTGCGGGACTGTCTTGGCGCATCATCGCTGGCTTAGCTATTAGCGGTGTGGCCAGCCTACCGTTTTTGTGGTCTAAGATGCACGATTACCAACAACAACGCATACTCACCTTGTTAGATCCTTCAGAAGATCCACTCGGTTCCGGCTACCATACCATTCAATCGACCATTGCCGTGGGCTCTGGCGGTATTTTGGGTAAAGGTTGGATGAATGGCACCCAAACCCATCTTGATTTTATTCCCGAGAGAACCACTGATTTTATATTTGCAGTATTTGCAGAAGAGTTTGGTTTGTTTGGCAATTTGATACTGATTACCTTATTCTTATTTTTGATTGCACGCGCGCTAGTCATTACCTCTGAGGCCACCACTTTATTTAATCGCCTACTTGCAGGGGCGATTACTATGACTTTTTTCACTTATGTATTCGTAAACATGGGCATGGTCTCTGGCATACTCCCTGTAGTGGGTGTGCCCTTGCCGCTGATTAGCTATGGTGGCACTTCTTTAGTATCGATTTGTTTAGGTTTCGGGATTTTAATGAGTATTCATTCGCACAAACGTCTGCCCAACTATTAATCTTCTCTCATCACTCTAACGATGCGCTACGATGCTTTTTTGACTTCAACTCTGCGACCAGCACTGCCTGTGAGCCGTCAGTTACCGCTAGCGCTACTGTTGCTTATCTTGATCTGCTTACTCTCAGCCTGTGGCAGTGCGCCTAAAGTGGTTGTTCAGTCTGCTAAAACAGCAGACTCTAAAGCGCCGCCAACTCAAGGCGGCGGCTATTATCTAAACGATGGTCCAGGCGCCAATCCGCCGGCTAATCTTGACAGTATTCCTGATGCCACACCACGCCTCGAACCCTTGCATCGGGGCACTCAAAAACCTTATGTAGTGATGGGTCAGAGTTTCACCCCAATGACCCAACTCTCACCCTATCGGACGCGCGGCATTGCGTCTTGGTATGGTCGCCGCTACGACGGCAAGCCTACCGCTTCCGGAGAGCGCTATGACATGTATGCTATGACGGCAGCGCACCCCATACTGCCGATCCCCAGCTATGCCAAAGTGACCCATATCAGCAACGGTAAGTCTGTGATTGTACGCATCAATGATCGCGGTCCGTTTATTGACAATCGGATTATCGACTTATCCTATGTCGCCGCCCATAAATTAGGCATCGCCAGTAGCGGTAGTGGACTGGTTGAAGTTGAGAGCATATTGCCTGGGGCGCAACAATACACCACAGCGGTTCTTTCTAGCCCACCATCAAACACCACTAGTCTAAACTCTAATCCCAGCAACCCAGTCACTCACACAAACATCAGCACTGCCAGTGTCAGTGTTGCCTCAGGGGGCCTTTACTATTTACAGCTCGGCGCCTTTGGTGCGCGCGATAATGCCGAAGCGTTTTTGAGTCGGTTGCAATCACAAAACGACACGCCACGCTTGAGCATCTATGTCAATCCCAGTGACGGTCTGTTTCGGGTGCAAGCGGGCCCCTACGCTACTGCAAACGAGGCCACACAGCAGGCGCAACGCATCACGCCACTCAGCGGCGCTAAAGCCATCGTGGTTAATCGCTAGGTGCTGAATACAACGCTTGTCGTAACTGTTCTGCGCTTGGCGCGCCTGTGACAAATTGTGGGGGACGACGCGGTGCGAGTAAAGCCACATATGGCGTTAGACCACGCCACTCGCGATTAACCCCAAAGCGCAATGCTTGTTCCGCACCATCAAACACCATCCAGCGATCCACCTCACGATATGTTGCAGTAGTATTGATCGGCTGATGTAAATCACCATCCATCACCACGACTATCAGTTGATAGGCTTGCTTGCTGGACCATTGACCACGACTACGTGCAAGCTGAGCAATCACTGCAGGACAATGGGTGCAATAGGTCGCTGAAAATACCACGACTGTTGGCGTTGTGATTTGTTGTGTCAGGCGCTGCCATGTGTTTCGATCAAACCGTTCAACTGTCAATGCGGGGCGCGCCCACAGCAAGCTCGAGCTGCCAATCATCAACACTATCGCTAATACCTTATTCACCTGGATCACCTGCTGGTGCAGCAGGTGTATTACCCTCATTGTCGCTTTGGCGAACCATTGATTCGATACTGCACTATTGTGTAATTTGTTCAACACGTATCCCCGTATTGGTTTGCCATACACCAAAAATAGTTGCCCCTCGTTTTAGTAACAAGGGATAGTCATTATCCCCGGTAGCCTTACCTAGAGTACGCGCTGTAAATTGCCTGCCACCATCATTAGACTCCCAGACTTGCCACAGCGTTTTTTGACCATCGAAGCTACGCCATGAAATTACTACCGAATCCCCAGCACTTTGAATATCTGCGTGTTCAGCACCCGAATCTGGTATGGCGATCGGCTCGCTGCTAGGCCTGCCCTCTGCAGTTAACCGCCCATATCGTACACGGCCCACGCCGGCACGTTCGGCAAACCAGACTAAGTGATACCCACCTGCAGCTTGTAGCGCTAGCGCTGGGCCGTGATGCGGACAAACATCGAGCGCCCAGTGATCCTCGGTGGCGCGCACGACAGGAGCACTATGGGGCGTGAGGCGCACGAAACCATGATCACGCTCTTGTGGTGCAAATATCTGCCGCCATACTGCTACCATCTCGCCTTGTGGATCTTCTGCTAGCGCGATTCGGCAACACTCACAACTATGATCAGCCACTTTACGATCAGTGCTAAACGTGCGCCCCCCATCGACCGAGGTGTTGCGATACACCGCAGCACCCACATAGCCTTTGCTCACGCCGTGTTGTGTGGGTAGCTGCTCGGCATCTCGCTTGTCAATCCACAGCGTATGCAAAGTGCCAGCACGATCAAAAGCGATACTTTCAAAGCGATGGGTTATCACTTGCCGATCTTGATGTACTGTCAATGGGGCTGAGAACTGTTGTCCACCATCGCTCGAATGCAGCATACGAATCTCACCCGTGTAGGGCTTAGCCAATGGTCGCGTGTAGCTGATCACTACCCATTGATTCGGACCAAAGGCAATCTTGGGTCGACTCTCACCTTCGGCTGCAATGACATCGCCACCATTCGCAATGACACGTGGCGCACTCAACGCGTGGGGCTCAGTCGCTGGTGCTTGGCGTAAGGTCAGTTGTCCTTGCGTATTTACACCCACCACCCACAGTCTACCCTGCGGATCAAACGCGGCGCTAATCGCGAGCTGAGGACGCGCCCGCATGGCGTGACCACTACTGCGAACATGCGTTTGATGTGCGGTCAAATCCCCAGATTGCGCAGCCACTACCGGGGCACCAACTAGCATCACTGTTACTGTTGCTATCGCTGCGCCCACCCATAGCCATAGCACACGCAGCACTACCGACCATGACCTTATAGACCAGTAGCGTAATCCATCAAGTTGTTGCTGCTTCATCCATTTCACCTCTCTGCATATGTCGAAGATGTTGCCGGTCGTTAATAGCGCATATTCAGACCAACATAGGCGGTACGTGGCAAGCCCGGCGCATACAGTGCGGCAGTGCCCGTGCCAGATGCGCTATCGGCGTAGCGCTGATTAGTCAGATTCAATAACTGCGCACTCATACTCAGATCCCGGGTCAACTGCACAGTCGACCGTAGGTTGTAGAGTGCGTAGCCGTTATAGCGTTGGGTATTGAGTTGATCCATAAAATAAGCACCCACTTTGACCATTTCAAGCTGCACCATTGCTGTTGATGCGGCCTTCCAGCTCAAACGTAGATTCCCCAACACACGCGGCGCGCTCTCTATCTCTTTACCCGAATAATTCACCGTTGAAGTCACCCACTCCGCGTATTTGTGTTTGGCATAGGATGCAGCAAGGTCTGCCCTAAACTGTGGCATGAATTGCGCGCCCAAGGCCAACTCAACGCCTCTATGGGTAGTTTCACCATTATTAGTTTGCACGGCGTAACCGGTACTATCTTTTTGACTGAGCAGATCATTCTTTTTAGTCAGTTGATAAGCAACCGCTTCATAATTCCAGGCCTGACGCTGGCCACGCATACCTAATTCATATTGGTCAGCAGTAATTGGCTTAAGCCCTGCTGCAGCATTGGCTAGCGCTAAGGCTTCTGCTTGTGTAGTAGCCCGCCCCCCCCTAAATAACTGACTCTCTGAGGGCGTACGAAAACCCTGATGATATGAGGCATGTACATCATCTGCTGCACTGAGTGCATATGCCAGACCGAGCTTTGGACTAGCGCGCGAGAAACTAGCGCTTGCATTCGCTGGAGTATAGTAATAATAGCTACCGCTAGTCACATATCCGGCCGCTAAATTATTGTTGCTTGTATATTGGATAGTGTCATAACGCACTCCCAGACTGACCCTTAATTTGCTCAGTGGCGAGACCTCGAGATGGGTATACGGTGCCGCCGATTGATAAACAGTGGAGTAGTCATAAATTGTCGCGCCCAAAGCGCCAGTCCAAGCATAATTGGTTGCACCGTTACTGGTTGAAGTGGTCAACGCAATTTTATTTTCAAGGCGTGTGCTTGGACTGTAATCGAGATCTAGTCCGACAATGACTCGCGTACGCCAAGCATCACTAAAGTCTTTACGATACTTACTCATTAAACCATACGATGTGACTTCAGTCATTTCGACTCGCGCATCTCCACTAAAGTTGTACGAGCCATTTAAATCCATTTTGTTATTACGCAGATACGGAACCAAGGTCACCATCTGCCCATTCCCAATATCATGCATCCACTCGGTTGATAGGCGTAGCGCCTCTACTTTGCGATACGCATCAGACCGTAAGTTTTTAGTTGGATTGTTCATATAATCGACATAGGGCAAGGCACTGTTAGCTCCTGTTTGCTGATCAATTTTGGTATACCCTAAAATCGTTTTCGACAAGGTCTGGCTGTCAATCTCACGATCCCAACGCAGGTTCAAGCTCTGCCTATCGTAGGCCGTGCGATCGCGCCAGCCATCAGTGTGTGTGATATTCACGTCCGCACGTAGGGCATCGAACGCACTGCGACCGCTATCGAGTCCGCCTAGCACACGACCAAACCCATGCCCCCCGATCTCCACTGAACCGTCTGCGCCCGCAGTCGCGCTCGGTGCTTTCGTCAGCACATTGATCGTACCGCCAATCGCATCAGAACCATAGAGTGCGGTACCAATACCGCGAATCACCTCCACGCCACCTGCGCTGGGTAAATTCAGTTCGTAGAGCGCGTTATGATTAAAATTGCCTGTTGCCCGAATGGGTATCCCATCTTCTAGGAATAAATATACCGGACTGGTTGAGAACCCTTGGCGAATAGCTGTGTTATGCCCTTCGCCATTCGTGACACCTATTGCAACTCCGGGAATCTGGCCAAGAATCTGCTGAGGGTGTGAGGGACGGGTAAATTCAATGGTCGATTGTCCAATCACGCCCACCGATACCGCAGACTCTTTAATCTGTGATTGCTCGCGGGTGCCAGTCACCGTGACTTCGGGTAATACAGCAAACGCTACAGTTTGGGCGGTAGCATCCTGCACCACACCCCAACAACCCAATATCCCCAGCAAACTAGCCCACGCTCGTTTAATGATTGTGATGTTGCCCATGATCTCCACCTATCTGAGCGTTCAAAGCTCGCACTGTTGCAGTCACCTCAACGGTTTGACGTTTTTGATTGGCCAACTCAAAAGTCAATTGCAAGGGGATTTGCGCACCTGCCTCTACCGGCTTGGACAAACGCATCAACATTACGTGATAAGCACCTGGTGCTAACTGCACAGTCTGACCTGCAGGTACTTCTAGGGCGGGGATCGCTTGCATCTTCATCACGCCTTGTTCCAAGCGCATCTGATGCACTTCAGCACGCCCGGCAATCGGGCTGCTAACGCCAACCAAGCGCACCGTGGTATGACTACTTAAGGCCATAAATGCTCCTGTAGCAGATTGTCCCGGCACAGTGGCGCGAATCCAGACGTCTTTCACGCTGATATCAGCCGCCCGCACACTGCTCACCATTCCAAGCAAAATAGCGCTAACCAGCGTCCATAGAATCACCCGGAAAAATTTCATATTTATCCTTTTAAATCAAGCATTTAATTAAATGTAGCGCCGTAATAGGCACGCCAGCCAGCACGCCTGCAACTGGCACAAACCGAGGAGAGCGGGTTAGCCGCGCGGAGGAGCGCGTGGATTGAGCGGCTGCAAGGCCGCATGCACACGCAGCACCATAATCGATGCTGGTGGCGATAGTGCAGGAATAGGGTCGAGTGTCAGTCCATTGACCAAGATGGGCGCGACAGGTGGCACTGCCACACTGGTCAGGCACCATGCACAATGACCAGCAGTTAGCGATGCAGGCTGAGTGTCGGTAGGCGTTTGGCTTGAATTAGCTGTAGCACTACCATTTTGATCAGATACCACGACCCGACACACAGTAACATCTAACAACGGGTCCCAAGCCTGTCGGGCTTGTACGAGCAAGGGATGGGCTAAGGCAAACATGAACGCCAATAGCGTCATGCCAACAACAGAGCGACGGTGCGAAAACCATTTCATGGGGGGCATGCTAACCGTGGATTGTGACGCAAGTCAAATGTATTGACAGCAGGCCAAGCCACATAGGCTTAGCCACGCTCACCCAATCGAAATACAACCGGCACCCGCACTTCACCGTCTACCGCTTTGCCGCTTTGACGTGCAGGCACAAAACGCCAAGCCCGCACGGCGTCTAAGGCGGCTCGGTCTAAGGCTGGGAACCCGCTGCTCTGAAGCACGTCGACCTTCACCGGTACACCCTCAGCGCTGACCTTCACCAACAACATCACCTTGCCCTCATCACCATTACGGCGCGCTGACAACGGATATTTCGCTTCGGTATTACCCAAATATGCCGCATTAAATACTGGCGGTGTCGCGGCTTCGGCCTTGGGTGAGGGTGAGGTTGAGGGTGAGGCCGCGATTGTCGACGACTCTGTAGTGATCCGTGCGACTGGTGGCGGCACGCTATGGCTTGGCGGAGCCGCCGACTCAGTCGCTGCCTGAACCGGCTTGGACTCCGCACGTATTTCAAGTAACGGATTAGCCATTGGCATTACCCGCGGTGATGACGGTGGTGACGCTGTCGGCGGCGTTTTGACTGGTAATGGTTGGGGTAGAGATGATGGGGGCGATGAAGGTAATGTGGGTGCAGGAAGTGCTTGGGGTGATGGTGATGGTGATGGTGATGGTGGTGATTTTAATGTCGGCGGCATCAATACCACTGCTAAGGCTGGCACTGGTGGTGAATGCGTCACAGACCAACCCGGCGCCAAGGTCAGCACCACCATATGCGCGGCGATACTCAACAATAGGCCGCACTGCACCCGCCGCGTCGCTGACGATGAATATCCAAACTGCATGCTGTTCAAATCAGTCATGGCAACAATCAGCACAATACCCGGCGCTACACCCCATGGCGCACACTGTAGTCTGCTGTGAAACACCAACTGCACTCTGACGCTTCATCTGTTGATTCATATTGCTTGGTTGCCTATGCTCTACATGTTGCTAAATTTTATGATGAATATTATACGGTGCTCAGGTTCTCACTCCCCGCTAGAACTGACCACGCACCCCGAACTGCACGCTACGCCCACCCATAGGCGCTACATCTTTTAGCATAGAGGCGTGATTACGTGCTTCCGCATTCAACAAATTCACGCCACGCACAAAACCTTCGAGCCGCGCCCCTGGTGCCGGCAGCTTACAGGTTAAGGCCATATTCAGCATCGTATAGCCATCAGTGGCCAACTCACTGGCTGCCAATCGATGCTGAGCCGACACTCGGGTTATATCAACCCGCCCACCCAAACGATCGAGCCGATAATTCAAACCCATGCCATAACGTAATGGCGCAATCCGCGGCAAAGGCACGCCAGTGCTCAAGTCGCTGGCTTGGACATAACTGACCTGCGGCAGTAACTCGATCTGCGCCCCCGGGTAGGGCACACGCCACCCCGCTTCTAACTCAGCGCCACGAAACCGCGCGGGCACCGCGCGATACACAGATTCGGGCAAGATGGCGTCACCCGTATTAGACGACACGCCGCTGGCATTGGCTGTCGGATTGAGTTCACCATCGGTGCCGCGGGTGTTACCACTGGTGTATTGGGTAATAAACCCCGCAAAGCGATTCTGAAACACACTGACACTGGCACTGTAGGCCTCTGTTTTACGTCGCAAGGCGATATCGATCGCGCGCGAGCGCTCGACACCAAACGCGCTATTGCCTACTTCGTAGTACCCGGTGGCTGCATGCGGGCCATTGGCAAACAACTCGGTTTGGGACGGTGCGCGCTCAGTGTATGCACCATTCACGGCCACAGCCCACCCCGGCTGTAGTGTCCAGACCGCACCTAGCGCTGCACTATTCCCATTAAAACGCCGCGTCATGGCCGGATCAAAACGTGCACTCGTCTCGCCATAAGGAATCTCGCCACCGCCACCGCTGCTGATACGGCTATTTTGTTGGCGCACACCTGCCGTCCACTTCCAAGCGCCTAAAGTGAGCTCCTCAAACAGAAACAAGGCTTGCGCTTGGGTTTGGGTCGAGGGCAAAAACGCCTCATCACCAGTGGCGGTTAAAGTGTTTTGCGCAACCTGCATACCAACCGCACCTTTCAGATTTCGCCACGGCGCATGCTGTGCTTCGACTTGCAACTCCTGACCCTTGTTACGGAACACTGTCGCAACTGTGCCGCTATCGAGCTCTTGATGATTGTAGTTGGTTGCACTCGCCTTCCATTTGAGCGCCGAGACTAATCCACCCAACTCGCGCGCCTCACCGGCTACATCAAAACGGCTGCTTTGCATATCGATAGTGACTGTGGGCTCCGCCACCGTGCCGTAGCGCGAATTAAACTGTGCCACTGATAGCCCGACATAGCCACTACCCCACACCCTAGACACCCCGACTGCCCCCCCCCTCACCCGCAGCCGCGCTATTCGTTAAGCGATACTGGGTTTCAGTGCTTTGCGAATCAGCCGCACGCAGGCGCGCTGAGCGCGCGTAGTTTTTAATCCGCAAATCATCCGCTGACCGGGTATAAGCGTCGGCATGAAGCGCCCATTGCGCACCTTGATCCTCTACACTGCCGCCCTCAAGCACCACTGCATGCGCCTGCTCTTGTTCGGGACCACCGTAGCGCGCTTCAAAACGACCTGAAAACCCCTGATTGGCTGCTTGTGGAATACGATTGTCAATCACGTTCACTACGCCACCAACAGCGTTACCGCCATAAAACAAAGCCGCCGGCCCACGCACGACTTCTGCCCGCTCCATCACTAATGGATCGAGGGCAACGGCGTGATCGGCACTTACAGCGGAGGCATCAATCACCTCTGCACCATTTTGCAAAATATGCGTACGGTCGCCATCGAGTCCACGAATCACTGGCCGACTCGCGTTCGGACCAAAACCCGTAGCACTCATTCCCGGTAAATTCTGCAAAGTATCGCCTAGGGTTGAGCGCCGTTGCAGTTGTAAGGCAGTGCCACTTAACACTGCCGACGGGTTCGCCAACTCAAACAACTCACTGCCCAACGGATTGCCCGTGACCACCACTTCGGGTAACACCGCAGGATCGGTATTCGCCCTATTTTGCTGAGGACTCAGCACCCCCATCGAGCGCTCTTGCGCATGACTGAGGGTAGTCAATAGCCCTGCGATCAGCAGTAGCCATGATTGTTTAATCAACATTTTAAGCTCCAAAACAAGGCGCTATTCGTCTCTATACGACGAATAAACAACCGCAATTGCATACTGAAATTAGCTAGCGCCTGACCACTGGCAAGCGCTAGCTACGAATTGTGATCCGCAATTTCAGATGCGGGGTGGAGGTCCCCGACTACGGTAATGACAATGGCTTTGAGGCAGCCACAACAAAATCAGTGGTGCATTTTGGGTCGCTACGCGCACCACCGCCTGGAACACCAACACGGCCACACATAAGCCAGCCAGCGCTTGTAGCCACAGACCATCGAACGCACACCAGTCGTTGATGGGTGCTGATAAGGGCGATGTAGTCGTAGACTCCACCATACTGCGCACGACCTCAACCGGGCTTGCGCCCTCCAGTTGCTCGACACCGCGCATCGCAGCGCGACTAGCGTGCGCTAAGGCATGACTGAGCGCGCCATACTGGCTGAGCAATAATGCGCCAATCAACAAGATCCGCCAGAGGGTGGCAAAGCCACCGCTGCGGTCGGTTCGAATGTCTTGTTGGTTCAATAGGCGCATTTAAATATTAATTAAATCAAGATGTTATATATTTTATAAATTGCCGGTGTCTATTTTTAGTGTTTATTTTTTATTTGTCAGGTTACCGCTTGAGAGCGGTCTCTGGCGTGATGATTATCATCAGATGTCAGCCTATTATAGCCTCGCTCCCGTCCGCAAGGTCAAGGCCACATACTGTAGTTGCGCAACCCGAGCACGTTATACTAGCCCGCATGATCCAACGACTATGCATCAAACTCATACAAGGCTATCGCCTCGCGCTCTCGCCGTTTTTTGGTATGCACTGTCGCTTCTATCCGACATGCTCGGCGTATGCACTAGAAGCCATCATCCAACACGGCACGCTACGCGGGCTGTGGTTAACGCTGAAACGCCTCGCGAAATGTCACCCCTGGCATGCGGGCGGTTGCGACCCCGTGCCACCCAATCCTTCTACTACAAACCCTACATCCGCACCCGACACAACAAACCCTTGAGATATTGACCTTCAGGAAACTGTAGCGCAACCGGATGGTCAGCAGCTGCATGCAGCCCACCTTCCATGCAGGCATCGACACCCGCATCTAAGGCCGCACCGGCGACAATTTTTTGGAATAGGTCTGGGCTAATACCGCCCGAACAGGAGTAGGTCATCAACACCCCGCCCGGCGCCAACAACTTAAACGCCAACAAATTAATATCCTTATAAGCCCGTGCCGCTTTATCAGCATGGGCAGCCGTTGGTGCAAATTTTGGTGGGTCTAGCACAATCACCCCAAATTGACGATTGGCATCACGATACCCACGTAAAGTCTTAAACACATCTGCCTCTAACCACTCGATAGCAGGCGCTGTAATCGGATCATGTGTAGCCTGCGCTTGGGCAACGGCTAATGCTGCTGCAGAACTATCGACTGCGGTCACCGCCACTGCACCACCCGCACGGGCATTACGCGCAAAACCGCCGGTATAACAAAAACAATCCAAGACCGTCTGACCGCGTGCTAAGTCACGCAAGCGCCAACGGTTGTCCCGCTGATCGAGATAAAACCCGGTCTTGTGTCCGGCATCAATATCAATTGCATATTGCAAGCCATGCTCTTCCACTACAACAGGCGCACTGGAAGCAGTCCCCATCAACAATCCAATCTGCGAGGACAAACCTTCTAGCGCGCGCACATCAGCATCCGAACGCTCAAACACCCGCGCAACGCCAGGCACTTGTGCCAAGGCCGCGGCAATCGCGCCCCGCCAGCGCTCAGCACCTGCACTCAATAATTGCACGACTACCGTATCGGCATAACGATCAGCAATCACTCCTGGCAAACCATCTGACTCCCCATGCACCAACCTGACCGCTTGAGTAATACGACTAGGCACTGCAATCGCACGCACTGCCACCGCCCGTGCTATCCGTTCTGCAATAAAAGCGGCGTCAATCGCTACCACCCCCCAGGCCCAAACACGGGCGCGAATTTGAGAATGCGGGCTATACGCTGCAGTTGCTAACACCTCGCCATTAGCGGCGCAAATTGCCACCGTCTCACCCAGTTCAGGCTCTCCCTCCACCCGCGCCACACTCCCTGAAAACACCCATGGGTGATGACGGCGCAAGGATTTGTCTCGCCCCGCCTGCAGGTATAAGCGTTTCATACGGATTTCTTTCGAGCGCGCGGATGCGCTGCATCATAAGTTTTTGCGAGATGTTGGAAATCTAATTGCGTATAGACTTGTGTGGTTGAAATACTGGCGTGCCCTAGCATATCTTGCACTGCACGCAAGTCCCCACTGGACTGCAACACATGGGAGGCAAACGAGTGGCGCAACATATGCGGATGCACACGACCGACTACCGATTGTTGCATGCCACGCCGCGCCACCCGCAGTTGAATCGCACGCGGTCCGAGGCGACGACCCTTGAGCGTCACAAACAAAGCTTGCGCATCCACCCCTGGCACTAAGGCACGCTGCGCGTCCCAAGTGGTTAATGCCGCCAAGGCCCGACGACCTACAGGCACCAGCCGCGTCTTATTTCCCTTACCGGTCACTCTGACCGTGGCATCCGCATGATTCACATCTGCCGGTGCTAAATTCGCCAACTCTGCCAGTCGCAAGCCTGAAGAATAAAATAACTCCAAGATAGCTCGATCGCGTATCGCCAACGCATCCTCTGCTTGCACTTCGACCAGTTGTCGCGTCTCATCGGGAGACAAAGCCTGCGGCAAGCGTTTACCACGCTTGGGCGCGCGAATGCCTAAACAGGGATTGTGCTGACAGCAATGATCACGAGCTAAATAGTGATAAAACCCGCGCCACGCCGACAACATGCGTGCTAGCGAGCGACCATCTAGGCCGCGAGCATGCAACTGGCTGATACAGCGTCGAATATCATGGCTATTTAAATCGGTTGGCGCGCGAGTCGCGGCATGAGATAACAAGGCGCTGACATCGCGTCCGTAGTTAAGGACCGTATGGGTAGCGAGCCGCCGCTCAAATTGCAAATACTGCAAAAAGCTCTGTAATAGTTTCTGACTGGGTTCAGCTATAGCGACTGTCGCATCAAGCACAGGTGCGACTGCTAGACCTGTCACGCCGCATCTAGCTCGCGCTGCAAGCTAGCCGCAATCAAATCACCAATACAGGTTAAGTAAACGGTGCCCATTTCAGCGTAGAAGCGCCGCTCATCTTCGCTGGCCATTACCAACAAACCAAACGCTACACCTGCAGTGCGTAGCGGCACATAGGCATAAGACTGTAAATCAGCGGCCGCATCACCAAACAACTCGGTGGTATCAATCAAAGCCACTGAACCACACTGCGGCTCAGTTAAGCTCTCCCCCAAGTGATGCAAGGCGGCAGAGGGCCGCAATGATGACGGGGTCGCGTCATGCCACAGACGTAAAGCCACCTGCGGGACTACAAAATCGCCATGCAATCCTTCGTCAATAGCGTGTACCACTTCGAGCAAGCCACGCGTGCGAATCATCGATAACGTGAAGCGATGTATCTTCTGAATAATGACATCGTTTTCTTCACCAAATTGGATCATCTCAGCCAATTTACTCTCGAGCTTCTTGCTACGCTCACGCAGCGTAAAAATCTGCCGCTCACTAATAGAAATAGCACGCCCGCCGTGCGGACTGGGCATAGAGAGATCAGCGACCACCTCGCCGTATTGCTCAAAAAATTCGGGGTGTGCCTTCAAATACGCTGCAACTTCATCGGCATTCATCAGCAAATCATCCTTAGGTTCTATATTAAATTCTGCATTCAATTCAACGGCATCTATTCATCTATCGTTGCGACAATGGCCGCAGTCAAACACATCTCCGTGCCACCATCAAAAACCATCCGCAAATACCAACTTCTAACCTAATTTACCGCATCTTCCTCTAATCCTAGCACTGTACAGCTTAAGCTGCGCGACCGCCATCCAAGCTTGCCACCGCTACCACCCCTTCAAATACGGTGACTGCTGGGCCCGTCATGTACACGGGAGCGTCTGCGCCAGCCCACCCAATCTGCAAATCACCACCACGGGTTGTCACTCGCACCTGCGCGTCTAACCAACCTTGTCGAATACCAGCGACTACCGCGGCACAGGCGCCCGTTCCACAAGCCAAGGTTTCACCCGCCCCCCGCTCATAGACTCGCAAGCGAATATGCTGTCTATCCATCACCTGCAAAAATCCAACATTCACCTGCTGGGGAAACCACGGGTGCGCTTGAATTAAAGCACCATCACGCGCTACCGGTGCTGCATCCCAATCGGTCACCCGCACCACTGCATGCGGATTGCCCATAGATAATATATTGATTTTAATTGTTTTTTCGTTCAAAGGTAAGTCATACTCTACCGCCAGTGCCGGTGCCAAACAAGGAATTTGTGATAAAGCAAATACCGGCGCGCCCATATTGACAGTCACCTCACCAGTCGCGGTCTGCGTTAACACAATCACGCCAGCCCGCGTACCTACGCGAATCTGCGATGCTGTGATTAAGCCATGTTCATGCACGTAGCGCACAAAACACCGTGCACCATTGCCACATTGCTCCACTTCGCCGCCGTCGGCATTAAAGATACGGTAGTAAAAATCGGTATCGGGAGTACGCGCAGCTTCCACCACCAGAATTTGATCGCAACCAACACCAAAATGCCGGTCCGCTAGTGCGCGCATCTGGGCAACGCTCAGGTTAAAGGGCTGAGTTGTCGCATTAATCACCACAAAATCATTGCCAAGGCCCTGCATTTTAGTAAATACCAACTGCTCGCTCATACCCCACTCCCTCTATGGATCCAAGCCTCCACCACCCATCCGCGAGCAATCCTTCTCGGGCTTGGCTGCCGCATCGACTCTGAAGGTATCCACATTTTCCACATAATCACCAAACCTATTATATAAGGGATGCCGTTAATAAACTGACGCCTCGCCCGCGGGGCGAGTCTTAAAACGTTTATGCACCCAGTAGTATTGTTCGGGCATTTCCAGAATTCGTGCTTCAATAAATGCGTTCATCCTTCGGGTGTCGGCAACAATATCATCGCTGGGGAAGTCATCCCAGGCCGGGTAAAATTGCATGACATAGCCGTCAGTACCTGGAAGTTGTGTCGTGACCAAAGGTACCACCCGCGCTCCTGTTAAACGCGCCAAACGCGACAAACCAGTAATGGTCGCAGCGGTGGTTTCAAAAAAGCTTACAAAAATCGAATCGCGCGCCCCAAAATCCATGTCGGGTAGATAGTAAAACGGATAGCCCGCCTTAATCGCCCGCGCCACCGGCCGAATACCCTCTTGCCGTGAAAACAATTGGGCAGGCCCTAAACGGGTGCGTCCCCGCAGCAACAAATCATCAAATATTGGGTCTTTCTGTTGGCTATACACGGACACCCCTTCCCATTGCGCGCCAAAGCGAATGCCCCCCATATCTAAGCCGACAAAATGGGGCGCTAACAAAATCACAGGGGCATTCTCGACTGCTCTGAAATGTGCCTCACCTTCGACTCGCACTAAATCAAACACTCGCTCCCGACTAGCCCACCACAATATGCCATGCTCAAGGAGCGAACGGCCCAAGGCCTGAAAATGCGCTCGCGCCACCTGCCGCCGCTGTGCTGCACCCCAATGAGGAAAACATAATTGTAAATTGGTCAACACCACCCGCCGCCGCTCAATGGCTAGCACGTAGAGTAAAAGGCCCAAAGTACGCCCAAACCAGACTAACAATGCGAAGGGTAAGCGGTGGAGTAACCACACCAAGGCCAGGCCGAATCTAGACATTACAATAAGGCCTGTGAAGCCGCCGCACTGGGCGATTTATAACGGTTATAGCCCCATAGATACTGGCCCGGCGCCCGTTGTACAACGTGCTCGATCGCGGCATTGAGCGACCGCGCATCCAATGGGTTGGCATTAACCGCTTCACAATGCAAATAAAAACCCTGGCCATGCGGTAGGCGCTCGGCAAACACCATCACAACTGGCGAGCCCGTAGTGTGTTGCAGGCGGCTAACCAAGGTCATGGTATAGGCGGGGCGACCAAAAAAATCCGCCCACTGCCCCTCACCAACACTTGGCACTTGATCGGGCAAAATGCCAATGGCTTCGCCCCGTCGCAAGGCTTTAAATAACAATCTCACCCCTTTTAAGTTTGCGGGCGCCAAAACTGCCTGACCGCGTAACCGGCCCACAGCCATCAATTGATCCAATAATTTATTTTTAGACGGCCGATACAATATGGTGAGCGGAAACTGTTGCGATAAATAAAAACCACACATCTCAAAACAACCCAAATGTGGGGTTAAGAAAATCACGCCTCTACCCTGCTGTTGGGCTGCTTCAACCACACCCCAAGTTGTACATTGCACCATATTGAGCAATATACGCTCTGATTCAAACCAAACTTTTACAGCCTCCGTCACCGCCTGACCGCCACCTGCAATCGCGGTATGCAACGCCTGGCGATACAGCGTGGGATTTGGACAAAGACCGCTAGCCTGAAGATGGACGTGGGTGCGCTCTTGATACGAGGACGACGTCCAATACGCCAACCATCCCAAACCACTGCCCAAGACATGCAACAACGGCAAGGGCAAACGCGCCAATAAACGCGCAATGAAAGCAAGGGTTTTGAAGGCAGAGTTCATCTTAAAATAATCATTAATATGGTATTCTAACGCGGCTTTGAGACTAAACTGCTGACAATGACACCATTTACTACGCTTTTTTTGTGATTTCCCAGCAATATAGGTACAATTCGCAATCCCTGACACGGCATCCGTTCACCGCATTAAATGTTTTGATCAAAATTTCAATCCGTGTTTCGCAAAATATCTGAGTTCAATAAACCCATAGTGCAAAATTTCAATTGTCTCCAATACGGTTTGTCGCACCGTTCTTACTCTTCATACCAATACTGATCACAACACAACAAACCAACATCACTTCGCACCACTTAACCCAACCATCCACTAAAAAGATCTCACGACTATTATGAGTAACTTTCTATTTACCTCTGAATCTGTATCCGAAGGTCATCCCGACAAAATTGCCGATCAAATTTCTGATGCAGTGCTTGACGCTATTCTGGCCCAAGATAAAAACGGCCGAGTCGCCGCAGAGACCATGACCCACACCGGTTTAGTCGTATTGGCCGGACAAGTGACCACCAGCGCCCGGGTTGATTATGCCAAAGTGGCACGCGAAGTCGTTAAGCAAATTGGTTACACCGACTCTGACATTGGCTTTGATTACAAAAGTTGCGGCGTATTAGTTTGTTACGACGAACAGTCCCCTGATATTGCGCAAGGCGTCGATGAAGGCAAAGGTTTAGATCTCGATCAAGGCGCGGGTGACCAAGGACTGATGTTTGGTTTTGCCTGCGATGAAACACCACAACTCATGCCGATGCCGATTTACTACTCGCACCGTCTGATGGAGCGTCATGCCGAACTCCGCCGTGACGGTCGCCTGCCCTGGGCGCGTCCCGATGCCAAATCACAAGTCTCGGTTCGTTATGTCGACGGCAAACCACACCATATTGATACCGTGGTTATTTCAACCCAGCATCGGGAAGACATCAGCCACAAAGATTTGACCGATGCCATTATCGAATTGGTGGTCAAACCGGTATTGCCAGTGAATATGATCACCAAAGACACCAAATATTTAATTAACCCCACAGGGCGCTTTGTCATCGGCGGCCCGCAAGGTGATACCGGCCTGACAGGTCGTAAAATTATTGTAGATACCTACGGCGGCTATTCGCGCCACGGTGGCGGTGCATTCTCCGGCAAAGACCCATCAAAAGTAGACCGCTCTGCCGCCTACGCAGCCCGTTATGTCGCTAAAAATATTGTTGCCGCCGGCTTGGCTTCTAAGTGTGAAATACAAGTTGCTTACGCGATTGGTGTTGCGCGCCCTGTCAGCGTGCTGGTTGACACCTTTGGCACCGGTACAATTAGCGATGAGAAGATCAGCGCTTTGGTTGAACAGCATTTTGATCTGCGCCCTAAAGGCATTATTCAGTCACTCGATCTCTTGCGTCCCATTTACTTGAAAACGGCAGCGCACGGCCACTTTGGTCGTGATGAGCCAGAATTTACTTGGGAGCATACCGACAAGGCGACTGCACTGAAAGCTGCTGCCGGTCTGAAATAAGCTATAATCCCGCCCGCTGAGGAGCGTTGCGACCGGAACAATCCGGCCAGGCTCAGCCAGATACAACTGCGCTCGTACCGTCTGACGGTGCGAGCGCTTTTTTTAATTGTTTAATCACATTAGATCACCATAACACCCGTTTTACGCTGCACTCATATTCGAGACCTTACGTGCACCTGAGGGGCGCTGCGACCGGAACTATCGGCCAGGCTCGGGACGCACCTTTTGCAACGGCGCCCATTCACATCAGGAGTTGTTGCAATGACTACAAAAAATACCGACTACGTTGTCGCCGATATCGCACTAGCCGAATTTGGCCGTAAAGAAATCACGATTGCCGAGACCGAAATGCCTGGTCTGATGGCATTGCGCGAAGAATACAAAGGCAAAAAGCCCCTGAAAGGCGCTCGCATTGCTGGCTCGCTACACATGACCATTCAAACTGCCGTATTAATTGAAACTCTGGCTGACTTAGGTGCTGATATTCGCTGGGCATCTTGTAATATTTTTTCAACGCAAGATCATGCAGCAGCCGCGATTGCAGCGACGGGTATTCCTGTATTTGCTTACAAAGGTGAGACGCTAGAAGATTACTGGGACTACACGCATCGCATCCTCGAATGGCACGATGGCGGCACACCAAACATGATCTTAGATGATGGCGGTGATGCGACCCTCTTAGTCACCTTGGGTGCGCAACACGAACGCGCCAACACCCAACCCCCCATCGGCAGCAATGAAGAAGAAATCGTATTATTCGCTGCTATGCGTAAAACTTTAAAAGAAAGACCTGGCTTTTACTCCAAGATCGAAGCCAACATCAAGGGGGTGACTGAAGAGACCACCACCGGTGTACATCGCCTATACCAAATGGAAAAAGAAGGTCGGCTGCCGTTCCCTGCAATCAACGTCAATGACTCCGTGACCAAATCCAAATTTGACAACCTCTATGGTTGCCGTGAATCACTGGTCGATGCTATCAAGCGCGCCACTGACGTGATGATCGCTGGCAAGATTGCCTTGGTTTGCGGTTTTGGTGATGTGGGTAAAGGCAGCGCTCAAGCATTGCGTGCACTATCTGCCCAAGTCTGGGTGACTGAAGTTGATCCAATTTGCGCACTGCAAGCGGCGATGGAAGGCTTCCGTGTCGTGACTATGGATTATGCTGCTGATAAAGCCGATATTTTTGTGACCGCCACGGGCAACTTAGCGGTCATCAACTTTGAACACATGTCGCGCATGAAACACAACAGTATTGTGTGTAACATCGGTCACTTTGATTCTGAAATCGAAATTGCCCAACTCAAAACACTCAAGTGGGAAAACATCAAGCCACAAGTCGATCATGTGATCTTCCCTGATGGCAAGCGCTTGATTATTTTGGCAGAAGGTCGCTTGGTCAACTTGGGCTGCGGCACTGGCCACCCCTCTTTCGTGATGTCAAGCTCGTTCACTAATCAAACCTTGGCACAACTCGAGCTCTATACCCGTGGAGACCAATATCAAAATAAAGTCTATGTGCTACCCAAGCACCTCGATGAAAAAGTTGCCCGCTTGCATCTGAAGAAGCTTGGTGTTGAACTCACTAACCTCAGTGAAAAACAATGCGAATATCTGCAATTAACCGTGGACGGCCCCTTCAAGCCAGATCACTATCGGTATTAATTCTGTATTCACTTAACTAAGGCAGTATGCTGTGGCGGTTGAATTCACAGACACAGCATACTGAATACAGTGCCATGACTGCACCAAGCAATCGCTCACAAACCTTTAGCTTTGAGTTCTTCCCGCCCAATACTACGGAAGGCGTTACCAAACTCGCCCATACCGCCAAAACGCTGGCCGCACTCGCACCTAAATTTTTCTCGGTAACGTATGGCGCGGGCGGCTCCACCCGCGAGCGCACGCTACAGGTCGTTCGCGATCTACAAGCTGCCGGCTATGCAGCAGCCCCTCACATCTCGTGCGTGGGTTCGACTAAGCAAGAAATCCACGATATTTTGAATGACTATCGGAGTCACGGCATACAACATTTGGTTGCACTGCGGGGCGACCTGCCCTCAGGTACAGGTAGCGCAGGTGAACTGCACTACGCTAACGAGTTAGTGCGTTTTATTCGCAGTGAGTTTGGACAACAATTTACTATTGAGGTTGCGGCCTATCCAGAATATCACCCGCAAGCACTCAATGCCCAACAAGACTTATTAAACTTTCAACGTAAAGTCGACGCAGGCGCAGACTCAGCCATCACCCAATATTTTTATAACGCCGATTGCTATTTTCATTTCCTAGACGCGTGCGCAACCATGCGTATTGACATCCCCATCGTGCCAGGGATTATGCCGATTGGTCGCTTCTCGCAATTAGCCCGCTTCTCTGATGCTTGTGGTGCGGAAATTCCGCGTTGGATTCGCCGCAAAATTGAAGGCTATGGTGATGACACCACTTCGATCCAAGCCTTTGGTCTGGATGTGGTCACTACACTGTGCGAGCAACTACTCGCTGGAGGCGCACCAGGGCTGCATTTTTATACCATGAACCAAGCAGCGCCCACACTAACGATTTGGCAACGCTTGGGGTTGCCGCAAGTCGATTAACCACGTCACAGCTTTCTAAGCGTTGAGGGCATACACTACCCATAAAAAAGCACCTCAAAACCGAGGTGCTTTTTTAATCCAACTATTGATCCAGTCTTGACGACCTTACTTGATACTGACTATCTGTAGCAATCCTGCTGGATGCGTAGGCGCTTAAAAAAACAGCGTTACGCCGCCATGCCCGTCTTTGCTGTTTGACGCAGTTTGGCTTGCGCTGCACTGGTGTGCATGGACGCATAAGCGGCATGGGCTGCTGCTTCAGCGTCACCCACGTGTACATCGTGCCCCATGTCTTCTAACACTGAACCCAATGCCGACAAGCACAGCATCACATTATCGGGACGGCAAGAATAACCCATCAAACCAAAACGCCAAATCTTACCGGCCAAGGGGCCCAAGCCAGCGCCAATTTCCAAACCAAATTCCGATAACAAGGTTTTACGCACTTCTGCTTCATTCACGCCTTCTGGACAATACACAGCATTCATCTGCGGTGTTTGATATGCTGGCTGCACTAGAAACTTCAAGCCCATCGCCTCTAGACCTGCTTTTAAAGCGGTATGGTGACGATGCACGCGCGCCCAACAGTTCTCCAGACCTTCTTCGCGAATTAACAACAAGGCTTCATGTAATGCAAATAAGGAGTTGGTCGGTGCAGTATGGTGATAAGTGCGCGTAGTCTCACCCCAATAACCCAACAATAAATTCATATCCATAAACCATGAGTGAATTTTGTCCTTACGCGCTTGCACATACTTCACCACTTCTTCAGAGAAGGTAACTGGTGATAAACCAGGCGTGCAAGACAAACATTTTTGACTGGCCGAATACGCGGCATCAATACCCCATTCATCGACTAATACCGGAGAACCCGCTAGTGAGGTCACAGTATCAACAATAGTCAATGCACCATGCTTATGTGCAACTTGCACCAATGTTTTGGCATCAGAGAGCACACCGGTGGAGGTCTCAGCATGTACAAATGCGACCACGCGCACCCCTGGATTCTTGACGAGCGCATCTTCAAGCTTTTGCGGATCCACGGGCTCGCCCCATTTATCCTCAACAATAATCGGCGTGCCGCCGCAACGCTCTACGTTCTCGATCATGCGGCCACCAAATACACCGTTGCGGCACACAATCACTTTGTCACCAGGTGCCACCATATTCACGAAACAATATTCCATACCAACCGAGCCTGGTCCAGAAATCGGGAAGGTCAAGGCATTGTGGGTCTGATAGGTATAACGGAGTAAGGACTTCAGCTCCTCCATCATTTCGACAAATACTGGATCTAAATAACCAATAGCCGGCTGGCTCATGGTGGTGAGCACGCGAGGATGAATTTCGGTAGGGCCTGGTCCCATCAAAGTCCGCTGCGGTGGGTGAAACGAACTAATCCGTTGGCTGGGTGCAAATTTATCCATGCTGTAATCACTCCTTACTAAGGCGTTGGCTAGAAAATTCTCACCATCGGGGCGTGACTTCAACCGCAATGGCTTACGTGATGTTGCTTCGTTCAGTATGTCTACTGCAGCGACCTGTCCCGCAGTAATGTGCTCGACCTCCATCGCCCATCGTGCCGGCACATAACCGGACTTCACCCAATGATTTACCACGGCACGATCCAAGCGAAAGCGGCGTGCCACTTCAGCCTGACTGCCAAATAAGGTCACTAAACGTTCAACACAATTCATAGGGAATTCCGCAATGAGATGCACGACCTGCGAACAGCTGCAACAGAGGCTTGATCAAAAAAGATTTCATCAAAACTAAGGCCGATCGCGCGCGCTTTAGCGCAATCACGACCTTCCAAGCCGACAATTTAACATGACAAGATTAATTTGACAAGTCAGGTTATGCGACTCCGGCCGGTGGATTGCCCGTGAGTTACCAGATCAATCAGACCTGATCAACCAGCATCAGCACCTAATCATCAGGATCAAATGCCCGATCACCGTCGGCCACCGGCGCACCCGTGGCTTGCACTGCAGAAAAATCAAACAAATTACGGTCTAACAAGTGCGAGGGCCGCACATTCTGCAAACTAGTCAAGATCGTTTCTACCCGACCAGGAAAGCGCCGCTCCCAGTCACGTAACAGCATTTTCATTTCCTGCCGCTTCAAATTGGCCTGCGAACCACACAAGGTGCAAGGAATAATCGGATACTGGCGCAATTGGGCATAGGCCTCGAGGTCCACCTCCTCGCAATACGCCAAAGGACGAATCACTACGTTACGCCCATCGTCGGAGACCAACTTTGGCGGCATCGCCTTTAATTTGCCACCATAAAACATATTGAGCAGGAAGGTCTCCAAAATGTCATCGCGGTGATGTCCTAAGGCGATCTTGGTCGCACCCAACTCTTGTGCCACCCGATACAAGACCCCACGCCGCAAACGCGAACATAAGGAGCACATGGTCTTGCCCTCTGGCACCACCCGCTTAACGATGCTGTAAGTGTCTTGCTCCTCGATCCGAAACGGCACATTGAGCTGGCGCAAGTAATTTGGCAGCACGTCCTCCGGAAACCCCGGCTGCTTCTGATCTAGGTTGACCGCAATCAACTCGAAGTCAATCGGCGCATGCTCGCGTAAGCGCATCAAAATATCGAGCATTGCATAACTGTCTTTGCCGCCAGACAAGCACACCATAATCTTGTCACCAGCATGAATCATGTCGTAATCCGCAATCGCCTGACCGACTTGGCGCCGCAGACGCTTCGCCAACTTATTCGACTCATAAACCGCTTTAGGCTTGACGAAATGCATGACTTGAGTCGCGCGATCGTTCATATGTTAGCACTCACTTATATCTCGTTTTGATATTAACTATCTGAAAAATATAACTATTTTAGTTTACGCTAGGGCTAGGCTACGGCCGCCATCGACTGCAATAATCTGCCCTGTGACATAGGAGGCGCTGAGCAAATACCCCACAGCTTGAGCAATATCGCTGGGCTCACCGCAGCGCCGCAACAAGGTATGCGCCACCACTTGCGCGCGGCGCTCCGCACTATCCCAGGCCGGATCATCTGGCCACAAAATCGCGCCAGGCGAGACGCCATTGACTCGCACCTCGGGGCCCAGCTCGCGTGCCAATGCACGGGTCAGCGCCAACAAACCCCCTTTAGCCGCGGTGTACACCACATGCTTGGGCAGCGGCAACTCGGCATGAATATCAATGATATTGACAATGCTGCCACCCGCTTGACGCAAGTCTGGCGCCAGCGCCTGCGCCAAAAATAGCGGCACTTTGAAATTAGTACCGATTAAATCATCCCATGCCGCCTCGGTCACTTGACCCCAGGGAGTCTCATAAAATGTCGAGGCATTATTCACCAAGCCATCCACCCGCCCAAAGCGCGCCCGCGCCTGCTGTGCCAAGGTTGGTAACGCACCTGCCGCCAGCAAATCAGCGCCCAAGGCAGCAGCACTGTTTTCTCTTAACCTATTAAATTCATGACATAAATTTTCAGCCTCTGCGGCCGAGTGGTGGTAGTGCACTAAAATCCGCGCACCTTGCTGATGCAAATGTCGACAAATAGCCGCGCCCACCCGACGCGCACCGCCAGTGACTAAAACCACTCGATCTGCAATTTCACTACCCATGCCGCTTCCTATCGCTAAGTCACCACTGCCACCCTCATCGAACCGACTGCGCCAGTTAAATGCGATGAACACCATGAACTGATATAACACGTTGTTTATTTTATCGTATTATGCTGGCCGTGCCCTTATCGAATACCAACACATTACCGCCACCAGACGCTAACGCCCTGGCGATCAGCACCACGCTGCTGCTACAGATTCGCGCGGCGATCACTGCTGCCGGCGGATGGTTGCCGTTTGAGCGCTATATGCACCTAGCGCTCTACGCCCCAGGTCTTGGCTACTACAGCGCTGGCAGTCATAAACTGGGAGCGGGCGGCGACTTTACCACGGCACCCGAACAATCCACTTTGTTTGGCCAAACCGTGGCCCAACAACTAGTCGAACTCATCCATAGCGGACTAGATACCATTATCGAACTCGGCGCTGGCAGCGGCGCCTTAGCGCACAGCGTTTTGCTCGAACTCGCACAATGCAATGCTCTGCCCGACCGCTACGCCATCCTCGAAGTCAGCCCCGACCTGCGCGCCCGCCAACACACGCGCTTGCAGACCCAACTGCCACCAGCGCTATTTGCCCGCATCGACTGGCTAGACACTCTACCCTCGCAATGTAGCGCTGCCGTTATCGCCAACGAAGTATTAGACGCCATCCCGAGTCATCGTGTGCGCCTGCACCAGGGCCAATATCTAGAGCAAGGGGTGGTGTGCCAAGACCAAGCACTGGCTTGGGACTATAGACCCGCAACAGGGGCGTTGCTCGCCGCCGCCCAAGCCTTGGAGCTAGACGAGGGCTATGAGACCGAAATCAACCTAGCCGCCCAAGCCTTGATCGCCGACTTGGGCACTCGACTCAATCGCGGGGTGATTTTGTGCATAGACTACGGTTTTCCTGCACACGAGTATTATCATCCGCAGCGCAATCAAGGCACGCTGATGTGCCATTATCGCCACCATGCACACAGCGATGCGCTACTGTGGCCAGGCTTGCAAGACATCACCACCCACGTCAACTTCAGCGCGATTGCCGAAGCCAGCCCGCTACTGACGCTGTGTGGTTACACCCAACAAGCACAGTTTTTAATTAACTGTGGCATCACCGATTTATTAAGCGCCACCGACCCGCGCGACACCCAACGTTACCTGCCACTAGCCACCCAAGCACAAACCCTACTCTCGCCAGCAGAAATGGGCGAACTGTTTAAGGTCATCGCGCTCGGCCGCCGCTGGGATGGTCCCTTACGTGGCTTTAGTCGCGGTGACAAATCCCATACCTTGTCACCAATACCACCGGCAGCATAAAGTAATCATTAGGCGCTAAAGACTAAATACTGATCACTAAATACCAAGCACCAAACATTAAGCGCTAGGCACCGCCATGCCGCGTTGCACAGCAGGGCGCGCGCCCACCTGCTGATACCAGCGCGCGACATGCGGAAAGTCGGCCAAATTGACCTGATGCCATTCATGCCGTGCCACCCATGGATAGACGGCCATATCAGCAATCGAATAACCGGCGGTTAACCACTCTTGGTGTGCTAAGTGTTGATTCAGCACACCATATAGACGGCGGGTCTCAGTGGTATAACGAGTAATCGCATACGGCACGGGCTCAGGGGCAGCCCGCAAAAAGTGGTGCACCTGTCCAAACATCGGACCCACACCTGCCATCTGAAACATCAACCACTGCAAGGCATCGTAGCGTTGGCGCCCGCTTACCGGTAAAAACTGGCCAACCTTATCGGCTAGATAAATCAGAATCGCCCCCGACTCCATCATTGAAATCGGCTGGCCATCAGGGCCTTGCGGATCAACAATTGCCGGGATTTTGCTATTGGGATTAATCGCCACAAACTCCGGCTTAAACTGCTCACCCTGACCGATATGCACCGTATGCACGGTGTAGGGCAGACCACACTCCTCCAACATCACCGAGACCTTACGACCATTCGGTGTTGACCACGTATACAGATCAATCATGACCTCATCCTTATTTGTGTTTCGCTGTTAAATTAATTAAATACTTGATTTTATTGTTATTTTTAATTTTCGTTAATGCTGGTGTTCGTTTTAGTCTCACTGGGCACCGCCGGCAATTTCTGCTTGGACTGCAGCCACCCGTGCCGCACTCACCGCCGCCTTGATAGAAGCCGGATCAGACTGCTGCTTAGCATAGTCTCGCGCTACCACCGCCATACCTGCTTGATGCAGGCGACTCCAGTAACGCCGCACGCTCGCTGCCGAGCCACCGGCCACCACCTCGCCAGCAACTGCAGCTTGCACCATCGCCAACCAACGCTCAGGACGCCGCCACGCATCAGCAGCATCTGCGACCGCGACCGCCTCCTCAGCGCTTAAGTGCTCGGCAGCTAACACCGCATTTGCATGCCGCGCCGCTAACACCGCTAATTCACGACACGCGGCAGGGGCGCGCATACGCTCACACAATTTAATCAAGGCCTCGGGTTCGAGCTGTCGCATCAGCGCCGCAAACCGCACCTCCAGCGACGCTTGCTGATCGGCGGTGGCATCGACCGCTGCCAATGACTCGCTCATGCCATGTTCAGCAAACAAGTCTGCTAATTGCGGCAACACTCGGGCAAGCGCCCCGCACTCGTGCAATACCGATAGCATGGTCGAGGGCCTCGCTTCTTGCAAACCGGTTGCTAACTCCTGCCAGACTCGCTCAGCAACCAAAAAATCCACTTCCCCCGCCTCCACCATCTGCTGCATCAACACTGCGGTCTCGGGGGCAATCGTAAAATCAAAGCGCGCCGCAAAACGCGCCACTCGCAGAATTCGCACCGGATCTTCTACAAATGCCGGACTGACGTGGCGCAATACGCCTTGGCTTAAATCTTCAGCCCCATTATAAGGATCGATCAACGCGCCGGAGGCTGCCCGCGCCATCGCATTAATCGTCAAATCGCGACGTTGCAAATCTTCCTCCAAAGTCACCTCGGCCGAGGCGTGCACACTAAAGCCATGGTAGCCCGGCGCTAATTTACGCTCGGTGCGAGCAAGCGCATATTCTTCGTGGGTTTGCGGATGCAAAAATACCGGAAAATCACGCCCCACTGGGCGATAACCTAAGGCCACCATCTGTTCGGGGCTTGCCCCAACCACCACATAGTCGCGATCACGCACTGGCAAACCCAGCATCTCATCACGCACCGCACCGCCGACTATATAGACTTCTAAGCCATCATCGGTATGAGACGTTTTAGCCGTATGTGCTGAGGTCACCTCACCGCCCTGCCTTCAACCGCATCCGCTGATAGCGGTCACGGGGCGAATTCGACTGCAACCACTGCGGCGCTAGCGCCTCCAAAGCCTGAGGTTTCATACCAAACGGAAATACGGTATCGCTAATGCTAGCCACTTGCATCGAGCGCACGTTATCGCGGGTCATCAATTGCACCGGCAACAATTCCATCAACCACGCTTGCAGATACGACAAATAGCGCCCTAAGCCAATAATAGGTCGTGGAAATCCTGTCAGCGCGCCCACATAGGCCACCAACTCGCGCAATGTGTACTGCTGGGGGCCAGCCAATTCATAGCACTGATGACTGCTAGTCGCATCGGCCAAGGCATGACCGATGGCAGCAGCAACATCGGCCACATACACCGGTTGAAAACGCGCACGTGGGCAGGCCAAAAACATCACCGGTAAAAAGCGCTGCAAGCTTGCAAATAAATTTAAAAACTGATCCTCTGGGCCAAAAATAACCGACGGTCTAAACACCGTCAGCGCAAGCCCTGCACCGCGCAAAATCTGCTCGGCCTCGGCTTTACTACGCAGGTACGCGCTAGGTGCGGCCAGGTCTGCACCAATCGCACTAATTTGTATGACCCGGCGCACACCAGTGGCTTGACAAGCGTCCACTAACTTCTGGGCCAAGCCCACATGGGCGGCGGCAAAACTATTCGCACCGCGACCGTTATGCAACACCCCCACCGCATTCACCACGGCATCACAGCGGCGCACCAAAGCAGTCAAGGTTGAGGCATCATGCACATCTGCATTCACCAACTCAACCGTAGGCAACACACTCAGATTTTTGACACGCTCGCGAGCCCGCGTCGGCACCAACACCCGATACCCCAAGGCCGCTAATTGCTGGCACAGATGACGCCCCACAAAACCACTACCCCCGAGCACTAACACCGATTTAATTTTCATAATGATGCCACTCCTAGTGACTACAACAACCAAAAAACTAAAAACAAAAAAACTAATATTTTCAATGCGTTATATAAAGCTGACGCCACTAATTAAGGCGTATCTGCCAACGCTTTATCACGCTCTGCACTGCGCGGTTGAATGTAGCCAATCCGCGCTCGTAAGGTCTGTGTCACACCCTGCAGATGGGCGTAATAAGTAGCATTCCCCATGACTTTTTTGACATAGTCACGGGTCTCTTCAA
>Ga0114958_10000029_pt1 | contig 114442 bp, 103 predicted proteins | sample C_130208_EF_Meta_FD_89577 | JGI IMG/M metagenome (GOLD analysis project Ga0114958, IMG submission 89577) | Freshwater microbial communities from Lake Croche, Canada to study carbon cycling - C_130208_EF_MetaG | ecosystem: Environmental > Aquatic > Freshwater > Lake | place: Lake Croche...
GTGATGGGCCATCGCTGACAATGACACTGCGGCAATCAGCCTCATCAATCGTCACAATTCGGCGCGTCGGGCGCACCCCTACAGGCCAGTGCGCAGCCGGCACTGGTGACAGCGGCTTGTCTTGACCTTGCGCCACGCCTTGCGGTCCATCGACAAAGGCGGCACCAATCATATCGAAAGCCATTTGCGCATCTACCGGGTAATACCACTGATGCCAAGCACCGACTTGGATCACTACATCGCCAGGATGCATCATGGTGCGCGCACCATCCAACACTAAGTCACGCTGACCGTTCAACAAGACGCCATAGTCAACGGTTTGGGTCTTATGCATAGAGGAAGTAAACATGCTATTCCCACCACGCTCCCACGTACCCGTAGTGCCAGGACGCACACAGCAATCATGAAACGGCACCACTTCAGGATCCGTGGCGGGATTGTAATCAGGGGTGCAGCCATGTGACTGCACCACCCGCAGATGACCGCCCTCTGGCACGCCCGGAAATGTGTACGTCTGCAAGCTGTCATCAGTCGTGCCCGCCAGCGCCATCGGTGAGGCCGTCCACACCCATAAATCAGTGTGTCCACGTCCTGAGGACATCGAACTGGGGTGGCCGTTAGGTGCCATACCATCAAACTGTATCTGTGCCCGACCTTGGGCGTCTGCGCCGATGACTGCGCGCCGAATGGGTTTCAGAGAAGACATCCATACACCTCTAGCAAGTTAATAAAAATAATCAATAATTTCAAATGGTTAGCTATTTTAGGGCCAGATCCTCTAGGCCCGCTAGGCCGCACTCGAGTCCAACTTATTTACTCGACACAACAACACTTTCAGATTGGTTTGATCAGAAATCGGATCACGCTGTGACTTATCGGTGAGGAAATTCACGCTTCTCCAAGGATTATAGGGCTGACGCTCGCCCCATCCAATAGGAATAAAAATCGCGCTTGGACGAATCCCCGCATGCACCCACGCCACCGCCTCAATCTGGCCATGGGCCGAAGTAATGCACACCCGCTCACCATCGACAATGCCGAGTGCAGCTGCTTTGTTAGGGTGTAGTTGACAATACAGGTCGGGCCACATCTCTTGGGCTTGCCAGAAGTAATGGGTCCAACTATGAAAATGTGCAGCCGAAGCGCGCCCAGTCACCAACTCAGTATCAAAGCCTTGTGCCCGCAAACCAATACCAGGGTGCGTGCTATCGGGGGCGACTATACGCCCGCGTGAGCTACTCGTGGGCGGCGAGCAAAAGGGCGACTCTACCCCAGACTCACCATCGGTATCGAGTAACTCCATATACGGCAAGTCGAGCAACTGCTCACGCTCAGAGTAGAACTCCGGCAACGCACTTAATCCCAAGGTATTGAACTTTTGCTCTAGTGCTGGCGTCCAAAACTCAAGCAAACCACTGGCGGTTGGAAAGCGCCGCCCCGGTTTACCGTGCGGCACTGTGGTGCCCTCTAAATACAGGGTCTCAATCTCTGGCGCATCTTCGGTCGCCACTGGCTGCCGCACCCAACGATAAGGGGTAGCGTGTAAGCGCTTCTGGGTCACGCCTCGGAGGCCATCGCTCTGTCTACACACTTCGTCCCAGAATACCGCAGGATCCTTATAGCGCTCCTGCAGCACATCCTCAAAACCCAAACGTTTACCCAACTCAATCCAAATCCACGTATCCGCCTTGGCTTCGCCTGGCGGATCAATCATCTGATCAATCCAGACAATCCGCCTATCATCATTTGAGCGCCCGATCTCGCCTTTTTCGATACCACTGGCCGCCGGCAATAAGTAATCGGCGTAGGCTGAGGTCTCATTGGCAAATAGCTCGATATGCACCATCAAATCGAGGGCCTGAAACGCCTCTCGCACCTGCGTCTGACCAGGCCATTGCGCCAATGGATTGTTACAGGTAATCAAGGCACGAATCGGATACGGCTTGCCGTGGAGCATAGCCTCAGTCCAACCCGCAGGCGAACGCCGCACCCGTAATCGATTCATCGGCGCGACCCGCTCGGGCGGCACTTTAGCAGCGATCGGGGTGCCCGCACTCATGTTGAAGAAGGTGCCGCCGCGCCGCCCCCAGTTACCCGTAATCGCAGCAACGAACATCAATACCCGATTCGTCTGGGTGCCGTTGGTGTGTTGGTTGACCCCCCGACTCGCAAAAATCACACACCCGTCAGCTGCCGCGATCTCTTCAGCTAACCTCTTGATTTCATTCTCAGAAATACCTGTCACCGGGGCCGCCCATGTCGGCGAGTAAGCCCGCTCTAAGATAAAGTCGCGCCACTGCGTAAAGCCTAGAATCCACCGCTCACAAAATTGGATATCGTGTAACTGCTCACGCAAGATGTGATAGGCCAGCGCTAACCCCAAGGCCATATCAGTACCGGGGCGTATCGCCAACCACTGATCCGCCTTAGACGCGGTGGCAGTCAGCCGCGGATCAATCGCCACCATTTTGGCGCCATTGCGAATCCGCCAGTCGTTGATCATGCCAAAGTAGACGGGGCGTGTTTCCGCTTGATTGTCGCCTATATAAACATACAACTGCGCTGAACCTAAATCGTTCTCGGTATAACTATTGCCGCTGCCAATGTCGCCTTGAGTTAATTCAAACGCGACATTCTTACCACTGGCACAAAAGGGGTCTGTGCCATCTTTATTCGGTGTTCCCCAGAGCTGGGCAAACATTTTGGTCGTAGCGCGATAATCCAATATACCGGTGCGGGTGCCAATAAACATCGCCAGCGCCTCAGAACCGTATTGAGCACGCACCGCTTCGAGCCGCGCTGCAATTTCATCCAAAGCCTGATCCCAGGAAATACGCTCAAAGCGCCCCTCGCCGCGTGCACCCACCCGCTTCTGCGGATAGCGCAAACGATGCGGGCTGTGATACATCTGCAAAGCCATCTGCGCTTTGGGACAAACACGACCTTGCAACAACGGGTCTTCATCGTTACCAGTGATTTTGACGAGCTGATTGTCTTTAAAGTGATATTTGGTGCTACAGCAGTTAAAGCAAATATTACAACCGCCAGGCACAACCCGGTCAGGCGCCACATCAGCGCGTGCTGATCGGTATGGATAAGCAGGCGCCTGTGCTTGCACCGCCGCTTGCGCTATCGCACTATCCATAAAACTGGGGCGACGCGTGCGCTCAGGCGCGAGCAGCGCCGCCATCGGGGAAACAGCAGGAATCATAGCGGGAGTCACTGCAGCAGCAACGGCGGGATTAACAGCAGGTGCAGCAGGCTGCGCGGCACTATCTTGTTTCCCTTGTTTTCCTTGTATCTCTTGTATCTCTTGTATCGCTAGCGTAGTAGTCAGCGCTACGGTCTCAACACTCGCATTTGGCGCGTCAGCAATCTGCTGCGCCAATACCATCGACTGGGCATCGCGCTGAATCGGTTCTAAATAAATCGTGGCAGGACCAAGCAAAAAGTGATCTTGATCTCTGGGAGTGCGGCCTCCCGCCTCAGCCGATGCCAATAATTGATCACGCGCACCGAACCGAATCGCCTGGGTCGGACACACGCTGGCACAAGCGGTCGTCGCCTCGCCTGCGCTGCGTCGCTCGACACACAAATCACATTTCACAGCGTGATGACCCTCAGCATCAAAACCCATCGCACTATAAGGACAGGCAATCACACATTCACCACAACCGGTACAGCGCGACTCATCAACGCTGACGATACCAGTGACCGGATGTTTATGAATTGCCGGTGGATTAACCGGGCAAGCGCGCAAACACGCAGGTCGCTCACAGTGTTGGCAAGTATGGGTTAAAAACGCCAGACCCGCTTGCTCTAGCGCACTCACCCACACCACCTTATTCCGATACTCCCCAGGCCCTAATCGATGCTCGGTTTTACAAGCAGCCTCACAACTCTTACATCCTGTGCAACGCTCCAAATCAATCATTAAGGCCAAGCGTTCACTGGGCATGTCTATGGCGGCTTCGCTAATGCTTTGATTGAGCACTTGTTTAAAAGTTTGGGTCATGGGATCACCATTCGCGTAAATGCCACCAATCAATCGGTTCACCCGCAGCCACATATCCGGCAAAGAAGGTAACCACCAACACATGTATGATTAAACCCAACACAAAACTCATGGCTAGGGCAATGTGTAGCGGTCGCCACCACGCTTGAGGCGCACTCACCGCCTGCCGGCGCGCCAATAGACGGGTTTCTTGCTGAACCAAACGCGCATAGTCTCGCGCCAAACGAGGCGACAGCAACCAGTGCTTAGCGCGCAAATGAAAGGTCGCCTCCGAAGCCTGCGGTGCTAACTGCACCAATAGCATCCGCTTCGCACGCAATAATGCTTGCAACCGCCCCCGAGTTGCTGCATCCGGCGCTGCAAATGTGGGTGCAGCGCCGGCAAACGTTGCCGCCATCAAGCGCGCACCGCGAATTCGTCCCCACACCCCCAACCCCAACACCGCCAGTAGGTTCAATAACAACAAGGCGGGTGCGCGTCGTAACAACAAGCCGCTATGAATAGCAATCAACACCATACCTAGCAAGGCACATCCGACATGGGCGTTGAACCAAAAAATTGGGTGCGCGGCTTGCCCGCTACGCTTAGCCACGGTAAATACCAAGGGCATTAATAACAATAGCGTGCCTAACACCCCAAGCAGATATAACTCAGGGCTACCAGGCTTGCGCCACGGCGCGGGTAACCACGGTCGGAGCAAAAACCAGATCACGACCAAGGCAACGCACACAGCCACTGACTGTAACAGACGTCGATTTGAAAAATCTGGGGTTTGATCTGAGGTTTGATGGGCGCTCACAGGAATCCAAAAATATCAATAAATTCAGTTAGTTAATTATATTATTCAGGGCCGAATCAGAGGCGTGCTAGCAACTGATTGTAGCACTTGCTACGCGTGCAGCTCTTGCACAATACGAGCGCGCGCACCATACTCCTCAGGCCTTTTGATTTTATTGATTATCTTGCTATAGACCATGATTGAACTCACCATCAATGGTGTTGCCCGCACCTTCCCCCACAGCCTCAATTGCGCCGAGCTAGTCACCGCACTAGAGCTCGCAGGTAAACGCATTGCTATTGAACGTAATGGTGATATCGTGCCGCGCAGCGCATACCCCACCTGTATATTAGCGAATGGCGATCACTTAGAAATTGTCGTTGCAGTCGGTGGCGGTTAAATCCAATATTTAATATTCAGTGATGCTGTATACCTCATTCAATTTATCTACGATCTAATCCAAGGAATAGCGCTATGTCATCCATCGCTGCATCAGACCCCTTTGTCATCGCAGGTCGCGAATACGCATCACGCTTACTCATTGGCACTGGCAAATACAAAGACTTTGCCCAAACCCGTGCTGCTGCTGACGCGAGTGGCGCACAAATTATCACTGTTGCAATCCGTCGCACCAATATTGGTCAAAACGCCAACGAGCCTAATCTGTTGGATGCGCTACCCATGTCGCAATTCACTTTGCTCCCTAATACCGCTGGCTGCTATACCGCAGATGACGCCGTGCGCACGCTGCGACTAGCGCGCGAATTGCTCGACGGTCACGACCTAGTGAAACTCGAAGTCTTAGGTGACCCACACACGCTATACCCCAACGTCATCGATACCATTGCTGCTGCCAAAGTCTTAGTCAAAGACGGTTTCAAAGTCATGGTCTACACCTCGGATGATCCGATTATTGCCAAACAACTCGAAGAAATCGGTTGTGTCGCGATCATGCCTTTGGCCTCCTTAATCGGCTCAGGTATGGGCATACTCAATCCATGGAATCTACAGATTATTATCGATAATGCCAAAGTGCCTGTGGTGGTTGATGCTGGTGTTGGCACTGCTTCGGATGCCACTATTGCGATGGAGCTTGGCTGCGATGCCGTATTAATGAATACCGCGATTGCGCTCGCGAATGACCCCGTACTAATGGCTAACGCCATGCGTCAAGCCGTGTGTGCGGGGCGTGACGCCTATCGCGCTGGGCGCATGCCTAAAAAACTCTACTCAGCTTCACCGAGTTCGCCCACTACAGGTCTGATCGGCAAACCGTGAGCAAGACTGACCATGCTACAAATCACCCGGTCGCACCGCAGGCGATCCGCAGTTATGTCTTGCGCCAAGGTCGGGTATCGAATGCGCAACGCCACGCCCACGACACTTTGCTCCCCAGTCTAGGTATTGCCTATAGCAACAACACCATCGATAGTGCGGCTATTTTTGGGCGAAGTGCACCACTCATTCTCGAGATTGGCTGCGGCATGGGTGAGACTACGGTAGCGATTGCCGCAGCACACCCACAAAACAACTATATTGGTATTGAAGTACATACTCCAGGGGTTGGTAGCCTACTCAAACAAACCGCAGCCCTAGAACTCACAAATCTACGTGTTGTTCAACACGATGCCGTTGCAGTGGTCTCAGACATGCTGATGCCTGAAAGCCTAGACGGCCTGCATATATTTTTCCCAGATCCGTGGCCAAAGAAACGCCAACAAAAAAGACGCTTAATTCAAGCACCTTTTATTGCATTGGCAGCCTCTCGCCTCAAAGCTGGCGCTTACCTGCACGCCGCCACTGACTGGGCTGAATACGCCGAACAAATTCTCCAAGTGTTCAGCGCGGAGCCCAGCTTAGAGAACACTGCACAAGACTTTGCACCTCGTCCCAGCTATCGACCACAAACTAAATTTGAAACTCGCGGACTTAAACTAGGTCATGGCGTATGGGACATTCTGTTTCGAAAGCATAGTCACTAAACATCTCATAAAACCGCAATGTGTACGGCTGAACACCTAGGATTTAATCATCGTTCATTCGATTAAACGATAATCAATCCATTTTTTCTTTGTTCACAGCATCCGCTTTTTTCACTACATTGCTCTCCTAACCCACAAGGAGTTGCAATGAAAATTAACCTCAAGACATTACCTATTGTTATTTTTTTCAGCCTAGGCTTAATCTCTGCAAGCGCTGCACAAACAGTCCTACTCAACGTCTCTTATGATCCAACCCGCGAGCTCTACCAAGACTACAACAAAATATTTATTGAACACTGGAAAAAGACGACTGGTGAAAACCTATCTGTCAAACAATCTCACGGTGGGTCTGGCAAGCAGGCCCGCGCTGTTCTCGACGGCCTTGATGCCGATGTAGTCACACTTGCGCTAGCCTACGACATTGACATCTTGGCAGAAAAAAACTTGGTCGCCAAAGATTGGCAGAAAAAATTTAAAGACAATGCATCGCCTTACACCTCTACCATTGTCTTTTTAGTCCGCAAAGGCAACCCAAAGGGGATTAAGAACTGGAACGACCTGATCAAACCGGGCGCTCAAGTCATCACCCCTAATCCAAAAACTTCAGGAGGTGCACGCTGGAATTATCTGGCTGCCTGGGCTTACGCCTTAAAGCAACCTAACGGCACTGCAGCAACCGCAAAAGAGTTTGTCAAAAAACTATTCACCAACGTACAAGTTCTAGATTCTGGTGCACGCGGCGCACTGACCACATTTGCCGAGCGTGGCATCGGTGATGTATTGATTGCCTGGGAAAATGAAGCGTATTTAGCGGTCAAGGAGTTGGGGCCGGATAAGTTTGAAATAGTCACCCCTGCCTTGTCCATACTTGCCGAACCTCCTGTTGCAGTGGTTGAAAAAGTAAGCACCCGAAAAAACACTAAAAAAGTAGCGACGGCTTACCTAGAATATTTATATTCAGCCGAAGGGCAAGAGATTGCAGCGCGCCACTACTACCGTCCTCGCAACCCCAAAATAGCTGCAAAATTTGCTGGGCAATTTGCTAAATTACAACTGGTCACCATAGATGAAGTGTTTGGCGGCTGGCAGCAAGCGCAAAAAACCCACTTTAATGATGGCGGCATCTTCGATCAAATCATCTTGAAATAACTGTAAGGCGATTCAAGACCAACCAAGACCCAGATAAAACACGTCCAGCAAATCACAAATTGTGCTGGCTGATGGGTATCTAGAGTTGTCGATATACAGTTTCCATATAAGTTAATCAGGTTTTCTTGTTTCCCTTTTGCAGACCCAAACCCTAGAATTCTTGCATGTTTACCAACAATAAAAACAGCATCTTTCCCGGGTTTGGCTTGTCCCTAGGCTACACGCTTGTGTATCTATCTATTATTGTTTTAGTACCTTTGTCTGCGGTTGTATTAAAAACGACCAGCCTGAGCCTGCCGAGTTTCATTGCGGCGGTCACTACACCCCGAGTTTTAGCCTCTTTTCAACTCAGTTTTGGGATGGCGCTATTGGCCGGCCTCATCAATTTATTTTTTGGCTTACTATTAGCGTGGGCGCTAGTTCGCTACACATTTTTTGGTAAAAATGTAGTCGATGCGCTCATAGACCTACCATTTGCCTTGCCAACTGCTGTGACGGGTATCGCACTTGCTGCGCTGTATTCCAAAAATGGTTGGATTGGCAAACAGCTAGAGCCCTTAGGCATCAACATTGCCTTTACGCCTTGGGGAATTTTAGTCGCTTTAATTTTTATTGGATTACCTTTTGTAGTGCGCACTGTTCAACCGATTCTTGAGGAAATCGAATTAGAGCTCGAGGAGGCTGCAGCCAGCCTAGGCGCGAGTCGCTGGCAATCCTTCACCAAAGTTGTCTTACCCATTTTATTACCCGCATTATTAACCGGGTTTGCACTGGCATTTGCCCGCGCTGTCGGTGAATACGGTTCAGTCATCTTCATCGCGGGTAATATTCCCATGGTCTCAGAGATTACTCCTTTAATCATTATCACCAAATTAGAACAATATGACTATGCGGGTGCGACTGCAATTGCCTTAGTTATGCTAATTATTTCATTATTACTATTACTCGCCATTAACGGCCTACAAGCCTGGAGCGCCAAACAAACAGGGAGGACTCGCCAATGAGTTTGACCACTCGGTTTGAACGTAGCGCAGCAACTAGCGAACCTGTGCTCATTAAAGCCCTGATTCTGTGTTTATCATTAAGCTTCTTTGGTGTGTTTTTACTGCTTCCTTTGTTATCTGTTTTTACAGAGGCCTTACACAAAGGTGTGATCTACTATTTCAGGGCAATTACAGAACCAGATACTTGGTCGGCTATGCAGCTAACCCTACTGGCAGCTGCGATTGCTGTCCCCCTCAATTTAATCTTTGGCGTAGCCGCCTCGTGGGCTATTACGAAATTTGACTTTGTCGGCAAACATCTGCTGATTACCTTGATTGATTTACCATTTTCCGTATCTCCCGTCATTGCTGGCCTAATCTTTGTACTGGTTTTTGGTGCGCAAGGTTGGTTTGGAAGCTGGTTCTTAGACAATGACTTGAAAATCATTTTTGCAGTCCCGGGCATTGTGCTGGCAACCATCTTTGTCACCTTTCCATTTGTAGCGCGTGAATTAATTCCATTAATGGAAGCGCAAGGTCGCGAGGAAGAGGAGGCTGCCGCCGTATTAGGCGCTAATGGTTGGCAGACTTTTTGGTATGTCACTCTGCCGAATATCAAATGGGGTCTGCTGTATGGCGTTATTCTTTGTAATGCACGTGCTATGGGTGAGTTTGGTGCGGTATCTGTGGTGTCAGGACATATTCGCGGATACACCAACACCATTCCTCTGCAAGTTGAGATTCTATATAACGAATATAACTATGTTGCAGCTTTTGCAGTGGCCTCCTTATTAGCCTTGCTTGCACTGATCACCTTAATCGCCAAAAGCTACGTTGAATGGCGCCTCAAAAAAGAAACCAATGCACCATCAGTGATCGAAGGCGTAGTATGAGCATTACTGTCAAAAACATTCACAAAACATTTGGTCATTTTACTGCACTGAATAATGTGTCCTTAGACTTCCCATCTGGAGAATTGGTTGCACTGCTGGGCCCCTCCGGCTGCGGAAAAACCACACTACTGCGAATTATTGCTGGCTTAGAAACTCCCGATAGCGGTAGCATCATCCTCGATGATATCGACACATCCAAGACTCCCATCAGAGAACGCTCTGTTGGATTTGTATTTCAGCACTACGCACTGTTTAAGCATATGACAGTGTTTGATAATGTGGCGTTTGGCCTGCAAGTGAAGCCACGCTCGTCACGCCCAAGTAAAGACGAAATTTCCGATAAAGTGCATAAATTACTGTCACTGGTGCAACTAGACTGGCTACATGATCGCTTCCCTGCGCAACTCTCTGGTGGTCAACGTCAACGCATTGCACTGGCTCGGGCTCTGGCAGTTGAACCTAAGGTTTTACTCTTAGACGAACCCTTTGGGGCTTTAGATGCCAAAGTGCGAAAAGAGTTGCGTCGTTGGCTTAGAAAACTACACGACGAATTACATATCACCTCAATTTTTGTCACGCACGACCAAGAAGAGGCGTTAGAAGTCGCAGATCGAATTGTGCTGATGAATCAAGGCAATATAGAACAAATCGGTAGCCCAGACGAAGTCTATGATCACCCAGCAACACCGTTTGTCTATGGATTTCTAGGTAATGTCAATCTGTTCCATGGACGCGTGGATGGAGAAGGCATTCAAATTGGTAACGACAAGCTCAGCCATCAGCAATCTCAATCTATCTCTCAAGGTGCCTCTGTGATCGCTTTTGCACGGCCACATGAACTCAACATTGAAATCATTAACGAACTTGCAAATGATCACGGACGCGGTATCACAGCAACTATAGATCGAATCCTATCCATTGGACCAAATGCAAAAATTGAATTATCAGGATCAAGCCTACCTGGCGATAAAAATTCCCGTCAATTCTACGAAGTAGAACTCCCGAGAGCTGAAGTCATTAGAAGACGACTAGCAGAAGGTCAATTAGTGCGGATTGTTGCCTCTAAACTACGCGTTTTTGAGCAGCCTCAACAGGCTCATTAAAGTCATACTGGAAACCCAATACACCATGAACTTTCAACAATTACGCATTATTCGCGAAACTGTTAGACACAACTTCAACCTAACAGAAGTAGGCAACGCTTTAGCCACTTCGCAATCTGGCGTTAGCAAGCATATTCTCGACCTTGAAGATGAACTTGGCATTGAGTTATTTGTACGTAAAGGCAAGCGCCTACTAGGGCTCACAGAGCCTGGAAAAGAATTACTGATCATTGCCGAGAGAATTTTATTAGACACAAAAAATATCAAACAATTAGGTGCGCAATATAGTCAAATTGATAAAGGCCAACTCACAATTGCAACCACTCATACTCAAGCCCGTTACGCCCTTCCCTGTGTAGTGGGCCAATTTAAACTACGGTTTCCAAAGGTCCATCTTGCACTACACCAAAGCAGTCCGGTAGAGATTGTTGAAATGCTACTAGATGGGCGTGCGGATATTGGCATTGCCACAGAGGCACTGAATCAACACTCTGAATTAATTACATTTCCTTACTACACTTGGCAGCACACCATTTTGGCACTCAAGGGACATCCGCTCGAAGGTAGAGAACATTTAACTCTAGAAGATATTGCGGAATATCCTATCGTGACATACCACGAAGGCTTTACCGGTCGCAAATCTATTGATGCCACTTTTGCCAATGCCGGTATCACACCTGACATTGTGATGTCAGCGCTAGATGCAGACGTCATCAAAACTTATGTGGAGATTGGCCTGGGTATCGGCATTATTGCTTCTATGGCTTACCAGCCCGAAAGAGACACCAAACTTACAACACTCAACACCCAAAATCTATTTGACAGCAACACCACCCAGATCGCCTTAAGAAGAGGTTACTTTTTGCGTAGCTTTGCATATCAGTTTTTAGAACTCTGCTCACCACAGCTCAATGAGGCCAAAATAAGGTCGGCACTACATTCTGTAACTCCTGTTGATATTGATTAATCTAGGGCGCAATGCATTTAAAACCAATGGCTGCACTTTCTTAATGACTGAACTGTCTTTTGTTAATAACAATTTAGAAGTTTTCCCATGAGCAATATTCACAATACTATTCATCCGGATCGGCCTAGCCTGTGGACAATACCTGAGCGTCAGATATCTGCACATGCTGTTGCTGCTAAATCAAAAATTCTAACTCAACGTTTAATCGATATATCTGAGCGCTTTTTTGACATTCGCTTTGCTACCAGCCTAGCCGCTGAAGATATCGTACTCACCGATGCAATTACCAAAACAAATTCTAAAATTAAATTGTTTACTCTAGATACTGGTCGCCTGCATCCAGAAACGATCAATCTGGCGAAAACCGTATCTGATTTATACGGCATCCACATTCAAACAGTCGCCCCGAGCGAGCGTGACATTACAGCATTCATTGCCGAATATGGGATCAATGGTTTTTACCAGGGTGAGGCGCCCAAAAATGCGTGCTGTGCCGCACGTAAGATTAAGCCACTCAATGCAGCTTTGCTAGGCGCAGACGCATGGCTAAGCGGTCAGCGGCGCGAACAATCCGCAACTCGCACTACAATTAATTTTGAAGAAGTTGACGCCACGAGGGGGATTACAAAATTTAATCCCTTATTCGACTGGACTGAGATTGATCTCTGGAGCTACATCAAGCACCAGAAACTCCCGATACACCCTTTGCATTTGAAGGGCTACCCCAGCATCGGATGCGAACCATGCACTCGCCCTGTCAGAGAAGGTGAGGACATACGCGCTGGACGCTGGTGGTGGTTGCACAGCAATAGCAAAGAGTGCGGCCTTCATGATAATCAATTACCCATTAGCAATGAATGATTTGAACATGCTTGAACAAACCCTATTAAATGACCACCTTGATGGACTTGAGTCTGAGTCAATTTACATTATTCGCGAAGTCGTCTCACAATGTGCCAACCCTGCCATGCTATTCTCTGGTGGCAAGGACTCGATTGTCATGTTTCATTTGGCACGCAAAGCCTTCCAGTTTGGTCAGCGCCCCATCAAACTACCCTTTCCAATTGTGCATATAGACACTGGCCACAACTACCCAGAAGTTATTCAGTTTCGAGACCAAGTGGTCAAAGAAACCGGGGTTAAATTAATTGTCGGCTTCGTTGAGGATTCGATTGCCAAAGGTTCTGTTAAATTACGTAAAGCAACCGACTCACGCAATGCCGCCCAAGCCGTGACATTGCTAGAAACTATTGCCGACTACCAATTTGATGCGTTAATGGGTGGAGCGCGCCGTGACGAAGAAAAGGCCCGCGCAAAAGAACGTATCTTTTCATTTCGAGATGAATTTGGTCAATGGGACCCTAAAGCGCAACGCCCAGAGCTTTGGAATCTGTACAACGCACGTATTACCCAAGGCGAAAATATGCGTGTATTCCCAATTTCTAACTGGACCGAATTAGACGTATGGCAATACATTGCACGTGAACAACTCGCACTGCCCAGGATTTATTACACGCATAAACGTGAGGTTGTGCGTAAAAATAACTTGCTCATTCCAGTAACCACGATTACACCCAAGGCCCTTAGCGATCTGAGCGAAGTGTTAGATGTTCGCTTTCGCACAGTGGGTGATATTAGCTGCACTTGTCCTGTATTTAGCTTTGCTTCAACACCACAAGACATTATTGCCGAGACTGCAATCACCGAAATTACCGAGCGCGGTGCTACGCGCATGGACGATCAAACCAATGAAGCTTCAATGGAGCGTCGCAAGAAAGAAGGTTACTTTTAATGGATCACGCCACCTCCCGTAACGTTGTTCGCTTCATTACTGCCGGCAGTGTAGACGATGGCAAGAGCACCCTCATTGGACGCTTGCTCTACGACACCAAATCTATTTTAGTTGATCAAATAGAATCACTCTCCAAAACGAAGCATGCCCGAGTGACCTCTGCCGACGCCGGATTTGATCTGGCGCTTCTCACTGACGGCCTAGAGGCCGAACGCGAACAAGGCATTACCATTGATGTTGCTTACCGCTACTTTTCAACACCAACCCGTAAGTTCATCGTCGCTGATGCACCCGGTCATGAGCAATACACTCGCAATCTAGTCACCGGCGCCTCGCAATCTGATGTGGCAGTCATACTCGTAGATGCCAGTCGTGTGGCGTTGGGTACTAGCCCTGCCACCCTACTAGCGCAAACCAAACGTCATGCGGCAATAGTGCATTTATTAGGCTTGCGTCACGTTGTCTTTGCGGTTAATAAAATGGACTTATTTGAATTTGAAGAGCAGCGATTTAATACCATTGCAGCATCGATCAAAAATTTAGCACAAAAAATTGGCCTGGCAAACCCAAGCATCATCCCAATATCCGCCTTATTAGGGACTAATGTAGTAAGCCCAAGCCATCATACACCTTGGTATAACGGTCCCACCTTGCTCGCATGGCTTGAGGGTTTAGATACGCGCGCACTATCAGAGCAGGTTGGACTACGGATACCCATTCAATATGTTGCACGTCAAGACGGCAATGCCTCTGATGATTTTCGGGGCTATCTTGGTCAAATTGAATCAGGGCGCCTGCACAAAGGCCAAAAAATCAAAGTATTACCTTCCCATATTGAGGCGACTATTGGTCAGATCTACCTAGCTAATCACTCTCAAGGTGAACATTGCAATTCTACACAGTCTGCTCACACGGGTGATGCGGTAACGATTCAACTCGTTGAAGATATCGACGTCTCCAGAGGCTCACTCTTTATTGATGCACAAGATGCCAATCCCCCAACACCAAGCAAACAAATTGTCGCTGATCTGTGCTGGTTAGATACGGAACCGCTTTCCCTTTGCCGCAAATATGCACTACGTCATACCACCAATACTGTAGCCGCAAAAATCAAAGACGTAAAAAGGGTGTTGGATATTGAGACCTTATCGCACGGCACCGATATTCATGCTCTCAAAGCCAATGAAATTGGACGCGTTGAGTTAACCCTACAACAACCCATTGCCGCGGATACCTTTAATCAATCTTCGCGCACAGGCGCTTTTATTTTAATTGACGAGGCATCCAATCACACTGTCGCCGCCGGCTTGATTATTCAAGCACATTAATCATTATTGCTGTTTGAATTTGATTAATTTTTTGGGGGTTGTTTTTGAAAAATGTTAAAACTCTAACCCAACCAGACATTCCCATAAAACCGCTTAACTGAGTGATTGATATTGCAGTTTTTTCCGCGTTCACACGTTCACATAAAATACTAAGCATTTAAAAATCAAGCGTTAATGTACATACCATAAGTTAATACCCTGAGTTAATACCTTGAGTTAATACCTTGAGGCAACACCATGAGTCAATACTATGGGTATATCACTCAGGTCTATCCCCCCAGGTCATTCCTCAGCCAAAAACAGTTGCACCAAATCATTTAAAAAACGCTGCCCCAGTTGGGTCGGCACAATCCGCTGGTGGTGACGTTCAATAAAGCCACGCGTCTGCGCTTGCGAAAGCCCGTCGAGAATATGCACCACGTTCAAACCGGTGCGCTCGGTAAACAATCCTAAGTCCCAACCTTGATTCAGGCGTAGGGCGTTCATCATAAACTCCCCCGGTAACGCCTCGATTGCAATCGCATGCGACTGGCTCACCACACTACCCCCCTGCTGCTGTGTCACATACGCACTGGGCTGACGCCCCTGAGAAGTCCTTAATATTCTGTTTTTAAAGGATAATTTGCCGTGCGCGCCAGCGCCGATGCCCAGGTAATCTCCAAACATCCAGTAATTGAGATTGTGTTGGCATTGCGCTTGCGGACGGGCAAAGGCCGAGGTTTCGTAATGCACATAACCATCTTGGGCGAGGTCTGCCTCGATTGCCTCTTGCATATCGGCCGCGCAATCATCGTCGGGCAATACCGGCGGATAGCGATGAAAATACGTATTTGGCTCTAGCGTTAAATGATAAGCACTCAAGTGCTCTGGTGCATGGCTGCGCGCGATCGCTATATCTTGCAAGGCTTGGGCTACGGTTTGTTGTGGTAAGCCATACATCACATCGAGATTCACACGATCAAAGTGCGTCATCGCCAGCTCAATGGCCTGCCGCGCTTGGGTTGCATCATGAACACGACCTAAGGCCTTCAAGTGGTCGTCGTTAAAGCTCTGTATACCCAGCGATAAACGATTCACGCCTGCTGCCCGATAACCTGCAAACTTGACCGCCTCCGCGGTGCCAGGATTTGCCTCTAATGTCACCTCTGCCCCTGCAAGCAAGGGCAAGCGTGCCCGCACTCCCGCCAATAGTTGCGTAATCGCCTCTACCGAAAACAAACTCGGTGTGCCGCCACCAATAAAAATGGTGTGCACGGGTCGTCCCCACACTTGCGGCAGATTCGCCTCTAGGTCGGCGAGTAGCGCATTCACGTAAGCGGTCTCCGGTAAGGCTTCCCGTGCCACATGCGAATTAAAATCGCAATACGGGCATTTTTTAATACACCAGGGGAGATGAATATACAAAGACAAAGGTGGCAGCGCTGAGAACTCAACACTCGTCGCGCTCTGAGCCGTCGCTACTAGAGGCGTGATATTCACACTGAACCCGTGCCCTGCAAACAACCCCGCGCCACCAAACGACTAACCAACTGGGCCAGAGCTTGCGCTCTGTGACTATATTGATTTTTTTCAACGACACCAAGTTCTGCAACTGTCCGCCCTAGCCCTTCAATCCAAAACAAAGGGTCGTAGCCAAACCCTGCAGTCCCTCGCCCCTGCACTAATATTTGTCCATGCCACTCGCCCTCTGCAATTACAGGCTGCGGATCATCGGCATGGCGAACCCACACCACCACGCAATAATAATGGGCTTGACGATGTGTCATGCCCGCGAGCGCGTCTAGCAAATAGGCGTTATTGCGCTGATCTTGGGTCTGTCTGTCACTACCGGCCAGGGCTGGCGCATAACGGGCAGAATGCACGCCAGGCGCACCGCCTAGCGCTCCCACGCAAATTCCAGAATCATCGGCTAAGGCAGGCAAGCCCGTGGCCAGACTTGCTGCACGTGCTTTTGTGAGGGCATTTTCAACAAACGTAGCATAGGGTTCGTCAGCTTCAGCAACACCTAAGTGGGACTGCGGCACCAAGTCGATGGCATAAGGCGCTAACAGTTGGCGAATCTCCTTCAACTTACCTGGGTTATTAGAGGCAATCACCCATCGCTGAGTTTCCATTCTAGGGCTGCGCTAAGGCTGCAGTCTGCGCCGCCATTAACTCGGTAATGCCGCGTTCTGCCAAATCAAGCATTTGCGCCATCTCGGCACGACTAAACGCCGCACCCTCAGCCGTGCCTTGCACCTCAATCATGCCGCCACCACTGGTCATCACCACATTCATATCGGTGTCACAGGCTGAGTCCTCTGCATAATCAAGGTCTAACACCGGCACACCTTGATAAATACCGACCGATATCGCCGCCACAGCTTGGCGCAAAGGACTTGCTGTTAAGGCTTGGCTTCGCAACAAACCCGCCACAGCGTCAGCCAACGCGACATAGGCGCCTGTAATGCTGGCGGTGCGGGTGCCCCCGTCAGCTTGTAGCACGTCACAGTCCAGGTGGATGGTGCGCGGTCCTAGTAGCTCGAGATCAACCACTGCACGCAGCGAGCGGCCGATTAAGCGTTGAATCTCTTGAGTGCGCCCCGATTGCTTACCGCGCGCCGCCTCGCGATCTGAGCGGGTATGTGTAGAGCGCGGTAACATGCCATACTCAGCGGTTACCCAACCTTGGTTGGTACCTCGCAAGTGCGGCGGTTGACGGTCTAATACACTAGCGGTGCATAATACTTTGGTCGAGCCAAATTCGATTAATACTGCGCCTTCGGCATGGCAAGTAAAATGACGGGTCATCCGAATCGCTCGGAGTTCATGGGGTTGTCGTTGGCTGGGTCGCACGATTTTCCTTCGTATGCTATGTTGCAGGGATTGACATTATAAGGTGCTAAACATGATTCATAGTATGACCGGTTACGCAACTGCTGCTCAAGAGCTTACTTGGGGCTCAGTCAGTATTGAATTGCGCTCGGTAAATCATCGCTATCTGGACATCTCATTTCGGGTGCCCGACGAGTTACGCGCCATTGAGCAACAACTACGCGAAGCAATATCCAAAGTGATGACCCGTGGCAAAGTCGAATGCCGGGTTGCCTATGCCCTGCGCTCAGGCCTCCAAGGTAGTAGTGGCTTAGATCCTGCGCTACTCGCCCAGGTGCTCAAACTCAACGAGCAGGCCCAAGCGGCCTTGCCCGAGGCGCGACCACTCGCAGTTAACGATATCTTGCGCTGGCCAGGCATGCTGGGTGCAGATACGCTACCTGTGGACGAACTGCGTAGTTCAGCCCTATCACTGATCACCCAGGCGCTTACCGAATTTAGCGCTGCCCGCGCCCGTGAAGGCGCAAAACTGGCCACCCTCATACTAGAGCGTGCTGCGAGTATGCGTGAGCGCATTGCCACTGTTCAACCGCGGATGCCTGAGATCATTGCCAGCTATCAACAAAAACTCAACGCCCGCTTACGTGAGGCCATGCTCAGCACCGATGATGAGCGTATCCGCCAAGAGGTTACGCTATTCGTTAATAAAATTGATGTTGATGAAGAACTGGCCCGATTAGCGACTCACTTAGATGAGCTCACCCGCATTGTGAAGCACGGTGGCGCTGCGGGTAAACGCTTAGATTTTTTGATGCAGGAACTCAACCGCGAAGCCAATACCCTTGGCTCTAAGTCTGCCGATATGACTGTTACACAAGTCGCGATGGACTTAAAATTGCTGATCGAACAGATGCGCGAACAAATCCAAAATATCGAGTAATTCATGAACGGAAATTTATATATCGTAAGCGCCCCTTCTGGCGCCGGTAAAACGAGTCTAGTCGCTGCATTGCTAAATGCCGATGCTGGCATACGAGGTTCAATCTCTTATACCACCCGCCAACCACGCCCGGGTGAAATACACGGCACCCATTATCATTTTGTCAGTAGCGCAGAGTTTCAAGAAGTGGCCCGGACTGGTGGATTTCTAGAGTCTGCTCAAGTGCACGGAAACTCCTATGGCACTTCCAAGCAATGGGTGGAAAATCAACTGGCTACCGGGATTGATATCGTACTCGAAATCGACTGGCAGGGCGCAGAGCAGATTCGCCAAATCGTCCCCGCTAGCATTAGTATTTTTATCCTGCCACCCTCGCTAGAAACGCTAGAGAAGCGGCTGTTTTCAAGGGGGCAAGATGACGCCACTGTGATCGCGCGACGCACTGCCGCCGCCCGCGCCGAAATCGCCCATGTTACGGACTTCAACTATGTTATCATTAACGACGACTTTGCGGTCGCAGCAGCAGAATTGCAAACTATAGTTCGCGCTGAACGCCTGCGCAGTTGGCGCCAGCTGCAACGACACGGCACCTTAATTAACCAACTCAATCAACCACTCTAAGTAGGATACCGCCATGGCCCGTATTACCGTAGATGACTGCATGAAAATCATACCCAATCGTTTTGATATGACATTAGCCTCCACCTTCCGTGCCCGCCAACTCGCTAATGGTGCCCAGCCCATGATCGAAGTCTCACGCGACAAGCATACTGTTGTTGCACTACGTGAATTGGCTGCTGGCAAATACGGCTCTGAAATCTTAAACAAAAGCTCTACCTAGAGCACACTATGCCGCTCCGGGCTGATCTTGGCATCTTGTTCGCAGTCACAGCACTGCACAAGAAAACATGAGCAAGCCCGAACCACTACCACCAACACCCACGGCGACACCACCGTCGCCGTTTGGTGATTGGTTAGACTACCTGAAGGCCAGCGACCTCACCCAACTGGAGGCCGCATACCGTTTTAGCGAGCAAGCGCATAGCGGGCAATTTCGTAAATCCGGTGAACCTTACATTGCCCATCCTTTAGCGGTGGCGCGCATCTTAGCGCAATGGCATCTAGACGCCCAAGCATTAACCGCGGCACTTCTGCACGACGTCGTCGAAGACACCTTATTCACTACCGAGAATATTGAATCGCGCTTTGGCAAGCCGGTCGCCGAACTGGTCGACGGTGTATCTAAGCTCGATCGTATTGAGTTTGAAAGTGTAGAGCGCGCACAGGCCGAGAACTTTCGAAAAATGCTTTTAGCAATGGCCCGTGACGTACGGGTGATGCTCATCAAATTAGCTGACCGCCTACATAACATGCGCACCCTCGCCGCAGTCGATGCCCAACGCCGACAACGAATCGCGCACGAGACTCTAGATATCTATGCACCCATTGCCAATCGCTTGGGTTTAAACAGTATCTACCAAGAAATGGAAGATCTGGCATTTCAAAACCTCTACCCCGAACGACACCGCGTATTAACTAAGGCTATGCGCACGGCACGTGGCAATCGACGAGAAATCGTCAATAAAGTAATTGCCAATATTAAAGAGCGGCTGGCCGAATACGGCGTCATTGCCGAAATACAAGGTCGCGAAAAACACATTTATTCTGTGTATCAAAAAATGCGTGAGAAGCACCTCTCTTTTGCGCAAGTACATGACATTTTTGGATTTCGTATAATTGTGAAAGATATGCCTGCATGCTATGTCGCAATGGGTGTATTACACAGTTTATACAAGCCCATCCCCGGCAAATTTAAAGATTACATCGCCATCCCCAAAGCCAATGGCTATCAATCCTTGCATACCAGTTTATTTGGCCCGGTCGGTGGTCCTATTGAATTTCAAATTCGCACCAACGACATGCATAAAATTGCAGAGGCCGGTGTTGCCTCGCATTGGTTGTATAAAAGTGCAAACTCGTCTTTGTCCGAATTACAAAAGAAAACCCATCAGTGGTTACAAAGTCTACTGGAGATGCAAACCGAGTCTGGTGACTCGATTGAATTTTTAGAGCATCTCAAGGTGGATTTATTTCCTGATGAGGTCTATGTATTTACCCCTAAAGGCAAAATACTGTCCCTGCCGCGAGAAGCCACGGCAGTCGACTTTGCCTATGCCGTGCATACTGATATCGGTAATCGCTGCGTAGCGGTTAAAATTAATCAGTCCTTAATGCCGTTACGCACCATATTGCGCAATGGCGACCGGATTGAAATCGTCACCGCCTCCCATGCCAAACCAAATCCACTGTGGCTTAATTTTGTAGTCACTGCAAAAGCCCGAGCGCATATTCGCCATTTTGTAAAAACCCTACATTTTTCTGAGTCTGTGCAGCTGGGCTCGAGACTGCTACAACAAGCAATGCACCAATCCTCACTCAATGTCAACGCGATCAGCGAGCATCAATGGCAAAAATTAATCCGTGATACCGGCGCTAAAAATCGCGACAATATTTTATCTGACATTGGACTCGGGAAACGACTAGCCATAGTTGTTGCGCACCAACTACTCGCAAGCAATCCTAAATTACCTGCCACACCGCGCTCCTCAATCCCAGTGATTATCCGTGGCTCTGAAGGTATTGCAGTACAATTTGCCCGATGCTGCGGACCAATCCCTGGCGATCAAATTATTGGCATCATCAGCAAAGGTCAAGGGATGACTGTGCATACTCAAGAGTGCATGGCTATTAATAAAAATCAGCGTGATCCTGATCGATTAATTGACTTGGAATGGGATGCGAATCCAAGCAAACTATTTGATGTGGGCATCCGCTTAGTTGTCGCTAATCAACGAGGCGTATTAGCCACGGTTGCGGCAGAAATCTCCTCAGCAGAGTCCAATATTCAAAATGTTACCGTAGACCCTGATGATGGTGGCACCTATACCGTGATGCGCTTTACCGTGCAGGTCAAACATCGCATGCATCTTGCCCGCATCGTGCGTAACTTACGTAAAATTCCGGAGGTCGTGCGGATTAGTCGAGTAAAAGGCTCATAGGGTTCATAGGCCGTATGCGTCGCATCAACTGACCGCTGAATCAACCCGCAATCGACAATTGAATCAAATCGCAAAAATCTAAAATCAACTGTTCAACATCGACTTGAGATTCAATCAATAGTTGAATCGGATCCCGATTAATTATCACAATACAATCACCCTAATGATGTGCCCAGCATTGGTTGGGATGCGCTCACCGTAATTAAAATGAACCGCTGATTTCCGCCTGATAGCAGCATCCAGCACAACGTAACCTAACCTAAGTTAACTATAAACCTCTACTGATAGACTGAAATTTCAATCAGGTTTAAATCCGGATCGCGGATATATACCGATTGAATTGTTCCCAAAGCCCCCGATCTCGGACCAGGCCCAGCGATAATCTCAATATTAAATTCCTTGAGTCGCGCAATGACTGTCTCAAGCGGAACTGCCGCAATAAAACATAAATCTAAGGTACCTGCTGCAGGCGCATGTGCCTTGGGCTGGTAGTGCTGTCCAATCACATGAATATTAATTTTCTGATCGCCATAACGTAAGGCCATACGACCAGCACCAAACATCTCTAATCGCATACCCAGCACTGCTGTATAAAACTGTACACATACTTCAGGTTGGGCAGTAGTCAGCACTAAATGATCTAAACGTTCAAGCATCTTTATCTTTCTTATCGTCTCTAATGAATCACCAGTAGCACTCTACGCTACCTTAATATAAACTTGGGCAATTTCAGATCACCCCTTTAGCTCGTAAGTCAGCGATAGTCTCGGGCTTGAGCCCGGCACGCAACAACACCGCTTCCGTATCCTCGCCCAGTCGTGGCGCTGTGCTACGCACTGCACCCGGGGTCATAGACAGCTTTGGTACTATCCCGGGGATCGCTAAGGGGTCACCGTCTCGCGTTTGAATATTGAGAATCATCTCACGCGCAGCGTATTGCGGATCATTGGCAATATCAGCAACTGAATAAATTGCCCCAGAAGGCACATCATGCGCTTCCAGAATACCTAAGGCACTCAGCTTGTCATGGGTTTGAGTCCAAGCAGTAATCGCCGCATCAATCTCGGCCACACGTTTAACGCGTCCATCATTGCCAAACAAATCTGGGTCTTGCGCTAAATCCACACGCCCAATTGCACTCATCAAGCGCTTAAAGATGCCATCGCCATTGCCACCAATTAATATCCAGCCATCGGTACAGGCATACGCATTCGACGGCGCAATGCCAGGTAAGGCGCTACCTGAGGGTTCACGCACCACGCCAAAGGCACTGTACTCAGGCAATAAACTTTCCATACAATTAAATACACTCTCATAGAGTGCAATATCAATGACCTGACCTCTACCACCTTGTGGTGATCGACGATTACCCTGTGGTTGCTCATCCTTCGCTAATACTGCCAGTGGCTGCGCATCACGATGATACAGTGCCATGAGTACCCCAATGACGCCATGCAATGCAGCCAAGGTATCACCAATCGACACGCCAACACGCACTGGTACGCGTCCAGGCTCTGCGGTTAAATAGCGCAAGCCTCCCATTGATTCTGCAATAATGCCAAATCCAGGACGTTGCCGATAAGGGCCGGTCTGGCCGTAACCTGAGATACGCACCATGACCAGACTCGGGTTAATTTGACTAAGCGTCTCCCAGCCTATGCCCCATTCCTCCATTTTTCCGGGCCGGAAATTTTCAATCAGCACATCGGCTTCTTTGACCAACTCGCGCAATATGTTCTGCCCCTCTGCCTGGTTTAAGTCGAGGGTGACGGATTGCTTATTACGAGATTGGACTTCCCACCACACAGAATTATTTTGGCGGAGCATGCGCCATTTACGCAAAGGATCCCCTTTACCAGGCGGCTCTATTTTGATGACCTCGGCGCCAAAGTCACCTAAAGTCTTGCCAAGAAAAGGGCCGGCAATCAACTGACCAAGCTCAATAACCCGCACGCCTTGGAGAGGACCGTTATTCTTGATTGGCACGCTAGCATCCACCTGATGTATTCGACGCTTAGATATTCAATGCTTAGGTATTATTCAATGCTTAATCGGGGCGTGCATCTTGGAGCACTCAGCTTGGAGCGCACACCGCATAACCCCTGAGCGCTATGAATGAACGGCCCCGTCCAGTTTACTGATGTGACAAGCGTGTAGCAGCCTGCTTAACCGCCTTCACAATATTGATATAGCCAGTACAGCGACACATATTGCCCTCAAGACCATGGATGATTTGCTCATCAGTGGGTTGCGGATAATCTTTTAGGAATGCAGAAACCGCCATAATCATCCCAGGAGTGCAAAAACCACATTGCAGCGCATGACATTGGGTAAACGCTTCTTGCACTGGATGCAGCTGGTCCCCGTTAGCCATGCCTTCAATCGTCACGATAGTCGCACCATTTGCCTGAACCGCGAGCATAGTGCACGATTTGACTGCACGGCCACCTACATGAATTGTGCAAGCGCCACACTGGCTGGTATCGCAGCCGACATGGGTACCAGTCAAATGCAAAGTATCTCGCAAGAAGTTAGCCAATAGTACGCGATCTTCAACCTCCGCGCGGTGTTTGACGCCATTGACGGTCATTTCGACTGTTGCCATTGCAGAGTTTTCCCTTAGTTAGTCTGTAGCCATAATGAGTATTGAGGTAAGCGCGACAGATTTAATCGCCCCACCGTGAATCGTTGCGATCAAGTAGACATTTGCGCAATTGCGCGTTTTGCCATCACTCGCACCAGCTGCCCTCGATATTCGCTAGTGCCATGAATATCTGCATTCAAATCCTCAGTCGCCAGCGCGGCTGTCGCAGCCACGCCAGGATTGAATGATTGACTCAAAGCATGCTCTGCTTCGGCCCAACGAAATACACCTGGGCCAGCGCCTGTGACCGCCACTTGAATGCCCGCAGTCGTCTTTGCGATAAAGACACCCGCCATGGCGTAACCCGAAGCTGGGTGTGGAAACTTGGCGTATGCAGCTTTACTCGGAATTGGAAAGTCGATACGAACAATCAACTCACCGGCCTCTAGCGCGGTGGCAAACATGCCCAAAAAGAAATCAACTGCAGCAATTTGACGCAGGTTAGTGACAATAGTTGCGCCTAATCCGAGAACCGCTGACGGATAATCAGCGGCAGGATCATTATTAGCAACCGAACCGCCCAAAGTGCCGCGATTACGCACTTGCGGATCACCAATCTGACCGGCTAAATCCGCCAACGCAGGAATTGCCTCGCGCACGATGTCAGAACTGGCCACCTGATAATGCCGAGTCGCAGCGCCAATGCTTAACGTTGCGCCTTGACGGGAAATCCCGGATAACTCAGAAATCCCTGTAATATCAATAAGTTGCGTTGGGGCAGCGAGTCTAGCTTTAAGCGTAGGCAACAAAGTCATGCCACCCGATAAGGGCTTGGCCTCTGGGTCTTTAGATAAAGCTTGCGCTGCAGCGGTGAGCGATGGTGCTTTGTGATACTGAAATGCTTGCATGCTCAGTGTCCTTTCTTAGCGGCAGCAATGGCTTGCCACACTTTATTGGCCGTCAGCGGCATATCCATAGGCGGCACGCCTAGCGGGCGCAGGGCATTCATAACAGCATTAGTTAGCGCACTCAGTGAGGCTGTGCAACCCGACTCGCCCATACCCTTCACCCCAATTGGGCTAACCGTGCCAATCGTTGTGTGTTCAGCGATTGTCATCTCCTTAATCCAACCAGCCTTAGGCATTGGGTAGTCCATAAAACTACCCGTTAGCAACTGACCGCTATTTGGGTCATAAATCATTTTCTCGCCAAATATCTGACCCCAACCTTGAGCTACAGCACCGTGCATTTGCCCCTCAACAATGGCATGGTTGATGACCTTGCCACAATCGTCGACAGTCACGTATTGCACGAGACTCGTAACCCCAGTATCCGGATCAATTTCAATCTCAGCAATATGACAGCCGTTAGGGTAGGTTGAACCAAACTTACCCTCGCCTTTTGCCGTTAAGGTTTGTTTGTCTGCTAGCTGCCCCAGAGTCACCACGCGATCTGAAGCGTTCGATTTAAATTCACCGTGAGCATAAGTCACTTGTGAAGGCTCTACCCCAAGGCGCTCTGCCGCCAGCGGAATGGCGATCTCAATCAGCTTTTTAGCCGCCAGATGTCCCACGGTGCCGGCACCAACCATAGTCCGTGAACCGCCGGTGTGGTTACCAATGAGCACACGCTCGGGCGCGCCCTGACGTAAACGAATACGCTCAGCTGGTATGCCGAGCGCATCACCAATAATTTGCGCAAAAGTTGTCTCATGACCCTGACCTTGCGAGTGTGCGACGGTAAATGCAGTAATCACACCATCACTGGCCACTTCTAATTGAACCTCATCTTTGGGATACATACCCGCACCGGAATTCTCGATCACTGTTGCCATACCAAGGCCACGAATCAAACCTTTAGCTGCTGCTGTTTCTTCGCGCGCTCTAAAACCATCAACATCAGCGAGCTTAAGCGCTTTCTCTAATACTGCAGGAAAGTCTGCAATATCATAGACTGAGCCAGTTGGCGTTTTGTAAGGGAACGCTGTGGACGGGATAAAGTTGCGGCGCCGAATTTCAGCCGGATCGATCTTCATTTGCGCGGCCGACTCATCAACCAAACGCTCAATCACAAACGCAATCTCAGGACGCGCTGCACCACGATAAGCAGATACTGGCGTGGTGTTTGTTAGCGTCACGCGCCAACGACCAAATAAATTCTGGGTCTTATAGACACCATTTAAGCAAGTCACTGGATTACGCATCGGACTCACCGGACCACCCGGATGTAGATAAGCGCCCATATCGGCAATCCAGTCCAAGCGCATAGCGAGAAAATGACCATCACGATCTAGCGCCATTTCGCCAAACACATAGTTTGCGCGGCCATGCGAGTCGGCTAAGAATCCTTCGCTACGAGTAGACACCCACTTCACTGGCCGGCCCAGCGCTTGCGCGGCCATCATCAAACTACAATACTCAGAATACGCAATGCTACGCTGCCCAAAACCACCACCGACATCACGAGTTTCTACAGTGATTTTGTCTTCGACAACGCCCGTATATGCGGCTAATTGCGTACGCATCATATTGACACCCTGTACTGGCACGTGCACAGTAAATGCGCCACTCGCTACGTTGTAATCGACCAAACAGGCTCTAGGTTCCATCGGATTTGGCGCCACACGGGTGCAATCTAATTGCAAACGCGTGATATGGGCTGCACTGGCAAACGCTGCCTCAACAGCGGCCGCATCGCCAACTTCTTGCTCAAACACCAAGTTATCGGGAACACTGTCATGAAGTTGCGGCGCGCCCGGCGCCAGTGCCAAGGCTGGATCAATCACCATTGGCAAGTCTTCATATTCGACTTCAATCAATTCAATCGCGTCTTGTGCGAGTAAAGCGCTCGTAGCCACCACCAAAGCAACCAAATCACCCACAAAGCGCACTGTGCCATCAGCCAAGGTTGGACGGTCAGGAAAGCGCCCCTTCATCCCGTCTTTACCAGGGAAGGTCAATAAGTTGAGCGGCCGCACATGTCCAGCAGCGACAGCATCTGCGCCGGTATAGACCGCTAACACGCCAGGTGCACTACGCGCAGCATCGGTATTCATCGAGAGAATCTTAGCGTGAGCCCGATCAGAGCGTAAAAAACACGCATAGGTCTGATTCGGCAAGTCCCAATCAGCGGAATAGCGACCCTCGCCTTTGATTAAACGTAAGTCCTCAAACCGACTGACTTTGGCACCGCCAATAGTAAACAAAGCTTGATGATGTTCTGCATGATGTTGATCCATAACTGTCCCGAGTGCCGCATAATACTGATGTGGCTACCCCTGCTCCCCTGAGTTGGAATTTGAATAGGATAACGCAAAAAGTCACCTGACAAGCAAAGTTCATTTAGGCATCACAAACAGATCTGACCACGATATGAAAGCAAATGCTAACCATACTCCATTAAATTGATTTAAGTATCTAATATTAAAAGCTTTTTCAATTACTACATAACCAGATTAATTCCATGAAAAAAGATACGCTACTGACACAAATTGGTCGCAATCCCGCGAAAACGGAAGGCACCGTCAATACACCGGTCTATCGCACATCAACCGTAGTATTTCCGAACCTAGAAGAGTTCGAGACTCGGGATCATAACGACTACAAAATCATGCGCTACGGCATCTACGGCACGCCCACAACCTTTGCCCTAGAATCAGCAGTAGCCACAATGGAAGGCGGTTATGCAGCGGTTGCACTGCCCTCTGGTCTGGCGGCCATTACTGCAGCGCTATGCGCGCTGCTCAAACATGGCGATCATCTACTCATGACGGATAGCACCTACGGACCAACCCGAAACTTCTGTGAGACTCAACTTCGCGCCAATGGCATTGCTGTAGATTACTATGACCCTTGTATAGGGTCGCAGATTGCCAGCTTGATTCGCCCCAATACCAAAGTCGTCTATTGCGAAGCCCCGGGATCGCTGACCTTTGAGATGCAAGATATTCCTGCGATTGCGGCGGTTGCACACAGTCATGGCATTCCAGTACTGGCAGATAACACTTGGGGTACGCCCTATTTTTTCCAATCGCTAGCCCACGGCGTTGACATCTCAATTCATGCTGCGACTAAATACATCGCCGGCCACTCTGATGTAATGATGGGTATGATTGTCACAAATGAACGTTACTGGCTACCAATACGAAAAGCCGTTGCCGACTTTGGCTTTTGCGTCAGTCCTGATGACTGTTATCTCGCGCTCCGGGGGTTTCGCACGATTGGCGTGCGCATGAAGCAGCAAATGGCAAATGCACTCTGTGTGGCGCAATGGTTAGAGCATCACCCTAAGGTCTTACGCGTGCTCTATCCTGCGCTTGCTAGCGACCCTGGGCACGCTATCTGGCAGCGCGACTTTGAAGGTGCTGCATCACTATTTGGGGTCATACTTCAGCCTTATTCACGCGCCCAAGTCACCACCTTAGTTAACGACCTAGCCTTATTCGGAATCGGCTCGAGCTGGGGAGGTTACGAGAGCTTAATCACCGCACCAAACCCAGAAACAATACGCACAGCCAAACCGTGGCAACCTGGCGGACCTATATTACGCTTACATATCGGTCTAGAAGACCCCAGCGATCTGATTGCAGATTTAGAGCAAGCGCTCTCTAACTTGTAATTTAAATGACTCATCAAACTTTAAATTCAATTGTCGAACTATTTTCGTCCACTTCAATAACTCAACCTGACGTATGGTGTTCAATTGCTTAGCATTAGCTTGCACTGGCTCTATATTTTTAGCGAACAAACACTCACTTCAGTAGCGCAACGCTATTGGTATTAACAATATCTTAACATTAAAAAATCAAGGCAATCATATCAGTCTTATGGCGCCTTAATGAATACCTAATCATTGCGATAGCGCTGTAGTTTATCTTCATCAATGACCACACCCACACCAGGCGTTGCAGGCAAATAAATACAACCATCACGCATCTCAATCGGTGCGCTATTCAGATCATCAAATTGTTTTATGTAATTACCCAAGTCTGCAGGCACCGTAAATAACTTTGCAAAGCCAACTGCAAAATGCACGCTCGCTAAGGTACCAATCTGCGACACCCCTTGCGATCCCATCCAACACGGCATGCCATAAGCTTCGGCAAGATGCACGATTTTGCTGGACTCCCAAATTCCCGTGCGTGGCGTTTTCAAACCCATCACACCGACAGCGCCAGCATCAACTTCCCGGCGCGCATCAGCCAATGAAAATAAACTGTCATCGCCCAATATCGGCACCGGGATGTGATCGGCAACATGCTTGCGTTGCCGACCCAAAGATACGGCCACGGGCTCCTCCACCATTTGCAAACCATACTCTGCCATCACATTAATAGTACGAATCGCCACCTCTGGTGAGTACATTTGATTGGCATCAATAAAAATAAAAGCAGATTCGCCCATTGCTTGACGCAACTCTTTTACACGCTCTATATCAAGAATAGGATCAGACCCAGCCTTGATTTTCCAAGCATTAATTCCATATTTCGATTGCATCTCTGCTGCGCTACTCAACATCAGATCTAGAGAACCTAGTGGTAACATATAACTGACTGGCAACGGTGCCAACTGCCCGCCTAAAAATACTGCCAGCGGCAATTCACAACCCTGGCTGACCAGATCATGCAAAGCCATATCAATGCCGCCCTTGGCTGTTGGATTCCACTGAATCGAATTTAATTTATCGTGTATCGCCTGTCGATCAAAAGCATTCATACCTATCAACATTGGTGCAAAGTGCGCATCAACAATATGCGTGAGAGATTTCTGAGTCTCACCATAAATAGAAGGGCGGGGCACTCCCTCGGAGATGCCCACCAGTCCTTGATCCGTATAGATTCGAATTAAAACATGCTCTGCAGCAGAGCGTGATCCGTGAGCGCCCCAACGAGATACCGCCTTTAATGGGATGCTGAATGGTATGGCTTCAACACGGGTAATAATTAGTGAATTCATCTTATTAAATATGTTACCTAATAAAAATAGATCATTAAAAATTCAAATGGGTGCGACATATTTGACACGACATAGCGATATCAAAACCTACATTTTACGGCGCTGCGCAATAAGGTAATAATCCGCAGAGCAATTAATTGTCGAGAAAATAGCGCTGATAATGATGGGAATCGCTCATTTCAGTCAGCATCTAGAAATTTTCCGTGCGTCACGAAATACAGAGGTGCTATATTCTTTTACACTAATAAGATATTTCATCTAAACATATTAAAAAATCTGGTTACTATTCAACAATTTTTTTAATACACCATCTTGTATAGCCCTAAAAAATTTACCAAGAGTAATAAATTATAGTTTTAATTAAAAAATCTAGCGCCTAAAAAAATCGATAGCTTATTTTAAAATACAAAAGACAACTAATTACCTTTTTTAGGTGCTTTTAACCAGCCTACAATTTTGGCAAGCACATATATTAACCAGGCAAATGCTTTGGGCGACAACAAAAAAACAAAAGAAATAGGCAAAATATATAAAATTTTACCTACATAGATCCCATAACCACTGACGACCAATGAGCACATAATAATGGCGCGCTGCATCGGGTCTACTGGCAACCAACTACTTTTTAATTGTTGATTCAAAACCGTTTGAAATGCCATTGCATTGTGATCTGGCTCTGATAGATTTAAATTTGATTGATTATGCTCTGGTATAGTCATTTAACCTCCCTCAAAGCAATCGACTGATTAATGAGCTGATAGTGGGTTAAGCCACGGACGTTCGCGATCGTAATGGGCATGGAATGCTTGCGCAGCTTCGGCATACTGCTCGGTTCTAGCAATATCATCGAGTCCTTTTAATAAACATAGCTTACGAACAGGGTGAATGTCGAACTGAAATACTCTGCCGTTTGGGGCAGTCACTGATTGTGTCGCTAAATCTACTGCAATTTCTGCACCAGGCTTTAATGCCAATTGCTGATGCAACTCTAACACTTCAGCCTCTGACAATATGACGGGTAACAACCCATTTTTGGCGCAATTATTAGCATGAATGTCTCCAAAACTAGTGGCAATGACACAGCGTATACCAAACTCATACAAAGCATAAACTGCACTCTCTCGAGACGAGCCACAGCCCCAATTCCGATCAGCCACAATAATTTGCGCCCGATTATAAGGATCAATATTTAGCAAATGCTTTTTTTCAGAACCATCCAAATTAAAACGTCGATCATGAAACAATACCCTTGCATACTCAGGACCTCGGGTCACCTTATTAAAGCGAGTGGGGCAAATCTGATTAGTATCCACATTAGGCTCGTGAATAGGAACTGCGACCCCTTTAATCTGTGTAAATGCTTGCATGGACTTACCTTAATAGTTCTCTGACGTCTACAAAATGACCATGAATTGCTGCAGCAGCAGCCATCGCCGGGCTCACTAAATGGGTACGACCACCAGTGCCTTGGCGACCACGGAAATTACGATTTGAAGTAGAGGCGCAACGCTCGCCTGGCTTTAATTGATCGCCATTAATTGCTGTGCATAAAGAACAACCAGGTTCGCGCCATTCAAACCCTGCGGCCACCAGAATTTGATCTAGCCCTTCCTGCTCGGCCATGCGCTTCACAGACTGAGACCCTGGCACAACCCATGCAGGGACTCTTGCACGACCCAATTTTGCAATCGATGCAGCAGCACGAATATCCTCTATCCGACTGTTTGTACAGGAACCAATAAATACACGATCCAATTGAATATCTGTAATTGGCATACCCGGCCTAAGGCCCATGTAATCAATCGCAGAAGCATACTCAAGGCTTAAATCGCTATCCTCAATATCTTTGGGGTTAGGTATAACATGGTTCACCGCCAAAGATTGCTCAGGGTTTGTACCCCAACTAACCATAGGCGCAATATCTTCTCCGCGCAAACTGACTTCTTTGTCAAAAATTGCACTTGGATCACTAGGTAATGTTTGCCAAAACTCTAATGCCTGGTGCCAAGCAGTGCCCGACGGCGCACGTGGTAAACCGTGCATATAACTGTATGTAGTCTCATCTGGCGCAATCATCCCCGCGCGAGCGCCTCCTTCGATTGACATATTACAAACTGTCATCCGCTGCTCCATACTCATTGCAGAGAATACCTCCCCAGCATACTCAATGACAAATCCAACACCGCCTTGAGCACTGATTTTGGCAATAATAGCAAGAATCACGTCCTTTGCAGTGACGCCCAAACCGAGCCTGCCATCTATAGTAATCCGCATAGTGCGGGGTTTTCGTTGCCAAATTTTTTGAGTGGCCATGACATGCGTCATTTCAGAAGCACCCACACCAAACGCTATCGAACCAAACGCCCCATGCGTAGAAGTATGAGAATCTGCGCCACAAATAAACATACCTGGCTGCGTGATGCCTAACTCGGGCGGTACAACATGTAAAATACCTTGTTGCGGATGATCAAATCCAAATACATGATTACCATGCTTTGCAGAATTCGTATGCAACTTAATGACCATGTTTTTAATCGCAGGATCTTGAATACTGTCTAAACCATGAGCACGACTCGCAGTTGGTACATAATGATCTGTAAACGCATACACTTGCTGTGGTTTGGCCATAGAAATACCACGCTGAGCTAACTGCGCAAATGAATGTGAAGAGCCCTCATGGACATAGGCACGGTCAACATACATGAGTAACTCCCCGTCTTCCTCAGCAATGGTGTGCGCATTCCAAATTTTTTCAAACATTGTTTGTGGGACTGTCATTCACTAAACCTTTATTCGTCTATTCTCAGTATTTTAATGGATTACTAAATTCACTGCGGCATGCATAGTCAGCACTGTAATAATTAATCTGATGCGCCTGTATACGTATAAACAACTTTTTCAAGAATAATCTGTACCGTTGTAATGGATCAGCATCCAATGGCCAGGATTAGATCGTAGCTAGTTGAAAATATATGTTAAGTCAGCTATAGCGCTATTACTGCGCGCGATTTGCAATCCATGGCACTGACTTGCCCGCAGTAGTTATTGTGCCTTCAATCCGATTACCGTCTACTTTTCCAAGATATCGGCTGTCTCCAGATTTAAAGCTGATTTGAGTGCCGAGCATACGCCCTTGTAATACTGGCATCAGCTTATCACCGCGACTGACTGCACCGTGGACCATTTGGTAGTGCTGGGCAAATTTAATATCGTCCTTACCCATAGTCCAACGACCTTCAACTTTAGCAGGCACCACCCATAAATACGCAGTACAAAAACTTGTGCAGTCTCCAGATGCGATTTCAGATTGATCGGCCTTCCAATCGCCCATTGTAAAAGAGTTGGACACTATACGAGTGCCCGGACTCATATCAAGAATTTTTGGACGCAGCTTAACATTGAGTTCAGGCAGTAAAAATAATGTAATTACTGTGGCTTTTGAGAAGTCAGTGAGAAAAATATCACCCAGAATAAATGTTGCCTGACCAGTTACGCCTTCTTTCTTCGCATTTTCACGAGATAGTTCAACCATATCAGGATTGTATTCAACCCCAAAAGCAACCGCACCCCGCTTGGCTGCAGTAATTACCGTACGGCCATCGCCTGACCCCAAGTCGTAGTGAATATCCTTAGCTGTAAGCTTTGCCATATCTAACATACGATCAACCAAACCTTGTGCGGTAGGCACCCATACAACATCTTTACCTGCTTGACCTACTTGCGGCTCAAACCCTGCAGCTGCAACAGGTGCAGCTTGCATAGTGAACATACTACACAATACAAGTATTGCCATAGTCATTGCGGTAGTACAACGGTGAATTATTTCAAGCTTCATAGTTATCCTCTTATTAACAGTTGGCCCGGATTTATTCATGTAACTACTTAGTTTTAATACATATTTAACGCATGTTACCAATATGTCTGCATGTTCACTTGAAACCCTTCTCACATACAATTTGATATTAGTCCAAAATCAATCTATCTTTAGCCTGAGCCTAAATTAACACCCTCAGAAATATAAAACTTTGGGTTTAATCGCCTAATTTCATTGTTTCTTCTGCGGAATTACAATCTGAGTTTGGGTGACAATAGCTACCAAACTCTGATCTAAATTAGCGATCGTGGTTTGCCATACCATAGTAGTGCGTCCAATATGCAAGGGGACAGAGGTGGCAACCAATTGCGGACCTTGGCCAGCACCAAAAAAGTTAGTTTTTGATTCTAGCGTAGTAGTGCGAAACTCTTCTGGCAAATTCGCTAATGTACCTAACGCACCGATCAAATCACCAATTGTCATTAAAATTCCCCCGCAGACGCGCCCACTGCGATTGAGGTGCTCTGGCGCCACCTGCATTGTGGCTTGCACAATCTTCTGGGAAATTTTAAGAATTTTAACGCCTAGTTTACGCGACATGCCACGACGAGTTAACGATTCCTCAATAATGCCACGATTGAAAGCAGGTAATCGATTAGGCGGCAAGACTGAGGCTTTAGCATTAACTACGGCAGGCGTTTTTTTTAACTTCACTGTTATTGGTTGAGCAACCGATTTCACAAATACACTCCTTAATTATTAGGATATATCAATAAATTTAATCAAGTTTTGCGCCAGATATTTTAACAATGCGTGCATACTTTTCCATATCGCGCCGCACGAACTGACTAAACTCAGCAACGCTACTACCCACAGGATCAGCACCTAAGTTTAAAAATTGCTGAGTCAACTCTGGAGATCGCACACTCTTGACTAACGCCAAGTTAAGTCGATCAACAATCAATCGTGGTGTTTTAGCAGGTGCGAACATACCATACCAATTCACCGCTTCAAAGCCTGGCACGCCCGATTCATGAATCGTTGGCAACTCTGGCATTTGTGGTGATCGCTGCAAGCTCGCAATGCCAAACACGCGGACTCGTCCAGTTTTGATATAAGACACAATTGGGGCAATCGAATTAAACATTAAATTCATATGCCCAGCTAGCACATCAGTCACTGCCTGTGGTGCACCTTTGTAAGGTACATGCGTGATCTCTGTTCCCGTCATCTGCTTAAATAATTCCATGGCCAAATGATTGGCCACACCATTCCCCGCGGATGCGTAGTTCAGCTTGCCTGGCTGACTCTTAGCCAACGCAATCAGCTCCTTTATTGATTTTGCTGCTACCGTCGGATGCGCCATCAATACAAACGGTCCTGATGAAATTAAGCTAATTGGCGAGAAATCTTTAATCGTGTCATAAGGGACTTGCTGTCGTAAGTGCGGCAAAATAGTTAATGCACCCGGACTGCTAATAAATAAAGTATAGCCATCCGGGTTAGCCTTTGCAGCCAACTCTGCACCAATCATACCGCCAGCTCCCGCTCGATTATCAGCGACTAAAGGCTGTCCAAGTTGCTGGGAGATGCCCGGAAATACTAATCTCGCAGTCACATCGGGACTAGCGCCCGCCGGTACCGACAAAATAACTCGTATCGGCTTTGTTGGCCATGTTTCAGCCAAGACGCCACTCACACCGCTTATGAATGCCGTGATAACTATTCCAATGATCCAAGGGTAAGCATGCAAGTTATATTTCTCCAAGAATTTTACTAAAGCTATCTGTTTATTTGATAACTTGCATGGTATCGCGTTCAAGCCCTTGCAGTAAATTGCTTTGTATATGGACTGTGCACCTCAAAAGCGCTGCTGGCAGTAGTGGATGACCTGTAGTCAATGCTACTATTAGCATGTTTATTTTATTTCATACCTTTAGGACATTACTCATGCAAACCCTACAAGAATTATCTGGAAAAGTAGCGCTCGTTACAGGGGCATCACGCAACATCGGTCGTTGTATTGCGCTGAGTCTAGCTGCCGCAGGCGCTAAAGTCGCAGTAAATGCTCGCCACGCACAATCTGATGCAGATGCAGTTGTTGCGGAAATCAAGGCAGCTGGTGGTGATGCTCAGGCATTTATTGCTGACATTGCAGACTCCTCAGCAGTGCAGAGCATGGTAGACGGAGTACTAAAGACATTTGGTCACATTGATATTTTAGTGCTTAATGCTTCAGTTCGAAAAGAAACTGCATTCATTGATATGAGCTATGAGGAGTGGCGCAGTCTGCTTGCCATTACACTAGATGGCTCCTTCCACTGTACTAAGGCTTGCCTTCCATCCATGATTGCCTCTGGCGGCGGCAGTATTGTCACTATTGGTGGCATGAGCTCACTGTCTGGTGCGAAGCGACGAGTTCACGGCTCTGTTGGCAAACATGGACTGTGGGGCATGACGCGCGCCCTCGCCAAAGAATTAGGCGAGTATCAAATTCGCGTAAACTGTGTTGCGCCAGGACAAATGAATACCACCAGAAGCGCAGATCGCTCAGAACGTCCTGCAGTATCTAATGTACCTTTAGGACGCCGATCTGATCCTGAAGAGATTGCCAGCACCGTACGCTTTTTATGTGGCCCCGGTGCTACCATGATTAGTGGTCAATTAATTTATGTAGATGGCGGTCAACAACAATTCTAAATATTAAACTAAGTAGTTTAGTGCACTGACTATTGGCCAGGTGTTGTCATAAATTGTAGTTGGGCTAAATGTGCATAAAATGGATCGGCACTCATGAGCTCATCGTGCGTGCCGATCGCATGAACATTACCGCGGTCCAATACAATAATCCGATCTGCATTTCTTACAGTTGCTAATCGATGTGCAATCACAAGGGTTGTGCGCCCTCTAGCCAAGCGCTCCAAGGCTATTGCCACTTTGTGCTCACTGGCAGCGTCAAGCGCACTGGTTGCTTCGTCTAGTAACAATACAGGACAGTCTGCGACTAGGGCTCTTGCGATTGCAATCCGCTGACGTTGGCCGCCTGAGAGTTGTATCCCACGCTCACCCAGTTGAGTATCAAGACCCTGCGGTAAGCGCTCTATAAATTCAAGCGCATGCGCAGCTTCACAGGCCGCATACACTTCATCCAGACTGGATTGCGGTCTGCCAAATCGAATATTTTCAAGAGCACTGGTCGCAAATATCACTGGGTCTTGAGCCACTAAGGCCATCGTTTGACGTAACAATAGCGGGTCAAAATACCTTATATCAATGTCATCCAGACTAATATTTCCTGATTGCGGATCGTAAAATCTAAGTAGCAATGAAAATAATGTTGTCTTGCCCGCACCAGACGGACCCACTAAGGCAATTTTTTCCCCAGGTCTAATTTCAAAGGATAAGTTTTCGATGGCCGGCATCTGCAAGCGCGTTGGATAAGAAAAGCGAACCTGATTAAATCGTATAGCGCCAGTGACTGGTGATGGCAATTTAACAACAGGGTTGATCCGTTCTAGAGTTGAACGAGTGTCTAGCAATGCCATGAGTCGTTCGGTAGCACCAGCTGCACGCTGGATTTCTCCCCAAATCTCAGACAAAGTACCAGCACCAGTCGCTACTAAACTAGCATAAAAGACAAACGCAGAGAGCTCACCTGCGGATAGTTGTCCAGCCAGCACATCATGACCCCCAATCCACAGTATCATCCCAACCGCAGAAAATGCAAACAGCATAACGATCGCAATCAGCCATGCTTTGAGTCGAATTCGTGCAACTCCAGCAACATAAGCTTCTTCTGTTGCGTGCGCAAAAATAGCTTGTGTCTGCGATTCATGGGCATAGGCCTGAATCGTACGTATTTCATGAATTGACTCATCAATGTGGGCAGAAACATCGGCCACACGATCTTGACCATCACGTGACAAATGTCGCACTCGGCGCCCAACGATGAGTATTGGTATCAAGGTTACCGGTATACCTAAGACAATCAACAACGCCAGCTTAGGACTAGTCAAAAATAGTAGGATTAATGCACCTAGCATCATCAATGCATGCCGGATAAACATCGACAATCCAAAACTAATAACCTGCCGCAACTGATCGGTATCATTAGTTAAACGAGAAACAATATCACCCGTACGAACCGCATCATAAAAGTCTGCCGACAATGTCAGCGCATGATCAAAGACTGCACGCCGCAAATCTGCGATAACACGCTCACCTACCGTCATCATTAAATAAAATCGAGTAAATGTTGCAGCTGCTAATATGACTGCAATTACAAATACACCAATAAGTGCCCAGTTAAGAAGCATTGGGTTTCGCGCACCAAAACCCTGATCTATAACCATGCGTAAACCCTGCCCTAGCGCTAGCACACAGGCCGAAGCAATCATTAGGGCAACCAATGCGCATAGCACACGCCAACGGTATGGCAGTACAAAACAACTTAATCGCCGCAACTGTGAGACATTGCCTGTTACTTGCTCAGCACCAGATTGAATCTTCATCGACAGCCTAGTACTTGTCTGATGACTAGCATCATTATGAATATTGCTTTAAAAATTTTAAAACAGCTTGATTAAAAAAATATGGTTGCTCAACATTAGACAAGTGAGCAGCAGAAGGGATAATTATTAATTCAGCGTCTCGCAACGCAGCTTGCATTTGTTGGGCCATCCATGGCGTAGTAGCGTGATCATGTTCTCCTACCATCACTAGAGCAGGACACTCTATTTGATTGAGTTGATCTAAAACATCAATTCGCGCTATCGCATTACAACACCCAGCGAAACCATCTACTGGTGTATTACGTATCATGTTTCCAATCCGGTCCATTTCTAAGGGTTGCGCATTGCGAAACGGTTCAGTAAACCACCGCGCCAAAGTGGATTCCACTAAAGCCTCCATCCCCCCATTGCGTGCATTTTTCACCCGCTCAGCCCACATCTCTAATGCATTCTCTGGGCGCCTACTCGTTGTGTCTGCCAATACTAGTGTTTTTAAAATACCTGGATATGCGATTGCAAAAGTCTGGCCAATCATGCTCCCCATCGATAAGCCAATGAAATGTGACTTGTGAATATTTAATGCCTGAAACAATCCAGCAAGATCAGTAGACAACTCGCTTAAGGTATATGCACCTACGGGCGCGCTGCTGAGCCCATGACCGCGAGTATCATATCTTAGAACACTAAAGTGCCTAGCCAATTCTTCAGCCAATCCGTCCCACATTCCCAAATCACAAGCCAGCGAATGGGATAGCGTCACCCAGGGACCTGAACCTGAAATTTCATAATTACAGGTGATACCATTGATATTTTTTTTCATCACTATACGTTTCTAGTGCAATAGAAGCTCTTCGTTTAATTAAGCACTTCATTTAATCCAATATTAATCTAACACTATTGTGCTTTAATGTTTCCGGCTTTGGCAATTGTGGTGAATATCGCGATATCGCTTGCGATCAATTTGTCAAACGCTGCAGGCGTTGTTGGGCTTGGCTCCAAGCCAATCGGTGCCCATCGCTTACGCGCCTCAGGATCATTTAAAATTCGCGTCACTTCATGATTTAAACCCATCAAAATTGGCTTGGGGACCCGTTGCGCCGTAAGCAATCCAAACCACAATATTGACTCGAATTTAGGTACGCCGGCTTCCGCAATCGTCGGTACGTCGGGTAGCAATGGGTCCCGCTTGATAGATGAAACACCTAAACCTAATAACTTACCCTCACGCACAAATACTACAGCATTAGCAATCGGTGACATAAAAAAATTCACTCGTCCAGTCAAAGACTCAGTTAAGGCCTCTGGAATTCCCTTGAATGGAATATGCACTGCATCTATCTTTGCTATATTTTTAAATAACTCACCAGCAAAATGACTACCGCTACCTACCCCCGCTGATGAGAAATTAAAATTTCCAGATTTTTGTTGTGCGGCTTGTATTAGATCTTTTAAATTTTTATAGCCGGATGTTGGCGATGTCACCAATACATATTTGGAAACCGCTGTTTGCGAAATTCCTGCAAAGTCACGCAACGCATTAAAAGGCAATTGTGAGTAAATTGCAGGTGCAACAGCATGTGCAGAGGATACAGCTAGCAATGTATAGCCATCCGGATTTGCATTAGCTGCAAGATTAGCAGCTATCGTGCCCCCTGCACCGGGACGATTATCAACAATCACTTGTTGCTTATATTCCTCTGATAACCGTTGTGATATATAGCGTGCGGTAATATCTGGCCCTGCTCCCGGAGTAAACCCGACTAATATTCGTATGGGTTTTATTGGGTAATCAGCTGCGACTGCGCGACTTGCTGCAGTGTATAAACCGCACCAAAAAAACAAACTCATTACAATTACATAACATACATTCCTTAAACCCATCACATCACTCCAGTAACTATTATAAAAAAGCTTTTATAAATCTCGTTTATATCCATTTATTGCTTACAGACTGAATGTATCCAGATTATTTTTAGCGAATTATTTTAAAGTTTTCATAATATAGTATGCACTATAACAGTCCAAAATCATTGCTGTCACGATATGGACGGCTCCAGATCAAACATTGCCGGTAGTTTTCAATAATTTAGGTATGATCATACTTTTTGAAAGTCTAAACATGTCAACTTACCACACTGCTGTATCCATTAATCCTAAACCTCTTATTGGTGAAGTTGCACTCATTACTGGTGCAGCAAAAAATATTGGTCGGTCTATCGCACTAGAGCTTGCAGCAGCAGGTGCTACTGTTGCTATCAATACTCGTAGCTCATTGTCTGAAGCGAATGCCGTTGCTGCAGAGGTTCATGCAATGGGTGGTAATGCCGCTGTTTTTGTAGCAGATATTGCAGACCCAGAAGCAGTCAAGCAAATGTGCGCTGCAGTTGTTAGCACACTGGGAACAATTACAACCCTTGTATTGAATGCCTCTGTTCGCCAAGAAATTCCATTCACTGAAATGACTTTTAGTCAGTGGCGAGAAGTCATGTCTATCTCACTCGATGGCTCATTTCATTGCATTAAAAATGTTATGCCTGGAATGCTTGCTAGAGGTTGCGGCAATATCATTACCTTAGCAGGGGACACTGCATTGACAGGTGCGATTGGCAAGGTGCACAGTTCATCTGCAAAAAGTGGCTTAGCGGGAATGACTCGGGCTTTAGCACGCGAGCTCGGACCCCAAGGGATTCGTGTCAACTGCGTCTCACCGGGAAGCTTTAATACCACACGACCATCATCTCGACCCGCACGCCAACCTGCTGCCGGTCGGATTCCTCTAGGTCGATGGGGTGATTCGGCAGAGTGTGCTGCCACCGTTCGTTTTTTATGTAGCCCTGAATCAGGCTTTATTACTGGCCAAACTATTCACATTAATGGTGGCCAATGGACTTTTGCATAAATTACATTTCAGACGTTGGCTTGATTTCCCGTCTTGGATTTGCCATCCTGACTTATCATCCTGATTTACCATCTTAACTCACCCCTTTAATTAAACACCATCGATCCATTTATTTTTAAAAGGAGTTTACATGTCCACTCTTACCCCACGCCTTCCCAAAATTCCACAAAAGCAAATGACCGAAGAGCAAAAAAAAGTAGCAGCGGAAATTGTGGCAGGTCCTCGTGGTGAGTTACGCGGCCCCTACATTCCGCTTATTCGCAGTCCAGGGCTTGCCAGTCCACTCCAGCAAGTAGGCGAATATCTTCGCTTCGGCTCGCCTCTTGATCGACGTATTGCAGAGATGGCCACATTATTAGCTGCTCGTCATTGGACACAACATTATGAATGGATTGCGCATCACAAACATGCCATGACTGCCGGATTAAGCCCGGAAATTGCCCAAGCTATTGCCGAGGGTCGGCGTCCCACGAATATGGCTGCTGATGAAGATGCCGTATATGATCTTGTCATGGAATCGTTAAATAATAAAAGTGTTTGCGATACCACCTACAATCGTGCGCTAGAATTATTTGGCGAGCAAGGTATTATTGATTTATTGGGTATTGCAGGATACTACGCACTGCTCGCGATGATTCTTAATGTTGCGCGCACTCCGTTACCTGTTGGTCGCGATCCAATGATGCCTTGGTTTCCGCACTAATATTGCAAAAAAATTAATCTGTTCTTACTGCTTACACTTCTTGCCGGACACAGCTTCGCCTCCATGGCGGTGCTGGTCTTGGCGGCGGTCGCCCCAGCCGTTGCCCTTGATTATGGTATTGATAGTTCGCTCATTGGTTACCAAATCAGTTTGATTAGTTTTGGGATGATGTTAACCCTCACATTATTAGGCAATACGAGCAAACGATATGGAGCGGCACGTACTAATCAAATTGGGCACGCTTTCATCGCAAGCGGTATTTTAATACTACTCATACCTTGGCTACCATTTCTGATCGCGGGCTCATTGATTATTGGTTTAGGCTACGGCATGATCACCCCTTCCGCTTCTCATTTACTGATGCGTTATACCTTGCCACTTCGCCGTAGCACAGTATTTTCTATCCATCAAATCGGAATCCCTGCAGGTGGCATACTTGCATCCTCGATCGCACCTGCGATCACTGTGTATGCAAGTTGGCACTGGGCAGTATTTTTTAGCGCAAGTCTTTTAGTTTGTGTTGTATTACTCATGCAAGTGCGTCGCCATCATTGGGACGATGATCGCGATCAGAGCGCAGCTATCATCACCGCCAATCCATTTGCAGGTACTCAAGCAATTTGGGCTCACCCCAAACTAAGACTTGCCACGCTAGCCGGCAGTTGCTTTTCGTGGGTACAATTCTGCACAGCGTCATTCACGGTTGTTGCTTGTGTCTCTGTATTGCAGCTGGACTTGTTAATTGCAGGCACTGTATTGTCTGTTGTACAACTCTCAAGCGCAGCTGGTCGAGTATTAATGGGGTGGATTGTCGATCGTTTTAATAACACAATCATCGTCCTGGGTTCCAATGCAGCCATCTTAATCATTGCTACTATCGCAACACTTTTTTTGACACCAGAATTGCCATTATTTGCAATCTATATTTTATTTGCGGTTCTTGGTGCAACCTCTGGTAGCTGGCCAGGAGTGCTGTTATCCGAAGTGGGACGACTAGCCCCCTCGGGAAATGTTAGCTTAGCCATCAGTGGTTCTCTAGTCATTACGAACGTAGGCAAATTTTTAGGACCTATTATATTCGTCAATATGTATGCTTATTCACAACAATATACCCTAACATTTGCAGCTCTTACTGTACCAGCAGTAATTGCTTTATATTGTTTATATGCAGCTCAGCAACAATCAGAACAGACCATATAAAATATAACTCAAATAATGCGCATATTCATTTTTAACAGTTCACATTTTTATTTTTCTGTAAATTTATCGAGCTAGCATCTATATGATCACGATACTAAAGGTATTTTTCATATTCAGCATTTTAATAACATTTGCTGCCCGTTCTCAAACACCCAGCCCGCAAATACAATACAACGATGCATGCGCCCACTGTCATACACCTGGACTTGGTGGCGCACCTCGCTTAGGTTCAGCTAAAGACTGGAGTGCACGTATCCGTCCTGGCCTTAATTTACTGTATCAATCAGCACTATATGGCGTCCCCAATACAACCATGTCCGCCAAAGGTGGATACAAAGAATTAAGTGATATTAATGTACGTGCAATCGTCGATTTCATTCTGAGCGCAAGTCAAATAACACCTTTGCAACTTGCTGCCGCAGTTCGCTATGATAAGCTAGGTATTAAAGACCGTGAATTCATTTATTTAGATGCTAATTTTGACGGCGTGTTAAATAAGCAAGAACTTGGTCGCGATTCAATGTTGGCTGATAAGCTATCACGTTTTGACCAAAATTTTGATGGTGTAATTAGCTTTAAAGAATACCAGACTCTAACTATTGAGCTTTAGCGGGATCGGACAAATGCTAATGTTACTGATTTAACAATCAGCAACGAGATTCACTTGATATTGCAATCTATGCCACTACTAAAAGGGCAGGCCGTAAAAATTGATGTGCAAGCTGGGCGCGTGATAATAACTGGCATGGTCAATACAGCACAGGATATTCTTAGCGTGCAACGTGCCCTGCGTTGGATCTCTGGCATTAAACAAATAGACAATCGTTTAGTATCTGGGGCGCTATTAGCTTGGGACTAATAGCGCCATTTGATTCAAACTAATCAGTAAGCTTAACGCAGTTGCTACCATTTTATTGCGAGCAGTAATGACTCATTTTTACACTACTCAAAATATCATGGTCGTTATTCCACCTTGCAGCTAATTGGTTATTCGTACTAATTATTGATTAGCAACAATACCTGCAGCCTTAACCGTTTTTGCCCATTTTACTAGCTCAGTCCGGATATACGCTCCAGCTTCAGCAGGTGAGTTTCCAATGGGCACCGATCCTAATCGTGCAAATCGCTCACGCAATTCAGGTAATCCAATAATTCGAACGGATTCTTTATTCAGTTTTTCGATGATTGGCGTTGGAATCTTAGCCGGCCCAATCAAGACGCCCCAAGAGGTCGATTCATAGCCGGGCACTGTGTCTGCTATTGCCGGGACATCGGGCAATTCTGTTGAACGTTCTTTTGAAGTCACCCCCAAAGGTCGCAAACGCCCACCTTTAATATGCGGTAGTGTAGCAATAACCGTATCAAACATAACATCTACTCTGCCACCCATCAAATCTGGATGTGCTGCAGTGCTACCTTTATAGGGCACATGCAAAAGTTTTACCCCGGTCATCAGCTTAAATAATTCTGCGCTCATATGCGGTGAGCTCCCCGTACCACTGGAAGCAAAACTTAATTTATCAGGGCGCGCCTTAGCCATCTCAATCACATCTTTGACGGTTTTACCAGAAAACTGATTGTGGGTGACTAATATCAAAGGATTAGCTGCAGTAATTGTAATGATTGAAAAATCACGGCTCGAATCATAGGGTAATTTATGAACTGCAGCATTCACTGCAAAGCTCAACGAACCCAAACCCAGCGTATATCCATCAGGGGCCGACTTCGCAACTAAGTCCGTACCAATAATGCCTGTCGCTCCAGTGCGATTATCAACGACTGCATTAACACCCCAAGTTTGAGAAAATTTTTCCGCGAGCATACGTGCAGTGACATCTGAAGCACCGCCAGGTGGGAATGGCACAATAATTCGGATTGGGCGATCGGGATACGCTGCCATGGCCATGGTATTCAATAAAAAAAACGCTACTAACCCTAAGTAACTTAACATCAGATTGGCGGCATTTGCGCTGCCCATGGTTTTGGTGTAAATCTTCATAATACCCTCTAGTTTAATTATTAATCGGTATAGACGCGCAATTATAACGTTATGGTACATGAATCCATATTCTCACCGTCGTGCGCAAGAAAAAAACGCGCATTTAGCGCTGCCCCTAATGCAGACTAAAGACAAGGTCGATCCGTCCGTATTTTGAACTAATTGCCCGCCCTATATTACCTACGGACCTTAAATTCATATACTATGGAGGATCAATAAACTGCATCATACTAAATAATTGCTAGCCTTATTATTTGTTAATATGACTCATCTTTTAATCATATTTAAATCATTTTTTAACTTACCTGCCTTTGCATTAATACCATCTATTTTGGAGATCATGTGATGAAACTATCAGCCACAGCACAAGCTCAGCAAGAACTCAAACTTAGCAAACGTAAAGCTGCATTACTTGAAAAATTACCAAAGCGTGCAGATGAGGACCCTTTTGTTGTTGGTATCGGTGGCTTTTATCGGCGATGGTTTAATTTAATCGATGACATTCAATTATTAATTGATACTGTTAAAAAAATTAAAAGCACAGAAGATGAAGATTGGGTACCTGTATGGAGCGCAGTCGCAGAAAAGTATGAGGCAACTGGAGATACATTACTAAAAAAACGGGATCGTATCGGTGCTCGAAAAGCTTATATTCAAGCTAAAACATTTTTTAGTTTAGCACGCTTTCCATCTCCATATTGGTCTGGCTCGTCTATCTGTCCACCAACAATGAGTGAACTTAAAACCACATCCTATAATAATTATTTACGTTGTTTTGATAAATCTGCTGCATTACTCGATGGTCATATTGAAACAATTACCGTTAAGAAAAAAGGCATGGTCGCTACGGGTTATCTTCGACTGCCCAAGGGAGCATCAACCAAGAATAAAGTGCCTGCAGTATTGGTTATGTGTGGTGCAGATATGTATAAAGAGGATAGAGAAAAATATGCTGAGGGCGCCCTGAGCCAAGGTATGGCGGCCTTAGTAGTCGATGCACCAGGAACGGGACAAACCACATTCCCACATGCGCCTGAGTCAGTGATTGCCTGGAAAGCCGCAATCGATCTACTTTCAGCTCGCCCCGAAATCGACGGTAATCAAATTGGTGCTTTTGGTGTGAGTCGTGGTGGATTATGGGTCATTCGCTTAGCTGCACATGACCCTCGTATCAAAGGCCTAATTGCTTGCGCCCCTGGTGGCGTTGGATATTGGGGAACGGATGAGCAACGTAAACAATGGCGTGACGCAGCCTTAGAGCGTTCACGCACCAACTGGTTTGGCCCCAAAGGCAGCCGTCCACCGCTTAAACCAGTAACAGAGCAGTCACAACGAGAAGAATTCTTAAAGTGGTCACTCAAAGACCAGGGCTTGCTCGACAAATTACAAATGCCGATGTTTCTAGTGAATGGGAAGATTGATCACCTCACACCCATAGAGAACCTCTATATGTTACTAGAAAGTGGGCCTGCTGATAGCCGCGTTGCACGCGTGTATCCTGACGACGGTCATATTGCAGCTAAAAATGAGCGTGAGTGGGGACCTGCATCTTGGGCATGGTTACGCGGTGTATTGACCCAAGGTAAGAATAGCAAATTTACCAAATCAAGTATTAGTACGAAAAAAACGAGTAACGCAAAGCCAGCGATTAAGAAATCAGTACCAAAGAAAAAGTCAGCTACTCAGAAATAAAACCAGATGGCAATCTTGCCGCTTTGCAAATTTGCGGCAAGATTGCGCTAATTGACTCACGCAATACTGCATTCGCAGCGTCGTCAAATGCAGTTGGTTCTGCATTGAGCACGACTAATTTCGCTCCGCGCTTTATAGCTCTAGGCACTAATGCTGCAACTGGATACACCCGTAGGGTAGTGCCAACAGTCATTAATAAATCACACTGATCAATTGCGGCAGCTGCAGCGTTAACAATTTCTGGCACTAATGGCTGACCAAAAGAAATTGTGTCGCTCTTTAATAGCCCACCACAGTGGACACACGCAGGATCCGGATCGCCTTGGCGTACCCGCTCCAATGTCTCTTGCATAGGGCCTCGCCATTGACAGGTTAAACACATTACTTTGTGCAGGCTACCATGAACTTCAATAACACGCTGAGGAGTTAAACCTGCTCGTTGATGTAATCCGTCTATATTCTGCGTAATCAGTGTTCGTAATCGACCACTTTGCTCTAGTTCAGCTAGCGCTAAATGTCCAATATTTGGTTCTGCTGTCCAAGCTGGATGCGCTAATCTAGACTGCCACGCTAAGCAACGCACTTCAGGATCTGAGATGTAATACCGAATATCCGACATTTGCTCAGCTTTCGGATTTAAAGTCCAAATCCCTTTAGGGCCTCGAAAGTCTGGAATGCCAGAATCAGTAGAAATACCAGCACCTGTTAACACTACAATGTTCTTAGAATGTGCAATCCATTCCTGTATCGCTGATAATGTATATTGAGACATTTTTTGATCCTTAGATGCTAAACCTCTATCAAAATTAAATGATATTTAGCTTTCCACAATACAGACCCCTTCAAATAATCGTCGAATATTTTCAGACTTAATACTTCATTATCTAAAACTAATACATCGGAAATCTCTGATCGACGGCACTCGGGGTTATACTCTTACCCATCATGCCATTAATGCCACTACATCTGATTATTATACTGACCACCATCAATTTTATTACGCAAAAAGGGTGTCGAATACTGCTGACCTTGTATGCAACGAATTTAGGTGCAGGTCCACTCGAAACTGGTGTCATGTTTGCATTATATGGTTTATTTCCATTTTTATTAGCTGTTATGGCTGGGCGATTAGCGGATCGATTTGATAATCGACTGCTGATGTACTGGGGCCTGAGTACTTATACAATTAGTTTAGCGATCCCATTTTTTCTACCTAATTTGAGCACTCTTTATTGGGTTGCTCCTATTTGGAGCGTTACCAGTATGCTTTGGGTGGTTGCCACTCAAAATTTAATTGGCATTATCTCCACAAAAGAGACGCGGACCCAAAACTTCAGCTTTTATAGCTTAGGCGAATCTCTTGCATCAATTGCAGGTCCAATTATCGTTGGCGTATCTATCGATTATTGGTCACACTTGCCAACTTTTTTAGTATTAGCGGGAATACCTGGACTATGCACTGCGATCATTCTCTTTAACCGTCAACGACTACCTACACCCGAGATCAAACCGTCCGTCGAGAATCATAAACAACAGTTGATGGACTTGCTACGTCTGCCTGCGATGCGTAATGCTTTGCTAACAAATGCTGTAGTGATGGCCGGATTAGATCTGTTCAATCTCTATATGCCCATTTATGGTCATAGCTTGCATTTCTCAGCGACGACTATTGGCTTAGTCATGGGTGCTTTTGGTGCGGCGGCTTTTGTCACGCGAACAGCTCTGCCTACACTCACAAAATGCTGGACGGAGAAAACCGTCTTAATGGGGGCCTTAGCTATTTCTGGATGTGTATTTATTGCTATACCGTTCACGGCCAGTGCCCCTTGGTTGGCATTTTCAGCCTTCTTGCTTGGGTTAGGTCTAGGCTGCGGCCAGCCCTTGTCTATGGTACTGGCTTTTAACGCTGGGCCTCCTGGGCGCTCAGCGGAGGCCCTTTCAGTACGGCTAGCGGTAAGCTACGGCGCACACGTAGTAGTTCCGCCAATGTTTGGTGTCATTGGAAGTCTATTAGGTATGGCGCCAATTTTCTGGACTTGTGCTGTAGTGATGGGCAGTGGCGCTTATTTAAATTATCAGCCTAAGAACCCACCTATGCAGTGATTACTTATCCACCAGTCGCGACGTGTCCAGCACTCACACACTGAGGTCAATAAACGGTTAAACCATTCATTTAAGGGTAAGCATTCTCTGCCCTACCGGTAGTCAGTAAATGATAGTAACTACTGATAAATAAATTCATGCGATAGTAGTTTCGAATATGGCTATAGGATTCAAATTTAATATTCCGAATAATTTCATCTTTACTCATTCCTTTGGCAACTGCAGCTCGCATACCTTGATCAAAATCTTGCAGCATTTTAGCCTCACGTAATACATCCGCTTTATTCCCAATATCGCCATGGCCTCCTAAATATATATCCACATCCATCTTTGCAATTGTTTCTAAAATAGAGACCCATCCTGCAATCGAAGGGGTAAATGATGGGTTTGGCCAACTCTCTTTTGAAAATGGCCCTCCCGCAAAGAAAACTCGCTCTTTTGGAAATCTCACGAAGGTATCACCGGGGTTCTGTCCTGCACCCATATACAAAATCTCTACAATGCGTCCACCTACATTTAATGTCATTGATGAATCAAATGTAATATCGGGCAAGACTAATTGCACAGTCTTGCCATCAAATTGCATTTGTTTAAAATAACCCTGACGGCGCTTCATCTCCAATCCAAAATGATGTTGCATCATGCCCGCAGTATCTCGATGTGCAATAAATAATGCACCCTCGCGCTTAAATACTGTGTTACCAAAGTAGTGGTCTCCATGTGCATGGGTATTAATAACCCAGCGAATTGGTTTGTCTGTAGTTTTACGAATCGCTACCAAAAGTTCTTCAGCGCGTTTGGGATGCTGCCTCGTATCAATAACCAACACACCTTCAGATGTCACTAACCACGCATTATTAGATTCTTGATGATGATATTGAAAATACAGACCGGGGGCGACTTCTGTAACCTTAATGGGGACGTCTTTCTCATCCACCTCACCGGCACCTGTAGCTTGGGCCCATGAAAATCCACAGAAAATCAACATGAATAACACCGCAATACATTTTTTGATGCTTTCCAAACCTTTTATCATGACGCATCCTCCTGTTCTTCGACTGTATCGCTTATATTTACGCAAGCACTCATCATCGTATAATATTCTAACCAAAGCTAAAAGAAGACAAAAAAGTCATTTAATCTCCATATCGATCTAAACACTCTCAAACAGATATTCCTAAGCTGATTCTTATCCTATACGATTTCATAAAATAATACTCATTATTGGAGGCAGGTCATGAATAAATCTCTACGTTCAATTATCAGCACGCTCACGCTGGGGCTAATAATCACAACCATACAGGCCCAAAATTATCCAAACCGCGCTATACGTATCCTTATACCCTTTACTGTCGGTAGCGCTGCAGATGTCATAGCGCGTGCTATCGAGCCTGCGTTACGTGACCGACTTGGGCAAGCAATTGTGATTGACAATCGCGGCGGTGCCGGCGGCAATATTGCTGCTGAGCTTGCTGCTAAAAGCGTGCCTGATGGATATACCTTAATGATGGGCACAATTGGCACGCATGCGATTAATTTAAGTTTATATTCAAAGCTAAACTATCACCCAATTACCAGCTTTACACCCATTACTAAAGTCGGAGACAGTCCCAATATTTTAGTTGTTAATCCCAGCGTCCCAGCAAAAACAGTCAAAGAGCTAATCCAAATCGCTAAAAATAAACCAGGTATATTAAATTACGGCACTTCGGGCTCTGGCACTTCTGTGCATTTGTCAGCTGAGCTATTTAATAACATGGCCAAAGTTAAAACGATCCACGTACCGTTCAAAGGTGCTGCAGAAGCATTAACCGCACTTATTTCTGGGCAAACCGATTTAATGTTTGCCAGCATGTCTTCTGCAATCCCAATGATTAAAGCAAATCGTCTCCGGCCTCTGGGTGTCACCTCTCCAACTCGCACCGCTACACTGCCTGAGATACCCACAATCTCTGAAGCTGGATTGCCTGGTTTTAATGCTGTTGCATGGTATGGCTTAGTGGGACCTGCAGGGCTACCCATTGCAATAGTGAGTGCTCTGAATAAAGCTATGCTCGATTGCCTAGCACAGCCCGATGTCAAAGCACGCCTAGCCAACTCTGGCGTCGAAACTGTTCCCGGTAATTCAGAGGAGTTTCGTAAATTAATTGAGTCTGAAATACCTAAATGGGCAGCAGTAGTTAAAGCTTCTGGCGCAAAAGCTGATTAATTCAGCTTTTGCAGCTACGCTATCCTAACTACAATCTTACCAACCATAGCGCTTGCTTCCATATGCGCCTTAGCGGCGGCTAATTGATCAAAATTAAACACTTTATCAACAATCGGAATCATTCTGCCATTTTGCAAGGCAGGTAGCATATCCCTTATAAACCCAGCAGCAGATTCAGCACGCCCACTCACCGGTAAGCGAGCATTTGATACGCCAAAAATTTCTAAGCGGCCAACATGCACTGCATTTAAATCAATCTCTGCGCTAAATTGGTTGTCAACATAACCCACAGTTGCTAGGCGGCCACGGAAAGCCAAGCATCGCACGCACTCAGCAAATACCGATCCACCAACACCGTTAACGACTAAATCAACACCATGACCTCCCGTGGCAGCTCTAACAGCTTCTGCGAAATCAGGTTGACGTGTTGCAATGCCTACATCAAGGCCAATTGTTTTTAACTGATCCAGTTTTTGCTGTGACCCAGAAGTCCCAATACTCTTGGCACCCAGCTCTTTCGCCATATGAATACTGGCCATCCCTGCGCCTGAAGATGCCCCCATCACTAACAATGTCTCACCTGCCTGTAGATGTCCATACATCACTATGGCTTCATAAGCCGTAATATAACTCACTGGAACAGCAGCGGCCTGCTCCCATGATAAGCATTTGGGTTTAGGCATGAGTTGATGTATGTCCATGACTGCATACTCTGAAAAACCACCACGCACTCGGCCAAACACCTCATCACCGATTTGAATCCCTGAGATACCATCACCTACAGCGTGAACAATGCCTGATGCCTCACCTCCACCCTGTTTTTCTGGCCCTCCATGCACTGCACCGCCTGCAAAAATCTCGCCACGATTCATTGCAGAAGCAAACACTTTAATCACCACTTCCTGTGATTTAGGTTGCGGTACTGGCATATCGCGGAACTCTATAAAAGTTTTATGCTCTTTAGTAACAATCCATCCTGATTTCATGATTTTTCCAATGTATAAAAAAATTTGATTAAGAAATTAATCAGCTCTACATAATGTGTCAAACGACTTACTCTATCGCCATTTTACTCACGATCGGCCCCCAACGACGTAACTCCTTTTGTACAAATTGCGCGGTACGCTCGGAGGAGGTGCTGACAACAGGTTCGGCACCTGCCTGCCTTAAAAACTCTTGCATCTGTGATAGCGCCATAATTTTAGCATTGGCTTGACTGAGGACATCTACAACCGCACGTGGCGTATTGGCCGGCAAAAACAATGCATTAAAAGCTTGCACAACCAACTCTGGCAATCCAGCTTGTCCCGATGTTGGAACATCAGGCACAGCATGTAAGCGCTCTTCTGCACAAATCACCAACATTCGAATGCGGCCTGCTTTGTGATACTGCAGTGGGGCAGGACTAATCGTTGGCATATAGACAGGAATATGTCCTGCGACCAAGTCGCTAAGGCCCGGACCTGCCCCCTTATACGGAATATGAACCATCTTTAAATCACCACCTAATTGTTTTAACAACTCGCCTGTCAAATGCGTGATGCTTCCGGTGCCAGCCGAACCATACGATAACTGCCCAGGATTCTTTTTCGCAAAATTCACCAGCTCTTTTAACGCCTTAACTGGCATCGATGGGTGCACTGCAACTCCAGTAGGTACCATCGTGATAATCCCTAATGGGGTGAAATCTTTAATTGGGTCATAGCCCAAATTTTTATTACCTAATGGATTTAGCACATGGGTAGTAGTGTTAGCGATGAGTAACGTATGGCCATCTGGTTTAGCGCGAACAACATCCATTGCACCTATTGCCCCAGATGCACCGGCGCGATTATCAATCACTATAGCCTGCCCTAATACTCGGGTCATCTCCTGAGCCCAACGCCTACCAATGATGTCATTAACACCCCCAGGTGCAAACGGCACCACAAGACGAATTGGACGATCAGGAAACTTAGTTTGTGCAGCCGATTGGCATACTGCGCCGTACATGAATATGAAAATTAAGATCGACCGCTTTAGATTCAAAGACTCCAAACGCCAAATCGACGACATGCACAACTCTCCTTCAAAGTTACCTTGTGAATACAATCACTTAAATTGCATTTTTTACATTTACAGAAAGAATAGAGTTAGCATTCTCATGTCTGAGAGTAATCATACAGCATGCGCTAATATGCACAAAAAAAACAAACAATAGCTAAACTTCAATCATAGTCGTGATGCTAAATCGTATCTCTCATTTGCGCAACTGACTACAATGCTGGGTGTCCGTTAATTAAACGGGTTCGATTAAGTTATTACACCTGATAATTCCACTCTCGCCACCCGCCCAGCAATGGAAAATACAATCCCATACAAATATTCTTATGGCCCAAGGCGCTCAGGAATTCCGCATAGCGTTCTAATTGTGGGCGATAGCGTTCTTGCTCATTATTTAAGAACTGCTCAATACCAGACCCTGTATGTGCACTGGTCTTATAGTCAATAATCCACCTCACACCTGCAGCATCAATAAATGTGCGGTCTATGACGATACTGATTAATTGCCTATCATTTAATCCGGTTAACTTAAGCTCAGTCTGAGCATCTGGATGCGCAGCTAATAACCATCGACCTCGCTCATCGTTCAGGGTTTCTTGCAAAGCTTTAATCACTCGCTCTATTGAAGCATTCAGTTCAGACTCTGGAACGCCTAGGCGGGTTAATTCGCGCTGCCAACGCGGTCTTAGCTCAACAATACGCACCAGCGGCCATTGCTCTAGACCTTGATCGGCGATTGATTGCAGACCTCTATGCACCACAGTACCCACATGCATAGCGCTTGCAGAAGCCCAATTAAACTCAACTTCACCGAGACGAGTTCCAAGCAATTCTGGCTCTACAGTATTGGGGTGCTGATGAATTGCTAACGGTAATTGTGGTCTCGACCAGTCAATAGGTAATCGGTAGTACCTTAGCGCCTCTAGCGAAATAGTATCTGATGAATGAGAATTATGAACTTCTTCTGAATTAGTATTTTGCGATAGCCTGATATATTGACTAGATATCGCAGGCCACAAACGCGCCAACAAAGAGCGGCTGTTGGGAATAATCTCTTTGGCTCTTTGGTCACTTGAAGTTGACGCTTCAGCGTTGTTATTATTATGATCGAGACTTTTTTGTTTATTTTTAATCTGTCCAATCAAGTGTAAAACCGATCTGGCACGAGTTGCTGCAACATACAATAGTCGAGCATCCTCATGCTGCGATTTTAGACTTTCTAAACCATTCATATAACTATAAAGAGAGTCATTACTGTGACTATTACTGTTACTTAAGGGCGCTAACAGTAAATAAGGTGGGCTGCCTGGACGTCGGCGCTCATTCCATTGTAGTAATTGATTTTTATTGCTTCTGGGAGCGCGGCCCAAACTGGGAACAATCACAACATCAAACTCCAGACCTTTCGCTTTATGGATAGTCATCAACTGCAAACGTGCAGAGCACTGGGTATCTGGCAATGCAAAGAGTTGTTGCACTTGCTCCGTCAAGACTTCAAAATCTAATAAATCACCTGCTGTTTGATGCGCCTCTAGCAAGTTAAAGAATACATGTGCATCAGCAAGGTCAACGGCTAACTCTAAGCAAGCCGGCCCACCTAGCGCCAACCAAGCGCCTTCAACCCAGCGCGATAAAGACACCCGGCGACGTTGTATAATAAAAGTCGCCAAAGTATTTCGCAGTTTAAGGATTTGGACTTGTCCGTCCATTGATAATTGCTGAAAACGCACTTCGTCGTTGATGGCCTCCCAAATGACACGCTGTTGATCATCTACAAGCAAATGCGTTAAATCCGCTAATGAAATACCACACCATGGAGCGCGCAAAACCGCTAGCCAAGCAATCCTGTCGGCACTGTGCAGTAATGCACGGGTTAGCGCAAATAAATCCTGAACTACAGGACGCTCACCAAGTGCTTCAATATCAATCGCCTGAAAACTAATATTTTGTTTTTTGAGTAATGGAATCAAACTCACTAAATGACTACGATTACGCACTAGCACTGCAATCGTACTCACATCACTGGCTAAGCTTTCACGTATCAATTTGAATACTAAATCAGCTTCTTGCTCACGATCCATAGTAGTCATGGGATGCAGATTCACTAAGCCACCAACACTGTCCTGACGAGCGCACGTAGACTCAGAATATGTTACTGCACCATTTAGTAAATCATCCCGTTTAGGCAACACTTCTTTAAATGTATGATTAATCCATTCCACTATCCCTGGTTGGGATCGAAAGTTGACACTGAGCATTAATGGACGCAAGGGTACCCCTGCAATTCCATCTTGCCGAACAGACAAATACAATCCAACATCAGCCTGTCGGAACCGATAAATAGATTGCATTGGATCGCCCACCACAAACAAGGTTCTACTATCGCCCTCTTCCCAACCTTGCACTAATCGCTCAATTAATCTGCGCTGCCCTACTGCTGTGTCTTGAAACTCATCGATCAAAAGATGACGGATACGATAATCTAGACTAAGGGCTAAATCAGTTGGATTGTCATCTGCGCCTAATGCCTCTAATGCTGCTAAAGCAATAGCTTGAAAATCTGCTTCATGACGCTCACCCATCACAATATTCAGTTGTGCCGCTAACACAGGCAATATTTGCAATAGTGCCCCTAGCACTTGCCATTGCTTTTCAGTGTACGTCGGCAATGGCAACGACCGTACTGTGAGTAACGTCTTCAGGCACTGCCTATCGACTGTGGCTAATCGACCCAGTAAGGCGATAGCCTCCGGCTTACGGGGGTCTTTGGAAGGGAATCCATTATTTTTATTTAAGCTCTTGCGGACTTCATCATCCTTGGTAAACATGAAATGCATTATTCCATGCCATAAAGCCAAATCTACAACTTGATCTCTAATGCACCCATCCCAATCAAGGCAAGCTCGTAATGGAGTATCAATACCCATATTTTCTAATTGACTTGCAGCGTAACGAGTTAACTGAATCAGCGACTGCAAATCTTCAATTGGTAATTGATGTATAACCCGTAGCGCTTGTGTGAGGCCAGCCTCAATCTCGATTACTAAAGATGCCTCCAAAATCGCTCTTGTTTTAGCGGCATCAGTACCATGACCGCACAAATGATCCAGCCATTGATCACGCTTACTTAACATCTCAATAAATAAGTTTGCAACCTTGATCTGGTTGTTGTCTAGATGTAGTAACAAAGTTGCAATGGTTGTCTTGTAAATGACTTCTTCATCAAGCAACGCTAACGTTCGGCGCGCTGCTTCAGCGTACAATATTTGTGGCATTGTAGTAATCTTTGGCTGCCCTCCAAGCCGCGACATCACCGGCATCTGCCTAGCCAATGATTGGCATAAAGCATCAATTGTCTGAATGCGTAATCGATTCGGATTTTGATCTATATTCCAACTTTTTTTTGCTGCATGCAATCTAACTGCGCACGCTAATTTCCATGTTTGTAGCTGATGTGCTGCCTTTGGCGCTTGCTCCTGTTCTGCACTATGTAGTGCAGCCAATACTCTAGCGCGCATTTCCGCTGCAGCCTTACGGGTAAAAGTAATCGCAATAATTTCTTCAGGCGAATCCACTGTAACCAGAAGAGCAAGTATCCGTTGAATTAATAATTCAGTTTTACCAGACCCCGCAGGCGCTTGAACAATATAGGAGTGGTAAACATCTAACGCCTGTTCACGCTGTGCGGCATCTGCGGGTAATGTAAGCATCTCGCTACACCTCACCCAGGGCTTGATTAGAATCATCTATCAATCCCTCTTCTTCATCCCCATCTGCCATGCCATAAATTTCACGGACACGGCACACTGCTTTTAATTCGCAATACTCACAAGTTTGAGGGTACTTTTTAGGATCTATGCTAGCGTCACCAGCTTTAAAATCCTCGGCTAACTGGGTTAAAACTTTTTTCCAATCAATTAACTGATGTTCCCAATGTTCTATATGCTCTATATTTTTAGACTTAGTGTTATTAGATCTAAATTGATCTACCTTTGAACTTAAAAAACCTTGATAATTTATGTCGCCATTTTGTAAACCAATATACATCACACCATTATTCGCTTCTGTAGTGATTGCGTATAATGGGAGCTGTGGTTCATCAGGTCGCTCTCCTTGGAGAGCATTCTTCGATATTTTTCCAGTTTTATAATCAATAATTAAATTTCCAGATTGCCAGAGATCTATACGATCAATTTGGCCATCCCACTCAATTCCTGCAAATCTCATAACGCGCTTTTCTTCTACCGCCTTCACAGCAAATGGCTCTCTTTGCAACTCTTGTTCTAATAGGTTTTCACATAATTGCGTGAGTCGTATCACTTCTAGTTTAGCAAACTCTTCTGAAATGACATCCGGATCTCGCTCTAGTAAACGATTTAGTGCGCTCTTTACACTTTCATCGATTATCTGATACTTATCCTCTCGACTTAAGGACTCTAAACTATCTCGAGAAGCAATTTTCTGCATTAAACCGGCCAGTGTTACATGCGCTAAAACACCTCGCTCTGCAGCATCTAGGCCGTCATGGCTTCCCTCCAAACCGGTTGCTCCTAGCCGATGGGTGACATAGGCCCTAAAGGCACATGCAGCTTGATTCTTAAACACTTGCGTGCCGCCCCTAACCTTAATCCCTGTAGGCAACGGCAAGCCTTGATTATCTTGTAAATACTCACGCCTCTTAGCGGTAAAAATGAGTTTCTCAACCGTGTTTTGCAATTCGATGAGCACAGGCGCTATAGGTAAATATTTAATTAATGGGCTGGCTTGTAATTCACGGTCACCATCACGTTTTGGGTAGTAACATTCTAGAGCGGTTGCAGCTCCCAACCATTGACGATACATTCGCTTGGCGAACTCAAGGTTCCATTCTGCTGTGGCCCCTGGCACCTGAGCAATACGCTGCCATTTCAGTGGTAAAAATGGGTTTGGTTGCGGTACGATAGGCCAGGCTTCATCTGTGAGTCCGCTCACCATTAAATGATCAAACTCTAAACCTGCCGCCTCTAGTACGCCCAAAATTTGTATCGATGTATATGCAGTTTCTGCTTGAAATACTACATCCGTTAAATATTGTGATAACAAATTTACGGCTGATGCCAAATTGATTTTTCCAAGGATGATGTCGAATTGCGTTAGATGTGCAAGCTCAGCTCGAAATCGCTCGACCGTTTGATATTCTTCCGAACTCAAACTGCGATCACCTGGCCACCCCCAAGACTTCAACAGTTGCGCAATACTAGTAATCCAAGCCGATGGCAATTGGCGTTGTTTTGCTGTTATTTGCACAAGGGTCACCCAATCCCCAATACGTCGGTGTAGCTCAGGCAGATTCGCTCTTTGCCTCTCGATCAATACCTGCAAAGTTGACAACTTAACCACATTACGGCGGCGCGAACGGACACTCGCATCTAGTTGCGCACGCGCTTGTTGTTCAACCTCAGCACCAGTAGCGAAAGGGCTACGTAACAAACTACCGAGCTCCGTCAATGAGAGCTTTTGCTGGGATGCTAATCGCATCACTAGCTGCGCGGTATGAATTAATGGAAAATCAAGCAACGCTCGGCCAACTGAAATATTATATGCGCGCTGTCTGTCGTTCGCGGGATCGAGTACGCGCTGCGGCTCAAATACGTCGTCAAAAATTCGCTCTACCATATCTCGGCGACTATCCAGATCCAGCACTACAACACCAATACGCAATGCAGGATTTTTTGTGCTTAAATCCCGAGTGCGTGTCGCTATCATCCGCAGCTCACATTCGGCATCGACACATTCAAATTGATATGCAGATGATTGCCGTACTGGACCGCCAGCCTCAATAATTGCATGGCCTACTATTGCGAAGGCCTCAAATAACGCAATGAGTTGTGGCGAGGGCTGATCAAATCCATAATAAACAATTGTTTTTATTTGACCTGGCTGTAGACTGCGCTTGCCTAGTGCTGAAATGATGGCATCTGGCAATCTCGCCTGATCGATCCAATGCTGTTTATCGCACTGCGCTCTAAAGCGTTGTGACCACGCTTGATATTCGGTGACATCTTGATTCAACGCACCACGGTAGTGATCGAGGTCTAATCGATACCGTACCGCTTGATTCCAAGCCTGTTGGACCAACCGAGCAGTAGCGCCAATATTTCGTAATAATTTTCCATTAGGACTTGCTGCAATAATTTCCTGCCAAAGGATTAGCTCTTGCGCCGCACTTAACACCAAATATTCTTGATCAGGATCGAGCGCTTGCCATTCACGATCAACAAATGACCCCAGCGGTAAAATATCTGCTGCGGGCCAAACGAGCAAGTTACGCGCCAATTGCGCCGAGTCGTATTCGCGCCGCAAATCTTGAGCTAAGCGTCGATTAGGCGTGATCACCACCATTTTGCATGCGTTCTGTTCGGCCAATCGCTCTAACAGTTCGCTGCGACTCGTCATTGCATCACCCTTGCCATATTATTGCGGACCTGCAGAACAGCTCAGAGATGCAAATGACTTATTAACATGACTCTGCATGCATCCAGCTAGCATTCAACACTTCGTGCCAAATGCTAGGTACGTTACTTTTCAAGCAACTGTTTTTTAGCTTTGACTTTAGCCCAATCATCAGCATCACTAGGCGCGTCGATTTTTTCAATAATTACTGGCCAAGTTTTCGCCAACTCGGCATTCAATGCAATGAAATCACGCTGATCATCCGGCACATCATCTTCAGCAAAAATCGCTTCAACTGGACACTCTGCAACACATAGCGTGCAATCTATACACTCATCGGGGTCTATCACCAACATATTCGGCCCCACGTGAAAACAATCCACTGGGCATACATCTACACAATCAGAGTATTTACACTTTATACAAGATTCAGTAACAACGTAAGTCATGATTTTTTCCGTAAAATTGCCGTAAATAACGGTTTTGATTATTTTACCAGATGTCAGCTAAAGACATAAAACTCAGAAATAATGGGCCAATTTATCAACTAACATCAAAAAACTTGACCTTTTTAACTTTATATGGATTAAATTTTCTCGAAAATTTAGCCAAGCGCTAGCATAACTCTCCTAATTTACGTTATATTAGCATTCGACATGCGGCTCAAATACAATCCATTCCGTGTTTTCAAGTATTTACTATCCTTGTACTTGTGAAACGTCGAAGGCGCCGCAATCTGATTTCATATCTCGAACGATTGAACGGTTTCTTCTTAGCAGTGTATTTTAAACCCCACACCCTCTATCAAATAAGGTAATAGCGCTATGAGCGAACACATCCATCTTATTACTGATGATTCTTTTGAGTCTGAAGTTATTCAATCATCTACCCCAGTATTAGTTGATTACTGGGCGGAGTGGTGCGGTCCTTGCAAAATGATCGCTCCTCTACTCGATGATGTAGCACAAAGCTATGCCGGTAAACTTAAAGTGGCCAAGATCAATATTGATGAAAATCCTGCTACCGCTCCTAAATATGGTATTCGCGGCATCCCCACATTGATGATTTTCAAAAATGGTGCCGTTGAGGCCACTAAAGTCGGCGCTTTGTCCAAGTCGCAATTAACTGCTTTTATTGACAGTCATATCTGAACCCTATAATCTGCACGCTTATCTGCCCTACTAGTGTCTCTATTTACTCTATTACAAGAGCACGGCAGCGATAAAATTCTAGGCGGTGCAAGTTAGTCATCAATCGTATTGGCCATAACCTGTGTTTGGTCAGCCTGCTAATTGACTATCCCCGCCTAATCTAATCAGCACCCTACTCCTATTATCTTTAAATTTAAATGTTTTAAAATTAGATTACCTTATTGATTTAATTGATTTTATTCCAATCTCGACCTCCAACCTCAATGATTAGCGCTTTCGCTGCAATTGCTGCACCGGCCTAATCCCTAGAGCGCTTTCTCCTTAACCCTAGTTATTTTGCGACCCACTGAAGTCTAATGAATTTATCTGACCTTAAAAATTTACACGTCGGCGCTCTCGTCGATATGGCTGTCAAAAACGACATTGATGGCGCTAATCGCTTACGCAAGCAGGAACTAATTTTTGCTCTCCTGAAGAATCAAGCTAAAAAAGGGGAATCGATATTCGGTGGCGGCACTCTCGAGGTGCTCCCCGATGGGTTTGGCTTCTTACGCTCACCTGACACTTCCTACCTTGCCGGTACCGATGATATTTATGTCTCACCCTCACAGATTCGTCGATTTAATTTGCATACAGGCGACACCATCGAAGGCGAGATTCGCACGCCAAAAGAAGGGGAGCGCTATTTCGCGTTAGTCAAAGTTGACCGCGTCAATGACGATACCCCAGAGAGCTCTAAACATAAAATTCTATTTGAGAACTTAACGCCTTACCATCCAACCGAACATCTCAAATTAGAGCGCGACATCAAGGCTGAAGAGAATTTCACGGGCCGCATTATCGATATCATTGCACCGATAGGCAAAGGCCAGCGCGGCTTAATTGTGTCGCCACCAAAGGCCGGCAAAACGGTCTTGATGCAGCATATTGCACATGCAATTACGGCAAACCACCCCGAAGTGGTATTGATCGTTTTGCTGATTGATGAGCGACCTGAAGAGGTTACCGAGATGCAACGCTCAGTGAAAGGCGAAGTGCTTTCATCGACTTTTGACGAACCCGCTAGCCGCCATGTCCAAGTCGCTGAGATGGTCATTGAAAAAGCAAAGCGCTTAATCGAACACAAAAAAGACGTTGTCATTCTGCTCGACTCCATTACTCGTCTAGCACGCGCTTACAATACTGTGGTTCCCGCTTCTGGCAAAGTGCTCACCGGCGGTGTAGACGCTAACGCCCTGCAACGTCCTAAACGCTTCTTTGGTGCGGCCCGCAATGTCGAAGAGGGTGGCAGTCTCACCATTCTTGCCACCGCCTTAATAGACACTGGTTCCCGTATGGACGATGTGATCTACGAGGAGTTCAAAGGCACCGGTAATATGGAAATCCACCTAGACCGACGTATGTATGAAAAGCGGATTTTCCCAGCAATCAATGTAAATCGCTCCGGCACTCGTCGTGAGGAGCTATTAATCCCTAAAGATGTGCTACAGAAAATCTGGGTATTGCGCAAACTGCTATACCCAATGGATGAATTAGAAGCGACAGAGTTTTTGCTCGATAAAGTACGTGCAACAAAGAATAATGCTGATTTTTTTGATTCTATGCGACGCGGCTAATCTCGCCATCAACCTGATTTTCCGCAGCACTTGCTCAAACCTTTTAAATCTACGATAATTATCGGTTTCCCGAATTGTTCGGGTTTCTTGCCCAGGATATCGCCATGAAAGCAGATGTACATCCAGAATACCTTGAAATATCAGTAGCTTGTAGCTGTGGTGCCAAATGGCAAACACGCTCAACTATGGGTAAAGACCTTCACGTTGAGGTTTGCTCGTCCTGTCACCCGTTCTATACCGGCAAACAAAAAGTGCTGGATACAGCCGGTCGGGTTGAGAAATTTAACCAAAAATACGGCGCGCGCACTCCAACTAGCAAACCTAAATCTGTTGCAGCGTAGTTTTTTGCCTACCTAGTTGCTCATTATTTGTTGTAATGCTCTACCAGGGCAGCCTATTCGGCTGCCCTTTATTTTGATACCAGTCTAGCGTTGAGTTGCCGACTTAAATCTATACCCAAATCTGCCCCCTACGGCCCCGCAGATGCGAACTATAAAACTTCAGAACTATCGCAGACTAAAATCGGGCACAATTCAGCATGTGCTTTTAATGAAACGTTGCGACATGCATTAACACGCTTTCATTACCCCATTCAAACAAAAAAGGATGTTCCCCATGAAATCATTTCGTATTGCAGTGATCCCTGGCGATGGTATTGGCAAAGAAGTGATGCCTGAAGGGCTGCGCGTGCTAGAGGCGGTAGGTCGACGCTTTGATATTCAGTGGCAATTTGATGAGCTGGATTGGAGTTGTGACTATTACGATAAGCACGGCGTGATGATGCCTGTCGACGGGCTATCACAGCTGCAAAAACACGATGCCGTATATTTTGGTGCCGTTGGTTGGCCTGAACGCCTACCAGACCACATCACCTTATGGGGACTACTGATTCCGTTCCGCCGTGGCTATGACCAGTATGTCAACCTGCGACCAGTGCGTCTGATGCCAGGAATGCAGTGCCCACTAGCTAACCGCGCCCCTGGCGACATTGATTTCTGGGTAGTTCGCGAAAATAGCGAAGGCGAATACTCCTCAGTTGGTGGCCGTATGTTTGCAGACACGCCACGCGAATTTGTCACACAACAGGCTATCTTCTCGCGACATGGCGTAGATCGCATTCTCAAATTCGCATTTGAACTCGCCATGAAACGTCCTAAAAAACATTTAACTTCAGCAACCAAATCCAATGGTATTTCTATCTCTATGCCTTATTGGGATGAGCGCGTTAAAGCAATGACCGGCCAATACCCAGATATCAAAGTTGATCAATACCATATCGATATCTTATGCGCCCATTTCGTCATGCACCCCGACTGGTTCGATGTCGTTGTAGCGTCTAATTTATTTGGTGACATCCTATCGGACTTAGGGCCTGCTGCTACCGGCACTATCGGCATTGCCCCTTCTGCTAACATGAATCCAGAGCGACTCTACCCGTCGTTATTTGAACCGGTCCACGGCTCCGCACCTGACATCTACGGCAAAAAAATTGCAAATCCGATTGGTCAAATTTGGGCTGGTGCCATGATGCTCGACCATCTCGGATGTCCTGAGGCTGCTGCTGCAGTAGTTCGTGCGATTGAAACTGTCTTACTAGAAGGGCCTAAGACCCCTGACCTAGGTGGTAGAGCCAACACTACCGATCTTGGTAAAGCAGTTGCTGAGGCGCTCGCCTAAACCACCGTCAACCATAGAGTCAGCCATTCCTACTCTCAGCATAGCGGACCAACCCGCAATCACTCAGCCTATCCGTCGCCGATGGCTAGCATTGCTAACCATCGTTTGGTTGGTTGCGGGGTTGGTGGGACATGACCCGTGGAAGTCCGAGGAGGCACTTCACTTTGGAATCATCTTAGAGATGATCGAAGGCCAGCAATGGTTAATGCCACACATTGCAGGCCAAGCTGTTTTCGATCATCCACCACTATTCCATTGGCTTGCTGCAACCAGCGCATGGTTGCTCTCGCCGCTCCTACCCCTACATGACGGCGCTCGTATCATGAGCGGCCTATTCATGCTGGGCACTTTTAGCATTGCCGCGTTAGCCGCGCGCGAGCTCTATGGCAAAGACCGCGCAGTGAGTGCACTATTGTTATTAATGGCTTGTCTTGGTTTGATCTTGCGCACTCATCAAATTATCCCTGACACCCTAGGCTTGTTCGCTACTGCAATCACCTACTACGCCTTAGCGCTAGCAGTGCGGCAGCCCTTATGGGCTGGTCTATGGTTGGGTATAGCTTGGGGATTGACGCTGATGAGCGTTGGCATTGCCGAAACACTCACCTTAGTGTTAATCAGCTTACTACTCCCCATTTTTAGCCGGCATTGGCGCCACCAATCCTATGGCTATACCATTGCCATAGGGCTACTCGTATGCTTACCTTGGTTGCTGTGGTGGCCGCTACTGGTCTATCAGGCAAACCCTACCCACCTCTTGGCTTGGCTGAGCTATGAATGGCAATCACTGGCATTTACCATTCAGCAATGGCCTAGTACGTGGGCTTTTTATCTGCGCACTGTAACCTGGTATGCGTTTCCAGTATGGCCTCTAACTCTGTGGTCATTATGGCGACTATATCGGCTACAACAACTCCAGAATGCAAATATTATATTGCCGCTGCTAGGTGCTATTGTGACCTTACTCACACTCAGCGTACATACACAATATCGAGAGCTCTACGCCTTGCCCTTGCTGTTACCGTTGATGTTATTAGTATTACCGAGCATTGGGAGTCTGCGTAGTGGCACTGCCAATGGCTGGTATTGGTTTAGTGTGATGGGGTTCACCTTCTTTATGATTGTTGGCTGGTTTTATTGGTCAGCGCTTGATTTAGGTCTGCCAGCACGTCTACATCGACACTTACATACAATATTGCCCGGTTATGACTTTGGCTGGAATATTGGTCGCTCAGTATTAGCTATGTGTCTGAGCGCCTTGTGGATTGGCGTATTGGCAATCGTTGCACGTCACCCCTTACGCCCACTCCTGATTTGGACTGCAGGCTTAACGCTCACCTGGGCCTTAGCGAACACCTTGTTTATTGGTTGGGTAGAAAATGCACAAAGCTATCGCAGCATGTATTCGCAAATGCAACGCGCCCTACCAGCACAGTATCGTTGCTTAAATACACTGGACCTCGGGTTGCCGCAACAGGCCATGTTGCACTACTTTTCACAAATTCGACCGGTTCGCGTTGCCGATAGCAATACAGCGAACACCTGTGATCTCTTGTTAACACAAGGTAAGCCTTTAGATGAACTCTTGGTCTTAGCCCCATGGCAGATCATTTGGGAGGGCAACCGCCCAGGTGACAAAAAAGAACGTTATCGTCTCTACCATAGGCCATAATCATATGAACGACACTTTGCAATGCTTCTTGTTTGAGCACGCACCGATTCGCGGCGAACGCGTCCAACTCAATGCGACTTGGCAGGCAGTGACTACACTGCGCACTTATCCGGCGCCTTTGCGTCAGATACTTGGTGAGTTAATGGCAGCAGGCTCATTACTCGCTGCAACCCTTAAATTCGATGGCACCCTCATTCTGCAATTACACGGTAGCGGTCCTGTGCAATTGATCGTTGTCGAATGCACCTCTGAACACACGCTTAGAGCTACCGCCAAGTGGTCAGGCAGCATTAGCAATGTCGGACTTCGCCAATTACTCGGTAACGGGCGCTTTGTAATTAACCTAGTACCGCGCTCAGGCCAGCAAAGTTACCAAGGTGTTGTTGAACTCAATGCGGATAGTGTTGCCGAGATTATTGAGCACTACATGAAGACCTCAGAACAAATTGACACCAAGATATGGCTCTCTGCAAATGCGCAACAAGCAGCAGGTTTGCTGTTACAGAAATTACCGGAAGCTGAAAGTCCTGACGTAGACGCATGGAATCGAGTCGGGCTGTTAGCGTCCACTGTAACTTCATTTGAACTACTCAACCTCCCAACGCAGCAACTCTTAGGACGTCTGTTCCACGAAGAAGATGTGCGTTTATTTGAAGCCAATCCGGTGTGTTTCCGTTGTTCATGCACAGTCGCTCGAGTCGCGGACATGTTGCGCATGCTCGGTCAGGATGACGTCCAGCAACTGATTGTAGAGCGTGGAGAGGTCGAAATTCTGTGTGACTTTTGCAACCATCGCTATGCCTTTGATGCCGTTGATGCCGCGCAAATTTTCGCACAACTCGCACAAACGCCACCCATTCCAAGCCCAGACCTCACCCGCCACTAATGTTGCGCATGCACCTTGACTGCCTCATAACTGCCCTTTCTGCCCTTTCCGACCATCCTCCCTTCCCCTCCTTTATGACCGGCTGACCCTCGACACAGTCCATTACCTCGCGTAAACTTTTGCTAGATACTGATTGCAACATTCTACATAGCCAAATAATAAAATATCTTTTAATTCAATATCTTACAGGAAATATTATGCATCCAGATCGCGAAGTCGTCGTACTCAGTGGGGTTCGAACTGCAATTGCTGACTATGGTGGCGGATTAAAAGATATCGCACCCACTCAATTAGCCGGACTCGTTGTCAAAGAAGCGGTGAGACGCGCACAAATCCAACCCACAAATGTCGGTCAGTTAGTATTTGGCAACGTCATCCATAGTGAAGCAAAAGATATGTATTTCTCACGGGTCGCTTGTATTAACGGCGGCTTACCCGAAACGACCACTGCACTAACCGTCAATCGACTCTGCGGTAGCGGCTTACAAGCTATCGTCTCTGCGGCCCAAAGTATTTTACTCAAAGACTGCGACGCGGCCGTTGCAGGTGGCGCAGAGTCAATGAGTCGCGGCGGCTATTTGCTGCCCAATTTACGCTGGGGACAGCGCATGGGCGATGGCAATAGTATAGACATGATGGTAGGCGCACTCACCGACCCGTTTGATGCCGTGCATATGGGCATTACTGCAGAGAATATTGCCACTCAGTGGCAGATTACGCGGGCAGCACAAGATCACTTTGCTATCGAGAGTCATCGCCGAGCGCTACATGCCATCGAAAAAGGCTACTTTAAAGATCAAATTCTGCCCATCGAAATCAAAACACGCAAAGGCGTCAGGGTATTCGATGAGGACGAGCACCCACGTGCTGGCTTAAGCCTAGCAGACCTAGAAAAACTCAAGCCCGCATTCAAACGAGAAGGGGGGTCTGTCACTGCCGGCAACGCTTCGGGGATCAACGATGGTGCTGCTGCAGTGGTATTAATGGAACGATCCGCCGCCAAGACAGCGGGCCTACAACCGATTGCGCGACTGGTCTCCTATGGCCTGGCCGGTGTAGATCCTAAAATCATGGGCATCGGTCCCGTCAATGCTGTACGTCACGCGCTGCAACGCGCTGGACTGCAGATTGAGGACATGGATGTCATCGAGTCTAACGAAGCATTTGCGGTGCAAGCACTGGCCGTTGCGTGCGACCTTAAACTGGATGCACAAAAAACCAACCCGAACGGTGGGGCAGTAGGTCTAGGCCATCCGATTGGTGCAACAGGCGCCATTCTGACGGTGAAAGCACTCTATGAGCTTCAACGTACTGCCAAACGCTATGCACTAGTCACCATGTGCATTGGTGGCGGCCAGGGTATTGCTGCAATTTTTGAAAGACTCTAAATCAAGCGCATACCGATTTTATGATCGATCTACTATGACTGAGTTTTGTTGTTGATTTTAAGATTGCCAAGCACTCCCGCTTGGCAATCGATGATGCGTTGATTATAAAAAACTGAGGAGATCTCGCTATGCTCAAAACGCGGCGTATCTTACTGATTTTATTGGCTAATTTAACCTTGATTCCAGTGCCTGCCATGACCGCAAGGTATCCGGACAAGCCCGTGTGCATGATTGGACGCGCCGCAAGCCCAGGGCGTGACATCATCTCCAGAGTGCAGGCTGATCGCCCCTTCAGGACTTCAAACCCACGCGCCGTGGTCGATGCGCAACCTGGTGCGGCAGGTGAGATTAGTATTCACTTAGCGCTACAAGCAATTACAGTTGATAATGATCACACAGCGCTAGGCACCGCCTACCGCGATCACACTCAAAAAATTCACGCTGCCATCAAAATTGCAAAGGTTGAATCGTGACCACCACAACTCACCCCACTGGATTTAGCACCGCTGTACGCGTACTGCTGAACGTTGGTCACGCGGTCGATCATATGTTTTTGCTGATCTTCGCTACCGCAGTATCAACCATGGCTACGGCCTTTGGCTTTAACAATTGGGCAGAACTCATGCCCTATAGCGTTGGTGCTTTTATTATGTTTGGTGCTGGCGCACTACCAGCAGGCCGCTTAGGTGATTTATGGGGGCGGCGCAAAATGATGATTATCTTTTTTATTGGCATGGGCAGTAGTGCCATCTTGGTCGCCATGACCCAAAGTGTATTACAACTGACACTCGCGCTGGCTCTTCTCGGCACGTTCTCCGCCATCTACCATCCCGTCGGCATTCCGATGTTAGTGCAAAACGTACCCAATCCAGGTGCTGTAATTGGACTCAACGGCCTAGCGGGTAACCTAGGCATTGCCATTGCAGCACTGGTGACCGGACTCTTGGTGAAATGGTTGGGTTGGCGTGCCGCTTTTGTAATACCTGGAATCATTGCGATTGCTTGTGGCATTTTATTTGCCTGGCTCTGTCCACAAGAGACTGAAGCTCCGGCAAAGCGTCACTCTGGCAAAGCACAAGTCGCTCTAAGTCCACGGTTATTAGCGCGCGCTTTTGCGGTCATGACTGCTGCTGCTGCAGTTAGCACCATACTCTTTAACTTCACCACCAATGGCAATGCGCAACTCTTAACCGAACGATTTATTGGCGTCATTGAAGACCCTGCGACCATCGGCCTACTTTTGGCCAGCATTTACACCGTAGCCTCTATCGCACAACTCGTGGTAGGTCGACTTATTGACCGCATGCCCTTCAAGCCCTTGCAACTGTGGATGTCTATCATCCAAGTGCCGCTTCTGCTTATTGCCGCCTACACCCAAGACTGGGGGCTTTATGTCAGCCTGTTGATCGTCATGATTTTTGTATTTGGTTCAATTCCATTTACCGATGCCATGATCGTACGCTATGTCGATGATCGAATGCGCTCACGCGTTGCAGGAATGCGGCTCACCGTCGCATTGGGTTTTAGTTCAATCGCAGTATGGATGCTAGGGCCTATGGTGAAAAGCATTGGGTTTAGTCATGCCTTATTAATCATGGCATTGATTGCCTTGATTAAAACTGCAATTGTCTGGCTCTTACCTGACGAACCGAAAGCGGAAGTCACCTCTAGCGCATCGCCCTCATAGCAATACATCGGTCGTGAGTTGATCTGTGCACTGCTAGCAGGAGTTACTAACCCCAACCCCTTGCTCTCTTTGTTATTGATGACTTGCTCTTAGTGAGAGTGCCCTATTCACTGGGGTAGTTCATCATCTCAGCAATTAATCATCTAAGCATTTGATCACCTAAGCACTTCGTCCATTAAGCACTAACGACCAATGCCTTAAAGGCAATCGCTAATTGTGCAGCGGCTTGATCTAATTGCGCCTTGCGCGCAGCAAGCCAAGCGCGTTCGCCAGTCACAGCCTCACGCTCAGCCGCTAGCATTCGTTGCACCTCTTGAGGCTGTGGCCCACCAATACCACGGCGTCCATAGACCATGTGTTCTGCGCTACTGATATGGCGGAACTCGACTTCCGTTAAAGGCAAGTCATGGCCTGCTTCAGCTTGGTAGATTCGGATTACTTCACTAAAGGGTATATCTTGCAATCGCAACTGATGCGAACGACCATAGTCAGTGAGCTGCGAAGCAAAATGATGACCCGTCCGAAATGGCACATCTGCGCGTTGGGCAAGCGCGTCGGCAATTTCAGTCGTTGTAGAATAATCCGCATCCACCTCCGCACGCGCCCGCTCTTTATTCACCACTAGACCAGTAATCACCTGACCGAGCAACTTAAATACCTGTAAAGCACGGCCACAAGGCACGGGGTCATACATACGATAATCAAACATCCCCGTGCGGTTGTTATGAGAAATCAAAAATACAGTCTGCAACTCACCCAACATAATGCTCGACTGTGCACGCAACTGCTCTAGCGCCGCTGGATTGCGCTTCTGCGGCATGATGCTACTCACGCCTGTAAGCGCGCCACTGGTGAGCAATATCCAGGGCACGGGCTCCGCATATTGAGCATGCAGATCTTGCGCAAACTGGCCGATTTGCACCGCCGCAATGGCTAGTACCCCCGCCACTTCTAGCGCGCTATCAACTGAGGCTAAGTGATTGGCATCATAGGCGTTCTCTTGCAAACCATCAAAACCCAATAATTGCGTTATGTAGTGACGGTCGATCGGAAAACTCGATGTAGCCAAGGCAGCTGACCCTAGTGGATTACGATTGATACGGGCATAGACTTGTTGTAAACGCTCAGTCTGCCGCCCAAGTGCAGCAGCTAGGGCGTGTAAATAATGAGCCAGTGTTGTCGGTTGCGCTTGCACGCCATGGGTGTAGGCAGGAATTATCGTCTCAATATGCTGCTCGGCTAAGTCAATAATGCGCTCACGCACATCGACCAAGGCACTCACCTCTTGAAATAAACCGTCTCGTAAATTCATGCGCGCAATCGCCGAGGCGAGATCCTGACGACTGCGACCGCTATGCAATCGCGATGCATCTGCACCAATTAATGCTGTTAATCGCGGCTCGTAATCCAGGTAGTCTGCAGATCGCCGTGGTGCTTCTGTCGCCGCTTGCGCGATTAATAGAGCGATCCCCTGTGCAATCTGCCCCGCATAAGGTTGCGGCACAATGCCCGCACTAGCCAACATCACGATGGTGGCTTGATTAATTTGGTCCAAAAACTCAACTGCTCGCCCACCACTACGAAAAACTTCATTAATATCTAAATTACCACCGTGGGCCGCTTGCATTGCAGTGTCCTCATAACCATTGATCGGGTATCTTCAAGAGCGCTATAGCGTATTCAAATTTCAGCCTTATGGATAGCCCAACGCCAGCGCTCAAGCAACAAGCCCCGCGCGCGCCGCGTCTGTGCGAATGACTCTCCTTGCAAACTAATAATGCAACCAATTGATTTTATTAGTTTTTAATTTAACCGTTGTGTTGGGTGGCGCTGTCAAAGGTGCAGTTTAGGACAAAATACTGTATGATAATTGACTGAGCTTGGCACTCTCTGGCTCCTAATTTACCCCTCAGGTTACGGCTTTTTTGCTGATACCGCCCCCTACCCCTCATAAGGAGTTTTAGCCATGCAGGCGATTCTTGATTACCTTAAGAACAGTGGTGAACGCTTAGATTCCGAGATCGCAGCTGCCACCGGCTTATCTGTTGCCAATGTTCGCCAACGCCTCACCGCACTCCAAGCTCGTGGCTCTGTCATGCTCTGCCACTCTATCCGCTACCACGATGGTAAGGCCGTTGAAGGCATGCTGTGTCGAGTCTCAGGCTATATACCGCCGGCAGCACCAGGACGCAAATCCAAAGCGCAAATGCCACCCAAAAGCAATAGTTTGATCGACTAGGCTTGATCGACTAAGCTTGGCCAACGCAGCCGGCCGACTCATCGTCATCTAGCTCATACCGATCTCGCTTACACTGCCCCAAACTAACTCAGGGTAAATCAATGCTCAGACTCTACGGCTCTGCTAACTCACGTGCGCTGCGCGTGGTCTGGATGTTGCATGAACTCAAGCTACCCTTTGATCACAAGGATTGGTTGCCACGGTCTGCGGAAACTCGCACAGCTGAATATCAATCGATCAACCCCAATGCGCGGGTACCGACTATCGATGATGATGGATTTATTTTGTCTGAATCGATGGCCATCAATCTATATCTCGCCAAAAAACATCAAAGTACACTCTACCCCAGCGACCCACAGTCTGAGGCCTTAGTCTGGCAATGGTGTTTGTGGGAGACCGATAGACTAGACCGCGCTATCGTGAATTATGTGCGCCATACCGTAGCGCTACCCGCTGCCGAACGCAAAGCTACAATCGCGGCAAGCGCATGGGAAGAAGTTCTGCCTGCGCTACGCATTCTCGATGGCGCACTCCATCACAGTACTTGGCTTGTCGGCCAACAGTTCTCAGTTGCAGATCTAAATGTGGCGGGTGCCCTATATCGAGCCCTCAGTATAGACACGCAAGAGTGGCCGCATTTGCATCAGTGGTTGCTGCGATGCTGGGATAGGCCCGCCGCGAAAATTGCCCGCGCCCAACGCGAGCAATAACCTTGCCCATTCAATCAATTAAACAAATAATTAAACAAATAAAATCAAATAGTTAGCCGGGCTGAGCCCCGGTCGATTTAACCACTCTTCCCCATTTGTCAATTTCGCTGCGGATGAACACTGCGAATTGCTCCGGATTCATCGGCATCGGCACGAAGTCATTAGCATCCATTTTCTCTCGGGTCGTGCGCTCCTGCACAACCGCGGCCATTTCCTTATAAAGTCGGCCCACAATCTCGGCTGGCGTCTTTGCCGGTGCGACCACACCATACCAAACACTTGCGTCATAGCCCTTGAGCCCAGACTCAGAAATGGTCGGCAAATTAGGCAGCTTAGCAATACGTTGCGCACTCGAAATCGCTAAGGCCTTTAGGCGACCAGACTTCACCAAAGGCATGGCACCAGGAGTCGATGCAAAAGAGAGTTGAATCTGACCAGAAACCAAATCAGTATTTGCGAGCACTGCACCTTTATACGGTACAAACACCATATCAATGCCTGCCATACTTCGAAATAATTCGGTTGCTAAATGCGCTGCGTTACCAGGCACTGCACCAAAATTCAATTGTCCAGGACGCGCCTTGCATAGGGCAATCAGTTGTTTAATATTTGATGCGGGTAATGCTGGATGCACAACCACCACAAACGGTGCGGCAGCAGCTAAAAATATCGGTGCAAAATCTCTAACGGGGTCATAACCTAATTTTGCATACATGCTGACATTAATCGACATCGGGCCTGATGTGCCCATGAACAAGGTATAGCCATCAGGTGGTGATTTAGCCACCAACTCTGCGCCGATATTGCCACCTGCCCCAGGACGGTTATCCACCAACACTTGTTGGCCTAGGCGCTCGCCTAACGGTGTGCCAATGAGCCGCGCCAACATATCGGTGGGTCCGCCAGCAACCAAGGGCACGACCACACGTATCGGGCGAGTCGGATAAGTCATTTGCGCACCGACACTCATCGCCCACAATCCCGCCATTACCATTACCACTGTCCATCGTTTCATGACTGTAGCCCCGATAAAATTAAACCTCGATAAAATTAAACACTACAATCTCATGATCAGTGACCTCTGGTACCGTCACCTGCCATGCACCTGCCACTAGCGCCACCTCTACATGCTCACCACTGGATGCGAGCTGCGCGCTGGCCACACGCTTAGACCCACAACGCAACCGCACAAGCACATCGCGCGCTACAACCAAGTTTTGACCGGGGTGCCGCCAACCGGTATTTAATGGTTTATTCAAGGGCATAATAATCAAATGGACTAAATCGCGCTTCTCTTGCGCCATATGCGTCACGTCAACATGATTCGGCGCCACCACTTCGAGTGCTAAATGAGTGGTAGCCGCCCAACGCACTGCGTTGACTAAGACCTGTGCCAAATCTGGAAAGCCATAGTGGTAGTACAACGCCTCCATAGTATTGGCAAAATACACCACCCGTCCAGCACCCTGTTCGCCATGCACCGCCACTGGAATGGTAGTGGTCTCGCGAATGGCACTATATTCAGGAATGCTAATCGTCGCTCCAGAATGCGCAATCACCGGCGGGATTAAGGTCAACGCCACCTGACGTGTACTACTAACAGTCACTTCGCGTAAAGCGCCTTCATTCGGAATTAAATCAGTATCGCCAATATGATCTAATAAGGGATTGGCCGAGTCTTCAATCTTGGCATAAGACGACTTGAGTCCACTGCGATGGCCACCATACTGTAGGCCCAAGAGTTTGGCGAATGCAGGCTCGCGGGCAGCACCCGCCACAGTCATAGTGCCTGCTTCATAACTCGCAATCACTCCGCCACCGGCCTCGGCATACGCCTCCAGAATTGCCGCCAAATGATCTGCGACACAGGCCAAGTTAGAAACAATCACAACCCGATAACGCGCCAAGCGTTCAGCCGTAATTAATTTATCGGACATCACATCAAACACAATATGCGCTTCTTGTAGCGCACAATACCAACCACGAATAAAGTCTAAGTAGCGCGATTGCGGCTCGCCTCGACCATACAAATCCTGGGTATGGCGCGACAAAATCAACAGGACTTGCGCCTGTGACTGCACCCCTTCTAAATAAGTCTGCCAGCGCGCAAGCCGTTGAAATACGGCCTGCATAGGGGCAATCCCACGCCGATCAAACAACTCTGAGTAGCCACCATTGATGTGCAGCCACGGACTCACACCATTGGCCACCTGTTGCGCAATCCATGGTCGATTCTCTGCTTCGGGCGCAGCATAGAGTCGCCACCACGGATAAAAATAACTCACCGTCATCCAACGGGGCTTATCAGGAGCCAAAGTAGCTAAGTATTTGGCTTGTAACCCTGGCCACCACGGTGCGGTATGTCGACGCTGGCACTCAAAGGTTGGAATATCTTGATGCGCTAGCCAATAATCAATATCCCAACCACCTGGACGAATCGTCTCTAACGATTCCATCAACTGCACTGCCGCAATAAACACCGCAGCGGGCTTTGCCGCATGCACTGCGCGATGCATTAATCCTACCCAATCGGCGATACGTTGATAACGCCACTCGTTATACAAGCGCCATACGGGATCATCCCAGTCTTCAGACTGCGGAATTGCTTGACCTGAATGTTGTTTAAATAGGGTCTGGCAGGTATGGCAATAACAAGTGCCGGTATCCCAGGCCGCAAACTTGCCTTGGTTATTCCAAATACCGTCGGCATCGTAGCGCAGCAAAATCTCACGCACGACCTCTACCATTCTGACTCGATAATAATCCGCATTCGGGCAAGTGACATAATGCTCGCTGACTTCGCAAAATTCTCCGTTGCGATCACGCGAAAACCATTCCGGATGCGTTAGCGCTAAAGCCTTGGGCGCACAACTCGGATCAATGCGCGCTAAGACTTTAATGCCTTCGCGGTGCGCAACGGGAATAATCTCGGCCAATAAATCACGTCCCGCCAGACCGTCCGATAAGCGATGCCCATCAATGTCCGTCTGATAGAACGCGACAATACCACCACCACTAATACAAAATGCTGTAGCGCAATAAGTTTTAGCGTTGGCCACCAGTGCCTCGGCATCAACCCGTGGCTCGTCACCTTCGCGCAGATTTAACAATAAAACACGGTGGGCTTGGGCGGCCCAATGATTAGCTGCTTGACTCATCTTGACTCATCCTGATTCACCTCGATCATGATCGCGAGTGCTGGCAATACCCTATCACACCCAAACCGACCCGCCTCTGTATACGATGTTTGATTGCATGTACGCATCATACGACAAACTTAGTGGGGTGAATGATGACCACCACATATATACTGGACGTTCAGCCTATTCAGTCCTACAATTCCCAAAACTAAAAAATAGCGTATTTCTTAAAGCGCTCCCAGTTGCACATCAGACTATTCATACTAGCAATCGTGGAGACTTCAACATGCTGACTCGACTCTGTTCATCCGGGCGTTTGATTGCCTTGATAATGCTGATCTCGTTATTGCTTATCCCTTTATTGCTGATCTCGAACTACGGCACTGCCGGCGCCGGCACGCCAAATCACTTAGGCATGGCGTTACGCACTGCACTGACTGACGCCAAACTCAGCCATGTCCTCTATAAAGGCGGTAGCGCAGACACCATCAATTTAATTACAGGTCGCATCCAAACTACGCGCCTCAGCATTGCGCAATTACCGCTGTATTTAAACGCCTGTACAGTGTGGGCGCTAGCGATTGGCCTAGAGCTCGCCGGACCAAAATGGTATGCAACTCAAGGATCACGCTTGCGTAACAGCGTAGGCTTGCCGAATGCAAGACACCCACTCGAAATCATCATAACTTACTGATTTAATTAATATTATTGATTTAATTTATTTTATAATTTCACTGATTTTTATAAATGTAAGCGCTACCGTCCGAACCCATCATCAAATCATTACATAAACAATCTGAGCACTTTTGGAGACCTTAACATGCTGACTCGACTCTTTTCATGCCGGTGTATGCTGACCTTAACAATGCTCGCCCCTCTGACAGCGAACGCTGCCGAGGCCAATTATCCCAGCAAACCCATCCGCGTCATTGTGCCCTACCCGCCAGGCGGATCCACTGACCCCACTGCACGCGCCTACGCCAACTGGCTCACTGAAAAATTCGGTGTGGCCTTGATTATTGATAACCGACCCGGTGCTGGCTCTACCATAGGTCACGGACTAGGCGCTCGCGCGACACCCGATGGCTATACCATTCTATTGGGCACCTCTGGCGGTTTAGTCGTGAGTGCTGCTTTTGGGAGTCCGCTGTCCTATAACCCTATCAAAGACTTTACGCCAATCGCCATCGGCGTCTATGCGCCCTTCTTGTTAGTTGTGCATCCTGGTGTGCCGGCTAAAAATATGCGCGAATTGATCGATCTTGCTAAAGCCCAACCCTACAAAATCAACTACGGCTCCCCCGGTACCGGCACCCCTAATCACTTAGGCATGGAATTACTCACAGCACTAACTGGTGCCAAGTTTACCCACGTCCCCTACAAAGGCGGTGGTGCTGCTACTGTCGACTTAGTCGCGGGCCGCATCCAAGCCATTTTCGGTAGCATCCCACAATGGCAACCACATTTAGGCGTGGGCAAAGTGCGGGCGCTAGCCATTGGCCACCCCAAACGTTCACACTTGATGCCCGACACACCTGCCATAGCTGAGACCTTCCCCGGCTTTAATAACACCACCTGGTATGGCTTTCTCGGGCCAGCCGGCATGCCCAATCACGCTGTTCAAAAAATCAACGCCGAGATGAAGCGCGCGACCGAAAACGCAAATTTCGTCAAAGGCTTAGAGGCAATTGGCCTTGAGCCTGCTTGGACCAGCAGCAAAGATATGGGAGACCTCATCCGCAACGAACTTGCACGCTGGACCAAAGTGGTGCGCGATGCGGGGATTAAACCAGAGTAGCCGTATGGGGTTTGCGCAGTTTGCTCGCACCAACGCTTACGCAAGCCCCATATTGCATTCTAAGGTTATAGTCACAGTATAATTTTATTTATTTTGTATCGATGTGTATGTGTTGAACCATGCCCCACACAATTCATCATCAAATACTAAAGCTCGCGCTACAATAGGGCTTATGCCACACAACCCTAACCAATCCTCAAGCCATCTCAAGCGCAGCGCTTGGTCTGCACTCGCAGCTCACCGTAGGACCTGGCACAGCCCATTGCGGGAACTATTCACCGCAAACCCACAACGCTTTCAACAATTCTCTACACCTGCGTGTGGTCTGCTACTGGACTTTAGTAAAAATCCACTCACCACAGAAACCATTGACCTACTCGTCAAGCTCGCCGAAGCCCATGAAATTCCAGGACGGCTACGCGACCTATTTGATGGTAAAGCTGTCAATGTCAGCGAGAAGCGTCCAGCTTGGCATACAGCCCTACGCGCTGGCAAAAGCGCGCCGCATCCCGTGCAGCAGAGCCTTGCAGTGATGCATGAAATTACCCAAGTGCTACGCGCAGGTGCAATGCTCGGCAGCACCGGCAGCCCCATCACAGATGTGGTGAGCTTGGGGATTGGTGGCTCCGCCCTCGGACCCCAACTGGTTGCTGCGGCCTGCACGCCACACTCCCATGGAACAGCAACGCCACGAGTGCACTTCGTCAGCAACCCAAGTGAAGCATTCACTCAACTACTAAGTCAGTTAGATGCGGCGGGTACGTTATTCATTGTGCAATCGAAAAGCTTCAACACACAAGAAACCCTACACAACGCCCGTTGCGCCCGCCATTGGTTACAAACTGCACTCCATCGCACACAAGTGGATGCCCACTTTATTGCGATCACCGCACAAACCGATGCTGCTGTTGCTTTCGGGATTCCACGCTCGCAAGTCCTACCCCTATGGAATTGGGTTGGCGGTCGCTACTCCCTTTGGTCTGCCACCGGTTTACCCGCCATGATTGCCATGGGTAACACGCAACACGATCTACTGCTAGCCGGTGCCGCGGCCATGGACGCCCATACCCATGACATGCCATTGGCTCAGAATATGCCCGTGCTACTCGCCCTCATCGATATTTGGGAGCATCTGTTCTGGGATATACAGTCACGTGCCGTAGTGCCCTACCCCCATGAGTTATCACTGCTGCCCGCACACCTCCAACAACTCAGCATGGAAAGCCTAGGCAAAGGCGTGCGCTCGAACGGCAAAATACTACGCACGCATTCGGGTCCGCTACTCTGGGGTGGACTTGGTAGCGAGAGCCAACACAGTTATTTTCAATGGCTGCACCAAGGCAGCCATACTGCAGCAGTTGATTTTATTGCCTGTTGTGAGCCGACATCGCCGTCAGACCCCACGGCATACCAAGCGCACACCGTCATGCTAGCGAATTGCTTTGCACAATCAGCCCTATTAATGAATGGCCTCACTACCGATGAAGTGACTGCGCAATTAATCGCTAAGGGCTTGAGTGCGCGCACGGCAGAGCGCCAAGCGCCTCACCAAACTCACCCAGGCAATCGTCCCAGCAACACCATATTGCTGCCGCGAATCGACGCCTATAGTGTGGGTGCACTGATCGCACTCTATGAGCACCGCACGTATATTCTCGGCGTGTTATTAGGCGTGAATGCCTTTGATCAATGGGGTGTAGAGCACGGCAAACATCTTGCCAAAGCACTAGAAACAGAATTTAATTCACCCAGTCCCGAAAATCACTTCGATAGCTCAACACAAGGATTAATTGCCCATGTGCGTGCACTACAATCGGCATTATCGACACCCACTGAGCACACTTAGATCTTCATCACATGCGCTCGGTAATAGCGTAGCTCCATAATCGATTCGTGAATGTCTGCGAGCGCCTCATGCTTACCGTGCTTTACCAATCCGGCGAGGACCTCAGGCTGCCAGCGCCTAGCCAACTCTTTTAAGGTGCTGACATCAATCAAGCGATAATGAAAATAGGACTCTAATTGCGGTAAGTAACGCACCAAAAAGCGGCGATCTTGATGCACAGAATTACCACACAACGGTGATGCACCTGCGGGCACATGCAAGGCCAAAAACTCCAACAACTGCGTCTGCGCCTCAGCTTCGGTCAGCGTGGATGCACGCACCCGATCAATCAAACCTGATTTACGATGAGTCGACTGATTCCACTGGTCCATAGCTGCCAACACTATATCGTCTTGATGCACCACCAGAACCGGCGCTTCAGCCACCACATTTAACTGCGCGTCCGTGATCACCAACGCAATTTCAAGCACGCGCTCAGTCTCGGGATTTAAACCGCTCATCTCCATATCTATCCAAACCAGCGCGTTGGGGTCCTGTGCCATATTGTTGTGTCCATTTTTGATTAATTATTTAAATACCTACATCCTAGACCGCATTAATCCTAGACTAAGTCTAGAATAACCCTATAATTATACGGTGCTGTATGGAATATGACGTAATCTCTAATTTAAAGGCTGCTATAAACTATTTGAAATGATTATCCAGACGATTATTTAATTAAATATTAAATTAAATATTTAAATCAATCTTTAAACTAATCTTTTAATCTATCGTTTAATCTATCGTTTAATCTATCGTTTAATCAATAGTTAAATTTTAACCGCTATTTAAACCACTCTTTAAAACCACCTCATTAAACACTTGCGAATGACACTATGCATATCTTTGGCATCATTTTCTTAATTGCTCTGCTACTGACTACCGCCCTCCGCCTGTGGCTCGCACAGCGTCAAATCCGCCACATTCAGATTCACCGCGACAGCGTGCCCAGCCAATTCGCCAGCGTCATTAGTCTTAGTGCACATCAACATGCTGCTGACTATAACAGCGCAAAGACACAGGCCTCCATGTTCAGCATCGCGCTCGAGGCAGCCCTCATCTTAGGCTTCACTTTTGGCGGTGGCCTGCAATTCCTCGATACTTGGACCAGCACACAACTACCCGCCGGCATTGGTCGCAGTCTGGCCCTAATTGCCACGTACACTGCAGTGACGATGCTCATTGATTTACCCCTGAATGTATACCGCACATTTGTCATTGAAGAGCGCTTCGGTTTTAATAAAATGACCGCCCGCCTGTTTATGATCGACACACTGAAAGGCTTGCTGTTGGCTGCTGCACTCGGCCTACCCTTAATTGCAACCATTCTGTGGTTAATGGATGCCATGGGCGAATATTGGTGGCTCTATGCTTGGCTGACTTGGATTAGCTTTAACACTGTATTACTCGCCATCTATCCGACCTGGATCGCACCTCTGTTTAACAAATTCTTACCGCTAGACAACCCATTATTACAAGCGCGTGTTGAACGCTTACTCGATCGCTGCGGCTTTAAAGTGAAAGGCTTGATGGTGATGGACGGTTCACGCCGCTCCAGTCATGGTAATGCTTACTTTACGGGCTTTGGCAAAACCAAACGCATTGTATTCTTTGATACGCTATTAGCGCGATTAGAACCCACCGAGGTCGAAGCCGTGCTAGCTCATGAGTTAGGTCACTTTAAACACAAACATATCTTACAACGCGTGATCTGGATATATACCGTCAGCCTAGGCATGCTCTTTGTACTGGGTAGCGCACTACATCAAGATTGGTTTTATAGCGCGCTCAATGTCAGCACGCCTTCAACAGCTATGGCCTTGCTGCTGTTCTCCATAGTGGTGCCCGTTTTCACTACCCTCGCCCAGCCATTCAATGCTGCGGTATCCAGGCATCATGAATTTGAAGCCGATCAGTTTGCAGCCCAGCACACTCAAGCCGGCGACCTCGTATCGGCTTTAGTCAAACTCTATACCGACAATGCTGCGACCCTGACACCTGACCCCTTACATTCGGCCTTCTACGACTCGCACCCCTCAGCGGCAACTCGCATTGCGCGCCTACAACAAGCAAGCCCTGCGATCTGATGAATTTAAGCAATAAGAAATGTGTGGCCTGTGAAGGTGGTGTCAGTCCGCTGACTGCTGCTGAAGCTCATGGTTTACTGCAGCACCTCAAGGGCTGGCAACTCCATGAGGGTCATCTACAACGCACATTTCAATTTAAAGATCACTTAGAGACCATGACCTTCGTCAATGCAATTGCTTGGGTCTCTTTCCGCGAGAATCATCACCCTGATCTCAAAGTCGGATATCAGCAGTGTCAAGTGCGCTATATCACGCACGCCATCGATGGGCTCTCTGAAAACGACTTTATCTGCGCTGCCAAGATCGACTCCTTATTTGTCCTCTGAAGCCCTCAACACCGGCCTGATCGTTGCGTCCTACGGGCGGCGCTTTTTAGTGGAAGCAGCAGACGGTCGTGTACGCGACTGTGTGACTCGCGGCAAACGTAATGACTATGCCTGCGGGGACCGAGTGGCTTATCTAGCACAAGACGATACGCAAGGCGTGATCGATCATCATCTGCCACGCAACACTTTGCTGTACCGCTCTGACGTATGGAAACAAAAACTAATCGCCGCCAATGTCACCCAAATGATTATGGTGGTAGCCTCAGAGCCTTCCTTCGATCTCAATGTGGTGGACTGCTGTCTGGCGGCCGCAAGTCACGCGAATATTCATGTTTTAATCGTGCTCAACAAAGCAGACCTAGCAACAGCCCCTGTCGCACAACAGTCCTTACAATTCTATGCCAACATCGGTTATGCGCACATTCAACTGAGCGCCAAAAACGATATCGACATCTTGCGTCCATATCTACAAGGACACCGCAGCGTGTTAGTTGGCGAATCGGGCATGGGCAAATCCACCATACTCAACAAGCTATTGCCAGCAGCAGGGGCGCATACCCAAAGTATTTCGCTGGCCTTAGGCACGGGCAAGCACACCACCTCGAACACGCGACTCCATCATCTCGATGCGGATAGCGAAATCATAGATACCCCTGGGGTTCAAGCCTTTGGTATACACCACTTAGAGGTGGCAGATCTTGCCGCCGCATTTATTGAGTTTAGGCCCTATCTAGGGCATTGCCACTTTCGCGACTGTAGGCATTTGAGTGAGCCCAACTGCGCGCTGATTGTAGCCCACGCTGCAGGGCATATTGAAACACGACGCCTAGAGTCTTATCGACACCTAGCAACACTTAGGCTGCGCCCAACACCCCGGCGTTAACCAGCGGCGCGCGCCAACGATACAATCAACAATAGCGCCAACCACAACACCAAACTTCGCCAGACTAAGCCCACAGCCGCACGCTGGTCTTCAACTTCAACATCTGCACCCTGGCCTAACTCAGGACGGTAGTTGAGCATACCGTCCTCACGCAAGGCGCCACCTAAGCGCAATCCTAAGGCCCCTGCGCCACTGGCGAGAATAATCCCTTGCGTGCCTTGCCCCCATTCTGAGGATTGGCTGCGCCAACAGAACACGGCATCTTCAAAGTTGCCGGCGATGGCAAAGCACAGCGCGGTGGCTCGAGCCGGTAACCAATCGATATAAGCAAACGCTTGCGCTGCAAATCGACCAAACTGCACCGCCTCGGGCTCAGGACGTCCACCCCAAACCGTGGCTAAGACATCAGCTAGCCGATACACCAAAGGCCCCACAGGACCGAGCAACACAAACCAAAACACTGGGGCAAGCACATAACGGTGCGATTGCACCAATCCGAGCTCAATAGCGACCCGCGCCACCTCTGCGGCTGATAACTCATCGGCAGGTATGCCACGCCAACGCCCCAAACAATCACGAGCCCCTTGAATATCACCGGCCTTGAGGGCAGTAGCAATGGCATTATAGTCATCGCTAAAACGGCGAAAGCCCATCACCACATACATCACCGCCACAGCCCATAACAAGGCAAAAAAGCTATGCACTTGTAGTAGCAGAAACTCTACTAGCAAGGTCAGCACGACGAGTGGCAACACTGCGACACACCAGGCAATCACACCATGGCGCGCCTGCAAACCATTAAATTGTTGCTCTAAGTAGTCACTATAACGGCGATAGGACAGATGCAAGACATGACCTGCCCGTAGCGGCCACAATTGCTCTAACCATAATATGCAGACCAAAGCTAAAAATTTCATTACGCCCATCCGAGAATCAAAAATATTAATAAAATCAGATAGTTACATAAAAACTTACCGATTCACTACTGCATCTATAGCTTAGTGCTACACGACTCTAGCCCCTGTTATACCGGCTCAGCGTATCTCTCGCAAGTGACATTAATCCGATTCCAAACCTAAAAATGCGATTAAATCATCTCTTCGCGATTGCGTATCGCGGTAACCCAAAGCAATCAGTTCCCGACAATAGGACTGCTCAAATAATAAATAAGACACTAGACTGGAGCCAGAACGTCGTAAGCCCCCGACTGTATGTAACAAGCCACGAATCACCACGGGCAACGACTGCACGTGGCGGGCAGCAATCGCGCTCAAGGGCTCACTGGGGGTGATCACCCGATAGGCTACGGGTTTAAGCTGCAACTGATGCTCTGCAGCAGTCGCAGCAGGAATTAAGCCCACCGTATGATTAATTCGTTGCAAGCGCTCTAAATCAACTTCTAGACCATCTAAAAATATACTATCTAGAGCGTGGCCTGCAACGTGCGCTAGGGTTGGATAAGGTGGCGCACTCGATACCGGTGGCGTAGCACTAAACTGCTGGCCCACACCAATCACCAATAAACGATCAGCACCCAAATGCAAGGCCGGACTCAATGGCGCCAACTGCCGCATGGAGCCATCGCCATAATACTGCTCATCAATACAGACTGGCGGAAAAATAAATGGCAAAGCGCTAGAGGCCATTAGATGTGACACCCCTATGGGCATTGCAACACCCACGCGGCGCGCACGCTGCCAGGGCTTCAAGTCCGGGCGCCCTTGAAAAAAAGTAACAGACTGTCCGGAGTAATAAGCAGAGCAAGTCACCGCAAATGCTTTCAATGCGCCGATCTCGACTTGACGATCGATTGCCGAAAAATCAATGGTGCGCTCAAGTAACGCACTGAGCGGTTGATTGTTTAACAGTGCAACATTACGCCCCCCATGCCCGACTACGGTGGAGGCAAACCAGCGTGCGCTATTGGCAAGCGCTCCGCGCCAATCAGCGTGATAGATTTGGGCAGAGTTAAATTGCTCCCACACACGACGCAGACGTCGCGCACTGCGCTGAAAATGATGCGCATCGGCAGCTAAGGCTGCGGCATTAATAGCGCCCGCCGATGTGCCACAAATAATCGTAAACGGATTGCCATAACGAGCAGGTAGGAAGTCAGCCAGCGCACTCAGCACGCCCACCTGATAGGCGGCACGCGCACCACCGCCGGAAAGTATTAATCCAATCGTAGGGCGCTCTTTAGGAGACAGCTGCGGCATTGATCTCACACATGATAAGCATTCAAAAATTAAGCATTCAAAACACGGCACATACTATAGAGCATACCTGCTGTGGCACCCCAGATATATCGTCCCGCATAAGGGATTGCTAAATAGTGACGATGGCGACCACGGAAATGATAATCGCGACGCTGATAATGTGCCGGATTTAAAAAATGCAATAAAGGCGCTTCAAACACATTGGCTACTTCGGACGGGTTCGGAGTTAAATCAAACGGCGGCTCTAGCCAACCCACTACTGGGGCAACCCGAAATCCTGAAGGAATCTCATAGCTTGGCAGCCGTCCCAACACGGTCACATGACGCGCAGGCACACCCACTTCTTCTTCCATTTCACGCAAGGCTGTAGTTTCTCGATCAGGATCAGTCGGCTCGACGCGGCCACCAGGAAAACTCACCTGACCAGCGTGATCTCGCAAATGTCCGCTGCGTTGAGTTAACAGTATTTGCACGCCATGATCGCGATTCACCAAAGGCACTAGCACTGCCGCATGGCGAATCACCGCAGTTGGGGGCAATACTGCAACATGACGGTCGCCATCTACATCGGGCAGTGGCTGGTGCTGCAAGCTGATACGAATCGCCTCAGGTGTGAGCGGTAACTGTAGCGGTAAATTTATGGGTAAATGCGGTGCGGACATGCATGGGTCTCGATACTGAGATTGACAAAACCAGTCACGGCACGATTCTAAATCAATTGCGGCGTTGGTAAGGCATACGCCACGACATCTCCGAGCGCAATCTCTCCACCGACAACTACTCGCGCCACAATGCCACCATGACCGACCATGGCATTGTAACCACCCGCACCCAGTGCAGCCTCCATGCGTGCACAAGGCTCACATAGCCCCGTGCCTTCAAACAATACCGAACCAATAGTGAAGCGGGCTTGCGCCAAGGCCAACAGATTAATACCGCTGACCATCAAATTACGGCGCATCAGTGTTGGCGATAACGCTGTGTGCGCCATCAAGGCACTGACTATCGGCCAATGCTCGAACTGAAACAAACTGACTTGGCGCAGACTACCCGAGCGCTGCGCGGCGTGATCACCCACCAAGCCTCGCCCAGTCTCCACCCGCACCTGTGACACACTAGAGACTGCTGCTCTACGCTCAGAACGCAGACCAATCCAACGCAACTGTCCCGCCCGCGGAAACACCTGTTGCAATTGCTGCATAGATTGAGCGATCACGGGCGTAGTCATCGCATACGACTATTTACGCCGGATAATGCGGGCTGGCTTAATCTTAATGCCTACCATATCCTCTGGCCGCACCCATTGTTCAAACTGCTGATCAGTCACAAAGCCTAAGGCAATCGCAGAGGCCTTCAAGGTCAAGCCTTTCTTATGTGCATTCTTAGCAATTTGTGCAGCTTTGGCATAGCCAATATGCGGATTCAAGGCAGTCACCAGCATTAAGGAGTCATTGGTGAGTTGAGCGATCCGTTCACGATTAGGCTCAATACCTTGGGCACAGTGCTCATCAAAATTCTCACAGGCGTGCGCCAGTAAATGTACGCTATGCAAGAAGTTACGAATCACCATCGGCCGAAATACATTGAGCTCAAAGTTACCCATAGATCCACCCAAATTAATGGCCACATCATTACCCATCACTTGGCAACACGCCATAGTCATCGACTCTGATTGGGTTGGATTCACCTTGCCAGGCATAATAGAGGAGCCAGGCTCATTCTCAGGAATGCTCAACTCACCAATACCACAGCGCGGGCCACTCGATAGCCAACGCACATCGTTGGCCATCTTCATCAAAGCCGCAGCTAGCGTTTTTAAGGAGCCATGGGCATGTACGACAGCATCGCAAGCGGCGAGCGCTTCAAACTTATTGGGCGCTGTTACAAATCGCAAACCAGTTAATTTTTTAAGTTGTGCAGCCACGTCTTTGGCAAATTTAGGGTGTGCATTCAAACCGGTGCCTACCGCAGTGCCGCCCAGGGCTAATTCTGATAAATGCGGCAAGGCATTGTTAATATGGGTCAAGCTATGATCGAGCTGTGCAACATAGCCGGAAAATTCTTGGCCTAAGGTCAAAGGCGTTGCATCTTGCAAATGGGTGCGGCCAATTTTTACGATCGACATAAACGCCCGCGATTTTTTATCAAGGGTGCGACGTAATTTTTTGAGTGCCGGTTTTAATTGCTGCTCAAGCGCAATGACCGCGGCAACGTGCATCGCAGTTGGGAATGTGTCATTAGAAGACTGGCCCTTATTAACATCATCGTTCTCATGCACCAGGCGCTGCGCACCACGCCGCCCACCCAAAATCTCGGAAGCACGATTGGCCAACACTTCGTTCACATTCATATTAGTTTGCGTACCCGAACCGGTCTGCCAGACCACCAAGGGGAAATGCTGATCCCACTGTCCAGTGAGCGCCTCATCAGCAGCGGCAACAATTGCCTTGCCTTTCTTTTTATCTAACATGCCTAAGGCCATATTAGTCAGTGCAGCTGCTTTCTTCACCATCACCTGAGCATACACTACCGGCATCGGCATGGTCTCGCCAGGAAAATGGAAGTGATGCAAGCTACGCTGTGTCTGTGCACCCCACAACATATTGCTCGGAACTTCAATGTCACCCATGGTGTCTTGCTCAATGCGAAAGTTTTTCATAGTCATATCGTATTATTGAAAATTACAGTGGATTAAATTAACTTAAATTAAATTAAAAAATATACAACATTAAAAAGATCTCTACATCATCACTACTCAACAATGCCACAGCTCAACCATTAGGATTGGTATCTTTACCAGGATTAAGCTTACCATCCTTAAGCTCAGTACACTGTAGCACGCCACACTTAAGCATTAACCCCAAACAAAGGGCGCTGCTCACCGCGCAATGCATTCGCATCTGCCACTGTCAGCGCAGTCAAATTCACCACACGTCGGACAGTCGCACTAATCGTTAATATATGCACAGGCTTTGCAGCACCCAGCAATATCGGCCCTACGGTAATGCCATCACCTGCGGCAGTTTTAAGTAAGTTAAATGAAATATTTGCCGCATCTAAGTTTGGCATCACTAACAAATTAGCCTGTCCGCGCAGCGTCGAATTAGGAAACACTTTCGCCCGAATCTCGGCAGACAATGCGGCATCGCCATGCATCTCGCCGTCAATTTCCAAATGCGGCGCACGTGCGGCAATCAAAGCGCGGGCGTTGCGCATCTTATCGACAGAAGCGCCCTCACCAGAACCAAAATTAGAATGCGACAACAAGGCAACCTTAGGCACAATACCAAAGCGACTGATCTCCTCTGCAGCCAATAGGGTTGACTCCGCAATCTGCTCGGCATCGGGATCAGCATTAACATAGGTATCGCAAATAAAGACGTTACGCCCTGGTAGCATCAGCATATTCATCGCAGCAAAATGTCGCACACCAGCACGCTTACCAATCACCAAATCAATATATTGCAAATGGCTGCTATAGCCGCCCAACAAGCCGCACAACATCCCATCAGCAGCGCCCATTCGCACTAACATTCCGCCAATCAGCGTTGGGCGCAAATGCATATCGGATTTAGCAATCTCTGGAGTGACGCCACGCCGCTCGCCTAGACGCTGATACTCGGTCCAATACTCTTTGTAGCGCGGATCATCGCTCGGATCAACTAACTCATAATGCTCACCGCGCTTTAAGCGTAAGCCTAAACGCTCAACCCGCATCTCAATGACTTCAGGTCGACCAATCAGAATCGGCCGCACAATGCCCTCATCCACTGCGACTTTCACAGCGCGCAATACGACCTCCTGCTCGCCCTCAGCGTAGACTACGCGCTTCGGTGACTTTTTAGCCACAGCCATCACTGGCTTCATCATCAACCCGGAATGGTAGACCACCGCATTAAGACGCTGTGTATACGCATCAAAATCAACAATTGGTCGGGTCGCAACACCACTTTGCATGGCAGCGCGGGCCACAGCGGGCGCTACCATGCTAATCAGGCGAGGGTCAAAGGGTCGGGGTATTAAATAATCGGGGCCAAATTTTAAATCTTCCTCACCATAGGCGGCGGTAACGACCTCAGATTGCTCAGACTGGGCCAAGGCGGCAATCGCGTTGACTGCAGCGATTTCCATGTCGCGATTAATGGTGGTCGCTCCCACATCCAAAGCGCCGCGAAATATGAATGGAAAGCACAGCACGTTATTGACTTGATTGGGGTAGTCCGAACGCCCAGTTGCAATGACCGCATCAGGCCGCACCGCTTTGACTAACTCTGGCAATATTTCTGGCTCTGGATTAGCCAAGGCCAAAATCAATGGTCGAGGCGCCATTTGCAACAACATCTCTTGCTTCAACACTTTGCCCGCTGACAATCCCAAAAACGCATCTGCACCCGCCATCACCTCGCTTAAATGTCGAGCCGGGGTATCAATCGCATAACGCGCTTTTTCAGTGTCCATCTCCTCGGTGCGCCCTTGATAGACAACACCGATAATATCGGTGACGGTGATATGCTCTTTCTTGAGACCCAAAGATACTAACAAATCCAAACAAGCAAGCGCTGCGGCACCAGCGCCCGACACTACTAATTTAATATCTTCGATCTTCTTACCAACCACTTTTAAACCGTTGGTAAATGCAGCACTGACAATAATCGCAGTGCCATGCTGATCATCGTGAAACACGGGAATCTTGCAGCGCTTACGTAACTCGCGCTCTACAATAAAGCACTCGGGCGCTTTAATATCTTCTAAGTTGATACCGCCAAATGTTGGCTCAAGCGCGGCAATAATATCAACTAATTTATGGGGATCACGTTCGTTGATTTCGATATCAAACACATCAATACCAGCGAACTTCTTAAATAAAACCGCTTTACCTTCCATCACTGGCTTGGCGGCAAGCGGCCCAATGCTACCCAAACCCAATACCGCTGTACCGTTAGTGATGACCGCCACCAAATTGCCGCGCGCGGTGTAATCACTAGCGGAACTAGGGTTGGCTACAATCTCCTCACAGACTTTAGCAACTCCAGGGGTATAGGCCAGGGCCAAATCCCGTTGATTGACTAGCCCTTTGGTAGGGGTCACCGAGATCTTACCAGGCGAAGGAAACTGGTGATATTCAAGCGCTGCCTTGCGCAACTGATCTTCTTGCATGATGCGGATTACTTTCTAAAAAACGCTGATCATCATCGATCAACTGAAATTGCTCGTCATACGGACTGTCATTATAGCGTAGCTAGCCCCCTCCAAATTTCAACATCGGGGTATTCAGCCCAACATTTGACTGCCTGCGATATGTTAAAGTCTAAGGAAGTACACAGAGCACCAGCACCCCCATCAACCGAATGTCGCAATTTAACATAACTACTTAAACTGTATATAGAAGCCCCCTAACCAACTCCTTCACTTACTTTTTCATCTCTTTTTAACTCCAGTGACAATCTGTGACCAGCCTTATACACACAGATATACACAGATCCTCAGATTTCCATTGGACTTAATCATTTCATACGCAACGACTTTCCCAACACTAATCTATCTAGCGTAACTCACGATGACCACGCATACACTCTACCCTGAAATCTCTGCTTATCAGTCAGGCATGCTGGCTCTAGACCACGGCCATACCTTGTACTACGAAGAAAGCGGCAACCCCAATGGGGCGCCAGTGCTATTTCTGCATGGCGGTCCCGGTGCAGGTGCAACCACTGGACATCGGCGCTTTTTTGATCCCCAACACTATCGCATTATCATTTTCGATCAGCGCGGCGCGGGTCGCTCCACGCCCTTAGGCGGCCTCGAGGCCAATACCACACCGATTCTTATTGCTGATATCGAATTATTACGCCAGCACTTGGGGGTTTCACGCTGGTTAGTATTTGGCGGCTCTTGGGGCAGCACCTTAGCCTTGGCCTACGCCGAGGCTCATCCCCACCGCTGTCAGGGCTTAATACTGCGCGGCATCTTTTTATGCCGCAATTCTGAGATTGAGTGGTTTTTATACGGTCTGCGCCATTTATTTCCAGAGGCTTGGGATACTTTTGTCGCGCCGATTCCTGAAGACGAGCGCCACGACTTACTCAACGCCTACCACCGGCGGCTGACTGACCCCGACCCCGCCATTCACCTGCCAGCTGCTCGCACCTGGAGCGCCTACGAAGGCGCTTGCTCAACGCTACTACCCGACCCCGAAACCGTTGGTCATTTTGCCAGCGATGGCGTAGCACTGGGCCTAGCCCGAATCGAGGCCCACTACTTCCGCAATCAAATCTTTCTACCCGAAAACGCGCTACTCGATAACATCCAGCGCATCCGCCATCTACCAGCCATTATTGTTCAAGGCCGCTACGATGCCGTGTGCCCGATTGTCTCGGCAGACGACTTACACAAAGCTTGGCCCGAGGCCGAATATGTCATTATTCCAGACGCTGGACATTCTGCCTGGGAGCCGGGGATTACCGCCGCTTTAGTACGCGCCACCGAACACTTTAAAACTATCACTCAACGCTAACGCCTAATGACGAGTCACTGATGCTAATGACTGCTTGCTAAACGATTAACCCCTACACTATTTTAACCCTAAACTGTTTAACCCTAGAACACAGGAGACCACTTTGAAACTCGTCACTTACTGCCCCACCAAACGTAGCCCATCTGCCATTGGCGTCATTGCCGCCGACGGCAGTATTATTGATTTAGCAACAGCCGCTAAAAAATCTCGTACCAAATTGAGCTTTGATGCAGACGATATGTTGAGCCTGATTAGCGCTGGACGCAGCGGCCTCACGTTGGTCAAAGCCGCAACTGCCCGCTGTACCACCGGCCACTACGATGCGGCTAAGGTCACCTTACTCGCACCAATTCCACGGCCACGCAAAAATGTATTCTGCGTGGGTTGGAATTACCTAGAGCACTTCAACGAAGGGGCTAAAGCCCGCCCCCATGTCCAAGAAATGCCCCTGCATCCGGCATTTTTTAGTAAAGCGCCAACCACAGTTAACGCACCATATGGCGCAGTGCCCTTGCATGCTGCAGTGACCGAAAAACTAGACTGGGAAGTCGAGCTCGGTGTGGTCATCGGCAAAGGTGGACGCAATATCACTGAAGCGGCAGCAATGAAACATATCTACGGCTATATGACAGTGAATGATGTCTCGGCACGGGAAGTTCAGCGACAACACGGCCAGCAATGGTTCAAAGGTAAAAGTCTAGATGGCCACTGCCCAATGGGGCCTTGGCTGACCACTGCTGATGCGGTGAAAACGCCACAAAATCTACGTATCACCTGTAAGGTCAATGGTGTGGTCAAACAGGATTCGAATACCAGCTTTATGTATTTCAAAATCCCCCGCATTATTGCTGAACTGTCTGCTGGCCTGAGCTTAGAGCCAGGAGATATCATCCTTACGGGTACGCCTGCCGGTGTTGGACATGCCCGCAACCCACCCGAATTCATGCATGCAGGCGACCTGCTAGAGACCGAAGTCGAAGGTTTGGGTGTGTTACGTAATCGAATTGCCAAGCAATAAGCAGGGTCTTGTTCTCGAGAGATTGCTCTAGGGTAATTGCTGGGGGTTGCATCGACAGACTCCCAGCAACCTGTATGTCGAGCGCCCACTTCCCCACGCTCAAATTCAAACGCTGACATTAAAAGCCAGCATTAAAAATAAATGTCTGATTTAAAAAGAATTTTTAATGCGTTAGGTCGGTTTTTTGTTACCTGCCTGCAAGGCCTCTAGTCCAGCACGTTGGACCTCTAGCGTCTTTAAGGTCATCTGCACCATACTCGTACTCATCAATAACCAAGCCTCTACCGCCTTTAATTCGGTAATTTTCTGCTCTATGGCCGCCAAATCAACCGTGGGGGGAACCATCCCAGGAGCGGTAAAGCCCATGGGATTCCACATATTTTGCATAAATTCGAAGAAATCCGCCGATCCCTTTTGCTCGCTCATGGGAAACCCTTACGCTAGTAAAACCTCATACTACAAGGCTTGACCATCTTGCGCTAGCACCGTGGATTGATGTGCTGTGGTTGCACGGAGTTGGGGTTGGGGTTGAGCTTGATAGAGTGCAGATTCTAAGCGCTGCTTCTCGCTCATGACTTTCTGAGTATAGGTATCAGACTGATCGGCCACTGCGCCTGCATAGGATTGCAGCGCGCTGGTCATGTCGCCAGTACGCAGCAAATAACTCTTCAAAATCCGAATACCCACATGAATATTGGGTTCTGGGTCATAAATCGCCTGCTCGCCACCAAACTTCGAAAATTTAGCCAAATGAAATTGCGGAATAATTTGCATCAAACCCTTGGCGCCCATCGGACTCTCTGCCAAAGGGTTAAAACGCGATTCAACCGCAATCATCGCCACCACCAATAACGGGTCTAGACCAAATTGACGTGCCTGAACATGGGCAATGCGCACCACATCCAAGGTGTCGCTCACGACCAAATTAAAACGCTTGGCCAAGGACTGGGCGAGCACGGCATAGCGCGTCTCTTCGGCGCTGGGCTTAACGACCACATCGGCAGCAGCCGGAGCTTCAAGCGCCGCAGTAGCCAGCACAGAATAAGCGCCTACCAACCAATCTACCCGCATGGCGCTATGGCCTATAGACCGCGGGGCCAACAAGACGAACAAAGTTGCAGCAACTAAAGTTACTGTTAATACTGCTCGGCCCAACATTGAAATCACGACTACTGAAGAATCTTCCGACATCGATTTTGCCAACATACGCAAAACCTCCTTAGGAATTTGCCGATCAAAGAACAAACCACCACAGCGGCTTGTTGATCGTGCCCGTGTTGCAGTGCGTGAGTAGTGCACGCAGCACTAAACACATCCACCCCATCACCAAAATGTCACGGAACATGTGATCAAGAATTTGAATGCACAGTCATCCGGACTCGTCGACTATCACCTTACATTCACAATAGTACGCTACAGGTAGTAGTCATCAAACAGTTAAACGCCGCGAATTGTAGTCGTTAATCCACGCTGCCGCAACCCTCGTCGTCACGCATACGCGCATATCGGTTGCCGCTCAATAACGATTGGGCCCTACTTCACAACCACCAGCCATCCGAATATGACGCACTGAAAAAAATTAATTTATTCATATAATCAACTATTTATATAAAAATACACAGTTATGGCGCGTATAGCTCTGAGCGCTTTGAGCGACCGCTGGCTGAACATTGCAAGGGATGATGATGTGCACAACTAAATGGCCACAGCTGTGATAAATTCACACCCCTATGGATGACATCGTACTCAAAGGTATGGCCAAATGGCCAAACGTCCCCGCAGTATTTGGGTGGCTAGCACTCGACCGACGCGGCCAGTGGCGACTCAAAGGTGAGCGCATCACCAACCCAGCGATCTGCGCTTTTTTTGGCCGTAACTATGCGCACGATAGCGAAGGTTGTTGGTATTTACAAAACGGACCGCAACGCGTCTACGTCGAACTCGGTCTCACGCCTTATATCTGGCGCATCACTCCTGGGGAGTCGGCGCCGAGCATTCACGCGCATAGCGGCCTGACTTGCACTCAAATACACGACGCCTTTATTGATGATGCGGGCGACCTACTATTAAATAGTGTGCACGGTATTGGCTTAGTACACGACGCCGATCTGCATGAACTCATGCCCTACTTCTCCGACGACCAAGGTCATCGCGGCGAAGCTGCTTTAAGCGCCCACCTAGACACCCTGACGGCGGGTGACCGCGCACCGCTGTGGCTGACACTCGCAGGCACGCCGGTAATGGTTGAGCCAATCCGTAGCGCGACATTGGCCCAACAATTTGGCTTCAACCCCAAACCGCGCCAAGCTGACGGTGAGCCAGAATGCCAATAGTCAATTAACTTATTGAAAATAAAGGATAAATTAATATGTCATTTGTGCCAGAACCACATCCTAAGCTCGCCATTTCTAGCGATTTTCGCACTGACACCGTCACGCAGCCCACGCCCGCAATGCTCGCCGCGATGCAACAAGCATCACTCGGCGACGACTCACGTGACGGCGACCCTACAGTCATTGCACTCGAAGCGCTTGCTGCAGCGCGTACCGGTAAAGAGGCAGGCCTCTTTATGCCTAGTGGCACTATGACCAACTTGGTTGCAGTCCTCACCCATACGGCACGCGCAGGCGAAGTCTTGCTCGAACAAGGTGCGCATATTCTCAATACAGAACTAGGCGGTCTGTCCGCCGTTGCCGGTGTATTTTATAAAGGTATCCCGGGAGCGCGTGGCGCCATGGATCTGGAGAGACTTCACCACAGCATCCGCCCCATGACGCGCAATAATTTCGCCACCGCGCTAATTTGTATGGAAACCTCGCACAATGGCGCTGGCGGGAGTGTTTTGCCACTCAGTCACATGCAAGCCGTCTACAGCCTAGCTCAAAATCATGGTGTGCCTGTGCACACCGATGGCGCGCGACTATTTAATGCCGCCATCCACCTCGGACTCCCAGCATCCGCGCTGACTCAATATACCGACTCTGTCTCATTCTGCATTTCCAAAGGCTTGTCTGCGCCGGTTGGATCAGTGTTATGCGGCTCGGCCGCCTTTATCGCCAGGGCCCGCCCGTTTCGGCGTATGGTGGGCGGAAATCTTCGCCAAGCTGGGCTAATCGCCGCCGCAGGTATTGTGGCCTTGGAGCAGATGGTCGAGCGCCTAGTCGAGGATCATCACCACGCCCAACAACTCGCCCAAGGTCTGCACCGCCTCGATCCGCAATGGCTAGACCCAACTACGGTTGATACGAATATTGTGAGGCTTAACGTGAGTGGCACCACTCGCAACGCCCAACAGTGGTCTGATGCCTTTCTCAGTCATGGCATCCAAGTCAGCCCTGCAGATAACGGACATCTACGCTTTGTTACCCACCGCCATATCACACCAGCGACCGTCGCTCAGGTGCTGGCCGCCTGCGAGCACATCCGTGGTACGCCAGTCATATAAACCCCAGCACAACTAGCCGAATGGCAATTGTGAGCAAATACTCACTTTTTAGGTCTAAGCCACCCGACAAACTCACCATTAAAATATAACTAATTGACTATTAAAGGTTATTTTATTTTTAATTTAAATAGCCTCCAGATGACTTGATCGATCCCAGCAGATTCGGTATCTTAAGCAACCTGTGCTGCAAGATTTCAAAAGGCAGTTGGGGTAATACCTTCAATCCATTACACCAGCTGTTTGCCCCGATATAGCGCCATGTTCACCACTGTTCATGACACCATATTAGGGTGTTAAATCAACCGAGCGACTGACAAACTGGATGCTAGAAACATTGGCGTCGTGGGCTGTTTGACTACCGCTCGTAGCGGCTCAGCTGTGTTATTTAATATTGTGATGACAATATTTTTTAATGCAGAGTTTTGTGGTGTATTACTTTTTTCTTGATTGCTTTTTTTAGCCGGCTCTAGGGCCGGCTTTTTTTTGGCAACATGCGCATCATCATCCCGAGACGACCAAGCCCACCCACAATTCACGCTCACTAATGTAATAAACCATCCATAGCAATCGCTAAGTGGCGATACAAGGCGTTCGGATCAACCCGAATGCCGCCACGCCAAGTCAATGCATGGGAAAAAGGATCTAATGCAATCTCACGGAACACTGAGCCATCAGAGAGCTGATCAAGAATCGACTGCTCGACACAGTCGCCTAAATAAACATAGCCCTCTAGCCCATCATCGAAACTCAGCCACAGGGTGCAATTGTCCTCAGTGCGCCAAGCCGTGACTCGTCGCATTGGGTTACGCGCACTACGATACCGCCGGACTTTTAAACTCAGTGCCATCTCTGCAATCCTAAATCTAGACCTGCAAACCGCGCGCAGATTGATTCAACTAGTTTGCCATCCGCCTGCTTCGTGACCACCCAATCTCAGCAGTCGCGATATCTGACCAACCGAGAGACACTTAATCCCAAGACAAAGCGCCACCGGTTTGGTATTCAATCACCCGAGTTTCAAAGAAATTACGTTCTTTCTTCAGGTCAATCATCTCGGACATCCAAGGGAAGGGGTTAGTTGCACCCTCAAACAAGACTTCAAGACCAATTTGCTGGGCACGGCGATTGGCAATAAAACGCAAATACTCCTTAAACATGGCCGCGTTCAATCCTAATACCCCTCTAGGCATAGTGTCCTCGGCATAGCGATACTCCAGCTCCACGCCTTGACGGAATAACACGTTTAACTCTTCGCGAAACTCGGCTGTCCACAAATGCGGGTTCTCTAATTTAATCTGGTTTATTAAGTCAATCCCGAAGTTGCAATGCATAGACTCGTCACGCAAAATATATTGATACTGCTCAGCAGCACCGGTCATCTTGTTCTGGCGACCTAATGCGAGAATCTGGGCAAAGCCGACATAGAAGAACAACCCCTCCATCAGACACGCGAACACAATTAGGCTCTTTAAGAGTTTTTGATCATTCTCTGGGGTGCCGGTCTTAAACAGCGGATTCGTCAATACATCAATAAACGGAATCAAAAATTCATCTTTAGCGCGAATCGAGGGCACTTCGTGGTACGCATTAAAAATCTCACCCTCGTTCAAACCCAAACTCTCAACAATATATTGATATGCATGGGTATGGATGGCCTCTTCAAACGCTTGGCGCAACAAATACTGACGACACTCAGGCGCAGTAATGTGACGATAGGTCCCCAACACAATATTGTTGGCAGCGAGGGAGTCAGCAGTCACAAAAAATCCGAGATTACGTCGCACGATCAAGCGCTCATCCTCAGTCAAACCATTGGGATCTTTCCACAAGGCAATGTCGCGACTCATTTGAATCTCTTGAGGCATCCAATGATTGGCGCAAGCCGACAAATATTTATCCCAAGCCCAACGATACTTAAACGGTACTAACTGATTAACATCGGTGCTGCCATTGATCACTCGCTTATCAGCAACATTCACACGGCGCAACACGGCCTCTTCAGCGACCGGACCTGCATTTAATTGCACGCGCGGGCTTGGCAACGCAGACTCTTCAAATTGCAACATACTTTTATTCTCCACTATTCATCAACACCGCATGATCCACATCGTTGAGATGCGGATCATGCATCATTTTTATGATGCTAGACTTCATAGACTAGCATCGCAACAAGCATTACTGGCAGGCTTCACATTCCGGATCAAGAATTGAACAGACGGAAGGTTGTGGCTCAACCACACCGCCATCAGACGGCACGGCATTGAGCTGACCCGCCTTAGACGTCGACTTCTCGGTAGAGGTTGCACCCAGAGTGCGTAGGTAGTACGTAGTCTTCAAACCACGCAGCCACGCCAATTTATAAGTGTCATCGAGTTTTTTACCAGAAGCACCTGCCATGTAAATATTTAATGATTGCGACTGATCTATCCACTTCTGACGTCGCGCGGCACATTCAACCAACCAGCTCGCATCGATCTCAAAGGCGGTGGCATAAAGGTTGCGAATTTCTGCAGGCACACGGTCGATCTTAGACAGAGTGCCGTCAAAGTATTTCAAATCCGAAATCATAACCTCGTCCCACAACTTCAATTTCTTTAAGTCGCGCACCAAAAATTCATTAACCACCGTAAACTCACCCGACAGATTAGATTTAACATATAAATTCTGATAGGTTGGTTCAATACACTGTGACAAGCCAGTAATATTGGCGATCGTCGCGGTTGGTGCAATCGCTAAACAGTTCGAATTTCGGATGCCTACCTTCTGAATTCGTTGCCGCAAGCTATCCCAATCTAGCGTCGAGGACAAGTCGCACTCCACATAACCACCACGCTCATCGGCGAGTAACTTCACTGAATCAAGAGGTAATATGCCACGATCCCACAATGAACCCTTAAAAGTCGAGTATGGTCCGCGCTCTTCTGCCAAGTCTGAAGATGCTGAATAAGCTGTAAATGCAATTTGCTCCATTGAACGGTCAGCAAATTCAACAGCCTGATTAGAACCATAAGGAAAACGCAACATATGCAAGCAATCCTGAAAGCCCATCATACCCAGACCAACGGGCCGATGCTTAAGGTTAGAGTTTCGCGCTTTTTCTACGGAATAAAAATTCAAATCAATCACGTTATCCAGCATACGCATTGCGGTACGTACCGTGCGTTGCAACTTTTGCATATCTAAACTGCCAGTAGCTAAATCCAGATGCGCAGGCATATTCACCGATGCTAAGTTACACACTGCAATTTCGTCATCACCCGTATTTAAGGTAATTTCGGTGCATAAGTTAGAACTATGCACTACACCAATGTGTTGTTGTGGTGACCGTAAGTTACAAGGATCTTTGAACGTAATCCACGGGTGTCCAGTCTCAAATAACATGGTGAGCATTTTGCGCCATAGCTGATTGGCTGAAACCGTTTTAAAGAGCTTGATCTCACCACGCGCACAGCGTGCCTCATATTCCAGATATGCGGTTTCAAATGCCTTACCAAATTTCTCGTGCAAGTCCGGCACATCCGACGGTGAAAAGAGCGTCCAGTCGGCATTCTCCATCACACGCTTCATAAACAAGTCTGGCACCCAATTCGCAGTATTCATATCATGGGTCCGACGACGATCATCACCGGTGTTTTTACGCAACTCCAGAAACTCCTCAACATCTAAGTGCCAAGTCTCTAAATATGAGCATACCGCACCCTTGCGCTTGCCGCCTTGGTTCACCGCAACCGCCGTATCATTGACCACCTTTAGGAACGGCACCACCCCTTGGGACTTGCCATTTGTGCCTTTGATGTGAGCACCCAATGCACGCACTGGCGTCCAGTCATTACCAATCCCGCCCGCATACTTCTGCAACATAGCATTTTCTTTAATCGCCTCATAAATGCCATCTAAGTCGTCAGACACGGTTGTAAGATAACAACTCGCCAATTGTGAGCGACGCGAACCGGAATTAAACAAGGTTGGGGTTGAGCTCATCAAGTCAAAGCTGGATAAGACATTATAGAATTCAATGGCGCGGGTCTCACGCATGGCCACTGGCTCATTGAGTGCCAAGCCCATTGCGACGCGCATAAAAAATACTTGCGGTAACTCAATGCGCTGGCCCTCGATATGCAAGAAATAACGATCATAGAGAATCTGCAAGCCCAAATACGTGAACTTTAAGTCACGCTGCGCATCTAAAGCCGCACCTAAGACCTTCATATCAAAATCGCCGAGACGAGCATCTAGTAGCTCAGCAGCAATGCCCTTGCGAATCAACTCTGGCAGGTATTGGGCATAACGCTCATTCATTTGATCTTGAGTGACCTCTTCGCCCAAGGTCTCTAAGCGCAGGGTATGCATTAATAAGCGTGCTGAGACATAGGTATAGCCAGGATCTTGCTCGATCAAACCACGAGCGGCCAATACCAATGACTTACGCACCTCTTCGATCGGCACCCCTTCGTAGAGGTCGCGATACATTGCATCCAATATCGGTTGCGCACTGACATCATTGCCCAAACCAGCACAGGCAGCTTCAACTAAATTGGTAATCCAAGGCAAATCGAGGGGGCGGCTCACACCGCCGTCTAACACATGAACAATCTGCTCGCGTTGCGTCGTCATAACCGACTGCGATGCCCGCTGCCGACCACGCTCTTGACTGCGTTCTTCACGATAAATCACATAAGCACGGGCGACATTGTGCTCACCCATACGCATCAACGCTAGCTCTACTTGGTCTTGAATATCTTCAATATGGAAAGTGCCGCCAGAAGGTTGGCGACGCATCAACGCTGTCACGACTGAATCGGTGAGCGTCAACACTTGCTCACGCACTCGAGCAGAAGCCGCACCTTGGCCACCATTGACCGCAATAAACGCCTTAGTCATCGCAATCGCAATCTTTTGCGGCTCAAAACCAACCACTGCACCATTACGACGAATAATCTTATATTGGGCGTATTGCGCCTCGCGCACGGGGTCTACCACATCAGCAACAACAGGGGGGGCAGCCTGTAGCACGGAATCTACGGCAATTTGCATATATTACTCCTTGATTCTTTGGGTATTTTTTTGCTAGACGGGCGCTTAGCACCCACACAAACTACAAAGCAAACCACAACATGTTGTGGTTTGTTTAAAATTCATGACTAATTCTAGTGGGGCAGATTTAAATGTGCAATAGTTATTTAATAATTTATTTAATTGAAACTTTTGTCACAAGAAATTCATTAAAACACACAAAAAATGCTACTTAATCACCTTTAGATGATTACCCCTTAGGGCTGAGGGGTCTTTGGCAGGCGATTTTTCTTGATTTGAGGATTGCAAAGTACCACCAGCAGGGGGGATCGGTGGCAACGTTCCATCCAAAGGTATAGTGCAGTGGATGCCGCCATTGGGCTCAAAAAACAAGCCCTCACCCGACTCTCGACCAAACAGACCCTGCACGGCAGACATGGGGATCAAGCAGTCTCTGGAGACCCCGCTAAAACGTGCGGAGAAACGAATAGAGTCTTGGTCTATGGTCAGCTTGTGCGTTGCACCATGGCTCAAGTTAAGTACAATCTGTCCATCTTTAACATGCTCCATAGGCACTCGAGTCTGAGCATCAACCCGCACAGCCAAATACGGAGTCAGCCCGCCATCGCAGGCCCACTCGTGGACCGCGCGCACTAAATAAGATTTGACAGAGCGCTCGGTCATATCGTTATCCCTATTTACGCATCACTTTTTCAGAAGCCGTTAATGCATCGATATAGGCAGGGCGGCTAAACAAGCGTTCTGCATACTTCATCAGCGGTGCAGCCTGCTTACCAAGCTGAATACCATAATGGTCTAATCGCCACAGCAAGGGGGCAATTGCCACATCTAGCATCGAGAATTCGTCACCCAACATAAATTTTTGCTTGGCAAACACCGGTGCGATTTGGGTCAAGCTATCCCTTATCGTCTGCCGACCTTTGTCGGCTAGCTTCGGCGTGCTCTTTTCAATTGCAATCACGTGAGAAAACATTTCTTGTTCAAAGCGATAGAGGAACAAACGCGCCCGCGCCCGCATCACAGGATCAGCCGGCATCAACTGAGGATGTGGAAAGCGATCATCAATATATTCATTAATGATGTTTGATTCATACAAAATCAGATCACGCTCAACCAGTACTGGCACCTGATTGTATGGGTTCATCACCGCTAAATCTTCAGGTTTATTAAACAAATCAACATCAATGATCTGAAAATCCATTCCCTTTTCATAGAGCACGAAGCGGCAACGTTGACTAAAGGGGCAAGTAGTACCCGAGTAAAGTGTCATCATAATAAATTGTCCATAATGGAATAAGGTCTGAATGCCGCGCTCACTTCAACAACAATCGGTAGGTCGGCACTGTAAGGCATAGCCTGGTCGCGCCGATACCTAGCGCTAGTGCACATCCTTCCAATATTCCTTTTTCAAGGAATAGACTAAAACAAAAAGCAAACCGAGCAACATGAGCACAATAATGCCAATCTGCTTACGATCGTTGCGCGCAGGTTCTGCCATAAACGTCATAAAGTTAACTAAGTCAGCAACCACTTGGTCATAAGCAGCTGGCTTCAGTAATCCAGGCTGATCTAGCTTTAGCGCCAATTCTGTTTTCATGTAACCGTCACCACGCACTTTGTGCTCGGCCAATACTTGCTCACCCTGGAGTTCCCACAAGGCATGGGGCATACCAACATTAGGATAGACCGTGTTATTCCAACCGCTGGGACGCTCAGCATCACGATAAAAACTTCGCAAATAAGTATAAAGCCAATCAGCACCAGTGCCGGCTTCAGAAGCACGCGCTCGTGCAATCACTGACAAGTCTGGAGGAGTTGCGCCAAACCATGCCTTTGATTCTTTTGGATCCATACTCGACTTCATCAAGTCACCCACCTTGACGCCGGTAAAGACCAAGTTCTGCAGAATTTGCTGATCAGTCAAACCAATATCATGCAGACGGTTAAAACGCATGTAGCTCGCACTATGGCAATTCAAACAGTAATTGACAAAGTATTTCGCTCCGCGCTGCAATGATGCCTGATCGTGCTCGTCAATCGGTGCTCGGTCTAATTTGAGATGATCAGAGGACGCAAAAGCTAACATCGGCACCAGCAGTAGTGAAACGGCTAAGATTCTGAATTTATTCATATTTTTCCAATCAACTGGTCACGCGGTCGGGCACCGGCAAGGTTTTATCCATGACCGAATACCATGGCATTAATAGAAAAAACGCAAAGTAGATCAAGGTGCCAATTTGAGAAATCAGCGTACCCGCAGGGGTTACCGTCTGCGTGCCGTAATAACCCAAGACGATAAATACCACCACGAAGATCGATAATGCAGTGCGATAAATTGACCCCTTATACCGAATCGACTTTACCGGACTACGATCTAACCAAGGCATCAAGAAAAATACCAAAGTAGCAGCACCCATCATGACCACACCCCAAACCTTGGCCTCTAGCGCTAAAGGGCCACCCTTCATCAAGGTCACCACAATAATGCCCAGGACAAGGCCCGCGTACTTGACCATTTGGCACCGCGCCGTTAGCCAAATCAAAATTGCATAGGCAGCCACACCAAGCGCCAACCACAGCATAAAGTCTTCGGTAATCGCCCTTAGAATTGAATAATAGGGCGTGAAATACCAGACCGGTGCAATGTGCGGTGGCGTCTTTAAGGAGTCGGCGGGAATAAAGTTGTTATATTCCAAGAAGTATCCTCCCATCTCTGGCATAAAGAACACCACACCAAAGAATAAGAACAAGAACACAACAACACCTACCAAATCTTTCACCGTGTAATAAGGGTGGAATGGAATACCATCCAAGGGATGGCCATCGGCATCCAGATGTTGTTTGATTTCTACGCCATCTGGATTGTTAGACCCCACCTCATGTAAGGCCATGATATGCGCAGCGACTAATCCCAACAAAGCAAGCGGCAAGGCGATCACATGAAATGCAAAAAAACGATTCAATGTCGCATCGGAAATCACAAAGTCACCACGGATCCAAGTCGACAAATCAGGGCCAATTACCGGCAGGGCATTAAACAAATTCACAATAACTTGCGCGCCCCAATAGGACATCTGCCCCCAGGGTAAGAGGTAGCCAAAAAATGCCTCAGCCATCAGCGAGAGGTAGATCAACATCCCAAAAATCCAGATCAGCTCGCGGGGTTGGCGATAAGAACCGTAGAGCAGACCGCGAAACATATGCAAATACACCACAATGAAAAAAGCCGAAGCGCCAGTGGAGTGCATATAGCGAATAAACCACCCAGCGGGCACATCACGCATAATGTATTCAACCGAGGCAAACGCATCTGCTGCAGACGGCTTATAATGCATGACTAAAAAAATGCCAGTCAAAATCTGTATGACCAGCACCAAAAGAGCCAAACCGCCAAAGAAATACCAAAAATTAAAGTTCTTAGGTGCATAATATTGTGACAAATGATCGCGCCACAAAGACATCAGGGGGAAGCGCTGATCAACCCAAGTTAACACTCCACTAATCGGGGCATTGAGTGGACCGGCGCCAGTAAATTCAACAGGTACTTTAGGTTTAGCGGCCATCTTGTTAGGCTCCCTTTGTGTCTTCGCCGATGAGGATGCGCGTATCAGATAAATATTTATGAGGCGGCACCACCAAATTGTCAGGCGCAGGTCGGTTTTTATAGACGCGCCCCGCTAAGTCGAATAAAGACCCGTGGCAAGGACAATAGAATCCGCCTTTCCAGTTTGGATCAAATAGCTCTGCCTGCTGCGCAAACTTACCTACTGGTGAGCAGCCAAGATGGGTGCAAATTCCGACCACCACCAAATACTCGTCTTTAATTGCACGTGATGGATTACTGGCATATTTGGGTTGCATGGGCTTCTTAGACTCGGGGTCTGCCACATTGACATCATTGGCACGAACCGCATCGAGCATTTCTTTGGTGCGGCGGACTATCCATACGGGCTTACCTCGCCACTCAACTGTTAGGCGTTCGCCCGGTGCCAAGGCAGTCAAATCTACTTCGACGGGCGCGCCTGCAGCTTTAGCACGCTCTGAAGGTAGCATGCTGGTCACGAATGGAACAGCTGCTGCACCAGCCGCTACGCCCCCTGCTAATGTGGTAGCAGCTACCAACAACTGCCGTTTACCGTGATCGGTGTGATTATCGGACATCGTGTGGGTCCCCTTTAGCCCTTGCAAAAATCAACAAAGCGCTATTTTACACGGGTCCGCAACAAAAATTAAGCAAAAACTAAAAAATGTTATTAATATCAATGCATTAGGGTATTTTTAAAAATTCAAAGTAAGCACTTGAACCGCAAGACATCCACTAAACATCCAAGCTCAACCCTAACTTTCCTGCATAAACAGGGGCATATTTAGCAAGTACATTTGAATAAGGCTCGCCTAGTACGCTCACTATCCAAGAACATATCCCGGTATACAGCATTTAGCGGGGCGTTACCGATTGCCAAGGCATATTACAAGTTTGCGCATAAGGGTAATACGCTTGGGAGTCGGGGCAGTAATACCACATTGGTGCAGGACTACTGACTTGGGCAGGCATTGACAAGTTAGAGACTCGATCACTATACACGGTAGTCGGTTGCACAATCACGCGCTCCTGCACTACAACCGGTGATGAATAATATGAGTTTGAGTAGCGTGGCGCTGCCCATAGAGGCGCTGTCAGAAGTAAAGGGGCGGCAACATAGGCACCCCAGCGATAGTTTGAATGTGAAACATAATGACCGTGACCGCGCTCATAACCTCGACTATACGCATTGGCGACCCAACCTAATTGGCACATGATCGTTGCTATGACAACAATAAACAAATGGCTTTTACGCATCATGACCTCCATATTTAACATTAATCAATTGATAAACTAGTGAATTTTTATAAAAAATACTGTTTGCAAGCCTAGACTACACGCTAATAACGGACAGCCGCTCTAAAGGGTTTACACGTTTACTCGTTTGAGGCTCAATCGGGCTGAATGACACCACGGTAGTGTCTCCATAGTGATCACGCAAAAAATGGGTAATTCGTGGCTGTATGTGAGGGTCTAGTTCAGTTCTAGCGTGCTGCAAAACATCAACCAATAAGATTCGCAGGCTTGGAAACTGCTCCGCCAAACTTTTATTTGAAACCAACAAAGCCCATGACATTAGCGAGGATATCAACGAGGAAGCAAACTCATGCTTGAATTTGGTTTGCGCCAGATCAATCGCCGCTTTGAGGCTGGCGGTTACAAAACGGGACTCACCTCGCTCAGCCAAGCTTAATAAGCCCAATGAAGATAAACCCTGGCTAATATCATCGACAGACAGCAAATAGGCCGCCATCTGACGCGGACCCAAGTGGCTATCAAATAGCTTCCACGCCTCATGACGCTCTTGCCACACAGTCAACACTGGCCAGCGCCGCGACTCCAATGCGCGCTGCAAGGCTTCTGAAATAGGTTTTAAAGTACGCGACTCCAGTGGAAACTCAATAAAGTACACGCTAATCAGCGTCTTGATAGCTATGGGCAAAGGACTGCGTTTGGCAGCATCAAAAAAGGCCAAAACAATCCTTAAGTTACGAGCAACCGTATCGTCCTCATACCAAAATGTCCAAGGCGCATTACGCCAATCACTATCTGAAATCGTTGAAAAGTCTTTGGCCGTAGCGGCCTCGAGCAGGCGCGCCTTTAGCATCTGACGCCGCAAATGCGTTAAGGTTTGAGGCCTTAGCGAAGCAGCAGTTAACAGCAACTGAGCAGAGACTGCCTGCGTAGTAAAAGGTTGCGGAAAAGAATCTGCCGCAGACGTAAAATCCACTGGATGATGAGTATACATAACGTCTTTCAAAAATTACTCATAATTAATTGTTAGCAAGCCTTGGTCGAGGCAAAGAGATATTGGCTGAACCATTCAGGGGTACAGCCTGTTCAGGATTAAATAACGAAAAGCGCAAATCTATTCTCCGGTTTTTCCGACGATTAACCTCTGTATCATTATCAGCAATCGGCCGTTTATCAGCAAAACTACTAAAACTAATTAATGACTGCCCCCGATCATTGGTGACATTCCCAATATGAGGAGCGCCAGCCACTAATTCAAGGTAGGCACGTTTTGCACGAGCCATCGACAAATCCCAGTTATCACGGTAGATTGAAAAAATTACCGGATGATTATCAGTATGACCCTCAATGACTATGGAATCGATATACAAGCGCTCAAAATCTTTGGTGCATGAGAGACTCTTGGGATGTTTTGTAGTGCAGGGCAACAAAGCGCCTAATTGATGAGAAACCAATCGCAATAGCATTGAACCACCAGAACGCAATTCAGCACTGCCAGAGTCAAATAATAAAAATTCTGGCAAACGCAGAATTCCGTTATCCACATCAATATCAACAACGATACCGCGCTCATGTAGCGCATCTTGCACTTGCCCCAAAAAATCAGCGCGCGCTTCAAAATTTTTGGCAATAAATTGGGCGCGTTCAGCATACAGTTTATTTTCTTGCTCAACTGCATTCAGAGTAATGCGCTGACTCATACTACTAGCTAATAATGCAATCAAAAAAATAAAAGCAATGCCCATAACGACATCACAAAGCACTACAAAATAAACCCATGAGCGCTCAGAATTAGAAAACAAGGACAAATTAAATTCCCCTATATGCATTAATCAATCAAATAGCATTAATGACGCGCGACAGTCAGATCATCAACTTTTTCAGATAATTCCTGCATCATCATGCCAAGCCCCTGAATACCTATACCCAACTGCATATCCAAAGTTCCATGAAAGTCGCGAACTTTACGTGAGTACTGATCAACCCCCTCCTGCAAAGAGATAAATACTGATTGCACACTCTGGTCAACCGTTTCAAAACGTTGCTGATAAGATTCCCAAGCATGCTTAAGCGCATCTGAAATAGACTCTACTTGTACACCAGCTTGGGAAATATCGCGCACAGCTGCGGTAGCTCCTGCAAACAATTCCTGCACCTGCTTTAATGCCGTGGACTGAGCCGAATGGACGCTATCTATACGACTTGCTGTCAAGTTAAAGCTGTCGCCAGCCTCCTTCAAGCCACTGAGTGTAGAATCAATGTAGCCATGTAAAATCACTAACTCATCGGTGCTACGGCCTAAAATGTTAGCCGAACGTTCAGCCGATTCCGTTACCTGCCTTAAAGAGGCGGCAATGGCCAGACTTTCAGATTTTAAATGCTCAGTCGCTGCTACCAACGCTTGTGCGGAACTAGCCAATCCATCCTGCACATTAATGGACTGAATATCGTGATGTACCTCAGAAATCGCTGTAGTCAAATTAACGAGCACACCAGATACCTTATCCACTTCGGCTTGCAATAGGAGAGCCAAGGTCTCACGCATCTCCGTCATGCTTTGCAAAAACAGATCCTGCATTGCGGATGGATTAGCATTCATATGTTGACTAATTAACTGGCCCAAATGGTCCCTCAATAGCTGGTTTTGTTGGGACATAGTTTTTACAATTTCAGAACTTAAAACCTGAGGCATAACTAACTCAGCACGCTGTAATGCGGTTGTTTGCGACTTCGCCTCTTCAAGTTGAGCAATCAATAACTGACTATGCATCGCTAACTCTTGGTTACGCTGATAGGTCAAGCGCTCTAATGAGGTGGTTTCAAATGCGCATTCAATCGCAGCAATTAACTCTGACAACTGAGTGCGTAAATTGGATACAGCGTTAGACCTAATCCAAGCAAATAAAAATGCACAAAAAACCGCCAACAATATCACGCTAAATTTTAAAACTGCAGCATCCGTCAACTTCTGCACAGCTAACTGCAAATCATTTACATTTCCCGAAGCCATACCTGAACCAGCAATTTGCAATGCAAGCACCAGACCAATAACGGTAAAGAACACGCCCATAGCAATGATCAAAGCAGGCACATTTTGGTAACGCATCACGTTAATCGACCCGCCCAATATACGATGCTCAGCAAAGAAACTATCGATACGCTGAGGCAGGAATACTGCATTCCGACCCTCAGCATCACGTTCATCATAAGCCAATGCACTGAGCGATTGCCAACCAGAAGCGAGGACGCCAATCTTCCCAAAGCGTTCGCTAAGTGTATCAAAATCAATATTGCCCAACACATACTCGCCAAGATTGACATTCGCTGTGTCTAGCTCAGTGCTTAACCGCCGACAGTCACTCAGTAAACAAACCAAGAGCCAGACCATCACAGAAATTAATAAAACAATAAACAAGCCGTGACTAACCGGCTGCGTAAGCCACTCAAGCAACCATTTGTAAATATTCATAATATAATTTAATTTAATTAAGTTTATTAAAAAACTAATTGAGTATATGTAACTCACTAAATAACCGCCTTGTGAAGATACTTTCACATAGCCAGAGCCAATACATTAAACGTCAAATAAACAATGTTTTATAAGGGCTTATTACAAAAACATATTTAGTCAGAGTTATTCTAATGGCCAATATTTTATATGCAAGCATTTTTTTAATTTGCCAAAACCCTATTAATATAAGTGGCCGGAAATAGTAATACTTTTATAATTTAACAAAATTAATTCTAATTATAATGATAACAATTTATATTTTTTCGCAAAATTTAATCGAATTTAATTTAGATAAATTAATATCGACTTCATAGCCAAACAAATAATCAAATTTAAACTAAAAGCCCTCGCATACGCGAGGAATATCCGGACACCTTAAAGATTCATCATGACGCATACCCTTCAGCTTCCCCAAAACATATGGGGATGTTAAATATGCTTTAGATAACCTACAAGACGGCTTCGGACCAATCCCGACTACGCGGGAACACATGCATCACAGATTATTCCTTAGATGCTTTCTGTGGACCATTCTCGCATACGCAAGAATACAAAAATTAGTGGGGGCCATAAACCATTCAGAAATAATTCTTCATAGTTTAGCAATTCCCCTAGATATACGGCTTACATCGCGCCGATTACGACCCGCTTTATCCCATAATATTAGGCGTGCAACACATCGCAATACGAGACTCCAATCAGTCCAGTCTCCTTCTTTAACTCGACGATAGAACTCGGTATCTAAACGTTGATACAACTGCAAAGCATCCATTTCAAAATGGCTGTTAATTAATTTCAACTGTAACGCTAATCGCTCATAAGTACTGTCTGCCAAATCAATTGCGGCCTGAACAACACATGGTTGCACATTAAAAAACACTGGCGCCACAAAATCAACCCATGCCCCCAGGGCATCCGAATCACCCAAAGACCAACCAAAGCAACGTAACTGTATCATTGATAAATCCATAGGGTTTAAATTGTTAAGCTGTGTTAGCGCTGTAAGCGCTGCCGGAGGTCGCGATCGCTCAGCTATGGGAGTGGTCAGCAAAGCCCAATACTTAAAACTAAAATATGGCTCCATGCGCTGCGGCAACCATACCTGTTCAGATTTTGCGATATACCCAGATAGCGGATGCGACCAGCCGTGATAATCAAAGCCATGGCTCTGATGCATGAGTCGCCGCACAGAGCCATCATCTTCAACGACGATACGCCAACGACGCGGCATCTGCCATAACACTTCTAGAGAATGTGCATTCTGCGGAGTGATTGAATCCTCATATCGCTGCCTAACCCAAGGATATTGAAAAGGGTGCATAGTTGGATAGCTGGCACACCACTCATCGCAGGGCAGTACATTCAACCAAATTTGTTTCCATATATTTACGTAGCTATTGTTTAACATTAATAAGGATGTCATGGGCCTGCGTCCACGACAACCTTCTCGATAACCTCTGCCACTAGGCACACCCCAGAGTTGATCTGAGATGATTGCTATAGATGCCTCTGCAACGCTTAAAGCATTGGGAATATTTTGTTGCCAATATAAAATGTCAGAGGATTTTTTTATCGAGTTTCTACTAGGCGTTTCAGGCAATACCTCTGCCACCTCCACCTCAAATTCAGCGCTTGCGCATTGCCATGCAGAAACACCTGAGCCTAAACAATCAAACCATTGCTCAAGGTTATGGGGGGTCGTATACAAATGTCGATGCCAAGCGCTACGGTTTCCACAATGACCACCTAAAACCACCGCTGTTTGTAACATCGCCTGTAACAACATTAAGCTGGCCGCATTCCAATCACTACGTGGCCAGCAGATTTGATGCGCTTGACTTAATGCCACGGCAGGGGACATTAGTCCAACGTCTGTTGGCAACCAAGTATCACGAAATATATCCATATTTACTTATTCAACACATTCTTTTCGAAAAGTAAAAGTACGCTTCCCAACCAAAAAGTCATGTCGTTCAACTATTTTGGAAAACGGTTTATTTATTTCAATACGCTGATCCCAGTGTGTTGCCTGATGTAACTCTTGCAAGTTAGAGATCCTCGCATCCAGTCGACCGATTAAGCATGAACGTCTTCCAGCGTAGAGTGGATATACTGGATATCGCAGGGCAACCAACATATCTGGCAATGCCCATCTGGAGTCTGGATTTAATTGCACGAGATAGACTTGATAATCTGCAGTATGAATATACTCACGACGAGTAATGCTAGTATTGACCACCTCCAAGGACTCAGGAGTCAATTCATGCAAGCGAGTGCGAGGGCGCGTGATTTCTGCCATTCGAATACTCATCGATTTAACCGTATGATAATCTGCATGTTTAAAACCATACGCATGGACTCGAATCCCCATTGCATAATCTCGAGCAATATCCGGCAAGCAATCATCATCTCGATTCAATCCAATAGCCGCACCAATCATACCAACTATAGCTGACCAAGTTGGCACTTCATTAGTTGGAACTATTGAACTTCCGGTCGTAGCCCAAGACATCATTGGAAGTTTTAATTGAAAAGTTATTATGCTCAATTGATTTCTAATGAAGCCATTGCAGCCTGGATTGTCTTCATCAAAGATTGAGGCGGTAAAAATTCAAAAACCTGCTGACGTAGATCAAATCCTTGTGCCTCCTCATTCGCAATGAGCTGTAACTTGTGTATGGATGACTCCGTTCCAGACACCGGATTTTCAAATGCTTTACAATACAAATTGCCTGATGGCTCACCAATCTCAATCCGTAAATACGAGGAGCGCACGACATTACCAAAAGTAGTCCTATGCCCGCTCGGTGCTACTGTCGCTACCGCCTCTATTAATGCTGCAATCAACTCTTTGGATTGCGCCGCATCAACGCCTAAATTTCTTTTCAGTATTTCTAAGTTAATTTGAACATAGGTATAAAATACTCCCGATCCAAATTCAACCTCTCCCATACCTCCTGATCCTGGGGATGCTTCATCGTCCAGCGTTTTCAGGTCATCGGCAGCAGTCCAAAAATCACTATCCAAATAAGCTTTTCCAGTAGTCAATGGATGACTGACTGAAACAGCAGAGTCAACATTAAACTTAACTGTTGCGGCACGCAATCGACCAAACAACGCTACATCGGCTGACGTCGTCTCTTGCTGCAATTTAAGTAGCTCACGCTCATTGGGGCTGCGACGCTCTTTTATCAGTCGTTCTGTTAACGCTTTTGCAGCCATATACTCTTCATGACCAATGACAATCATCTCTTTATGCTCTGGTGACTTTTTTTCATTAATCTTTCCAAACATGCGCGCCATGGCAGTCGCGTATTCCTTTGCAATTTTATATTCAATCCCCGCTTTTACCATGGTGTCTAATAACTCTAAACCAACACCACGCGTTCGTATTGATTTTTCAAATGTCGCCATCAACGGCGACAGTCTCCACGCTCTCTTGATACACTGACTGGAAATACGCTGTCGCAACACGCCATTTACAATCGCCGTTTTGGGCTCACCATGCTCATCCCGATTAGGGTTTGATGGTGGGTAGGCAGTTAAAACGTGGATCCCGATCTGAGGCACTCTGCGGCGATTTTCAGTCATGATATTTATAAGTGTTTTCATAATTTTCAAGTTAAATTTTTTTGCACATTAACAACCCACATCCCCAAGCCTTGCCTCGTCCCATACCATTGATTAAGGCATTTTTAAAATATTCTGACTGCGCTACTTTAATTACACCCGTATAGCTCACCGTCCCAATACGAATAAAACGGTCAATTTGCTTAAACTCCAATGGCGCATATTCTGCATATGCTATTTCCTCTATTTCATAACCAAAGCGTTGCTCCCTAGATTGCAACCACTGAACACCATGCCGGTAAGTTAACTCTTGCCAAGACTTTTTATGCTCAGACTGGATCCAGTCCGTTAGTATTGGGTCTATCCGCTTAGCCCGCCCCCCCTGCTCTGGTTTGCCATTTGCTTTTGAAATTTCTGCCAATAAATTAAACCGCAACCTCACACCATTTTTTGGACAAGGATCATATGGTTTAGACGTATATTGACTAGACGGCTGCTCGGTTAATACAATTGCATGATCATCAAACCGACGCCAAACCGGGCGACCGCCGCCACATGCGGCGTAAATCATTTGATGAGCACCATAAATACCTATTCTTTTATCTATAGGTAATTGCATTAAAAATTTCACAATAAGCTCTGCTCTACTTCATCATCAATTCCAAAATAACTGGCCGCCAGTCGCGTCGCTTGCAAATCATTCCAGTACAAAACAGTCTGAACCAACTCTAAAATATTGATTGTTCCATCTAATAATTTAATGATTTTTTGTAATTTAAAAATCACACTTTCACAGTCAGCCTCTAATAAGCGCTTTACATAGCGCTCACTGATGCGTGCTTTTTTCAAGGCCACCCCAATCGATAATTCTGTGTGATGCTGCACGCCTGATATTAACGGTGCTAAAGCCACTATTCTGTAGGGCTCAATTTCCGGTGAATTAATATTTTCGCTAATCTGCTGTGCCCATACGTACGCTGCTTTAATGTCGTATGGGTTGTTGCGTTTGATGCGTGAACGAGCGCTTCGTTCAATAACGTATTTGTTTGATATTTCTTTTATTTGCTTGGGTGCTTTCATTGGAACCCCCTATGCTCTGATGTTGATCCACTAGAACCATCACTTCTACAGATTCAATAGCTAATCTGAAGAAGTTACCGTTCAAGCACAAAAAATACCAGAGCAATAAAGCTTTTACAATACATA